>Ga0073932_1006775_pt1 | contig 11545 bp, 9 predicted proteins | sample DewCreD2012metaG_FD_76967 | JGI IMG/M metagenome (GOLD analysis project Ga0073932, IMG submission 76967) | Hot spring sediment bacterial and archeal communities from British Columbia, Canada, to study Microbial Dark Matter (Phase II) - Dewar... ... | reverse complement strand
TGTTGCAGCGGCGGGACCGGCTGCAGATCACCCTGCCGGCGCTGCCTCCGGAACAGACGCGGGAGTTGTTGCGTTTGATTCGCGAGGCCGCGGGCCGCGAACCGGAGGTGCGGCATCCGTCCCTGAACCTGGAACGGTTTTTTCTCGACGTCGTTCGGCGGGCCGACGGCGTGGCCGACGCCGGAGCGTCGGAGGCGGAACGTCCGTCGTGAACGACACGGCGCCAGGTCTGGCCGAGAGCGCGTGCCGGCGCCTGCTGGCGCTGGCGGTTCTGGCCTGGCGTTCGGCCTGGCGTTCACGGCTGCTGCTGACGCTGATCGGCCTGCTGGCGCTCGGCCTGGCGGGGTTGCCCCGCACCCTCGCCGGGGACGGAACGCTGGCGGGGCGGTTGAAGGTCTTGATTCACTACAACCTCGGCCTCTCGGCCATGCTCCTGGCCGCGGCGACCGTCTGGACGGCGGCGGGCGCGATCTCCCTGGAAGTGCAGGGTCGGCAGATGAATCTGGTGGCGGTCAAGCCGGTCCCGATGTGGCAAGTCTGGCTCGGAAAATGGTTGGGGATCACGGCGCTCAATCTGGCGTTGCTGGCGGCCGCCGGCGCCGTGACGTTCGGCTATGTCGAGCGCGCGCGCCGCGACCCGCGGGTGCCGGCGGCGCAACGGCGCCTGGCGCAGGAGCAAATCCTGACCGCCCGCCGCCAGGTGCGGCCGCGGCCGGAGCCGATCGCGCAGACGGTGGCCGCGCGGTGGCGGCAATGGCTCGCGCAAGGTTCCCTGCCCCCGGGCGTTTCCCCCGCGGAGGCGCTCGCGCAGTTGCGTATCCAGGCGCTTAACGAGCGGGCGATCGTGCCGCCGGAGGGGCGGCGGCAATGGGTGTTCGATCCGCCCCGGCGCGGCTGGACCGCGGCCTTGCAGGGGCCGATCATGGCGCGCGCCCGTTGCCGGGCTTCGGCGCTCGAACCTCTGCCGGTCAAAGGCACTTGGTCCGTGGCCGGACCGGACGGGGCCGTGCGCACCGGCGAGCTGCCCATGGAACAGGGACTCGGCGCGCGGTACGGCTTGACGCTGCCGCGATCGGCCTTCGCAGCGGCGGAGCCGGTGACGCTACGGTTTGCGAACGGGCCGCGCGCGGTGTCCGGGACGGCCGTGTTCGACTGGGACGAGCCGGTAGAACTGCTGCTGCCCGAAGGCGGTTTCGCCGGCAATCTGGCTCGCGCGCTGCTGATCGTCGCGCTGCTGCTGTCCCTGCTGGCGGCGCTGGGGCTGACGGCCGGGGCGTTGTTCTCGTTTCCGGTGGCCGCGTTCGTGTCCGCCGGCGTGCTGGCGCTGGCGTTGTTGAGCCGCACCTTGGCGCTGAGCGGCAGGGAAGCGGAAGCGCTGCTGGAGCACGACCACGGTCCGGCCGCGCCGCCGTCCCTTCTGGAGCGGGCGGGGGCGAACGCCGGCGCCGCGCTGGGCGCGGCGCTGGAGCCGGTGCTGGGTCTCGATCCGCTGGGCCGGCTGGCGGACGGCATCTTGCTTTCGTGGGGCACGGTGGGCCGGGCGGCGTGCTGGGCGGCGCTGGGCTACGGCGGGGCGCTGGCCGCGCTGGGCAGCGGCGGTTTGCGCCGGAGGGAACTGGGCACGCCCGGTCTCTGAGGCCGGCGTCTTGCCGGCCGATCAGCGGATGGGGCAGGGGATGAAAAAGTCGGTTTCCGTGATGCTGGCGCTGGCCGGGCTGGGGTTGCTGGCGCTGGCCGGCAGTTTCAACGCCGGCTTGCGGCGCGAACGGGTGGCCGCGCATATCGCCTCCGAAGAGGCACTGGCCAACGCGCCGCCCTGGCTGGACCTGACGGCCGTGGCCCTGGGCGGTTTTCGGGGGGTGATCGCCGATCTGCTGTGGCTGCGCGTCTCGCGCTTACAGGAGCGAGGCGAGTATTTCGAGATTGTGCCGCTGGCCGACTGGATCACGCGGCTCAGCCCCCGCTCCAGCGAGACCTGGGCCTTTCACGCCTGGAACATGGCTTACAACGTCAGCGCCACGATGCCGGAGCCCGAGGACCGCTGGCGTTGGGTCTGCAACGGCATCGCATTGCTGCGCGACCGCGGTCTGCGTTATCGTCCCGACGATGCCGCCATGTATGCCGCGCTGGCCGGGCTCTATCTTTACAAGATCGGCGGTTTCGACGATCCCGTGCACCGGGACTACCAGCGGCGCTTCATCCTGGAGCTGAACGAGCTGCTGGGCGGGCCCGGGCCGGCGGCGCGCCTCGCGGCGGGCGATCCGCAGCGGCGGCGCCGCCTGCAAGAGGAGCACCGGCTGGAGCTCGAACTGCTGGAGCGCATCGACGACCGCTACGGGCCGCTGGATTGGCGCCTGCCCGAATCGCACGCGCTGTATTGGGCCTATCGCGGCCAGGCCTACGAGCCGACGGGGTTCGGAGTCTGCGACCGCATCGTGTTGCAGGCGCTGGCGGCCTCGTTCAAGCGCGGCCGGCTGACGCTGCGGCCGGACGGCGCCTGGCGCACCTGGCCGAACCCAGGGCTGTTGCCGAACGCGATCCGGGCCTACGAGGAGACGCTGGAGCGGCACGCGGACGCGACCGTCCGCACGGCCTACGCCAATTTCCTGGCCCAGGCCGTCGCGCTGCTCGACCGGGTTGACCGCGAGCAGGCGCGGCAAACCTTCGAACGACTGCACCGGCTGTTTCCTTCGCGGGAGACGGCGGCGGGCTACGAGGCCTTCGTGGCCGGACGGCGCGCCGCGGAGGGGCGCGGGCCATGAAGCGACGGCAAACACGCCCAGACTCCGCCTGCCGTTGCGCGGCGCGCGCCGCGGCCGCGGCGCTGGCGGCGGCGCTGGCGACGGCGGCCGGCTGCGCGCCGCGGCCGGCCGCGCCGCCCCCGGCGCGGGCCGCCTGGACGGCCATGAGCACCTTTGCCGCCGTGAGCGCGGCCGGCGCCGACGCCGCGCGCCTCGACGAATACGCGGCCGCCGCCGCGCAGACCATGCAGGACCTCGAGCAGCGGCTGAGCCGCTTCGATCCGCAGAGCGAAATCGGACGGCTGAACGCCGCGGCGGGCGGGCCGGCGATCGCTCTTTCCGCGCCGGCCGCCGCCGTGCTGGGGCTGGCGCAGCACTACGCGCAGGTCAGCGGAGGGGCCTTCGACGTGACGATCGGCCCGCTGGCGGCGGTCTGGGGCTTGCGGGGCGGCCGCGCGCCCGCGGAGCCGCCGCCGCCGGCGGCCATCCGCGCGGCGCTGGAGCGGGTCGGCTCCCGGCACCTGGTGCTGTCCAACGGCTGGGCCCGCCTGGACCGGCCGGGAATGGAGGTGGATTTGGGCGGGATCGCGAAGGGATTCGCGGTGGACGCCTGTTTCGACCGGCTGCGCGCGCTCGGCGCGGTCAACGTGATGGTGGACTTGGGCGGCAATCTCCGCTGCGGGGGAGAGCCGCGGCCGGGCGAGCCGTGGAAGATCGGCGTCCGCCACCCCTTCGACCGCGAGCGCATCGTCGGCGTGCTGGCGCTGGGGGCGGGGCAGGCCGTGGCGACGTCGGGCAACTACGAGCGCTTTGTCACGATCGGCGGCGTCCGTTACGCGCACATCCTGGATCCGCGGCGGGGGCGTCCGGTGCAGGGCATGGCGGGCGTGACGGTCGTCAGCACCAACGCGGTGGAAGCGGATGCCATGTCCACGGCCCTGTTCGTGCTGGGGCTGGAGGAAGCGCCCGTGGCGCTGCGCCGGCTGCCCGGCTGCCGCGCGCTGCTGATCCCCGACCGGCAGCCGTTGGAAATCTGGCTTTCGCCCGGCTGCGGCGAACTGTTTACGCCGGCGCGCGGGTTCCGTTCGGCGGTCCGTCCGCTGACCCTCGCGCCCTGAACCGCCCGCGGCTTTGCGCCTTCGCGGCGGGCTGCGGCAGGGGTCGGCGGCCCTTGCCGCGCGTCCGAAAAAAACCGCACAAAATTCTTGCGGGCGGAGGCGGGTGTGGCAAAATGAGAACCGCAGTGCGGAGGTTGTGGCCGGCCGCGACCGGCGGGCGCGGCGGCGGGGGCGCCTCATGAACAGCACACCGCAGCGGCTGCTCTTGATCGAAGACGATCCCGCGCAGGTTCGTTTGGTGCAGGAACTGCTGCGCAGCGAGGGGGGCGTGGCGCTCGAACTGCAGACCGCCGACCGGTTGTCCGCGGCCGTGTCGCTGGCCTCCGCCGGCGCCTTCGATCTGGCGCTGCTCGATCTGGGGCTGCCGGACAGCAACGGGCTTGAGACCTTTCAGCGTCTGCACGCCGAGGCGCCCGAGCTGCCCATCATTGTCTTGAGCGGCACAGACGACGAGCAATTGGCCCTGCGCACCGTGCAGGAGGGGGCGCAGGACTACCTGGTGAAGGGCCTGATCGACCGCCGCACGGTGGTGCGCGCCATCCGTTACGCCCTGGAGCGCAGCCGCGCCCAGAAGGCGCTGCGCGATTTCCGGCAGACCGTGCGCGCGTTTCTTGACATCACCCCCGACGCCGTTCTGCTGGTGGATTGCGAGGGGACGATTCTGGACCTGAACCGCAATGCGCTGCGGATGCTCGGGCGCGCGGGGCAGGACGTGCGCGGCCGCTGCATTTACGAGGTTCTGAATCCCGATCTGGCGCTGCTCAAGCGGGCGCAGATCGAGCAGGTGATCGCCACCGGACGCAGCGCGACCGTCGTCATGCACCAGGACGACCGGTGGTACGAACACGACTTCTTCCCGGTGCTTCTGGAACGGCGGCGGGTGGGGCAACTGATCGTCTACTCGCGCGACATCACCGCCTTCAAGCAGGTGGAACAGGATCTGGAGCGGCGCGTGGCCGAACGCACGTCGGAACTGCAGAAGCTGAACGAGGCGCTGCGCGCGCAGATCGCGGAGCGCGCCAAACTGGAGCAGAGTTTCCTGGATGCCGAAGAGCGCTACCGCATCCTGTTCGAGCAAAGCGGCGATATCATCCTGCTGATCGACCCGCAGGACGGCCAACTGGTGGAGTTCAACGGCAAGGCTTGCGAAGCCCTGGGCTGCACGGCCGAGGAACTGGCGCGGCGGCGCTGGCCGGACTTCGTCGCCGGGGAAGCGCCGGCGGAGGTGCTGGCGCATCTGCAGCGGATGCTGGCCGAGGGGGACGTGTACGAAACCCAGTTCCGCACGCGCCAGGGCGACATCCGCCACATGCTGGTCCACGCGCGGCCGGTGACCATCAAGGAGCGGCGGCTGATCAACGCCGTTTGCAGCGATATCACGCCGCTCAAGCGCTTGGAGTCCCGCTTGCGCGAGGCCATCGTGCGGCTGGAGGAGCACGACCGCGCCCGCTCGGAGTTCGTCTCGAACGTCTCGCACGACTTGAAGACGCCGTTGGCCTCCATGGCCTACGCCCTGGAAAACTTGCGCAATCGCATCGTCGGGCGTCTCTCCCGCCGCGTGCAGGCGTACGTGGAGATGTTGTACGAGGATGTGCAGCGGCTGACGCGCACGGTGGACGACATCCTCGACCTCAACCGTCTCGAAGCCGGCCGCTTCACCTTGACGCGGGTGCGGCAGCCCCTGGCGCGGCTGGCGCGCCGCGCGGTGGAATCCATCCGCATTCAGATTCAAGCGCACCGTCTGCGGCTGCGGTTGCACCTGCCGGACGGTTTTGGCTTTGTGGACTGCGATCCGCACAAGCTGGAACGGCTGATCCTCAACGTGCTGCACAACGCCATCAAGTTCACGCCGGCGGGCGGGCGGCTGACCGTGCGCTTGCGCGAGGAGCCGGAGTGGCCGGGGTTTCTGGTGCTGGACGTCATCGACAACGGCGCGGGAATCCCGCCGCAGTATCTGCACCGCGTCGCCGAGCGCTATTTTCGGGTCGGCGAGCAGGTCGCGGGAGCGGGCATCGGCCTCACGATCTGCCGGGAAATTCTGGACTTGCATGGCGGGCGGATGGAAATCTACAGTCCGCCGCGGGGTGGGAGCAGCGGAACGCAGGTGGCGGTCGGTCTGCCGAAAGCCGAGCCCCTGCGCGTGCTGCTGCTCAGTCCGCGCCGGGCGGCGTTTCAGCAGCTCAAGCGCCACATGGCGCGCCAGGGCTATCGCGTTTCGTTGATCAGCCGGCTGCGCGGGGCTTGGGCCGCTTTGGCGCGTTCGCCGGCGCCGGATGCGGTTTTGTTCTGCATCAACCCTAACGACGAGAAGCACTTGGATTTGATTATCCGAGCCCGGACGACGCCCCAGTTGGCCGGCGTGCCGTTGCTGGCGGCGGCCGACGAAGCCTGGGGGCCGGCCCGCCAACGGCTGCTGGAGAACATGGGCCTGGTTTTACGGAATAAACCGTGGACGGAGAACGACCTATTAGACGATCTGGAGCGCGCCCTCTTCGATCGCCAAAGCATGAACCTGGAAGCGGCGCAGAAACGGGAGGGGGGACATGAGAAAACACGCGCGCAAGAGAATCATGTTGGTGGATGACGACACGCATCTGGTGGTCAGTTTGACCGACTACTTTACGTCGCAGGGCCTGGAAGTCATCCCGGCGCTGAACGGGCGGGAAGCGTTGGAGAAGCTGGAGGCCAGCGCGCCCGATCTGATTCTTCTGGACATCGGCATGCCGGAAATGAGCGGGCTGACCTTCTTGCGGGAAATCTCCGCGCCGGGCGGCAAGCTGCGCTACCCGGTGCTGATCTTCACGGCCAAAGGGGCGATGGAGAGTTTCTTCCAAGACTTTGCCATCGAGGGCTTCATTGCCAAGCCGTGCTCCGCGCACGAGCTGTTGGAACGCGTGCGCGCCGTTCTGGACCGGCAGAGCCGGCAACAGCCTGCGGAGCGCAAGAAGCGGCGCGTGTTGCTGGCCGAGGACAACGAACGGCTGGCCGAGTCCCTGGCGCGGTACTTCGAGGAGCACAACTACGACGTGGAGGTCACCTATTCGGGGTCGCAGGTCATGGAAAGCGCTTCCCTGGCGGTGCCCGATGTGATCGTGATGAAAGATTCGCTGCCGCGCGTCAGCGGCACGACCATGGCCGCGATGATCAGCAGCGTGCCGACGCTGAAATACACGCCGATCGTGATTTACGACAGCCCCGCCGGCACGTCGCAACTGCGCTTCTTCCGCGGCGACCTGCCGCCGGGGGTGTCGAAATATCTGCTGACCAGCGACCCGGCGGCGCTGGTGCGGGCGGTGGACGAAGTTTGCGCGAGCTGACGGGCGCCGGAGCGCCGCCGCGCTCAGGGCACGGGGAAGCGCCGCAGCAGGGCGCCGACCTCGCCGCGGATGCGCGCCAGGCGCGGAGCGTCCGCCGCGTGCCGCAAGACGTCCGCAATCCAGGCGGCAAGCTGCGCCATTTCCGGCTCCTTCAGCCCGCGGGTCGTTGCCGCCGGCGTGCCGATCCGGATGCCGGACGTGACGAACGGACTCTGGGCATCGAACGGAATGGCGTTCTTGTTGACGACGATGCCGGCCTGGTCCAGCGCCGCCGCGGCGTCCTTGCCGGTCAGGCCCAGCGGCGTCACGTCGAGCAGCAGCAGATGGTTGTCCGTGCCGCCCGAAACCAGCCGGAAGCCGGCGCTCCGGAGGGCCTCGGCCAGGACGGCCGCATTGCGCACGACTTGGCGGGCATAGGCCTGGAACTCCGGCCGCAGCGCCTCGCGCAGACAGACGGCTTTGGCGGCGATGGTGTGCATCAGCGGTCCGCCCTGGATGCCGGGGAAGACCTGCCGGTCGATGTCCGCCGCGTGCGCGGCCCGGCACAGGATCAGACCGCTGCGCGGCCCGCGCAGGGTCTTGTGAGTCGTGGTCGTGACCACATCGGCATAGGGCAGGGGGGAGGGATGCGCGCCGCCGGCCACCAGCCCGGCAATGTGCGCCATGTCCACCATCAAATACGCGCCGACCTCGTCGGCGATGGCCCGAAAGGCGGCGAAGTCCAGGCGCCGCGGGTAGGCGCTGGCGCCCACGACCAGCAGCCGGGGCCGGCATTCGCGCGCCAGGCGGGCGACGTCCTCCATGGCGATGGTCTCGGTGTCCCGACGCACGCCGTAGGAGACGACACGGAAGAAGCGTCCCGAAAAGTTGATGTGGTGGCCGTGCGTCAAATGGCCGCCGTGCGCCAGGCTCATGGCCAGAATCGTGTCGCCGGGCTGGAGCAGGGCGAAGTACACGGCCATGTTGGCCGAACTGCCGCAATGCGGCTGGACATTGGCGTGCTCGGCGCCGAAGAGCGCGCGGGCGCGCTCGATGGCCAGCCGTTCCGCCACGTCCGCGTATTCGCAGCCGTTGTACCAGCGTTTGCCCGGATAACCCTCGGCGTACTTGTTGGCCAGCACCGACCCCTGCGCCTCGCGCACCGCCCGGCTGGCGTAGTTTTCCGAGGCGATCAGATTCAGCGTTTCCGCCTCGCGCCGCGTTTCGTCGGCGATGGCGCCCGCGATTTCGGGGTCCTCCGCCTGCAGCGCCGCCCAGCCCGCCTCCGGCGCGGCGCCGCTGGCGAGCTTGCCGAGGCGCCGGCGGTGGCGCTCCTCTCCGGAAAAGGAATGCGCGAGCCAACTGTCGAGAATCTTTTCGGCCTGCGGCGGCGTCGTCAGCGTCCCGCCCAGCACCAGCACATTCGCGTCGTTGTGGCTGCGGGCCTTGGCCGCCATCTCGGCGTTGAGGCACAGGGCGGCGCGAATGCCCGCCACCTTGTTGGCCGCGATCGACATCCCGATGCCCGTGGTGCAGACCAGCACCCCCTGGTCCGCCCGGCCCTGGGCCACGCGCCGCGCCACCTCCTGGGCGTAGTCCGGATAGTCCACGGCGGCGCGGTCGTGGCAGCCCAGGTCATCCACGGCCAGGCCGCGCCGCAACAGCGAACGCCGCACGAATTCCTTGAGTTCAAATCCGCCGTGATCCGCCGCGATCGCCATTCTCATCCCGCACTCCGTACTCCAGGTTCAGCGTTTCCATGAACGCCAGCAAACCGGGCAAGGCCCGCTCGATCTCGTCCCGGGTTTGGCGATAGGCGTCCAGGGTCAGCCCGATCGGATCGTCCACATCCAGTCCGCCGCCCCGCGGATCGAACGTCTTCAGCAGGAACGTCTTTTCCACCGCGGCCGGATTGTCCAGCCGGATTTGCGCCAGATGCAGGGTCGTCATTACCACAATCAGCGTGGCCGCGTCAATCTGTTCGGCCGTCAGCGGCCGGCTGCGGTGCGGCCGCAGATCGAGGCCGCGCTCGCCCAGCGCGGCGACGGCTTCGGCGCTGGCGGGCAGCCCCGGCAGCGCCGCGAGACCCGCGGAACTGACCGACCAACCCGCGGCGGGGTCCAGGCGCGCGCGCAGCAGGTATTCCGCCATCGGACTGCGGCAGACGTTCCCCGTGCAGACGAACAGCACTTGCCGCTGGCGGTCGGCGTTGGACGGCGCGGCGCTCATGACGCACCCGCGGCGGCGGCCCGCACCGCGGCGGCCGCGATGGCGCCTGCGCGCAGAACCTGCACCCGCTCTCCGTCCACGCGCACGACGGTGCTGGGCGTTCCGCCCGGCGCGGGGCCGGCGTCCAGGACGAGCTCGGCCGCGCCGCCGAGCGCGTCCAGCGCCGCCGCGGCCGTCAGCGCCGGCGGGGCGCCGCTGCGGTTGGCGCTGGTGGCGCGCAGCAGGCCGCCGCAGGCGCGCAGCAGCGCCAGGGTCAGCGGATGCGCGGGCACGCGGAAGCCTTCGAATCCGTCGGGAGTTTTCAGCACCAGCGTCAAGGCGCCGGGCCAGAAGCGCTCCGCCAGCCGCCGCGCCGCGCCCTCGAGCGCGGCGCCGCGGCCGGCCACGGCGGCCGAATCCGCGGCCAGCAGGGCGATCGGTTTGCCGAAATCTCTGGCCTTGGCTTCGAACAGGCGGCGCACGGCTGCGTCCGCCGCGGGGTGCGCGGCCAGTCCGTACACCGTGTCGGTGGGGATTATGGCCAGCGCGCCGCGCCGCAAGGCGGCCGCCGCGAGGCGGACGGCCTCGGCGGCATCCACGTCACCGATCCGGATGATGGTTGGGGCGCGCATCTCAGGGGGCGGACGGAGGGTCTGGCGTTGGCGGCGCGGCCGGCTCGGCCGGCGGCGGCGCGGGGCGGCTGTCGCGCGCGCGAACGGCGGCCAGCCCCAGCAGAATGTCGGTGGCGCGGGCCAGCGCCGCGTCCCCCGCCACGCGGGCCATCAGCCGTCGGTCGGCCCGGGCCTTTTCGGATGGCGGTTTGCCGTTCGGCTCGACCGCCGGCGCGGCCGGTTTGTCGGCGGCCTGGGGGTCCACCGCGAGATCCGGCGCGGTGGGCCCCAGCGGCGCGGCGTCTTCCAGCCCGACCAGCCGGCCCGTGGCCACGTAGAGCCGTTCGCCGTCCGGCAAGGGCAGAAGCTCCCGCGCCCGGGGCGCGGCGCGCGTGGGCGCGCCGAGCAGCATGACGCCCGGGCGGCCCTTCAGGGCCCGGGCCAGCAACGCGGCGGCATCCCGGGTGCGGCGGTCGATCAACACCATCAGCGGCGGCCCTTGCCAGGGCCGCTCGGCGGCCGCCAGCGCGCGGGGCGGACCGAGTTCTCCCCGCGCGCTCTGGAGGCGCCAGAGCGCCGCGTTGCTGGAGGCGAAGAGGCCCGCCACGCGTTCGGCGGCCGCCGCGCTGCCGCCGCCGGCGCCCCGGGCGTCGAGGATGATGCCGTTGCGGCCCGCCTCCGCCCAGGCCGTCAACTGCGTCGCCACGCTCAGACCCGCGCCGTCGTGCAGCTCGGCGAGTTTCAGGTAGCACAAACCTTCCGGCCATTCTTCCGCCGCGCGGACCCCGCCGGGCGCGCTGAGCGCGGCGGCCTCCCGCGCGTCCAGCAGCCGGGCCTCGGGATCGATGGCCTGGAGCAGCGGCTTGACGGCGGCGCGGCCCTCGGACAGCAGCCCCTGCGTTTCGAGCAACCGCAGCACGTCCGCCACGGTCGCCGCGCGCGCCGGCGGAAAGCCGAACGCGGCCAGCGCCAGCGCCGGGGCCCAGCGCCGGAGGGCGGCGGAACAACGGGTTCGTATGCCGGTCGTTTGCATGCGAGGGAGCGCGGCCGCGGCGGCCCGACGCGGGTCGGCGGGCTCAGGCGCTGCCGGTCAGACGCCGCCATTCCTCCTGAACGCGCCGGTTGCCTTTGGCGACGTTGCGCATCAAGGCGGCTTTATGCCGCGCCAGGCGCCGCGCCAGGGCCGGACTGTTCAACGCCAGAATCTGGGCGGCCAGAATCGCCGCGTTCGCTGGGCCGGCTTTGCCGAGCGTGACCGTCGCGACCGGAATGCCCGCCGGCATTTGCAGGGTGGCCAGCAGCGCGTCCAGCCCGTTCAGGGCGCCGCCGGCCATGGGCACGCCGATCACCGGCAGGGTGGTATGCGCGGCCAGCACGCCCCCCAGATGCGCCGCGCCGCCGGCGGCGGCGATGATCAGCTTCAAGCCGCGGCGTTGGGCGGTGGCGGCGTACTGCGCCGCGGCGGCCGGCGTGCGGTGCGCGGAGAGCACGCGCGCTTCGCACGGGATGCCGAAGGCCTGCAGCGTCCGCGCGCATTCCTGCAGCGCCGGCCAATCCGAATCGCTGCCCAT
>Ga0073932_1006772_pt1 | contig 11550 bp, 11 predicted proteins | sample DewCreD2012metaG_FD_76967 | JGI IMG/M metagenome (GOLD analysis project Ga0073932, IMG submission 76967) | Hot spring sediment bacterial and archeal communities from British Columbia, Canada, to study Microbial Dark Matter (Phase II) - Dewar... ... | reverse complement strand
GTGGAGTGGAAGGGAGCGGGGGCGTCTCGCCCCCGGAAATCAACGAATGAAATCATCAAACCGGAGGCGAGACGCCCCCACTCCCTTCATTTGGCAACTGGCTCGGCCGTTTTTTAAGCCCTGTCAGGATTCGACGAGACGCCGGCGATGAGAAAGGGACCGGAATCATGATCAGCAAGATCGCCCATGTGTGTTTGAATGTGTCGGATTTCGAGCGCACCGTTGCGTTTTATCACGGCGCGCTGGGGATGCCGGTGCGCTTCCGGTTCGAAAAGCAGGGCAAACCCATCGGCGCCTATTTCGAGGCCGGGGCGGGAACCTATGTCGAGTTCTTCGTGAAGAAGGATTTGAAGGTGTCGAACACGGGGATCGTGCATCTGTGCCTTGAAGTCGCCGACATCGACCAGGCGATGGCCGATCTGGCGGCCAAGGGGGTGGCCTGCACGCCCAAGAAACTCGGCGCCGACCAGACATGGCAGACCTGGATCGCCGATCCCGACGGCAACAGAATCGAGCTGCACCAATACACGCCCGACAGCGCCCAGGCCCGCGGCGGCGTCGTGGAAGTGAATTGGTGAGCCGTGGCTCGTGGTTCGTGGCTCGTGAGTCGCGACTTGCGACGGGCCCCCTTGGGCAACGACCCGCCGCAGATTCGAGCCTGATGAATCAGGCGCCTTGCCAGAGCGTCTCGAGCGAAGGAAGCGTCTGCGCAGGGGTGGGGTAGGGAGCGCGGCCTTCGAGGAGGGACGTGACAAACTCCCGCGTCTCGCCGTGGCTGCCGTTGCGGACGAACGCTGGCGTCCCGGGCGGATGCGAAAACCGAAACACCTCGGCCCGGTCTTCAAAGGCGACGGCCTCGCCCGCGTCGCCGTATCCCCCGCGAATTTCGAGCCGCCAGCCGTCGCCATACAACTCGTGACGCTCCTGGTTGGCGCCCGCCGTCGGCAGCGCCTCGAACGTCCCCAGCGCCCCGCACTCAAAGACCAGCCGCGCGACAACCCACGGCGCCTCGCCCTCTTCCTGCCACTCGAAGCGCGACGAGCCAATCTCTCCGGCCAGCGCCCGCATCGCGTCAAACGCGTGAATCGCCGTATTGCGCACGAAGCCTTCCTCGCGGCGTCGCGCCCGGCTGATGACCGAACGGACATAACGAATCCGGCGCTCACTCCGCCAGCGGACCGCGGCCAGCAGCGCCGGATCATGCCGTCGGTTCAGGCTGACCATGACGGGAACCCCGCGGTTTTCCGCCGCGGCGGCAATCGCCCGCGCCTGTTCGAGCGTGACCCCCGGTGGCTTCTCGATCAGACACGGCAGCCCGCGCGCGATGAGCCGCAGCGCGCATTCGGCCGTGAACTCCATCGGCGTGACGGCGACGCACGCGTCCAGCCGCGCCTCATCCAGCATTGTGTCGATGGAAAAATATGATTTCTCGAAACCAAACTGCGCGGCGGCCCGCGAGGCGCGTCCGGCGTCGAGGTCGCACACGGCCACCAGCGCCACCTGGCCCGGATGCTCGCGCTGATAAAGCGCAAGCGACGGCAGATGGTTTTCACGGCTGTGGGCCCCCGCGCCGATGACGCCCATTCGCAGAGGCGGTTTCAAAGCAGTCATGCAAAGACTCTCCAAGCTGGCCGCCTTACAGGAAGACCAGCAGCGCGGCCAGGAAGATCGCGCCGACGGCATGGACCAGCGCCCCCAGCAGCGGATTGATCAAATAGTGCTTTTCAACGGCGGTCTGCCAGATGGACGGCATATCGTGTCACTGGGGGACGACGGCGTCGAGTTCGATCTCGAACAGCAGATCGTCACGGCAGATCACGTTGTTGGTCAGGACCACCGGATCGATGGGAATGTGGTGGGCGCGGCAATAGTCCACAAACAGTTTCGCCTCCTCGGCGCGCCGGATATAGGCCAGGCCGCGGACCATCTGGCGCCACGTCATGTCGCGCGATTCCAAAATCGCCTCCACGACGCGCATCGTCAGATCAATCTGCCGGGGCGTGTCGCCCAGGTGCGCCGTCTTGCCGTCGGGATTGATGCTGGCTGTCCCCGAAATCGTCAGCCAGCGCTGATCGGGCGTGGTCAACTCGACCGCGCGGCTGAACGAACTGCCATATTGCAGCGCAGGACATTGCAGCGGCGACGCAATCGCCGCTGCTTTGACTTCCGGCGATTTCGGCGCGACGGCGAACAGCGCCGTCGTCAATGCCGCCCCGGCCGGATTGCTCCCGCCGATGCCCGTGCTCGCCGGCACCAGACGGTCGAAGACGCCCCGCTCCTTGAAAAAACTCGTGCGGACCTTATTAAAATCGCCATACCACGCAAGAATGTCGCGGTTCCAGAACCACGTGCGAATGACGTGGGAAAAATCCATCCCCACTTGACCCAACGCGGCTTCGATGTCCGCAAAGACCTGGCGGGCCTGCTCGGCGTTCGGACGGGAGACATGGACGTCGCGCAGGTCGCCGAGATGACAGTAGCGCGCGTGCGCGTCCTCGTAGGCCGTCCCCACGATCCGTCCGCCCAGCTCGATCGTCCGTATCGGGTGTCCGGAGACGGCGCGAAACAGCGATCCGGCCAGCTGCGGCCGGCTCATCTTGCCCTCGTCCAGCCACGTCACCGGCCAGCAGACTGCGCCAAAGGCTTCCTCCAGCGCCCGCCGTCCGGCGCCCTCGCTGTCGCACAGGCCAAACACCTGCTGCGTGGTCACACGCGCCCCGTGTTGCGCGATGATGGCCGCGGCGCGGGCGAACATCTGCGCCGTCGTCTCGCCCCGCTTCAGATGCGTGGTGACATACAGTTCCTCGCCACCACTGACCGGCAGCATGTAGGCATATACGCCGTTGGAATGCTGGCGTTCGATGGCATGTGTGCAAACCGAATGGGCAGAACTCATACAAAACCCCTTGCGCGGTTCGGACCCCGAAGGGCCTCTATCCTCATCGGCGGGGCGCGATCATTGCGAAAGCACGTATTCGATCAGGTCCTGAATTTGCCCGGGCGACAGGTTCGACGTCTTGCCGTGCTTGTCGCCCTCATTGAACTTCGTCAGAACCTCTTCCATCGTCACCGCCTGCCCGACATACAGATACGGCGCCGTCCGCCAGATTTCCACCAGCGTCGGCGTGTCAAACTCCATGTCCTTCTCCCGGTCCATCCCCGTGCCGACATTGTGCGGCTTCATATCCGTAAACAGTGGCGCGGGATGGCAGTGCGCGCATCCGGCCTCGGCAAACACCTTCTCGCCCCGCTGCGCCGATTCGCTCAGATTCCCGTTGACCCGACGGAGGCTGGGGACCGGCTTCAGCGACTTCAGATACTCGTCGATCGCCGCCAGCGAGTCCTCGGGGGGAACGGCGAACTGGATGAACGCCATGCCCTTGCGCACGGCCATCTCCGCGCTCTCCCGGATGCCCGAAATCATCGCCGGAGGCGTCGCGTGCGACAACAGCATGCTCTTGGTGTTCTTCGGATTGCCGATCCCGTCGTTCAGCAGGTCCCAGTTCAGACCGTCCACGCGGTCATTGGGATGACACGACACGCAGCTCTGCCAGTGCTGGAAGCACATGCGCGCGTCGTTGAACGCCTTCTCGCCCTTGCGAATCGTCGTCTCGGTCACCGCCGGCCCCAGCGCCAGCGCCGTTGCCGGCGCCTGCGGATCGGCGGCCAGGTCAACAACGCCCAGCGAATCGGAATAATACTCAGCGGCGATGGCACGGCTCCCGGCGATGACCAGCGCGCGCGGTCCGTTGCCCGGCAGTGGCGCCCGACGGCGGATGCCGGCGAGAAAGGCCAGGTCGGTGGGCACGTCCCTGGCGCTGCGCGTCTGGTCAGTGACCTTTTCGTTCGCGGCGGCCTTGTCGAGCCGCTCATGCAGGGCCACGCGATCGATGACCAGCAACTCATGGGTCCCCGCGCACCCGATCACCAGATGCTTGCCATCTGCCGAGCAGGCCACCGGCCACGGATTGGCTGCCCCGCGGTCCACCGAGTCCAACAGGACGGTGTTGGCGAGTTTTCGCGCCGCGACGTCGATCACGCTGACGGCATTGGTGTTCATCCAGCCCCGCTCAATCTGCGTCGTCGGCAACTGGTAATGGGCCAGCAGATGCGTCACGTAGGCAAACTTGCCGTCCGGTGAAACGCACACGCCCCGCACGCCCGTGCTTCCGTTGGGCAGCACGATCGTCGCCGCCACCTTGCCGCCTTGGGTGTCTATCACTGAAACCGACGCGGCCACCACCGGCGCATTCGACGCGCCCGCCGGCAGCAGGTTGCAGACGAACAACACGGCGCCGTCGGCGGTCAGGGCCGCCGCGACCGGCTCCCGCAACACGGCGATGCGCGTTCGTTCCTTGCCCGTGGCCGCGTCCAGGACCGACACGTCGTTGTTGAAGCGGTTGCACACATACAGCGTCGCGCCGTCGGGGCTGACGGCGACCGCCGAGGCCGTATGGCCCGTGGGATACTGGGCCGCGCTCTTGCCCGCCTTCAGGTCAATGACCTCCACCCGCCCCTGAGGCTCGGCGATGGCCACGAACAGCCGCCCGCCGTCCGGCGACAACGCCAGCGCCGCCGGCGATCCTGATACCGTGTAGGCGGCCTTTTCTTTGGCGTCCGCGGCCATGACGGCGGCGACGCGGTTGGCCGTCGCCTGCGCCACATACAACGTCTGTCCGTCAGCCGACGCCACCAGCGCCATCGGCGACAGATACTTGCCCTCTTCCGCCCGGACGCCGGCGCCCAGCGCGCCCACGCACAACACCAGCGAAAACGCCTTCGCCACCCACTTGACGTTTTCACTCATTGACATCCCTCCTGAAAGGGTTTTTGCAAATGTTCGCAAGCGCGCGGTCCGTACGATTTGCGGCCCCTGGGTGGCCTTCTGAGAGCCCTGTTCACCCCTACGCATATCGCGTGCCGCTCCATCGCCCTCAAACAGCCTTCGCCCTCCCGGTTGAACCGCTTCCAATCCGTCTCTATCACCGATACTTCACGTAGGCCACCTTGTGCTCCGTGAAGAACTCAATGCCCGTCTTGCCCGCCTCGGGAATCCCGTATCCCGAAGCCTTGATACCACCAAAACTCAGCTGCGGCTCTTTCAGGGCGGTCACGAGATTCACATGCGTCAGCCCGACCTCAGTCCGCTCAAGAAACGTGAACGCCTTTCCCAGGTCCGATGTATAGATTGACGAGGCCAGGCCAAACTCCACCCCGTTGGCGATCTCAATGGCTTGTTCGAAATCGGCCGCCTCCAGAATGCTCAGGACCGGTCCAAAGATTTCCTCTCGGGCAATCGTCATCGAGGGCGTCACGTCCGCGAACAACGTCGGCGCGATGAAGCAGCCCTTGTCATACGCCGGGCCGGTCAGACGATTCCCCCCCAGCAGCAGCCGCGCGCCCTCACGCTTGCCGATCTCGATGTAATTCAAAATGCCCTTGAGCTGCTCGGTCCCGCATACCGGTCCCATCGTCGTCTTCGAGTCGCGCCCGTCGCCGACCACCAGGGCCGACGCCAGCGATCGCACGCGTTCGATGAACTCCGCCGCGATCCGCTTCACAACCACGACGCGGCTGGTCGAAGTGCACCATTGCACCGCGCAGGCGTAGGCGGCCGTCACGGCCGACTTCGCCGCCAGCTCCAGGTCCGCGTCCTCAAGCACCACGAGCGGATTCTTCCCGCCCATCTCCAACTGCGTCCGCGCCATGATCTGCGCCGCCTTCTGATGTATGCTCCGGCCCACTGCCGTCGAACCGGTGAACGAAATCGCCTTGATCGCCGGATGGGTGATCATCTCGTCGCCAACCGTCGATCCCCCGCCCGTGATGAAGTTCAAAACGCCCGGCGGCAGTCCGGCCTCGATAAACAACTCCACAAACTTCAGGCCTGTCTGCGGCGTCAGGCTCGCCGGTTTGAAAACAACCGTGTTGCCCGCCATCAGCGCTGGCGTCCCCTTGCGCCCCGGAACGTTGAACGGAAAGTTCCACGGGCTGATGATGCTGACCACGCCCAGCGGCTGGCGGACGCTGTAGGCGAACACGCCTTCAAACGCCGACGCGACGGTCTGCCCGCCCAGGCGCACGCCCTCATGAATCTGAAACTCCATCTCCTTGATCGCCGCGTCGATCTCGATCTTCGACTCGGCGATCGTCTTGCCGTTCTCGCGCGTCAAAACCTCCGCGAGTTCGTCGCGGCGGCGCTTCATCGCCTCCAGCGCGGCCTTGAGATAGTCCGCGCGCTTCAGCGGCGACAGCCGCGCCCAGTCTGGAAACGCCTTCTGCGCCGCCGCAATCGCGCGCCGGGCGTCGTCGCGCGTCGAAGCCGGCCACAGGCCGGTGACGTCCTCCAGATTCGCGGGATTGCGCTGCTCGAAGGTTTTTCCGTCGGAGGAACCGGCCCATTGACCGTCGATGTAGTTCTGAAATGTCTGAGGCATTGTCGAAATCCTTTGGACAGGGACATGCTTCCGCGCGCGGCGTTGATCGATCGTCCGCGGCCTTGTGCCCGAAGCAACGTGTTATGATGCCTCATCATACCAGCCGGTTCCGCCGCGATTCCAACGAAAACTTGCCCCGGCCCCGAAATATCAGCAGATTCCTGAAGTCGTCCTCGTCCTCGTCGTCGTCCTCGCCGGATTCCTGACGTTTCCGCCTTGACCGATAGGGAGACCGACGCCCAGCATGGCGCCCGTCCTGTCGCAGATTCCATCACGCGCGCGCGGCTCGGGATCGCTTCGCCGGTCCACCACGGAGCGCGCGGTCGGATGTGCTGCCCTGAATCAATCGCGACCTGACGGGAAAGGAACCGGACTGATGGGCATTCCCAGGGAAGTCGATGTGCTGGTCTGCGGCGCCGGCCCCGCAGGCGTGGCCGCGGCCATCAACGCCGCCCGCGCAGGCGCACGGACGCTGCTGATCGAACGCTGCGGACGCCTCGGCGGCGCCGCCGTCGTCAATCTCGTCGGTCCGCTCATGGGCGCCGTCGCCTCGCCGTTTGTCGCCGAGGTGACGCGCCGCTTCGAGGCCACGGGAAAGGACTATGGGACGCTGGACCTGATGTATGCCGACATGCTTGCAGAAGCCGGCGCCTCGGTCCTGCTTCACGCATGGATTTGCGATGTCATCAAGGAAGGCCCGCGCCTTTGCGGAGTCCACTTTCTCAGCAAACAGGGGATGCTGCCCATCCGGGCCACCGTCACCATCGACGCCACCGGCGACGGCGACGTGGCCTTTCTGGCGGGCGCCGCCTTCGAAAAAGGGCGCGAAGACGACGGACGGCTCCAGCCCATGAGCATCATGTTCTGGCTGGGAGGGATTGACAAGTCGCGCGGGCTGCTGTGCGGCAGCGAGGAGCAGGCCGTCAAAACCCACGTCCCGGAGGGACCCTGGAACGAGGTGGTCCGGCGCGGCATCGAAACCGGCGAGCTGCCGCCCAACGTCGGCGTCATACGGATTTATGAGCTGGAGCGGCCCGGAGAGCGCATCGTCAACGCCACGCAGATCAACGACGTGGACGGCACGCGCGTCGAAGACCTCACGCGCGCCGAACTCGAAGGCCGACGCCAGGCCGTCGCCGTCCGCGACTTCCTGCGACGCCACGCGCCCGGCTACGAAAACTGTTTCATCTCCCAAATGCCCGAAGCCATCGGCGTCCGCGAAACGCGCCGTTTCATCGGCCTCGAACGCCTTGCCCGCGAGGACCTGATCGCGGGTCGCAAATGGGATTCGGCCGTCGTGCGCGACGCCAACTTCGTCATCGACATTCACAATCCCGCCGGGCCCGGCCAGGCGCACGGTTTCGCCGAGAAGGCCAAACCCTACGACATCCCCTACGGCTGCCTCGTGCCGCTGAAGATCGACGGCCTGTTGCTGGCCGGACGCTGCATCAGCGGCAGCCATGAGGCCCATGCCTCGTATCGCGTCCAGCGGATCGCCCTGGCCATCGGCGCGGCGGCGGGCGCCGCGGCTGCCGAAGCCGTCGCGTCCGGCGTTCAACCCCGGGACGTTTCGCCGGCCGCGGTCCAGAAGCGGCTGGGACTGTCCGGCGAAAGGCTCTGACATGTCGCTCCGGCGATTTCAGTGAAAGGAACCGAAATGAATCCGTCAGAGGGATTTGCCCCCAAAGTCGTGAGGCTGTGGGAAGGCCCGGCCCCGGAGGCCAAGGGCGCCGGACCCGAAGACATCCCGACGCTGGCGATCTATCCGGCGACCGCGTCGCTCGCCAATGGCGCCTCCTTCGTGGTCTGTCCCGGCGGCGGCTACAACATCATCATGCAGGATCACGAGGGGACCCAGGTGGCGCGGTGGCTCAATCGCCTGGGCGTCAGCGCGTTCGTCCTGACCTATCGGACCAAGCCTCGGGGTTATCCCAAAACCGTCGCATGCCTCGACGCCCAGCGGGCGGTCCGATATGTCCGGCGCCACGCCGCCGAATACGGCATCGCGAAGGACCGCATCGGGATGATCGGATTTTCGGCAGGGGCCGACCTCGTCTGCCAGGTCGCGCTGAAGGGTGACCCGGGCCAGGCCACCGCGGACGATCCCCTCGACCGCGAGAACTGCCTGCCCGACCGGCTGTTCGTCATTTATGGCCGCCCGTTCCTTGGCGAAGACGTTGTGATGTCAGACGTCAACTGGGACGAACTGGCCGCCCGGATGCCCCCTGCGTTTTTCATGCTCGCCTCCGACGATGCCCGATGGGCCACCGAGGCGTCGTTTCTGCTGTGCCAGGCCATGCGCCGCGCCGACAAGGACGCCGAGTATCACCTGTTCGGCGGATACGGCCCCCACGGCGTCGGCCTGGCTCAGGGACATCCCGCGATGGCGCTGTGGCCCGAGCTGGCGGCGCGCTGGATGCGCGACGGCGGATTCCTCACTGGCGAAGCGCGCGTCCCGGTCAAGGGCCGGATCTCCATCGATGGCGAACCCCTCCGCTGGGGATGGGTGACGTTCATCCCGCGCGCAGAAGCGCCGAATCTGCCCCGCGCCACGGCGATGGTCAACAAGCCCGACGGCGCGTTCGAGATTCCGGCGACGCGCGGGCCGGCGCCCGGCGAATACCGCATCGAGGTGTGGCAGGTGGTCAAGACGGTGGACCGCCTCAACCCCTCCATGTCCGACGCCGTCCGATTCGACCGGGACAAACCCGACGGCCCCGTGCTCGAAACGACGCTTGGGAAAGACGGCGCCTACTTGCGGATTGACATCCGAACCGGTCCGGCGCGGTAGCGCGCCGCCCGGCTATCGGCCGCCGGACGCGGACCCCTCGATGAGGTAGTAGAGGCGGTCGGGCAGCAGGGCGATGTCGTCGGCGGCGCGCAATTGAACATCACCGATGCGAAACCAGGCCGCCGCATAATAGCGCTCCTCGGTGATATCGAGCGGCAGGGCGTCGGCCCCGCGCCCTTTGGCTTCGTATTCGTTCCAGGGTGCGTCATCGAATCGCCAGCGCATGGTCAGCGCCCCGAACTTGCGCGTCCAGAACTGGTAGGTCCCGTCGGCGGGCACGTCGATCTCGTAGGCCGCCTTCAGCTCGGTTTCCGAAGCCGTCGGGCGCGTCAGCCAGTCGCCGCCCGACAGCGCGTCGCGTTCCCGGTCACTGGCGGGCGACAGGAACGACCGGGCCGGGAAGTTACCTTCTTTGGGATTCTCGGCTTCCCACCAGACATAGTCCGTTGGGAATGCCGAGGCGCTGATCATCACCATGAAAGCCGATACGACAAGGTTGGCTTGCTTGCAGGGCAATATCTCACGCATTTAGTTTCCTTTCGAGATCGAGTATTTGATCACGAAGAACGCCATTGAGTCTAAAGCCTGTCGCCGCCAGATCGTCCAAGCAGGGCTCCAGGTGACTCACCCAGCCGCGCTGCCAAGAGGCCAAGAGTATCCCCATGAGTCCCGTCACATGCAATCCCGCGGATCGGGCAGCCTGACGGCCTTCCCGGTCGTCCATGAGGATCAGATTGGCGTTCTGCTCAAGAGCGAGCGCAATGGCCTCTGATTCGCCTGCTCCGAGCGAGGTCTGCAGGTTTCTCAGCAATAATGAGGGTTGCGCTTCCATAACAGTGATCCATTTGGCCTCACTGATTTGGAGGGCATCAGGTGAGTTTCGACCCTCCTCTACGGCCTCGCGCCAGACAGCTAGTGGAACTACGATTTTTCCATACAATCGTTCCACCAAGGGCAACCGGTTGATCTTGGCAAGGTGAATGAGCGGCGAGCTATTGCTGACCACTCCGGGCATGGTTCAGGTCCTCCTCCAGTTCCTCTTGCATATAGTGGCGTTCAATGCCCCGCGCGGCCATCTCCTGAATGAACTCACGCTTGGTCATTGCTGCCAGCCGCTGCGCCGGGCCCATGGGCAGTTCCCATCGCGCATACAACGCAAACGCCAGTTCCCGTTTGAGTTCCCGCTTCATCTGCGGCGCGGGCACGCGCAGCGCCTGCTCGACATCATCGGGCACTTCGATCAACAAAGCCATATCAACGCTCCTGGCGCGGCGGGCATCCGTCGCGCGCGAGCAATTGAGGATAGTATCCGCCCCGCGCGACCGTTCGTCAATCGCCAATCCCGCCGACTCGATAATCCCCCCAGAGCGTGATGCGCGCCGCCCACGGCCCTATGCCAGTCTCAGGAATGCTCGCGGCACCACTTCGCGATCATGCGCGTGCGCTCGATGCCTTCTTCGCCGCTGGCTTGGGGCAATTCGTCGGAGATGCCCAGGATGAGGCGTTCGCGAAACAGTTCACAGATTCTCTCGACACACTGCATCAGCGTTTCGCGCGAGTAGGTGGGCATAAAGAGGATGGCCGGAATGACATCGAGCAGAATCTTGTCGCCCGTGTATTCGGCAATGCGTTCGAGATCCACATCGCCCTGGGGCGTCGGCGTCAGCGCCTCGATGCCGTCGCACGCCACGTCGGTCAGCAGCGGCAGGATGCTCTTGAAATTGCCGTCAATGTGGACGTGCGTAAAGATGCCGGCCTGGCGCATCTGCGCGCAGCGTTTGGCATAGAAGGGGATATGGTAGCGTTTGAAGTAGTCCGGGCACATCAGCGCCTCGTGGACGTTTTCGCCGAAGTTGAGGATTTTGACCATGCCGGACTGGGCGATTTCTTCATAGAGCGTGTCGTAAGAGGCGTCGATGGCGGCCATGACCTCCTCGACCAGATCGGTGTCTTCGAGCAGCGCGGCGATGAAGTCGGGCAGCTTCATCCACGTCTGGGCCAACGCCTGATAGGGGCCTTTGGGGACCCAGAACTGCGGTTCGCCGCGATCGCCCATGTATTCCTGGCCCCGCTTGAAGGGCTCGGGATTGAAGTGGTAGGTCATGTTACGATGCAGCCACATCAGGCCGCGCAACTCATCGGCGTTGTGGACGGGAAAGTCCACCTCGCGCCAGGCATTGTCGCGCGTCTTGACGTGATGCACGATCAGATCGCCGTGAGGCGTGTGATAGACGTGGCGGCGTTCGGTCTCGGATTTCGTCTCGCTCGTGCGGACCGCCTTCGAGAGGCGGCGCTCCACGGGCGAGGGGATGCCGGTGTAAT
>Ga0073932_1006764_pt1 | contig 11563 bp, 13 predicted proteins | sample DewCreD2012metaG_FD_76967 | JGI IMG/M metagenome (GOLD analysis project Ga0073932, IMG submission 76967) | Hot spring sediment bacterial and archeal communities from British Columbia, Canada, to study Microbial Dark Matter (Phase II) - Dewar... ... | reverse complement strand
GGCGCTCAGTGAACTGTTGCATCCAAAAGACCTCCTTCAATTTTGGGAGTCTGCATCATGCCAGATCTCTGAGCTATTTTGAAACACTATATTCCTGTTGGTTCCGGCTTGTCCGGGTTGGGAGAGGGTAGGGAAAGGAGGTGATGGAAGTTACACAGTGCCCAAACAAAACAGTTATTCGAATCTGACAGCATAATATCTAATTGCTCATTCTGAAATTCATGTTGAGAAAGGAAAAGCGAAAATGAGAAAAGTCACAAAATTCATCCTTGTCCCTGTCTTAGTCGTTTCAGCTCTCTTGCTGGCCATGAGTGCGGTTCGTGCTGCCCCAATCGCATTCAATGATGACGTCAATCAGTGGACCAGTAGCTTTGGGAATATGCCCGGGACTGATGTGTACGGTACTCCGGATGTTCTTGGAGGTTTTGCGGACGTTAATGCTGGCATACTGACCAGCGTCACGATTAACCTTAAGAGCGTCAGTCCGTATTGGTCTTTGCTGGAGCCAGGATCACTGTTTATAGATGCGCAAGCCGACGGTGTGTGGGACTATCTGGTTGACACCGCTGCCGATGCCATAAATGGTAGTGATCGTGCTGGAGATTATGATCTCTACAAGATTTCCCAGCCCATTTATTCAGATCCCAATAACCAATATAGATACTCCTATGTGCTCCAAAATGCTTCCTACAGAACAGGTGCTCCCGTCAGTATGACGGACGACTACTTAAAAACCATCTCCTCCAATGACAAAGGTAAAGCGCATTTCTCAGGTTGGCCGACTGAAGTTGCTCAAGGTGACTTAACATCGATAACTTATTCTCAATTTTCATTTAATATCGCTCTGGGAGACTCCTTCACCATCGGTTGGGCCCCTACCTGTGCTAATGACGTGCTCTTGGCAAACGTGAATCCTGTTCCCGAACCGGCGACCATGCTCCTTCTTGGAACGGGTCTGATCGGTCTGGCCGGGTTTGGCCGCAGGAAGTTGCTTAAGAAGGCATAAGCATTTTATTGGAGGGAGGGTTCGGATAAAGGGCCGCTCGCGACAAGCCCGGCGCTTTCTCCGAACCCATCTGGGAACATGAAGACAGCATGGATCGTCCAAGGCGGGAAAAGCAAAGAGCAAAGAACTCAGGACTGGGTGGCACGGACAAGCTGGATCTGCTTGTCCGAGTAACAGGTGGCTATTCATGTTTTCATTCTGTCTACTGACTTCTGTCTTCTTTTTCTAAGCTGATAGCTGGAGGGTTTGGGATATGACCGAGTTCACAATCCAATACAACCTCGCGGACAATGGCGGCCGCCGTTCAGGAGTAGACCGCAGACACTTTGAGTACGCCAGCCACATCCCCGAACGGCGCTGCGGAGAGGACCGCAGAACCGGAGATGATCGACGCAGCGGAGTTGATCGGAGAGGCGGCGAAGATCGTCGATGCGGGTTGGATCGCAGGAGTTATGAGGAGAGGCGGATCGGTTCGCTCGGCCGCAGAAAGAACGGAGAGCGCCGCAGCGGCGAAGACCGCCGCGACTTCACGATTTACTAAAAAGCTGGAACGCCCGTCTGTCACTCCCCGTGCCCCGTTTAATGGTTACCCCGCCAGCCCTATGGAATGATGTTGTGGCTCTACCCCACTGGGGTTTACGGCATTCTGATCTTTGATTCTTACATCATTGTACTTTGCCAACAGTTCATGACCCTGAGAATCCAGGTAATCCAGTCTAAATGTCACCTTTGCCCTTGCGTTATACGTAGCTTCATGATAATCTGCGTATAACTTCAACTCTGTAAGAAGGCCTATGGAACATTTGCCTTTAGAGACCCAAACGCTTTACGCCCAGCTCATGGAAACCCTGTTGGCCACGGAAGCGCAAAGGTCGATCGGTCGGCTTTCGGGTTGTTTCACGACGAAAACAGTGAAAGGGCTCACTTACTGCTATTTCCAGTACTCAGATCCGGGCGGATTTCTCCGACAAGTCTATCTGGGTAGAAAGGATGCGGTGCTCGACCGTGTGATTGAAAGGTTCATGTCCGAGCGCGATGCGTCTAGGCCTGATACGGAACACTTGCAGAGACTCTGCGCCCAGCTTCGCGCCGGGGGAGCGCTCGTGGCAGACACGGCTTCTTCGCGCGTCCTGAGGGCTCTTGCAGACAGCGGGGTCTTTCAGATGGGTGCTGTATTGGTCGGGACCCATGCTTTCATTGTTCTGGGAAACCTTCTTGGCGTGAAATGGGCCGGTTCCTCTCTGCGGACTCAGGATCTCGACATAGGAACGGATGCGTCGATGTTCATCGGGGTTCCTCACATCAATGCCGATATCCCGGATGTTCTCGAACGGTTGGAGATGGGCTTCCTGCCGGTCCCTCCTCTCAATCCAAAACATCCATCAACCTCATTCAAGGTCCGAGGTAAGTCCCTTCGGGTCGACCTGCTAACGCCTCAGCGGAGCCGGAAGGAAACCAGTCCCAAAATCCTATCGTGGTTTAAGGCCGCTGCCCAACCGCTGCCTTACCTCGACTATCTTATCGAAGGTTTTGAGCGCGGGGCAGTGGTAGATGGTGGCGGCATCCTTGTGAATGTCCCTTCCCCGGGACGCTTTGCGTTTCACAAGCTGCTGATTTCCGGGGAAAGGGGTGCGGTGGGTCACACCAAAATGGAAAAAGACCTGTTGCAGGCCGCTCAAGTTCTTTCTGTTCTTGTTGAGGAGCGGCCAGGCGATGTTCGGATTGCCTGGGATGAGATCAAGCGCCGTGGAAAGGGATGGGTGAGGCGCGTGTCATCAGGCTTATCCAGGGTCAAACCCCTCTATCCAGATGAGCACAAAAAAATCGCCGCCCTCCTTCGTAAATAAAAGGCGTAGAGCATTAGACAGGATCAACAGGATTATTAAGATTGATGTTATACGAGTGAGAAAAGCCGAACATATTCCTGCGTGCCTCGCCGGCTTGTCTGGCCGTAGTTGTAACGAAGGCGGAAGCCTCGGCGTAGGCGGGTGTCCCGACGATCCTGTCGCACGAGGAAGCCCTTGACAGGAGTTAAATCGGCAGGTATACTTTTTCACGATATTGGTATACCAAACGGAGGGGAGTTGAAGCCCATGTCCAAAGTCACTGCCAAATACCAGATCACCCTGCCGAAGAGGGTTCGCAGGGATTTGGGGATTGTCCCGGGCGCTCAAGTGGACATCGTGAAGGAGGGCAAACGCTTCGTGCTCGTCGTTGATCCCGCCGAGGGCATTAAAAAGAAATGGCGCGGACGGTTCAAGGATGGTTCCACCACGGCGGAATACTTGGACCAGGTGCGGGGGGCTATACGTTGAGAATTTGCGTAGACACCACTATCCTGATCGACGTGCTCAAGGATGAGTTCCGCCCTTTCCAGGAGAAGCTCTATCAGGCCATCGCGGCCAACGAGCAATTGGTATCAACGTCGGTGGTTTTTGGCGAGCTCATGCCCCAGTTCAAAGGGGATGAAGGACAAGTTGCGGATTTTCTGTCGGATCACAAGGTTGATGTCGAGCCGCTGGACACCGCCAGTGTTTGTGCTGCATGCAGAAGTTGGCTGAAGTATCTAAGGCGAAAAGAGAAGGTGATCTGCCCGAATTGCGGGCACTCGCTGCTGCCGCGCGTACACTTTTTGTCCGATTTCTACATCGGCGGTTTTGCGCTTGCAAAATGCGATGCCATTCTCACCCGGGACCGGGGCATTTACAGAAAATACTTCCCCACGCTGGTCGGCTACGCCGACTGTCTCGCATGATCGCCTCCTGCAGTCTTTGATGCGGGAGCTCCGCCGGCTTGCCGAAGCGACAACGGAGGATTCAGCGGCCGCGGTCAGCCATGCGAAGAAAACGAACCATTGTCTCACGCCCGCCACGCCAGAGGCGGATAAACTCCCGCTGGTCGCTCGAGGCACAGAGTGCGGCAAAGAAAGCGAGAGACAATTATGCCGGCATTCCATTCTAACGGATCTGCGAGAGATGTCCTGTCGTTTCTTTCGCTTTTCCAATTTTGGACATTCTGACATCGTGTCAATCCTGCATGCCACGCCGAAGCCTGCGGCGAAGGCAGGTTAATCCCGTCTAATCTTTCTCCGCGGATCTCTGAGCCTCTGCGAGAGATAGGGTTGTTTGTCCTGCTTGGCGAAGAATCTCACCTGCCATACAATTCCCCCAGTAGCGATACAAAAGGAGGTCCTGCCATGCCTGTGAGTCACAGAATTCCGAAAAAGAAAGAGGAAATCCTCAGGAAAAGGGCAAAGGCCCTCAAAAAAACCCAGACCGCTTTCATTCTTGACGCTCTCGACAAGAAGCTGGGTTTGGCGAAAAACCGAGAGCAGATCATCCGGGAAACGGCGGGCTGGCTGTCTTACAAGGATGCCCAGGAGCTGAGAAAGGTCGTTGCCTTTTTCGCAAGGGTCGATGAGGAGGAGTGGCACTGAAGCTCGTCTTGGACACGAATGTCTATTGTGACTATGCCGAAGGCATTTCCCACGGGTTGGAGGCGATCGCCGCCCATGGCGAGCAGATCTAAATGCCGGCGATCGTCATAGGCGAACTCTTGGGCTGCGCCCCGTCATTTCTCGTTTGAGCATCGAGATCATCGATGTGAGGGCACATATTGCGCGAAAGTGCGGAATCATTATTAACCAAGGTCCCCAAGGGCACTTGGAGTGTGTAAGCTTTTTCCATTTCTTTGAAAAGGTCTTCCCACAAAAATGGAAACAAAACTCCCTCCCTACTCATCCACTCTAAGTTCCGAGCAAAGTTAAAGCGAAAGATCTTCATAATATCCTGAAATATCCCGGCAAATAAAAGCACTTTTCAAAACTTCGCTCGAATTTTTTCCGGCACGTCTATTGCTCATGAAGAATCAGAGTCCCGAGCGTTGCCGGCTGTCAATAATACAGATGCTGGAGCTTTGGAACTGCGTAGCAAGGATGGGTAGTAAGCAGCTCATATGTAAACGTTTCGTGGGAGGGCAAAAGATGAAATGTAAGCGGTTCTTGTCAGTCCTATTAGGTGTTACAGGAATAATGTTGTTATTCTACGGAAAAGGTCCCGTACTTGCCGGTCCTTTTAATCCTGACTTCTCGATTGCTGATGAAGTTAATCTTTTTGAAAGGCTGGAGTTCCGAACTGGAAAAAATGGCTATCAAGACTGGGAGATCGGCCTCGGCACAAATACTCAATCAGCTGGCCAATTTGCTCAAGCACATGTTCTGGACCCTACTTGGTGGGTAATTGGAAAGGCATATAGCTTCACATACGGTATCGATGCTTCGGGAGTTGGGACATTTTCAATGAATGTGAATGACAACCAAACTATCAACTTGACATGGTCCAATATGGACCTCGGAAATGCATTGCAGATCCATGCAAAGCGTAATGTTAGCATTACATTCGGGGGATTAGCACTCCAGGGTAACGCAACTGATCCATGGGGAGTCGATTATGGGTATATCACCATTGATCCCTCTGTGGGTTTCTCGCTGACAGGTGAAATCAAGTTCTTATCTCTCGGAACAAGTGGCTCATCTGAGGGCGTCGTGATTACAGCAGGAAACCTTAATGCTCCCGTTCCTGAACCAGCCACCATGCTTCTTCTCGGTTCTGGTCTGGTTGGTCTGGCCGGCTATGGGCGAAAGAAACTTCTCAAGAGGTAGGTCCTTTCGGGTTCCTCGGTTCGACCGAGGAACCCGAATCCCATTCGCATCACGCCGTATCGAAATCCGTTTCACGCTCTTGTTCCTCTTTCATTCTTCCAGCATTCCAATATTCCAGCATTCAGCGATCCTTTTAATCCTGTCTAACCATTCACTGCGGGGGTCAGCCTGCAACGCCGTAGCTCGTGAGAGCGCCCGTCCTCCGCAGTAGCCTGCTAAGGAGGATAGAAAGGCGGGTAATGCTTCGGCTCAATGCAGCTCAAGATACCATGCATTTTGCCGCGGGGAACTTCATTCCTACATCATTCCAAATCCTATCCCGATCCTCCCTCCTGTCCTCTGCTTGCTGTGTCCTGCATTCTAATCTTCTGTGTGTATCCCTCTTCCACTTATTGGAAAAAGTTTACCCACGAAAGTGGCAAACATTTGCATACACATCCCTAAAAACCAACTCCAGGCTCCACACCCAATCCAGATGATTTCTCAACTTTTTGAAATGACAGTAAAAACAAGAGTGAACCCTATCACTTGGGTTTGTATCTTTCTTGGCACATCCATTGCTCTACCTACAGTCGTTGCGTAACTCATGTCTAAGGGTAAGCAATTAGGGTCTGAGTAACTAACAACTCAATGATCAGCTAACATCAAGCCATTGAACACTTCACGATTAAGCGGCTCTTAGGAATGTAACCATTTCAACATCTTCAAGATTCCTAAAGACTCAGGAGGCTGGCAGGCGATTTAACCAACTTCACGCTTTCAACAACCTTCTCTCTTTTTGAGTAGGAAACATTGCATGCATGGGGGGCCGGGGTAACGGATCAAAAGCGAAGGTGGGAATAAGATGGGCGGGCAAGCATCAAAACTTAGCGGGGAATTTCGCCAGATAACGAGTAAAGAACAATAAGAACTTGGGAGAATTGGATGAAGAAAATACTTTTGTGGTTATGTCTTGTGGCACTGCTTCTATTCGCTTCAGGTTTTGCGTTTGCTTCCCCGGCTACGCAGCCTGTCCCGGAACAAGCCACAATGCTCTTTTTTGGGGCGTGTTTGTTTGGTATCGCGGGGTTAGTAAGAAAGAAGCTGTTGGGAAGGCTTTGATGTAACAGTAAAGGATAAAGGGCGCGTGAAAGCTCACGCCCTTCACCCTATGCTTTCTTTTCGAACTGGTGTGCTTCTGCATAATTCTCTTGCAGAGACGCCGGGGCAGAAACGCTTATTTCAGGATAGATGGCAGTAAGACGCTTCCTTTGATTTTGGCTTTTATTCTAGGTCGTCTCAGGATTCTAGCGCAATTCAGGCATGTCTTGTGGCTCTCCGCTGAGTGGAGGTAGTAATGCCGCCGATCGTGAAGCACATTTTAAATCCTCTCCACGTTTACTGCCGCTTGCGCGACATGGGACTACCCAAAGGGCCGGCGTGTTTTCTTTGCCGGTTTTATGAGAGGATGATTTTCAGACGATATATTTTAAGATATCCGAACTGTTAGCGGTTAGCTTGAAGTGCGAGACTGGAGCTGAATGATATTGAGCAAAAAAAGTCTTGAAACGGCGAAGGATGGGTGGTAGCTATCGTTATGGTGAAAGACAATGGGTGGATGTTTCCGGCTGTGAACTGTATCTTGTCTCCTCTAGTGCGGTGATGATTATGAGTGAATTTGAGTTAACCTACGACCTCAGCGACCATGGCGGAAGGCGGGTGGGATTTGAGAGAAGGCACTTCTCGTATTCTGAACACATTCCTGAACGCCGCTGCGGAGAGGACCGCCGAAGCGGCGTGGACCGCCGTCTCGGCGTAGATCGAAGAAGCGGCATGGACCGGCGTGCTTTTGCGGAGCGGAGAGCGACCGAGAGAGGGGATAGGAGGGAGACACAGACTCGCCGCCTTGCACAGGAGCGCAGGTTGGCCGATGACCGCAGGGGGGCCATGGTGCGGGATCGGAGAGGAGTACCAAGAGGCAAAGAGGCGACCCGGGAGAGGCGAGGCCAGGAGCTTCAGGAGCTGCTGCAGCGATAAGAGCAACCCCGACTCGGAAAAGGCGAAAAGCAGAGCGAACAGGCTCTGCTTTTTTTTCATCTCTCGCCCGTTCCCTTTGGTCACTAGAGTCACAGAGAACCGCAGAGACTAAGAAGTATTCGGACACGGATGTTCGCAGGCTGGCTCAAGCTAGGCGCGTGAGGCCAGGATTTTAGAAGCCAAGCCAGCTCGTCTTCTGAAATCACTGTCCTCCTCGCCGCCCCCGATGCTTCGGCATCGTGTGCTCCGCTTCGCGTAAGATCCTGAGCGAAACACAAGGTGACAGTGCGCAAAAGTTCTGATAAAATGCGCTGGAAGTCGTTGAAAATAAAGAATCATCGTCCTTTTTGGGCGGAGACGATGCCGCAACCTCAGGGGGAGATCGAGAAGGAGGACCTCTTATGCCGACAGCGCTTGAGCTTGGACCAGAAGGATGGAGACCCTATGCGGAAGCAGTTGTCAGCCGGCGCCCCAGTGTAGCAAAGACAGAGCATGAAGTAAGAGAAAGGGAGCGGCTACTGAGCCTGGTCCGGCAGGTCGCCGCCCTTCTTAAGGCGCGATTCGGCGCAAAGAAGGTCATCCTTTTCGGTTCAATGGCGCACGAGGCGTGGTTCGCTTCGGATTCTGACATAGACCTTGCGGTTGAGGGGATCAAAGCAGAAGATTACTGGAGGGCGTGGGAAGCAGCCGAAGCACTGATCGCGGACCGGCCGGTGGATCTAATTGATGTGGAAAGTGCTTCAGGGTCTCTTAAGGAATCGATTGAACGCTACGGAGTCATTTTGTGAATAAGCGTTACCTTGAACTAGCCGACCGGCTCCGCGGGGAATTGCCTGATCTGGATGCCAGCATGCGTAAGGCTGAGAGGTCTTGGGAGTCAGTTCGGATAGCACACAGGGATCAAGACATCTATCTTGATTCCGTAGCCTTGAATTTGCACGCCTTCTATTCGGGGCTGGAGAAGCTTTTTGAACTGATAGCCAGACAGGTTGACGGGGCTTCGCCCGAGGGAATCGCGTGGCATAGAGACTTGCTGTCTCGCATGGCTGAGGATGTGAAGGATGTTAGGCCGGCCGTGATCAGCAAAGAGACGTCTGGCAAACTCGATCAGTACCGACGTTTCAGACATCTGGTTAGAAACGTCTATGCTACGAATTTGAACCCGGAAAAAATATCCGGGCTTATGGAAAATCTTACTGAGTTCTGGCCAAAGCTGTCCGCCGAACTTGAAGCCTTTTCAAGATTTCTAAAGGACCTTTCCGAAGCGAGCGCTTGAGAGTCTAAAAATTCGGCTCGTTCTTTCGCTCCTTCCGCCATCTCATCATTCCATCATTCCCATATTCCACCTTTCCGGTATTCCATCCTTTTACCCTTCTTTCCTGAGGATATCATGAGTTTCGACGCGCCTCAGCTCCAGCACATCATCCGCGAACCGGAAAGTCAAACGGTAGCCCTTCCTCACACGGATTTCAAACTTGTCCGTTCCTTTAAGCTTTTTTACTCGCAGGGATGGATGTCGGGGGTTCCGTATCAGGTATTCCAACTGCTTGTCCACTTGCCCTCTTAGCTCCGCGGACAGTCTCCTGTAATCCTTGAGAAAGGATTCTGTTCGTCTAATCTTCACTGTGCAGGTCTTTCAGCAAGTCTTCCAATGTTCCGAATTCGCGGAATCGGCCGGAGCCCAAGTCCCGGTCCGCTTCTATCTCCTTGGCCTGCCATTCCTTTGTCCAGTACCAGGCCTGGTCCCTCGGAATCTTAATTGTCTTGATGGGGATGAGAACGGCGTTCTTGCCCTTGACTTCGAACTCCACCTCATCGCCGGGCTCGAGCTTCAAGGCCGTCATCACTTTCTTGGGGATGGAAATTTGCCGCTTGCTGCTGATTTTCATTTCATACCTCTTTACTGTTTTACAGTAAGATAATCCAAATACCCCGTGATTGTCAACAGGAATTCATTTCTAGCCTCTCCTTGCCCCAAGCGCGTACTTGGAAAGCGCCAACTGCTCTTGACAGGATTTACAGGATGTTGCCCTTTTATGTATCAAAAGACCGGAATCCCAGTGATCCTGCTTGCCCCGCCGGCTTGTCCGGCTGGCGGGCCGGTAAATGCTGTCGAAATAGCTTCTCGCTTTTCTCTTAATGGGGTGGAAGGGGCGCTTCTTCTCCCCTGGCTCAAAACAGCCCCGTTGAGGGGCCGAGTGCGACAGCACGGAAACACGAGGAGGAGGAAACCGGAAAGGCAAGCCCTGTCGGAGACCCTGAGCCTAGCCGAAGGGAGGAAGATCGAAGGGCTTGGCTTTACGGGTGCAGACTCCTTGTTTGAGTTTTGAGCCAGCACTTTTCTCCGCGGAACTCTGCGCCTCTAGCGAGTCCGCCCAGGCGGACGAGCGGGTGGTGAGGCGATAATCCTGATGATCCTGTTAATCCTGTCTAACAGCTCCCTCTGTCACCCAACTCTAACTTCACTCTATCTTGACTTTAACTTCTGATATTTATTGACAAATTCTTCAAAGTATGTAAAACTTTTCACACTATGGACTATGAATTGATAGGAAACCATCCGTCAATCGGCAAGATCCGCGAACTCATCAACCTGGTCGCGGACACGGGCTATAGCGTTCTTCTGCTCGGCGAGACAGGCACGGGCAAGGAAGTCGTAGCTCGGCTGCTCCACGCAGCCTCCTCGCGCCGCGCCAAGCGGTTCGTGAAGGTGAACTGCGCAGCCCTTCCTCTCACCCTTCTTGAAAGCGAGCTCTTCGGCTATGAGAAGGGCGCTTTCACAGGAGCAGACAAGCTCAAACCCGGCAAGTTTGAGATCGCATCGGACGGGGTCATTTACCTGGACGAGATCGGGGACATGCCTCTCGTGCTCCAGGCCAAGCTGCTCGAAGTGTTGCAGAGCGGCGAGTTCGCTCGGTTGGGCGGGACGGAAGTCGTGAAGGTGAGCACCTGGGTCATTGCCTCTACGAACCATGACCTGGACAAGGACATGAAGGAGGGGAAATTCAGGGAAGACCTCTACTACCGGCTCAACATCATCAAGATCGAACTGCCCCCCCTCAGGGAAAGAAAAGACGATCTGCCCGTGCTCGTGGACCACCTGACCGAGAAATACCGCAAAGAGCTCCAGCTGAGCGATGGGTTCTCCATCAGCGATGAAATGAAGGCGGTTTTCGAGGACTACGCCTGGCCGGGAAATGTGAGGGAGTTGGGAAGCACCATTCTCCGGCTGATGATCGGAGACGATCCGCCGACCGTGAAGTCCGACCTGATGAACGGGATCACCGGCAAAGCGGAGATTGAAGGGAGGAAGGAAGTCGAAGAAGAGAAGGAGGAAGATGCTGAGGAGACCAAGACCAAGAAGAGATCGCTGAAGCATGTGAAAGCGAAGGCCGCGGAATACATCGAAGAAAGAGTGATCCTGGGCGCGCTGAGGAGCACCGCCTGGAACAAGCGGGAAGCAGCCCGAATGCTCAAGATCAGCTACAAGGCGCTTTTCAACAAGCTCAACGGCCTGGGCATCGGCCGGGAAGAGTGAAGCCAGTAAGCAGCCATCAGTGAACAGTGACCAGTGAAGGACAAACCAGGATTTACCACAGAGACACCGAGGACACAGAGAAGAATTAGACAGGATTAACAGGATCAACAAGATGCCAGGGTGTTGCGTCTTAAGAAATACTGATCTTGACTATCCTGTTTATCCATTGAAAATGAGCCTTCTACTCTTGCCGTGTCCCTTAATCATAAGTGAGTGAAACTTGATGCGTTCGTAAAAAGTCCCATTTTCATGTCATTTCGAGCGAAGCGAGAAATCTTGAAGTGGTATTACGCTGAAAAGAGAAGATTTCTCCCTGCGGTCGAAATGACAGATTCACACCGCG
>Ga0073932_1006759_pt1 | contig 11567 bp, 5 predicted proteins | sample DewCreD2012metaG_FD_76967 | JGI IMG/M metagenome (GOLD analysis project Ga0073932, IMG submission 76967) | Hot spring sediment bacterial and archeal communities from British Columbia, Canada, to study Microbial Dark Matter (Phase II) - Dewar... ... | reverse complement strand
TGTCCGGCAAGGCCACCGTCAAGCCGCTGCTCTGGCGGCCGCCGACCTTGTGGCAACTGGACACCGGCCGCAAGGGGGCGGCCAGCGTCGCCATCAAGGCGGGACCATGTGTGTACGGCAGCGCGGGCTGCAAAATCCTGGCCGTGGAGACCGCCGGTGGAACACCGCGGCTGGTGTGGGAGGCGGAGCTGGCGGGCACGCCCTCCAGTCTGGTGGCGGGCGACGGCAAGCTGATCGTGGCTCTGGCCGAGGGTGGGCTGTGCTGTTTTGGGCAGCACCAGTCAGCGCCCACCGAACAGCCCCGCCAGGAGTCACCCGAAAGCGGCAAGCAAAGCGACAAGCCCCCGCCGGCGCTCGAAACGGCGGCGGACATTGTGCGGGCCACGGGCGTGAAGTCGGGTTGTGCCCTGGTGCTCGGGCTGAACGATGGCCGCCTGGTGGAAGGCCTGCTGCGTCAAACGGATCTGTTTGTCTGGGGCGTGGACGCCGACGTGGCCAAGGTTGACCGGCTGCGGCGTCGTTGGGATGCGGCGGGACTGTACGGAGAGCGCGTCATGCTTCTGGCCGGTGATCCGTTGGGGTTTCTGTTCCCGCCCTACCTGGCCAATCTTATTGTTTCCGAGGCGCCCGAGGCAGTCGCAATGGCCGGACGCGTTGACGCCGGGCGGTTGTTCAACATGCTGCGGCCCTATGGCGGTGTGTTGTGTCTCGACTGGCCGGCGACCAACCGTCTCGGCTTTGAGGCCTGGGCGCAGGGGGTGGGGACGCAGGCGGTGGTGCGGCGCGCCGACAATCTCGCGCTGCTCATACGCCCCGGGCCCCTGCCTGGCTCGGCCCCGTGGACGCACGAAGAGGCGGATGCGGGGCGCACGCACTGTTCCCGCGACACTCTGGTGCGGGCCCCGCTGGGGATCCTCTGGTATGGCGACCACAACGGGTTTGCCCAGCGCAATGACTACTGGCTGGGTGTGAAGCCGCAGGTGGTGGGCGGTCGGGTATTTGCCCTGCAACAGCACTCCCAGCATGTGGTGCTTTTCGCTTACGACGCCTATACCGGACGCTTCCTGTGGAAGCAGGAGATCAAGTGCCGTCGGGCCCACGCGCGTTTCGCCGCCCTGGAAGACGGGGTGTACTTTGCGGCGGATGGTCGGTGTCGGGTGTTCGATCTCGAAACCGGCGTGCAGCGGCGGGAACACGTCTTCAATACCGCGGGGACCACCCTGGCCAAGGACATCCGGGTGGACGGCGATGTGGTTGTGGTGGCGAGCGACGACGCGCCGGAAGCGGAGCTCCAAGGTGTTTATTTTCAAGCCGTTGGCTACACCGGCCAGGGCTATTTCAACAGCACGCAACTGGTGGCGTTGGACCGTGACACCGGCACGGAGCTGTGGCGGCGGCAAGCGCGGGACTGTTTCAACAATGCCGGTCTGGCCATGGGCACCGGGCTGGTGTTTGTGGTGGATGCCCTGCCGATGCGCAGTGTCGGCCGCTGGCAAGCGCGGGTGGCCGGTCTAACGGAATGTCCGGCCGTGCTGTATGCCCTGGAGGCGCGTACCGGCACTGTGCGCTGGGCCGTGACCAATGTCAGCCGCTATGTGGAAGGCGGCGGCGACGCCTGGGTCGCGTATTCGCCGGATACCGGTTTGCTGCTCAGTGGGCGACACGCGACCACCCGGGCCTACGCAGCCGGCAACGGGCGGTTACAGTGGGAACAGGGCAATTTGAACGGCGCCGGACTGTTGATTGTCCGGCCGAAGACAATAGTGGACCAGGCCGGGCTGGAGTACGACCTGCTCACGGGCAAGCCGGTCGGCGGTAAGCGCATCCAGCGGCCCTACTGGGGCGGGTGCAATTTCATGGTGGGCAGCGAAGACCTGCTGTTTCGCCGACTGGGTTCCATCTACTACCGGGACACGGAGCTTCAGCAGGACTTTCATCTGCGCAACATTCGCTCCGGCTGCACGATCAGTCTGATCGCGGCGGACGGCCTGCTCAACGCGCCCAACTATTCCGTGTACTGCATCTGCAACTACCCCATTCAGACCTCGCTGGCCATGCTGCACATGCCGGAAGTGGCAGAGTGGGATCAGCGCGAGCCCTACCCCGTGCCGCAGCCGCCACCCTCACGGCCGCGGGGTAAGGTGCTCAAACTCGGGCCGTTTCCGCGCGCGCTGGTGGACCTCGCGGGCGTGACCCGGGATATCCGGGCGGGCCGCATCGGCGTCCAACCCTGGCGGCTGCGAAACGACACACAACTGGAGTGGAGCACCAATGGTCCGCAGTCGGCGTGGTATCATGTCGTGCTGGCCCGCGTTCCACAGGGTGCCGAACCGCTGGCGTATTTCCTGCAGACCGAGGTGGTCGCTGACCGGCCGCAGAAGGTGGACCTGCGTTGGCACGCGCCGACCAACGTGGTGGATCTGGCGGCGTTCCTGAACGGAGAACCGCTGACCACGTTCAGCAATGTTGCCTTGCAAGCCGGGCCCAACCGGCTGTTCCTGTTTTATGGGCATGAGTTCACAACCTTCCTGGAGTTGCTCAAGCCGGGAACCACGGAACGGGTGGAAGGACTGCGCCTCGAGTGGCCACCGGTTACGGACACTGCCGCGGAACCCTATGCGCCCCCGGCCAGCGGGGCGGTGCGCTCATTGCCGTTGTCGGGATTATGGCACGCCAGGCTGGTGCGGCCCCTGGCCGAGGGGACCGGCGCCGCTCCCCCCTCCGACCCGGGGCCTAGTGATGAAGCGCGACGGTTGGTGTCCACCAACGTGGACGACAGCGTCTGGCCTGTGGTCAGGGTGCCGGCCAAATGGGAGAGTTATGGCGGGGGGTGGGCGGCAGCGGACGGGGAAGCCGTTTTCCGCCGCACGGTCAATGTTCCCCCGGAGTGGGCCGGCCGGGAGCTCAAGCTCGCGCTGGGGCCGATAGACGATTTCGACGACACCTTTTGGAACGGCGTGCCCGTGGGCCGGACGGACATCAACACGCCCAACTTCTGGTCTGTGCCGCGGGTGTACACGATCCCGGCGACGCTCGTGAAGCCCGGCCCGGCCGTGGTGGCCGTGCGGATTTTTGACCATGGCGGCAGCGGTGGAATTGTCGGCAGTCCGGAAGCGCTGTTTGTCTCTGTGACGGATTGAAGGGCGCGCTTGCTGTGCGGGGTCGGTACCGCAGGCCTATCGAGGAACAAGGGAGGTGGAATGAACAGTCGCGCGCAGGACCAGGATGTGCACGGCGCTGAGGGGCGTTGGCCCTTGTCGTACATGGTGGAGTTCTTCGACTATTCCGGCTTTTGGGCAACCCCGCGGCGCGCGCCTCGGTTTGCCGGCGACCGGGTACGGCGCGATCTGGAGCTGATGCGCGCTCTCGGCCTGGGGTGGGTCTTCTTCAGCGGGGTCAATCCCCTGGATGTGGCCTGGGGCGTGATTGAGGAGGCCGTGGAAGCGACCGCCGCGTGGCTGAAGGAATTCGAGTTGCGCGTCAGTTCGTTTCACGTGGCCGGGCCCTGTGTGGCCTGGCCCGGTCGGCCGCAGGAGCCGGTGGCCGAACGCTTGATCCGGACGGCCGAGGTATTCGGGAAATGGCAACCCAGGGCGCTGGTGCTGCATGCGGGGTGGATCGCATACGAGCCGGAGGACCTACTGCGCTGGCCGGATGCGACGTTGCGCTACGGCGAGGTGGAACGACGGCTACGCATGTACGAGGAAATTGTGCGGACGGTGGGAATCGAAGCCCTGGTCGCAGCCGCAGCGCAGAATCTCAAACTCATGGCGCGGGCCGCGGCCCGGTCGGGCAGCAGGTTGGCTTTTGAAAACATGGGCGGGATGGAAGGACTGGGCGACCGCGAGACCATGGCCGCCCTGGTGGCCGCGATTGGCGAACCGAATGTTGGTTACTGTCTCGACAGCGGACATGCCTGGTTGCGTGGCGAACCGCTGGATGAGCTGGCGCGCTGGATGGGCGACAGACTGTATGAGACGCATTTTCATGACAATCGGGGCGGCGATCCCGCCGAGCCGCCGCGTAACGAGCGTGATGAGCATTTGCCCCCCGGGTTTGGCACGATTGACTGGCGGGCGGTCATCCAGGCGCTGGATGCAATTCATTTCCCCGGCCCGGTGACATTTGAGGTCGCGCGGTGGCCGGTTCAGGATAAAGCCGCAGGATTGCGGCAAGCCATCGCCTGGTGGCGGGCGTGTGAACGGCTGGCGCTGGGCAACGGCCGGTGAATAGCCTGCAGGGACGGCGGCGAAAAATTTACCATTTGACCAATCATAGCGTAATGATTTAGATTCAGGTGCCAATGGCGGCAACTCAGAGAATGATTGCGGAACGCACGGGGCTGTCCACTGCCACGGTAGCCCATATCTTGGGGGGCCGCTTTGCGGTGCGGTATCATGCCGCCACACGGGAGCGTGTGTTACGGGTGGCGCGTGAATTGCGTTACCGTCCCAATAGCAGCGCCCGCGCCATACGTCAGGCGCGCTTTGATTCGGTGGCGCTCGTGGCCACATCGTTGGAGCAGTTTCACCCGCTATTCGCGGACGCTCTGGAAGATACGTTGGCCGAGACGGGCCGCCATGCGGTGCTCATGCGGATACCCCCGGCGCCATCCGGCGTGGCTCCGGCGCGCCCCCTGCCCGTGCTGACGGAGCACATGGTGGACGGGATCATTGCCGCCTACCAACTGCCGCCAGTTGTGGTGGCGCAGCTTGAGGGGCACATCGTGCCCGTGGTCTGGATGAACGTCAAACGCGAGTGGGACTGCGTGCGCTGTGACGAGGCGGCGGGCACGCGCCGGGCGACCGAGCATCTCCTGCGGCTTGGGCACCGCCGCATCGCCTACGTGGACTACACCGGTGGCGAACATTACAGCGTAACGGAGCGCTGCGAAGGCTACATGGCGGCGATGCGGGCGGCGGCCCTGGCGCCGTGCGTTATCGCCGAGGGCTACTTGGCCCGCGCGGAAAGAGTCGAACGCACGCGGCAGTGGCTGCAATCCGCCAGCCGGCCGACAGCGGTATTGACCTACACGGAGACTTCGGCGCTGCCGATTTTTGTGGCCGCGCTCTCATTGGGGCTGGCGGTGCCGCGGGATCTGTCGCTGGTCACGGTATACGAACGGCCGTGCGATATTCTTGGCGTCACCCTGGCGACGCTGATTCAGCCCCACGCGGAACTGGGAACGGCGGCGGCGCGCATGCTGCTGGACAAGATCAGTCATCCGGAGCGGCGGTATCGGGCGCGGACGTTTCCGCCCCGCTTCGAACCCGGGGCGACATGCGCGCCGCCGGGTGGCTGACCGGGCCGGGGGCGGACACTGTGTTCGACTTAAGGCCCCCAAGGGGGAATAGAAGGGGTGGCACAACAAGGAGGAGGCAGCGATGAGGATGCGAGCAGTTGGAAATCTGGGTCTGGTGGCGGGCGTCGTGGCGGTTGCCCTCGGCATGACAGCGGCGGCGGAGACGTACTATTTCTCAACCGGCGGCTACTGGAACGTCAATGCCAATTGGAACCCGAGCACGGGCTACCCCGGCGCGTTGGACACGGCCATCATTACCAACTCATGGCTGGGGAATTACTGGCAGGCAGCCTATATCACCTTGAATGGCAATCAGGCGGTCCAGGCGCTGCGCGTGGTTGGGGATAACGCGGGTGGCTGGTGGTACTGGAATGCTGCTAGTGACAGCCTGCAAGTGGGTGCCGGGGGGTTTCTCTACGAATATTACGGCCGGCACATATATTCCACTACACCGGCGCGGGGCACGTTTAACGCCATTCTGGCCGGAGTGGCGCCGACGGTGAAGGCGGGGGTGCTGGTGCTAAACAACGCCAATAATACCTTTGCCGGCAGCATCTGCGTGCCCGCGGGTGAAATTTTTGGAGTGTCCGACGGCGCCTTGGGCAACGCGGGCAACAACCTCGTTGTGGGCACCAACGGCACGTTCGGCGCTTTCGGCGCCTCGGGAGGCGGCACCAAGGTGCTGGCGCGCAACGTGGTGCTGGCCGGCAACGGCGGCATCATTCGCTCGCTGGGTGATGCGATCGTGCGCGTCAATGGGACCCTTTCCGGCCCCGGCCGGTTGATTTTCGCCCCTTCCTGCGGCTACGACGGCAACACCAACAACATGCACTGGCTGTACGGCAACAACACCTACGGCGGCGGGACGCTCGTCGTGGCGGGCAATGTGGGGCCGGCGGCGGGGCTGCCGAACAACACCATTCTGGGGACGGGCGAGGTGGTGATTCGCAACTCCGGTCTGCTGTGCATTGAGAGCACAAACAATGTGGCGGCCGGAGCGCGGGTGCTGGTGGCCAACGATCTGAACGGCGGGTTGCAGGTGAATGGTGACACCTGGATCCCGATTGATACCAATTCCTATGGCACCCTGCTGGTCGGCACGTATGTTAACGCCAACACCGTGCGGACCAGGGCGCTGGCCGACGCCGCCAACCCCATCGGCAATGGCCAGATGTGGCTGGGGTCCAGCGGCTACAACCGCTACAGCGTGACGTCCCTGGCGGCGCTGGTGGTCAGCGACCCGACGCACACTTACAAGTTCTGGGGCGGATACAACAAGCCCAGTTACGGCACTCCGGAAATCCTGGTTGGTTCGGCATATGATTTTGGGGGCAATCAGGGGCCATTGCGCGATTTGTTCGGCTACCCGCACAACGTGGTGTGCGGCAAGCCGGGGCTTTACGGTGAGTGGCTCAACCAGCGTGTGCGGTTTGAGGCCTACAGCCCCTTCCCTTACAGCGGGACCACCACGGTCAATCGCGGAACCACGCTCGATGTTTGGTCCCATTCTGCGGGTCATGGCGCGGGTGCTACCAACGGTCCGGTGTACCTGAATGGGTTTGGACACTCGGGGATCTCATATCACAGTTTGGAATGGAGGGCCTACTTCAACTGGGGCTGGCATCCCAGCCGGGCGCCGGACGTCAAGGGTGAGCTGTTCTTCAACGGCAGCACCTATATTGCCCTTGATCGGAACCCCGCTCAGCAGAGCAGCTCACCCGGTTACAGCAACCGGATTCAGTTGGTCTTCGCCTCGTTCAATCGCGATGGCCGCAGCACGCTGGGCGTGCGAGCGGTCCAAAACGAGCTCAACACCGGCGAGGTGCTGCGTGTCGTCGGCGGGCTGACGCCCACCAACGGCATGGTGGCGCCGTACTTCTGGAACGTACGCGACAGCGAGTTTCTGGATTACAATGCCGACGGGTTCAAAAATACCACTGCGCAGGTCAGCACGTTGGCCGGCGCCGCCACCAACGCGATCGTGCATTCCCCCGGCGAGACGGTACCGGGTGGCGGGCAGACGATCTGGGCGCTGCGGGCGAATGGGGCAATGAGCGGGGGCACGTTGACCCTGGGCAGCGGCGGGCTGATTTGCTCCGCTGCGGCCACGCACACCTGCGGCTTTAACTTCGGCAATGCCGAGGGCATCATCTACACGCCCGCCAACGTCACGTTGAGCGGCGTTATCAGCGGGTCGCAAGGCCTGACTAAGTCCGGCACCGGCAGCTTGACACTGACCGCCAACAACGGCGCCACGCTGGCCGGGCCGGTGACGGTGAATGAGGGCGAACTGGCCATCACGAACGACAACGCCGTTGGCGCCGGCGATATCATTCTGAACGGTGGAACGCTGAACTTCTCGGCCGCCACGGGCGGCCGCACGTGCACCAGGAATATTGTGCTTGGGCGGAACGGAGGCATCATCCGCGCCGGATGGGCAAGCCCGGCGAATACGATCGCGGGCAACATCACCGGCGAGGGAGTGCTGCGGCCGTATGCCGGTGATCGCTGGTTGCTGAGCGGGACGGCCAACACCTACAGTGGTGGCACATATTTGCTGAACCAGACTCGCCTCATCGTGGAGGCCACCTCCTCACTCGGCTCGGGCGATGTGGTACTGGGCTCGAGCGGGGTGTTGAGCGAACAGGGCAGTAATGCGGCCGAGCTTCAACTGCGCGGCGACAACAACGTGTCCACCAATGCCCGCATGATTCTGAAGGTGGCGGGAACCTTTGTGCGGTTTGCCGGGCCGGTGAATCCCAAGGTCGGGTCGCTGGAAGGCGTGGGTAATGTCTGGCTGGGCAAGTCTGCTGACGAGTGGAGTCAGAATGGCTACAACCTGCTCAGCGTGGGGTTCAACAACCGCGATGCGGACTTCTTTGGCCGGATTCTGGATGGCAACTATGCCACGCCCTGCGGTGTATGCAAGGTGGGCACGGGCACGTGGCGGCTTTGGGGGGAGAACACCTACGCCGGCGGCACCACGGTCAGCAACGGCGTGCTCGAGGTCAACAACCGGCTGTTCACTAACGCTTGGGTACAGGTGTTCGGCCCCGGCGTCCTGGACGGCATCGGCACCGTGGGCATGGTGACCAACTACAGCGGCACGGTGCGCGGCAACCTGTGGATGCGGCGGCTGACCCTGGCGGCGGCCAGCACGTTCGAGGTGACGTTGGGCGGGACGAATGCGGGGACCGACTACGCGGTGCTGAACGTGACCGAGGGGCTCAATCTGGGCGGCGGCGCGCTGAGCATCAAGTTCGGCGGCGGTTTTGTGCCGCAGGTTGGGCAGTCGTTCCGGGTTTTGAACAATGCTTCGGCCGGGCCGATCACGGGCACGTTTGCGGGCGATCGGATTGTGAGCACGGTGCAGGGCGGGAAGACGTACTATTTCCGCGTGGACTACACGGGCGGGGATGGCAATGACATCGTGCTCACGGCCCTGCCGCAGGGCACGGTGCTATACATCCGGTGAGCAAACCTTCTTGGCCCGCCGTCCGGGGTTGAAGCGGGCGGAGATTGCGCCCCGACAACCCTGACAGTATTCTTGCCTTTGACGCGGCCCGTTGGCCGTTGCGCTGGAGCCGGCGTGGGCAAGTACGGTGAGGACAAGAACACCGGCCTGCCGGCGCGCATGCTCCGGGACGGGCGCCAATGCGGCCGAAGCCGCGTGCCGGGTGCGGCGCACTGCTGGAGACCGGACCGTGATGGTCGCCAAAATTTCCGACCGACTGATGCCGGTCAGCGAGACCCAAGGGAGGCAAAATGCAAGAGACCGGAAACAAAAAAGGCGTGGGGCAAAGTCGCGGACGGATTGATCCGTACTGGATGCGGAATACGGTAGCCACGCTGCCGGCGTTGCGCCGGGCCAGTGGCGGGGAGGGGGTTGAATGAAAGCTGCGGAGCCATTGGTGCTGCCGGTGCCCCGGACGGTGCGCCTGACCGGTGGTTGGTGGGTGAGGGACGGAGCGCTGGTCGTCGCCGGTTTGGACACGACCGCGCCCGGCGTACGGGATACCATTTTGCGGGAGCTGGCCCCGGCCCGGATGGCGGGGTGGGAGCGGGCCGGCGTGCGTTTTTTGCCCGCATCCGCGGCGCCAGCCTTCGTGGCCAGGTGGAGCCGTCAGCCGGAGGGCTATGGGTTGGCTGTGGCCGCCGATGGCGTGCGCATTTGGGCGAGGGACGATGTGGGCCGGCTTTACGGGGCCATGACCCTGCGGCAACTCCTGCGGCAGTACGACCGCAGCCTCCCGGGCTTGTGGATCGCCGATGCGCCGAAGCTGGCGCATCGCGGCGTGCAGATCCCGCTCGCGCAGACACACACCGAGTACCGGCCGGAATACATGCGGCACCTGGTCCCGCAGTTGGCCCGCTGGAAGATCAACGCGCTCTACCTGTACCTGGAGAGTTTTTTCGATTTCCCTTCTCTGCCGCATTCCGCCGGTCCAGGGGCCATGCCCCCGGCGGACGCCCGCGACCTGCAAGCGTGGTGCCGCGCCCACGGCATGACCCTGATTCCGATGCTCAATCTGTTGGGACATGCGCAGGAGATTCTCTATCAACAGCGCTACCGGCACCTGGCCGAATATGGACCCGGCATGGACCCGCGTACGGCGGGCGGCGCGAACTACTGCCCGTCATCCCGGGAGGCCCGGCGGCTGTGCGCGCTGATGCTGAACGACATGCTGGATATCTTCGAAAGCGAAATCATCCATTGCGGGGGCGACGAGGTGGCCCTGCTCGGAGCTTGTCCGCGCTGCGCGGGTGGCCGGGTCCGGCCTGATCCACCGACGTTCTATGTCCGGCACTTCGCGTACCTGCGTGACCTCGCTGCCCGGCGTGGCCGGCGCATCGGGCTGTGGGGGGACATGCTGCTGCATTATGGACAGCGCGCCTCCGCCCGCGAGCGTGCCCGCCTGTGGACGCCTTTGCGCCGGGGAACGGTGATCTACGACTGGCACTACACGGGCGGGTCGCCGGAAACGGTGCGCCTCTTCACGCGGGAGGGGTTCGATACCGTGCGTGGCCTGCACGTCAAGCAATACGTGGGTCCTGGCGTCCCTGTGGCCGGCGCAGGCCACCTGCCAACGCCTGCTGTTTGGCGACGCGGTGCGTTACGGCGCGTGGGGAGGGCTGACCACGGCCTGGGGCAACCAACTGGGGTTGCACGAGGAGCACGCCAACTATCTTTTCGCTTCCGGAGCCACGGCGTTGTGGTCCGGCCCGACGGCCCCGACCCTGGCGCCCGGTCTCCCGCTGGAACGCTTTGAGCGTGCCTACAGCCTGCAGCGCTACGGCCTGCGCTCGGCCCCGTTGATCAAGTACTGGCACACGCTGGGCGACGCGCAGCAGCCTGTTTGCCGCGTGCTGGCGCCGTTCAACGGGCTGTCGTTGCGCAAGTGCGTTTACCAGACCGACAATGTGCTGACGTTCTGGCTGCGCCATGCGCAGAACCTGCGGGGCGGCCGGTTGCGGGTGTACCGTGGCGGTGTGCGCCGCGCCCGCTGCTTGTGGGAAGCGGTGCGTCGGCTGGCGTGTGACGATCCGTATCTGCCGCTGCACGAGGGGCCTTTGCTGATGCATGAGCACCTGCTGCGGCGCTTCGAGATGACGGAGAAGCTCTACGACCTTTATGATCGGGCGGCGCAGGCGCAATTCCGCGATCCGCAGCGGTTCCGGGCGCTGCTGCGCAGGGCCGCGGCGACGCTGCGGGGACACCTGCGAGACTTCCCGCCGCTCGAGCGCTACCTGCGCGCCGCGCATCGGGAGTTGGGCCTGCGGCTCAACGCGCTGGCGTGGCTGCTGGCCACGCAGCGAAACATCCGCCGGCTGGCGGATTTCCTGGAGTACCTGGCCGGCGCGGGGCGGCCCCTGCCGATTTTTGCCGAGCTGCACGACATGTTCCTGCAGCAGGCCCGCAGCGATTTCCCGGGCATCCGGGAGCATGAGTGGAACGCCGGTCCGGCGTCCTTCCGGAGGTACGTTCAGGAGAAGGGCTTTGTGTGGAACGACGGCCCCGCCCCGGCCTTTGAGCCGGGCCCGCATGTGCCGGTGCAGACGTTCTGGGTCAGCAAGCTGATGCCGATCCTGGGGACGGTTGCCGATGTGCGCTATCCCCGGCCGGCAGCCCGCTACGGCTTCCGGCGCCGCACCTTTCCGGCCCTGACGGCCGCCGTGCACTTCGATCTGTTCCCGCACGGGGAGAACGGTGTGGTGTTCTATCGGACGAAATTCCATTGTCCAGAAGCCATGGCTCTGGAATTGG
>Ga0073932_1006752_pt1 | contig 11580 bp, 7 predicted proteins | sample DewCreD2012metaG_FD_76967 | JGI IMG/M metagenome (GOLD analysis project Ga0073932, IMG submission 76967) | Hot spring sediment bacterial and archeal communities from British Columbia, Canada, to study Microbial Dark Matter (Phase II) - Dewar... ... | reverse complement strand
CCGGGCGGCGGCGGCAAGATCCCGCTCCTGCCCGATCCGGTGGTCGGCCGCGACGGCGATTTCATCGTCTTGCGCAACTACGAGGGTCACGAATTCCGCTACCCCGATCCGCGGCCGGCGGGAAAGTAGGCCGGCGGCGGGCCGACGCCCGTCCGGGGCCGGCGTTGGCGAGCGCGGACTGCCCCGAGTGTTCCAACCAGGCGGAAACAGCGCCATGAAGGTCGGGCTGACGTACGACTTGCGGGCGGAGTATCTCGCGGCCGGGTACGGCGAGGAGGAGACGGCCGAGTTCGACCGCCCCGACACGATCGACGCGATCGAGCGGACGCTCCGGCGCCTCGGCTACGAGACCGACCGGATCGGCCACGTGCGGCAGCTCGTACAGCGGTTGGCGGCCGGCGACCGCTGGGACGTGGTGTTCAACATCGCCGAGGGGTTGCGCGGCGTCGCCCGCGAGGCCCAGGTGCCGGCACTCCTCGACGCGTACGAGATTCCGTATACATTCTCCGATCCGCTGGTGTTGGCGCTGTCCCTGCACAAGGCGCTGACCAAGCGGGTGCTGCGGGACCTCGGCCTGCCGACACCCGAGTTCCAGGTCGTCGAGACGGCGGAGGACATCGCCCGGGTCGACCTGCCGTTCCCGCTGTTCGCCAAGCCGGTGGCCGAGGGCACGGCCAAGGGGATTGACGCCCAGTCCAAGATCACCGGCCCGGCGCAGCTCGAGGCCGTCTGCCGGCGACTGCTGGCGACGTACCATCAGCCCGTGCTGGTCGAAACGTTTTTGCCGGGGCGGGAGTTCACGGTCGGCATCACCGGCACCGGCGACGAGGCCGTCGCGGTCGGGACGCTCGAAGTCGAGCTCCTCGCCGGGGCCGAGCCCGACTCGTACACCTATGTAAACAAGGAGCGGTGCGAGGAGCTGTGCCGGTATGTTCTCGCACCGCCCGAGTGGTCCCGGCCGGCCGAGGAGCTGGCCTTGCGCGTCTGGCGGGGGCTGGGCTGCCGCGATGCGGGGCGCGTGGACCTGCGGGCGGACGCGCACGGACACCTGTCCGTGCTCGAGGTCAACCCGCTGGCGGGGCTGCACCCGGAGCATTCCGACCTGCCGATTCTCTGCACGGCCGTGGGCATGACGTACGAGGAACTGCTGGGGCGGATCATGGACTCCGTCTCTCGGCGGATCGCGTCCGCGCCGGCCGCCCGTCCGCGCGCGGCGTCGGGCAGCGGGCGATGAACGTCGTCATCCTGCACGAGGCCGTGCCGTCCGCAGCGCGGGAGGACGAGCTCGACGTGCTCGTGCAGGCGGATGCGATCGCGCGGGCGCTCGCCGACCTCGGGCATACGTCCCGCCGGCTCGCGCTCACGCTTGATCTGCTCGCGGGGCGGGAGGCGTTGCAACGGTCCCGTCCCGATGTCGTGTTCAATCTGGTCGAGTCGCTTGGGGGACATGTGCGCCTGCTGCCGTTGGCGCCCGCGTTGCTCGATACGCTGCGGATTCCGTACACCGGCTCGCGCACCGCGGCGCTCTTCGTCACGACCGGCAAGGTTCTGACCAAGCGGCTGCTGCGCGCCTACGGCCTGCCGACGCCGCCCTGGTACGTGCCCGGGCAGGCCGCGCCGCCGGCGGGGCGTTACATCATCAAGGGCGTCTGGGAGGAGGCGTCGTTCGGGATCGACGACAGCTCCATCGTCGAGCTGCGGACGGCGGGCGACTTCGAGGCCGCCGTCGCCGCGCGGGCCGCGGCCCTGGGCGGCGAGGCCTTCGCCGAGGCGTACATCGACGGCCGGGAGTTCAACCTTTCGCTGCTGGCGCGGGCGGCGGGCGGCGTCGAGGTGCTGCCGCCGGCGGAAATCGACTTCAGCGCGTTTCCGGCGGACAAGCCGCGGCTCGTCGGCTACGCCGCCAAGTGGGACACGGCCGCGTTCGAATACCACCACACACCGCGCACGTTCGACTTCCCCGCGCGCGACGCCTCGCTGCTGACCGAGCTGCGCCGGCTGGCCGCCGCGTGTTGGGAGGCCTTCGACCTCCGCGGCTACGCCCGCGTGGACTTCCGCGTCGATGCTGCGGGGCAGCCCTGGATCCTGGAGATCAATGCCAACCCGGGCCTCGCGCCGGACGCGGGTTTCCCGGCCGCGGTCGCGCAGGGCGGGCTGTCTTTCGAGGAGATGATCGCGCGCGTGCTGGCGGATGCGCTGCGGCCGTGAGCGGGCGGGCGCGTCACGGCCGGCGCCGGCGGAGTCTGAGGCGCAGGGATGGCAACGGACGCGATTGTTCTGCGGGATGACGTGCGGCCGGGTGACGCGGCGGCCGTCCGAGCGATCGTCCGCTCGAGCGGCTTCTTCCACGAGCACGAAATCGATGTGGCCGTCGAACTGGTCGAGGACCGGCTGAGCCGAGGCCCGGCGAGCGACTATCGCTTTCTGCTGGCCGACGCGGGCGACCGCACGGTAGGCTACACGTGCTACGGTGAAATTGCCTGCACGGTGGGGAGCTACGACCTGTACTGGATCGCGGTGTACGAGGACTGGCGCCGGCGCGGGCTGGGCCGACGGCTGCTGGCCGAGACCGAGCGGCGGATCGCTGCGGCCGGCGGGCGGCGCATCTACGTCGAGACGTCGTCCCGATCGCAGTATGAGCCGACGCGGCGGTTCTACGAGCGGTGCGGGTACGGGGTGGCGGCCACGCTGGACGATTTCTACGCCCCGGGTGACGGGAAGGTCATCTTCTGCAAGGTGGTTTCGGCGTAAGCAACGATCGCCAAGGGAACGTTCGAGCGTACATCAACCCGCCGCGCGGGCGCTTCAGCCTGGCCCGGGCACGTCCGACGCGGGGGGCGGACGCTACTTCAGCCGCGCCATCAGCGCGCGCACGCGCTCGACTTCGACCGGGTTGGCCGGCACGCCGCCGGTCTTGAACGCGGTGCCGACGATGAACCCGTCGGCCCAAGACAGGAAGTGCTCGACCGTGCTCGCGGTGATTCCGCTGCCGACGAGCACGGGCGCCTCGCCGGCCGCGGCCTTCGCCCGGCGGACCTGCTCGATGTCGGTGGGGCGGCCGGTACCGGAGCCGGTGACGATCACGGCGTCGGCGCCGCCGCGTTCGAGCGTGTCTTCGACGTCGAGCTCGATGGCCCGCGGCGCCCCGAGCGCGGTGGAGTGCTTGACGGCCACGTCGGCGAGGATGCGCACCGAGGTCGCGCCCAGCGCGGCGCGCTCGCGCAGGATTTCGTGCGCCTGGCCGGCAACGATGCCCTGGTCGGTCAGGCGCGCGCCGCAGAGGACGTTCACGCGGATCATTGCGGCGCCGACGGCGTGGGCGATGGCGAGAGCCGCCCGGCCGTCGTTGCGGAGCACGTTGATTCCGAGTGGGGCGTCGAAGCGGCGCCGTACCGCGGCCGCGATCGTGGTCATGCTCGCGATCACGATGGGTGGGACGGGACCGGGATAGAACGGGGTGTCGCAGAAGTTCTCGAGCATGAGCCCGTGGACGCCGCCCGTGAGGAGGGCGTCGGCGTCGCGAAGCACGCGGTCGATGATGGCGGGCATCGTGGCTGCGCACCGCGGCGCACCGGGCAGCGGCGGCAGGTGCAGCATCCCGACCACGGGCCGCAGCGCGCTCCACGCTGGCAGGATCGGCCGGCTCATGCCGCGCAGCGTAATCCCGGGCAGCCCCGCGCGGCAACGGGTGGGCCGCGCCGCGTCGGATCCACGCCGGGCGCGGGGCGCGGCCGGGTCTTTTTTCCGTGCGGTTGGTGCGCACGGGGCCCCTCGCTGCCGCTCGGGCTCGGATGAAGGGCGGGCTTGGATGACGTGCGGGAGCGCGCGATGCGTGCGCTGCGGCAGCGCCATCCCTCCTCCGTGCCTCCGTGCCTTTGTGGCTCCGTGCCTTCTCGGCTCCGCGCCTTCGTCCCCTTCCTCAACTGCCCACCAATGCGACGAACGCATCAATGTCGTCGAAATTCACCAGCCCGTCGCCGTTGCAGTCCGCGTTCAGCCATCGGCAACCCGGGTACGCCGCCTCGTAGCCCGCCTGGCCCGAGAGCGCCACCACGAACGGATCGATGTCGTCGAAGTTCACCGCCCCGTCGCAGTTCAGGTCGCCGGGCCGGCCCACCTCGACGTCGTAGATCAGCTCGACGGTCGCCGTATTCGACGTGCCGGCCGCGCTCGTCACCCGGAACGCGAGCGAATCCCGGCCGGATGCGCTGGCCAGCGGCCGCAGCAGCCGCCACCCGCTCGTGGGGCCCGCGACCACCGTCGTCTTGGTCGGCGGCGTGACGATCTCGTACGTCAGCGTGGTGGCGGGGTTGCCCTGCGTAGCCGGCAGCTCCAGTACGCACGGCTGGTTCTTCAGCAGCCGCTTGCGAAAACCGAACGCCACCGGCGCCGTGTTCGAAGGGTTCACGGCCGTGGTCGCGAGCGTGACCAGTTGTGGTGCGCTGCGAACCACGCGGCCGTCGCCGTAGTACGCTTCCCCGAACAACCGCGCGGGCCCCGCGCCGAGCATCCGGCCGTGGACGGTCAGCGTCGCCGATGCCCCGGGGGCCGCGGCGACGACGCGCCCGTTGTGCACGAGTCGGACTTCCTCGACGCCGGCGCCGCTCGCGCTTACCGCGCAGGCGAGCGCGGTCGCGAGGTCCCCGCTCGCCGGCGCGCTGAGCGTCACGCTCCGGCCGACGTTCGCCGTGGTCAGGCTCCCGATCCAGCGGCCGGTGGAGCGGGCGGGAGAGTTGTCCCACGCCAGCACACGGAGATCGTGCCAGCCGTCGGACAACGTGGCCGTATCGATCGTGAAGCTGCCGCCGGGGACCGCCGTTCCGTGCGACCGACCGTCGATCAGGAGCTCATAACCGGCGATGGTCGCGGTCGGGTGCGTCGTCGTCGCGCTGGGTGTGAGCGTGATGACGCCGCCGGCCGGGCCGCCCGGCACGCCGCTCAAGGTCACGGCCGGCAGGTGGGCGAACGGCCGCGTGAGCGGGTCGCCGTAGATCAGGCCCTGGAACGGAGCGTATTCGACGCTGCGGAGCGCGGCCTCGCCGAGCGACGCGCCTTGGTAGATGTACACGTGTGCGCGGGCGTGCGGAAACTTCCCGGTGTAATTGCAGGGCTCGTCCACCGTGCCGAAGCTGGCACTGGCGCCCTTCACGATCCAGCGCGACACCTTGGTCTGCGAGGCCTCGTCGAACTTGGCGGCGTAACTGGTGAGGTGGTCGCAGAACGCGCCGGGCCGCACGGTCATGCCCCAGGTGTCGATGGCCGGGCTGGCGGCGCCCGTCATGATGCCGACCGCGATCGAACCGCCGGGCGGCAGCACGCCGCTCGGGATCGTCGCCGACGCCCCGAGGCCCCACAGCGACCATTTCACCGTGTTGTATTGCGGGTACCGGACGTTGCGGGCCGGGTCGGATGTGTTGTTCATGAAGTAGAACGTGCCGGCGGGGAAGGTGCCGTCCACCGCGACCGACCGGTCGATCAGCGTGACGAGCTCGGCGGGCGTGTTGCCGCGCTCGCCGGTGTAGCCCAGCATCGCACCGATGAAGTACCGCCGGGCGGCGTCGGACGTGCTGGGCTCGCCGTTCAGCCACGCGGTCAAGCTGTCGAACGCCGTGGGTGTGTCCGCGTTGCTGAAGTAGCGGTTCGCGTACCAGTACGCGAGCGTGCCGGTCAGGATTTCATCCGCGACGAACGCGAAGGTGTAGGCCGAACCGATCGAGAAGCGCGTCACCGGAGAGCACCCGTCCGCGACGAGGCCCGACGCGTTCACGTAGAACGGGCTGCCCGGCATCACCACGATGTAGTCGATGTGATCACCAATCCCGGCGTTCGCGAGGTGACCGAACAGCGCGTCGAGGTTCTTGTCCGCGAACTCCGCGAAGTTCGCCGCACCCGGAGCCGTGTACAACACGTTCGCCTCCGGGACCTGGCGCGCGTGCCGGTAGTAGTTGGCGATATACAGCCCATCCGGGCTGGCCGGATCGACGATCAGCAGCGCGTTCTCCGGCGAGCCGCCGGCGTGCGCGGCCGCCACCCCTGCGAGCACGGCTAGGACCGCAGTGCGGTGCAGAACTCGTCGCAGATAGACACTTGGCATGCCCACTCTCCTCCGTCAGAGCGTGCGTCCGATAATCCTGATTGGTCGCCCGCGGCGCACGCGCGAGCCTAACAGGATCATTGGCGGAGTCGCCGATCGAGGCAAGCAAAATGTCGGCGGCGGGGGGCTCGCGGGTCGTTATCGACCCGGCCGTGCAGGGCGCGGCGCGCTTGGGCACCTGTCGTCCGTGCAGGGGGCGTTTCCCGTGCGTCGCGTTGACGGACGCTCGCGGCGCGCGAAGGATTGAGCAGGAGGGCCGCGCGGGGTCCCCGCGCGCCCCGACGACACGAGCGACTCGTACCTGAGGAGCGCGAGCGTGCGAACGAATCAGATCGTGGCCGGAGTGGCGCTCGTCGGAGCGGCGCTCGGCGGCGGAGCGGCGGCCGACACGCGTCAGGGCGGCGATGTATGCGCGCTGGCGTACGTCGTTCCGCAGACCCTGCCGTTCACGGACGACGGGACCACCGTGGGCTACACGGACGACTACGACGCCGCGTGTCAGTGGGCATCCAACGCGCCGGATGTCGTCTACGCGCTGACGCCGACGCGCGACATGCAGATCGACGTGCTCCTGTGCGATTCGGCGTACGACACCAAGCTCTTCGTGTTTCGCAATCTGTGCGAGGCGGGCGGCCTGGTGGCCTGCAACGATGACGCCTGCGGCCCGGACGGCTTCCGGTCGCAGCTCATCGCCCTGCCCGTCGTGGCGGGCGATACGTACTTCATCGTCGTGGACGGCTACGCCGGCGCGACCGGCGCGTACACCCTGACGGTCCGGGAAACGCCGCAGCCGCCCGCGTGTCCGCCGGGCAGTCTCTTCAGCCAGCCGGCCCACCAGGCCGCGGAGAACTGGGTGGCGCGTCCGAGCGAGACGGGTTCGGGCGACGTGCGCTACGAGAGTTTTTCCAACGTGGCCGCTCCGATCCTCGGCGTGCGCTGGTGGGGCTTCTACCTGCGGTCGGAGGGGTTCGGGAGCTGGGCTCCCTGCGATGACGCCTCGCGGGCGTTCACGCTCGAGTTCCGCGCAGACAACAGCGGGCAGCCCGGGCCGGTTGTGGCGACCTTCCCGGTTACGGCCGTGGTCCAGGACACCGGGCTGACGTACGGGCTGCAAGGCTACGCGCTGCGCCAGTTCACCGTCGCGCCGCTGGTGCCGCCGGTGAATCTGGCCGGCGGCTGGATCGGCGTGCGGGGCGAGGGCGACGCGACCTGCTGGTTCCTGTGGCTCAGTGCGCCCGGCGGCGATGTGCGGTCGTATCGGCTGCGCAACGGCGTGTGGACCGCCGAAGCCACGGACCTGGGGCTGTGCCTGCTCGGGACCGTGCCGAACGTGGGCGCGTGCTGCTACGAGAACGGCACGTGCGCGCTGGTCACGCGCGACGAGTGCATCGCGCGGCCGGGCGACCTCAACTGCGATGGTCTTCTGAACTTCGACGACATTGACCCGTTCGTCCTCGCGCTCGGTGGCCAGCCCGGCTACGAAGCCGCCTTCCCCGACTGCCGCTGGCGCAACGCGGACTGCAACGCCGACGGCGCCGTCGATTTCGACGACATCGACGCGTTCGTCAGCACCCTCAGCAGCGGGCAAGGCCCGCGCGCGTGGCTGGGTGTGGGAACGAGCTGCACATCCTGCGGCAACGGGCTGCGGTAGTCCGCTCCGGCGGCGTGGCCCGCTCGCGGCGGCCCGCCTACGTCTCGCGTCGGAGCTCGCGCACCGGTGCCAGCTCGAGGATCAGGACCTTCTCGCCGTAGGACGTGAAGCGAATTGACGCCCGCGTATGTGGCGGGCCCGGCTGGATCCACACGACCTGGCCCAGCCCGTAGCGGTCGTGCGTGACGAGCGTGCCCGGCTTCCAGCGCGCGAAGCGCGAATCGGCGGCGGGCGCGTCGGACGCGGGCGGGACCGCCGACGGGCGGCGCGGCGCGGCGGCGGCCCGCTGCGGCCGGGCGCTCAGGCCGGGCTCCGCGTGCTCATCGGAGTCGTCGGTGCGGGCGTCGCCGCGCACCAGCCGCGGTCGGCGCGGGCGCGTGACGGGCGGCTCGCTCTCGAGATCGTCCGACACCGCCCGCAGCCGGCGACGCGGCGCCAGGGCCGCCGCCTCGTCCGGCGGCAGGTCGTCCACAAGCGGCTCGAAGCCCCCGAGATGGGCCCGCGCCCGCAGGCCCGGCAGGAGGGTCCGGAAGTCGTGCCAGATCGTGCGGCCGTCGTCCATCTCGCGCAGGAACTGGGACGCAGGACGCGGAAGGGACTGCCCGCGCACCATGCGGTCCGCCACGGTCGTGAGAACCAGGCGGTCGCGGGCGCGCGTGCAGCCGACGAAGCACAAGCGGCGCTCTTCCTCGAGGTCGCCGGCCCCGCGCAGCGCGCGCTCGTGGGGCAGAAGGCCCTGTTCGAGTCCGGCCAGCAGCACGATCGGAAACTCGAGGCCCTTGGCGGCGTGCAGGGTCAGCAGCAGCACGGCGCCGGCGCGCTCGTCCACCGCGTCTTGATCGCTCGTAAGCGCCACGCGTTGCAGGAAGTCGAGCAGGGAGGGCTCCGGCGCGTCCTGTTCGTACTTGAGCGCCGCGGTGACCAGCTCCTGAACGTTCGCCAGCCGGTCCTCGCCGCCCGCGTCGCGTTCCTGCCGCAGCGCTTCCTCCAGGCCCGTGTGGCGCAGGACGGTACTGACCGCTTCCGACACGGCCGTGGTGTCCAGGGCGGCCACCTGCTCGTACAGCGTCGCGAAGCCGGTGAGGCGTCGGGCGGCGGCCGGACCGAGCCGCGCCCGCGTGTCCGCGTCGCGCAGCAGTTCGAGCAGGGGCCGGCCGCGCTCGTGGCCCAGGACTCGGAGGCGCTCGACGGTCGTGGCCCCGATGCCGCGGGGGGGAACGTTGATGATGCGCAGCAGCGCGGCGTCGTCGGCCGGGTTGACGATGAGCTTGAGGTACGCGAGCGTGTCCTTGATCTCGCGCCGGTTGTAGAACTCCAGGCCGCGGGCGATGCGGTAGGGGATGCCGCGGTCGCGCAGCGCCTGCTCGAACCCGCGTGACACGGCGTTGACGCGGTAGGTGATCGCCACGTCGCTGTACGGGCGGCCGGCGGCGTGCTGCTCCGCGATGAACGCCGCGACGCGCGCCGCCTCCGCGTCGCTGTCGGAGAACTGCCAGACCTCGACCGGCGCGCCGTCGCCCCGCTCCGTCCAGAGCTCCTTGCGCTTGCGCTTCCGGTTGCACGCGATGAGTCGGGCCGCGACCGCCAGCACGTGGCCCGCCGAGCGGTAGTTCTGTTCGAGGCGCACGATCCGAGCGCTGGGAAAGTCGCGCTCGAATTCGAGAATGTTGCGGATGTCCGCGCCGCGCCAGGCGTAGATGCTCTGGTCCGGATCGCCGGTGGCGCAGATGTTCCCGTGCTGCTCCGAGAGGTGGCGGGCGATCAGGTACTGGGCGTGGTTGGTGTCCTGGTACTCGTCGATGAGCAGGTACCGGAAGCGGATGTTGAGCCGCTCCCGCACGTCCGGGTGGTCCCGGAGCAGCAAGGCGACGCGCAGCAGCAGGTCGTCGAAGTCCACCGCGTTCCGCGCCGCCAGGACCTGCTCGTACGCCGCGTACACCTGCGCAATCGCGATCTGCTCGGGCCACTCCGCCCGTTCGCGGCACTCGTCCGGACCGCTGAGCTCGTTCTTGGCGCGGCTGATCGCCGCCCGGATGTCGTCCGCACGCAGGTCCTCGCCCACGCGCGTGAGGGCGACCGCCTCCTTGACCGCCCGCAGGCTGTCGTCCTCGTCGTAGATCGTGAAGTTCGGCGCGAGGCCGACGAGCGCGCCGTATTCGCGCAGGAGCCGCACCCCCAGCGCGTGAAACGTGTACATCCACATGCCCGCGCCGACGCCGAGCTCCATGATTCGCCGCTTCATCTCGTCGGCGGCCTTGTTGGTGAACGTGATGGCCAGCACGTTGCGGGCCGGCACCCCCGAGCGGACGAGATACGCCGCCCGCCGGGTGATCACGCGCGTCTTGCCGCTGCCGGGACCGGCGATGACCAGCAGTGGTCCGTCGCGATGCGTGACGGCCTCCCGCTGGGCGGGGTTCAGGTCGGCCAGAAGCTCGTCGAGGGCGTGCCTGGTCATGCGTTGATGGTCATGTTGCCGTGCCGCCGGCGCCCAGTCCATGCCCGCCCCGTAATCGATTACGGCGGCTCAGCGGGCGGGGCAGCCCACTGGCCCTCGCATCGCCCCCCCGGCACGGGTGGCAGCCCAAAGTCCGGCCGGCCGCCCTGCCGATACAATTGGGGATTGCGGGGCTCGCGCCCGCCGGCCGCGCGTTGGTGGTCGCGAGTTCCGCAGCACCCGCTCGGCGGATGGAACCTCGGACTCCATTGAAAGGACGTGGACATGTTCTGGGTCGCCTTCTTCGCGATTATCGCCGTGCTGCTCTCCGGCCTGGTCTCGTTCGCGTAGACCGACGGGGAGTACAACACGGGCGGCCGGTCACCGGTGGCAGTCCGGCGACCGGCCGCGGCGCGCGCCGGAGACGGAGCGGGACTCAGCAGGCGGCCCAGCCGCAACCGTGGCACTTCCGGCAGCCTTCCTGCAACGAGAGCGTTCCGCCGCACTCCGGGCACTTGACGCTGTAGTGCGCTGCCGCATCGTGGCGGTGCCGCACGGATGCCAGCACGCCGCTCAGGTCCAGCGTGTGGGCGTCGGCAGCGACGGTCGTTGCGACCGTTGGCAGGGCGGATTCCGTGGCGCGGAGCTCCGCGACGCTGGGAGCCTCAGCGAGTTCCTCGTCGAGCACCGCGACGGCGACGTCATCGTCCGACGTGCTGTGCCCGTTGCCATTGCCGTTTCCGTTGCCGCTCGTGGAGGCGTACGCGGCGCGCGGGGTCTGACTCCGGGGCAGGAGCGTAGCGCGGGGCGCGGCCAGAGGCCGGTCGACCAGCCGGTCGACCGTCGGAGTCGCGCCACGAGCGGCCGCGGCAGCGCCCGTGACGGCCGGCGGCGGCACGGGCCGATCGAGCGGCGTGTTGTCCGGGGTGTGGGGCGCGGGCCGCGGGTTGTCGAGCTCGGCCGGCTCGATCTCACCCAGGAGCAGGGCGCGGAGGCCGAAGCGCTCCTTGGCCCGGGCGTACTTCTTGAGCGCGCAGGCGAGACCGTCGCCGAGGGACATGATACGTCCGCTGCGGGTCGGGATCTGAAGCGACGTGCCGATGCCCTCGAGCTGCTTGATCACGAGCCGCAGGCTGCCGCCGGACCGCAGCCAGAGTGAGGTGAGGCGACAGATGGCCTCCAGGTCGCTGTTGGCGACGTCGCCGCCCTTGCCGAGCTGCGCGAATACCTCGAGCTCGCGGTCGTTGCGGGGGTCGACGGTGATCTTCACGTGCATGTTGCCAAACGGTGTCATCTGGCGGATCCGGAAGCCGCTGACGATCTCGGGGAGATCGCGTGGCTCGAGGGTGACGGGCTCCGCCGGGGCCGGCGCCTCCTGCGTCGTGGAACTGTGCTTTTTGT
>Ga0073932_1006747_pt1 | contig 11587 bp, 10 predicted proteins | sample DewCreD2012metaG_FD_76967 | JGI IMG/M metagenome (GOLD analysis project Ga0073932, IMG submission 76967) | Hot spring sediment bacterial and archeal communities from British Columbia, Canada, to study Microbial Dark Matter (Phase II) - Dewar... ... | reverse complement strand
GAGGTGCTGGCGCAGGCAGGGACGAAGCCGGCGGGGTTTGTCCAGTCGTTACCAGAGAACCTGGGGCAGGCGCTGAATCTGGTCCTGGCGTCGTATGCGGTGGGGGACAGGTATCTGAAGCAGGCAGTGAAGCGGCTGAAGCCGGAAGAGCTCGACATCCTGCTCGGCGAGGCGCCGGGGTTTTTCAAGGATGATGACGATACGACCGCGAAGGCGCTTACCGGCATTCTGCACCGTGAGTTCGGGCTTGATTACGACACGAGCCGCGAGGTGAAGTCGGAGACGATTCTCGCCTATGTCCGGAAGCTGGACCGGAAGGCGCTGGCGCTGTCCGGGCTGGCGGTCGTCGCGGCTGCGGCCGAGGCGAAACGCCTGCTGGCGGCGGAGCCGCCGGTGTTTCGGCAGGAGGGGATGCGCGACGGAGTCGATGGCGTCGAGGGCCGGGTGTGGCTGGCCGAGGAGACGGAATGGGGGCTGGTGGTTGTCGGCGGCGAGGGCGACAATACCTACCGGCGGGATGCGTGTCTGATTGTCGAACTCGGCGGCGATGACCAGTATCGCAACCGCGCCGGCGGTGCGGTTGGATTCCCAGGGAGGGAGTTCAGCGTCTGCATTGACCTGGCCGGAAACGATTGCTACTCGTGTGACCGGCTGTTCAGTCAGGGAGCGGCGCTGTTTGGATGCGGGGTGCTGATTGACCTGTTCGGTGATGACGACTATCGGGCTGGTCATTACGCGCAGGGCGGGGGTATCTTTGGAACCGGACTGCTTTGGGACGGCGCAGGCCGGGACCGGTTCGAGGCGGGGTTTTTCGCGCAGGGCGCGGCAGCGTATGGGCTGGGAACACTGGTTGACCTGCAGGGGAACGACAGCTATCGGAGTTTCTGTTATTGCCAGGGGTTTGCCGGAATCTGGGCGCACGGGCTGCTGTGGGATGCGCAGGGCAACGACCTGTATTATGCCGGAGGGAAGTTTTTGCACGAGCCGCTTCTGCCCCGCGAGTATCGTTCGTTTGCGCAGGGGTTTGCCATCGGCTCGCGGCCGGATGCGTCGGGCGGAGTCGGGTTTCTCGGCGATGCGCAGGGCAACGACTTCTACAACGCCGAGGTGTTCTGTCAGGGGACAAGCTACTGGTATGCGCTGGGGATGCTCTGGGACGGCGAGGGGTTCGACCACTACACTGCGGCGCAGTATACACAGGGGGCCGGGATTCACCTTTCCGTCGGTGCGCTGATTGACGAGGAGGGGGACGATTCCTACTTTTCGCGGCTCGGGCCGAGTCAGGGCGAAGGTCATGACCTTTCGGTCGGGGTACTGGTGGATAGGAAGGGCGACGACGGCTACTACTGTTCGGGCGGGCAGGGGATAGGGTTGACGAACTCGGTCGGGTTGTTCGCCGATTGCGACGGGAACGACTGGTATATGTGTTCGGACTCGCTGCTCAGCCACGGTTCGAGCAATGCGGCCAGAGGATTCGGCGGAATGGGGTTGTTTGTCGACCTCGCCGGCAGAGACAGGTATCCGCAGGCGTCGGGCGTTGCCGACCGGCGTTTCTGGACCAAGGGGACATATGGCGCCGGCCTCGATTTCGACCGGCCGGCAAGCGTGGTTGACTGGGAGCCGGATGTGGACACAACCGATATCGGTGAGGACAGCGTGGTCGCACCGGTCGAGTCGTTGTTCAAGACGGCGTCGCTCTGGGAGGTGGGGAACGTTGTCAAGAAAGTGCGGCGGGCGAGAAAGCAGCTGCTGGCCCGGGGCCGGGAAGGCGTGGAGTATGCGCTGACGAAGAAGATTGATACAAAGGACGGGCTGGAGCTGCGGAACATGGAGTTTCTGGTTCAGGCGATGCCGGATACGGCCAAGCCGCTGCTTTTTGCCGGGATGCGCGACCGCCGGTTTCTGGCGCGGAACAACTCGGCGTATCTGGTCGGCAAGATGGGCAGGGCGGCGCTGGACTGCGTCGATTCGCTGCTGCTTGCCCTGAAAGATAAGCGGATTACGCCACGAAGAGCGGCGAACGCGCTGGGCGATGTTGGCGATTCGCTGGTGGTGCCGAAGATACTTTATCTACTCAGAGACACTTTCGAGGTGTCACGGATTGTTACCGCCGAGGCGTGCGGCAAGCTGAGGAATCCGGCGGCAATACCGGACCTGATTCGGACGCTTCAGGACAGAGAGTTCACGGTCAGGAGCGCGGCGGAGATGGCGCTGGTCGCAATCGGGACGCTGAGCCTGGAAGGAATCCTTGAACGGTTGTCCGGAATGAAGGGTCCGGCGCTCGGGCACGCGGTGAGAGCCGCCGGTGAGCTGGCGGCGAAGCTCGATACGACCGAGCAGCGGGCGCTGCGGGTTCGCACGCAGGAGGCGCTATTGCCGCTCGTCGGGCACAGGGATGCGTTTGTGCGGCTCGTGACGGTGGATGCGCTGGGCAAGAGTCTTGAGCCGGCTGTCGCCGGGAAGCTGCGGGAGGCGCAGATAAGCGAGACCGACCCGTTCGTGCTGACGGCGTATCGGGCGGTGCTGGCGCGACGGGAACAGAACTGAAACAGTCAAGATTGATGTGATTTCAGATATGGAGGCGAAGTTGAGGACTATCGTGCTGCTGCTGGCCGTGGTCGGCGTCGGGTTCGCGGCGAATATTCTGCCGAACCCGTCGTTTGAGGTCTGGCTCGATTCGCTGGGCGTGCCGATGCCGTTCGGATGGCTGACCTCGGAGTATCTGTATTCCGGCTCTGCGCGCAGAGATACGCTGGCTAACAGCGGCAACTACTGTCTGCTGCTCAACGGCGGCGACACTTCGGCGTTCGCGACGTCGGTAACGCTGGTCCGGCCCGGGAGTCACTACGAGTTTGTCGGCCATGCGCGGGTGCCGGGGTTGCTCGGCGGTTCTTTCGTGCTGCAGTTTCTGTCGCTGCTGGGACGTCCGGTCGGGACGGCCGAGCTATTGCCGGTGTTCAACTCGGCTTTCTACCGACGCTACAGTCGCTGGGTGACGGCTCCAGACTCGGCGGTGCTGCTTTCGGTTTCGCTGGCGACTCTGCCCGGGGCGCAGGTCTGGGTTGACGACGTGACGGTCGACGATACGACGATTGCCGGCGTCGCCGACGACCGGCGGCTCCGATACGGGCCGGGATTGTTGCACAAGGTGGTGGTCACCGGAGTCGGGTTCGAAGCTGCAGGGGGCGAAACCGGGCTGCTCTTCGACGCGCTCGGGCGGCGGAGCCGCGGGCGGAGACCCGGGGTCTATTTCCGAAGGTAGCTGGTCGAGCTTGACTCGACGGCCGGCGGCGATAGACTTTCCGGGAGAGTGCTTTACGTCCCCACACGAGACCTGAGGGAATTCCTCGACCCCGACCGCGTGTTCTACGGCGAAGGTCGCGGCGAAACCGGCGTATGTCTGCACCTGCCGATGAAGGGTTACGTCGCCGGTTCGGCCCCGGGCGAGGACTATACCGTGATGATGTCGGTCGCCAATCACCTTATTGACTTTCTACTTTACCGGCGTTTGAATCGCGGACCCGAAGCTTGGGACTATGACGCGGAGAAGGCGACCGAGGTCTACGCAGTCTGCGGCGATAATATCAGCACCAGCGGGATAATAATCCTCGACAAGCACTACTCCGGCGGTGCCAAGCTGCAGATTTTCCTCGACAAGACCTTCGGAGCAAATGAGATTGCGGTCCTCTGGAAGAGCCAGCTGGTCGGGGACGAGACGTTGCTTCAGGACTACGCCGACTACCTCGTTCACTTCCTGCGTAACGGCAGCACGGCCTAGTTTATGCCCGGACGGCCGGGCAGCGGTTTTCCCGATTCAAACATGACAGCGGAAGCTGTAACACTGAAGAAGGTGGCCAAAGACCCGGAGGTCAGGGCCATGATACTTGAGGCCGACCGGCAACTCGAAATCCTCGGATACACCGAACACGGATTGAGGCATGCGCGACTCGTGGCCAAGAACGCCCGGCAGCTTCTTCTCGACCTTGGCTACGAAGAGAGGGCAGCGGAGCTGGCCGCTATCGCCAGCTATCTGCACGACATCGGCAACGTCGTGAATCGTGACCAGCACGAGCGGGTGAGCGCGCTTCTGGCGCGGGAGGTTCTGATCCGGCTGGGGATGGAGTTCGGCGAGGTCGCCCGCATCATCGCTGCGATCGGTAATCATCACGAGGATAGCGGCAATCCGGTGTCCGAGGTATCGGCGGCGTTGATACTTGCCGACAAAGCTGATGTTCACCGCAGCCGTGTGCGCAATCCGGCGTTCATCAGGTTCGATATCCACGACCGGGTGAACTACGCCGTGCGCAGATCGACTTTGACAGTGGACAGGGACGGACGTCGGATTACGTTCGACCTCACAGTGGACACGGGTATTGCACCGGTGATGGAGTACTTCGAGATATTCCTCTCGCGCATGGTGATTTCGCGGCGAGCGGCCGACTTCCTGCGCTGCCGGTTCGAGCTGGTGCTGAACGGTAACCGGCTGGTCTGACGCCGCGGCTTGACTTCAGAAGAGTTGTACCTAACCTTTCCCGGGGACGTGTAGGGGTCGGAGGCAACCGCAGGACGGAGAGGGGTGGAGATTGCGAGTGATGATCGGAGGCGTAGATGCTGCTATTAGTCGCCATTCCGGTTGTCGGTGTAGCATGTCTTGCCATTGGCTGGGCCATGGGAAGGAGCAGTCGGAACCGGGTTCTTGCCCGGATGCAGTCCCGGCTGGCCCGCCTCGAGGTCAGTATGGGCCGCCAGACACGGGAGAGACTGGGCGCGTTGAGGCGACGTGCCGGGGCGGCTTACATCGATGGTCTGGTCTACTCTGACAACCGTGTTGTAGCGCAGGGGTTCGAAGCCGGTGTGCGCGCCGCTGAGCAGGGCGCGTGGGAACAGGCGCGGGAATCCTGGGCCGGAGTCCGACAGCGGGCCAGCGGGTCCGAAGCGGTCGCCCTGAGGTTTCTCTGCGCCGCATCCCTGCTGATGCTGGGGAGAGTCGACGAAGCCAGGACCGAAGCCGAGGCAGCAGAAGCCGACGCGCGTCGGGCCGGTGATCTTTCGGGACAAGCCTGTCTTGCCTTGCTTCTCGGCCGTCTTGAGCGCGAAGCCGGTAAGTTCAGGTCAGCTCGGGCCAAATTCGACCGGTGTTCGCGGTTATGCCGGCTGCTGGGTCTTGGTGCCATGGAAGTCGACGCCATTGTTCAGGCGGCAGAAGTGCTGGTTCTCGACGGCAAGTTGCCCGAGGCGCTGGCCGAGCAAAGGAGAGCTCTGGCGCTGCTCGAGGCTGCCGGCGACCGGCTTGGCGCTGCCGAGAGGTATGGTGCCATCGGCGATGTATACCTGAAGATGGGACAGGCCGACAAAGCGAGGGCGGCGCACGAAGATGGTCTTCATCTGGCACGCGAGGCCAGAGACCGCGCCGCCGAGGCAGTCCGGCTTGTGGCAATCGGCATGATTCACCGCGGGCAGCGCGACTACCGCCGGGCGGCCGACGTCTTCAACCGTGCGCTCAAACTCTACCAAGAGCTGAAGCAGCTGTCGGGGCAGGCATCGGTTCTGCACGAGCTTGGTCTTGTTCACGCATGGCAGGGCGAGACCGACGTTGCCCACGAGTACTTCGAAGGGTCGCTGGAGATGGCGCGTCAGGCACGCGACAGCGTCCTGGAAGCACGCAATCTCGGCGAGCTCGCCTGGGCTTTCGTGACGCAGTATCAGTTCGGACAGGCCGCGGAGTTGCTGGACCAGGCAGTCGACATCGACCGCAAGACCGGCAACGAGCGCCAGCTGACCGCCGACCTTTCAAGGCTGGCGCGGGTCCACACACTCAAGGCCGAGCACGCCCGGGGCGAAGAGCTTGCCCGCGAGGCCCTTGAGCTGAGCCGGCGCTCGGGCGACCGGGCCATGGAGGCCAGGGCACTTCTGGAACTGGGGCGGGCGCGGGCAGGCGTCGGAGCTCACGCTGAGGCGCGCACGAGCCTAGAGCGGTGTCTGATGCTGGCCCGTGAGCTCGGAGAGCGCAAGGTCGAGGCCGATGTTCTTTCGGAGCTAGGCCTGATTGAAGCGGCTGGCGGCGGATGGGCTGCTGCGGTCAGGCTGCACCGTTCAGCGTTGTCTTTGCACCAGGAAGTGACCGACTCCCGGGCAGCGGCCAGGGATATGGTTCACTTGGCGGTGGCCCTGCAGGAGTCTGGCAGCGAGGAGGATGCGCGGCGTTCGGCCGAGGACGGGCTGCGAATCGCCCACAACGCCGGCGACCGGCTGGTGGAGGGTCGGGCGTTGCTGGTGATTGCCGAGCTGGACCGTCGGCGTGGCGAACGTTCGCGGGCGAAGGAGAATGTCGCCCGGGCGCTGGACATGTTTGAGGATGTGGGCAGCTCCCGCGGCGGAGCCGATGGTCTCCTGCTTCAGGGAAGACTGCTGCTGGAGACGAACGACAGCGAAAGCGCACGCATGGACCTTGAACAGGCTTTGCGGATGTACGAGCGGCTAGGGGATGCCGTGGGAGCGGAGCGCGCCCGTTCACTCCTCGGGAAACTGCCGGAGGCGAATTCCGGCGTCAGGTTCATCCCTGGGCAGGATTGACACCGGCACGGTTGACTGGAGGGCGACAGTCACTAGACTAGAACGGTCAGTGGGCGATTAGCTCAGCTGGTTAGAGCGCTGGTCTCACATACCAGAGGTCACAAGTTCGACTCTTGTATCGCCCAGTAGGTCGGCCGGAAATGGGCTATCGGTCGCGCCGGCGCGTCTTCTTTTTCGCCGGCACGGTGTGCGTTCCTTCCCAGCGAAATCCCATCTGGCGCCGGTAGCGGCGGCGCTGGAGGTCACTCAGTTTCAGCCGGGTGCAGGCTTCTTCGAAGGAAAGGCCGGATTCAAGCAGTCGTCTTATCTGCTCCTGACAGCGCAGGCGTTTGATCTTGCCCGCAGGTTCAAGAACAGGCCGGGTAATGCGGATTGCCTCGCGGACGTGGTACTCGCTGACGCCATAGCGCCGACCGATCTCCGCGAGCGACTCCCCTTTGTCATGGAGCCGTGCGAGCGTCTCGCGCGTGCTCTTCGGTATCGTGAGATGCCAGGCGCAGACGCGACGGCCGGGCTTGGTTTTGAGCCGCGGGTAGAGCTGCCGGATGCGTTCGCGCGAGACGCCGACCGCCCGGGCAAGCTCGGCCTGCGTCATCGTGCTGACCGACTTGCCGAGTTTCTCGATCTTCTGGATTGCAGTCAGTGGCATTGCACCAGCTCGCTCCTTCTCGGCAGGGTCTTCTGGCTGCGGGTCATGCGGGCGCGTAGTCGATTCTCGTTACCCTGATCCGGGTCATCGGCTGGCGATGGCCTTTGCGGCGGCGGTAGTTTTCCCGGCGGATGAACTTGAAGGAAGTGACCTTGGCACTTCGGACTTCACCGACAACCGTGGCTTCGACCGCTGCGCCCGGAACCGTGGGCCGGCCGATTACAACTTCGCCGTCGGTCTTGACCAGCAGGACATCATCGAACCGCACCGAGCTGCCAGCTTCGGCCTCGAGTCGCGGCACGGTCAGAGTTTCGCCTTCGCTGACCACGTGCTGAGAGCCGGCGATTCTTACGATGGCATACATCGGGTCTGCTCCGGGTAAGGGTGCAATGCGACCTCGGTCGTGGAGTGCCAGACGCTGGTCGTCCGCGCAGCAGGACGGGCGCGCTGGGCGGAGAGGAGCACGAGGCCGAGAGAGGTCAGCATGAATGCGACGGCAAGGGCGGTTGTCACTTTGGTAATGAAAGGGGCGGCACCGCTACCGCCGAAAATCGATTCGCCGCCGCCGAGCAGCGTGCCGAGCCCGCCTTTCTGCGGCTGCTGGATAAGGACGATCAGAATCAGCAGCACCGAGACGAGCAGGTGGAGGAAGATCAGAACTCCGTACATTGGTATGACTCCTTGAGTGTAAACGCCAGATTAGCAGCGGCAGCGGGAAAGTCAAGGCAGGCGGTTGGGTCGGTCATTTCGCGCTGCCGATGATAGCGGAGAAGCTTTTCGAATCGAGGCTGGCGCCGCCGACAAGGAAGCCGTCGACGTCAGGCTGATTGAGCAGGCCGGCAGCGTTGTCCGGACGGACACTGCCGCCGTAGAGGATGCGAACAGAGCTCAGCGCCGGTCGGGCCCGGCGAAGCCAGTCGCGTATCCAGGCGTGGACTTCGGCTGCCTGTTCGGGAGTTGCCGCCCGTCCGGTTCCGATGGCCCAGACCGGTTCGTAGGCGATTTCGAGGTCGCCGTCTGCCGGGAGTCCGGCCTCGAGCTGGCGTTCGATTACCGCGTTGGTCTGGCCGGTTTCGCGCTCGGCGAGTGTTTCGCCGCAGCAGAGGACAGGCTTCAATCCCGACCTGAGGGCGGCAGCGACCTTGCGGCCGCAGTCTTTGTCCTTTTCACCGAAGAGGTGGCGGCGTTCAGAGTGGCCTACGATTACGTAGCGGCAGCCTAGTTCGACAAGGAAGCTGGCAGCGACCTCGCCGGTGAAGGCTCCGGGTCTTTCCCAGTGCAGGTTCTGACCGCCCCAGAGGATGGGCGAGCCGGTCAGAACTCCGGCTACAGCAGGTATGGAGGTGTAAGGAGGAAAGACGGCGACTTCGGCGGCGGTTTCCCGGGGCAGGGCCTGAAGCAGCTCGCGGGCGAGCGCGGCAGCGGCACCGGGGCCGAGGTTCATTTTCCAGTTGCCGGCGACGAGCGGCCGGTTTCGATTCATGCGTCCGCCAGCGCGGCGACTCCGGGCAGGGTCCGGCCCTCGAGGAATTCGAGGCTCGCGCTGCCGCCGGTGGAGACGTGGGTGATGTTCTCGCGCAGATTGAAACGGGTGAGGGCAGCGACGGTGTCGCCGCCGCCGACAACGGTCGTGGAGCCGTTGGCGGTTGCCTGCGCCATTGCGCGGGCGACGGTTTCAGTGCCGACGGCAAAGGCCGGGTTTTCGAACACTCCCATCGGGCCGGCCCAGACGATTGTTCTGGCTGCGGCCATCTCCGGAGCGAACTGCGCGCGGGTTTCCGGGCCGATGTCGAAGCCGGCCTGGTCGGCGGGTATCCGGTCGGCCGGCACGGTCGTGCCGGCGGTTGCATCAATTGACCCGGCGACAACGATGTCGAGGGGCAGGCGGAGTTTCGGGTCGGAGATCAGTTGCCGGACAGTGTCGAGCAGGTCGGGTTCCCACAGCGACCGGCCGATTTCGAGACCGCGCGCTTTCAGGAAGTTGAACGCGGCACCGCCACCGAGGAAGAGTGCATCTACTTTGGGGAGCAGGTTTTTGATGACGCCGGCTTTGTCCGAGACTTTGGCGCCGCCGATGACCGCGACATAGGGTCGGGCCGGGGAGGAGACTACCTGCGTCAGAAACCGGATTTCCCGCTCCATGAGCAGGCCGGCGGCGGGCCGGGAGAAGAGGGTGGCGACGCCGGCGGTGGAAGCGTGGGCGCGGTGGGCGGTTCCGAAGGCGTCGTTGACGTAGGCGTCGGCGAGCCGGGCGAGTTCGCGACAGAAGTCGGGGTCGTTGGCGGTTTCGCCCGGGTGAAACCGGAGGTTTTCGAGGAGCAGGACAGAGCCGGCCTCGGCGGCGGCGACAGCCTGTTGAGCTGCCGGGCCGACGCAGTCCGGAACGAAGGTAACAGGCCGGTCGAGCAGTTCGGCGAGTCGGTCGGCGACCGGCTTGAGCGAGAACTTCGGGTCAGGCTTGCCCTTGGCTTTGCCCAGATGCGAGGTAAGGACCGGGATGGCACCCTGCTCGAGCAGGAAGCGGATGGTGGGCAGGCCGGCCCGGATGCGCGAGTCGTCGCGGATGGAGCCGTCGGCGGCGAAGGGGACGTTGAAGTCGACCCGGACAAAGACGCGCCTGCCGCGGACGTCGAGGTCGCGGACCGTCAGTTTGGCCACCGGCTACAGCCTCGCGCCGATGAACTCAAGCAGGTCGACGAGCCGGCAGGAGTAGCCGTATTCGTTGTCGTACCAGGCATATGTCTTGACCAGCGTGCCGTCGACGACCGCGGTCAGTCCGGGGTCGAAGACCGCGGAGTGCGGGTTGCCGACGAGGTCGACCGAGACAAGCGGTGCGGTCATGTATTCGAGGATTCCCTTGAGCGGCCCGGCGGCGGCGGTCTGGAATGCGGCGTTGACTTCTTCGGTTGTTGTCCGTTTTTCGACTACGCAGGCGAGGTCGACGATCGAGACGTCGGGAGTGGGCACGCGGATGGCCATACCGTCAATTCTGCCTTTCAGCTCCGGGATGATGACGCCGATCAGTTTGGTCGCACCGGTTGAGGTCGGAATCATCGACATGGCCGCGGCCCGGGCCCGGCGCAGGTCTTTGTGCGGCCCGTCGAGGATGCGCTGGTCGTTGGTGTAGGCGTGAACCGTGGTCATGAAGCCGCGGACGATGCGGAAGTTGTCGTGCAGCACTTTGGCGACCGGGACGACGCAGTTGGTGGTGCAGGAGGCGTTGGAGATGACGTGGTCTTCGGCCGGGTTGTAGGTCTCATGGTTGACGCCGATAACGAGCGACTTAACCGGTTTCTCACCACTTTTGGGTGGAGCGGAGATGATGACTTTCTTTGCGCCGGCGGTCAGGTGGGCAGCCGCCTTGTCGTAGGATGTGAAGAGGCCGGCGGATTCGATGACAGCATCGACGCCCAGCGATTTCCAGGGGAGTTCGGCCGGGTTTTTCACTGTCGTTACCTTGATTCTGCGGCCGGCGACGACGAGATTGTCGGCGTCAGTGCCGACGTCGAGGTCTGGGCGGCCGTGGACAGAGTCGAACTTGAGCAGATGGGCCAGGGTGGCGGCATCGGTGATGTCGTTGACGGCGACGAGTTCAACATCCCGCCGGGTTGCCGCAATCCGGGCAACGAGTCGGCCGATGCGACCGAAACCGTTGATGGCGAAGCGAATTGGCATAGAGTGGGCCTCCAAGTTTGTTTCAGGATAGCTAAGAGCTGCGGCAGGTCAAGGTCTTTCGGCGGTCGGCAGGGACGCCACGGCCTGAGGTCTGGGGGCAGGAGTGGACACAGGGCCGGGAGCCGGCCGGAGAAGTCGGCGCGACCGGGCTGTCTTTGGAGGGGGATTGGGTTCCGTCATTCCGACTGAATCGAGGAGACCGCCTAGGGGACGGCCTCCGGTCTGATACCCCCTCAGACAGGGTGGCATGGCCTGAGCGCCGGAGCACCGGGTCAGCGGGCGGGAATCGGGTAGAGCATGTTGACTTGAGGGCGGGATTGGTCTAGATTAGGGAGATACTCGTGACAGGCTGCAGTTATGCCGGAGGGCTAGCCTAACTGGTAAGGCAGCAGACTTGAAATCTGCCGGCCCGGCGACGGGCCTTGCGGGTTCGAATCCTGCGCCCTCCGTTTTCACTGCCCGGGCTTGTCGGGTTTGAACCGGTTTCGAGTGGGAGAGGTGGCCGAGCGGCTGAAGGCAACCGCTTGCTAAGCGGTTATACGGGTAAAACCGTATCGCGGGTTCGAATCCCGCCCTCTCCGTTTTCCGTTTTCTTTCGTTTTCGCTATGTGAGCGGCTTTTTACTGGCTCGCACGATAAATGCCCCGAACCGTGCTGTGTTGTTTAGTGTTGATCGGAACGCGAACTGAT
>Ga0073932_1006744_pt1 | contig 11590 bp, 7 predicted proteins | sample DewCreD2012metaG_FD_76967 | JGI IMG/M metagenome (GOLD analysis project Ga0073932, IMG submission 76967) | Hot spring sediment bacterial and archeal communities from British Columbia, Canada, to study Microbial Dark Matter (Phase II) - Dewar... ... | reverse complement strand
TGGTGAGGCCGCGCACGCGAAAGACCGGGGCGCGCGCCGACGCGGCCGTTGCGTTATGGGGCATCAAGACCATCTCCGCCAAGCGGTTGGTAGCAGCCGCAACGGGAGACAGCAAGCGTCGTTGGAACGGCGCCACGCGCTCGAAGATCGCGCGAGCAAACTCGCTTCTGGAAGCCCGGGCGGGCGCCTCGCAGCGAGTGACCCGCAAACCCGCCGAACCGTGATTACGGGGGAGAAACGCGGTACCCGACCGCGTGCTCGTGCAACCAAAGGCCGTCGAGACTGGCCGGGTGAACGCGCAGGCCCGGATAACGAGTTTGAGCGCCGAGCAGAGCGTCCCGCCAACGGACGAATTCCACATGCCCGTCGCCAAAGGCCACGGTGGCGCCCCGGGAGTGACGCCGCGCCGGGAAGTCAATGATCGTCAGCGGCACCGGCGTGCCCAAGCCGTAGGGGTCGCCGGTGTTGCTCAGGTCCACCGCGAAATACCCGTCATTGATCATCGCCTCCTCCTCATCGAGGACGGTGAACGTGCGGCTTGGCGCCATCAGGTCGTGCGTGCGCCGAAAGATTGGATGGTTGGTCCCCGCGCCCCAAAGCCAGCGCGGCTCGGCGTTCAGCCGCACCGGGTTCACCCGGCAGTTCAGCGACAGGCTTCGCACCGCATCCGTCCGGTCAGCCGGGCATTTGAACAACCGGGGGTCCTTGAGGTGCAGCGCCAACAAAGTGCGCGTGGGGTCCGCGAGCGAGTCCGTATCGCGGCGATCCCCCGGGTCGGCCATGTTGCCATAGGCCCAGTTGGGCATCAGTTCCCGTCCCGAGAGCCCGTCGTAGTTCCAAGGGAACCGCTGCTCGTGGTCCGCGGCATATAGTTCGATCGCCAGCGCGACCTGACGCAGATTGGAAAGGCATTGGGTCTTGCGGGCCTGCATCTTGCCTCGCACCAGCGCGGGTAGCAACAGGCCCAACAACAGGGCGATCACGGCGAGGACAACCAGCATCTCTACCAAAGTGAATGCCCCGCCCGGGTGCGGCCATTTCCCCGGTCCGGAATAACGGCTTGAGCGGAATCCGGTCAGCGCAGAAACGCACCCGGTGCTCATTTTTTTCGCGGCACCCATACACTCACCTCCTCGCTCGCGCAAATCTGCCGGTAGTGTGCTTCGATCGCCTCGGCCAGGACCATCGGAGACAGGTCGAGCCTCGAGGCAACCAGCACCTGCGCGGTTTGTGCCTCGATTTGCGCCGCCAGTTCCCCGTGGTCGAGTTCGCCAACCCAATATCGTTTTTTGGGCAGCACCGCATATCACGGCAGAGGCTTGAGACCACAGTACACCGCATAAGGTCCCGGCACCAACTGCAGCATGATTAGCGGGTGGGAGCGGTCCATTGAGATCTGTTCCCGAACACAACGGACGATCGGATTGTCCTGCCAACGACCGACGGTTCGGACACGACGCATCTCGGCTTCGAATGCTTCACCCCATCCCCAGACGCACGCGACGGCAAAGGCGGCTGCCAGAAGCCTGCCGCCGGTCTGTAGCCAGGCTCCCGGTCGGGCGACCACACTCCACCGAATGGTCTGCCAAAGCCCGACTCCTGCCAGCAAGGCCAGAGGCACGCACAGATCTTAACCACGTAATTGGACCCATCAGCCACCAAGAGCAGATATTTGACCTTGCCATCGGATTGCGCCCGGCGCGCAACCAATTCGCGGATGCGAGGCGGTTCCTTGAACCACCCCTGCAAGTCCAACCCGGCTGGGTCAGCGAAGACATCCACGGCCAGCGCAAAGCCGGAAACCAGCACAGCAACAAGCAACTGCCCGCCAATCCCGCGCGCGGCCGATGTTCCCCGACTCGCCGGGACGGGCTGGGGAACTTGTAACGATGGGTACGACTCCATCATGCGTTAATGCTCTTTTACCGCTTGCCAGTAATTTATGCTGAGTCACGGGCTTTCGTGATGGTTTGCCGGACCTGGTTAGCCCGGAAGCTGCCTCACTGAGTGGTAAGTTGCAAGACTTCCCACGTCTGAATGGAGCGCACCGCCCGGGGTCACGGTCAGCGGGTATCTGTGCAACGGGGGTCCTTGAGGTACGGCGCCAACAAGGTACGTGCGGGGTCCGCCAGCGAGCCCGCATCGCGGCGAACGGCTGGGGCCGCCATCTTGCCATAGGCTCAGTTGGGCATCAGTTCCCGTCCTGCTAAACCGTCGTAGTCCCACGGGAACCGCTGCTCGTGGTCCGTGGTGTACAGTCCGAGCGCCAGCGCGACTTGCCGCAAATTGGAAAGACATTGGAACTTGCGAACCTCGGCCCGGCTCTCCGGTTCAGGGCAGAAAGCAGCAGGCCTAGCAAAAGCGCGAGCCCGGCAAGAACCACCAGCATTTCCAACGAGGTGAAGTCCTGCCCGCCAACTTTCGTCCGGAGAAGGAATGCCAAGTCTCCCGCCGGTCACAAGCCCAAGCGTTTTTCAAGATCGGAACTGTCGGTGCGTTTCGGCGGCACCGGGAAAGTGTCGGCGATGTGCTTGTGTACAAACAGGGCCAAATGCTTTGCCCGGGTGGCCAAGATGTAATGATTGTCAAGCCACGATTCCCAACCGGCCTTGAACTCCTCCTCGCCGACGAGCAGCATCTCAGGCTGCCATCCCCGGACCTGCGAAAGCAGCTCCGCTTCGCTCAGTTGCCCCGACCAGAATCGTTTTGCCGGCAGCACGGCGAGGGGAGGGGGCGGGAGCACCCTAGCATGAAAGGCATAGATACCGTTACGGGTGAACATCCAGTGCGCGCTGGGGGCATAATGCCGCAGGGCCTGCACGAGGGGGTTGAACGCGACCCGCTCGGTTGAGCGGACGGCCAGGAACTCGCGAGCAAGTCGTTCTCCGCCGTATACCGTCGCCAACGAAATCAGAAGCACTTGCACCATCAATGCACCGGCCCCCGGCCAACGGCCCAACCGGGATGGGGCTACAAAGCCACCGCGCAATTTGGACACAGCATCTATCGCCAAAGCAAAAAGCCAGGCCATGGGAATGGCCAAGTGCAGCATGTAGTAATCCCACCACGGGCGATGGTGCAGGTGAACCAGCAGGGCGGTGGCCAGCCAGACCAGCGGGAAGAGCGGCCGGCGCCAGTCCCTTCGCCAGACCAGCAGCCCGATGCCAATACACGCCCCGGCCAAGCCTTCCGGGAAATCTGCCAACCGGGCGAGCGTGAAGCGGTAGCCCTGCTCCGATGCCAGCCGCGCCTGCAGTGCCGGGGCGTGATGGGAAGCCCACAACTGGTCATAGCCACCGCTGCCCATGACCCGGGCCATGAGCGCATAGATGCCCACCAGCGTTCCCAGCCACAAGCTCACGGCCAGCAAGCAGTGCGCCCAAAGCCTTGCAAAACGGCTGGGACGGAACACACCGGTTCCGGGCTGAGTGTCGGGGCTTCTGGCGTCACGATCAGGGCTAACAAGGCTCTCGGGTAACCGATTACCTCCGGGACACAGGAGCAGTTGGAGCAGCAACGCGGGCATCAATATTCCCGCGGTCAGTTTGACTTGTAGTGCCGCCGCCAGCGTCAGGGCTGACCCGACGATCCAGCCGGGGTGGAGCAAACGACGCCGCTGTTCCAGAAACCAGCCGGCCAGCAGTCCCAGGGCAAACGCGGGCACTTCCAGCATTACCGAGACCGCCAGGGTAAGGAACATCGGGGCGGCCATCAAAATCCCAACACCGGCCGCCGCCGCGACAGACCCTGCCTGCCGTCGGATCCAGTGCGCAAATATCCAGACCAAAAGGGCACCAAAGCCCGCCGCCAGCAAACGCGCCGCCAACAGCGAAGGTCCCGTAACAGAGAAGAGACCTGCCTGTAGCAGGGTATGGGCGGGCGGTTGATCGTTCCAGACATCCTCGTACAACGCGTAGCCCCGGTGGCAAAGAACCGCCTTGATCAGCTCGAAACCCTCATCACCGCCGATTTCCAATGCACTGCCCAGCGGCAGGCAGCCAGCGATCATCAAAAAGATCACAACACACCCACCGGCAAATCGGCGTTGCGAATGCCGGATTGAGTCACCGGACTTCACGGTTGGCTCGTCTGTCTTGTGCCTCACGCGCGCTGCCCAGAATCAGAAAAACCAGGCTGCCGGTCAGCCAAAACAGGAGCAAGGCGATCAGGAAAAGATCAACCGATCGGGGGGGCAGGTGCATCCACGCCGCCAGACCGCCCAAGCCGCCGCATGGCTGATCAACACTCATCAGCCACAAGGCGACGCGGTAAAGCAGGAACACGAAGCTGGTGAAACCCAACAATAGCAAGCTTCGCCGCCACGCTAGGCTCCGCCATGCCGCGAAACCCAGCCAGACTTCCCACGTCCCCGTAAGCGCCAGAACGACGGCCCAGGGCATTTGTGTCAGCGCCTCGGTGGCACCCGCCGTCCGGGCCGTCGGAACCGTCAGCAGCTTTGCGCACCCGACAAGGATCAAGAACAACGCGGCGGTCTTGATGAAAGGCTTTACCAAGCCGACAGCCCTCGCCTGCAATCGCGCGTCCATGCTCCCCAGCGCGCTGCGCATAAGGTCACCTCCCCCCGGCACTCGTGCTGCAGTGCTGCCGCGCGCCCTGCCGATGCTCCCAACCGGCCATTCAGGGAGCCATGCCCCGGGGTGTGGCATTGTCCGGTGGGTTTTCCGGAACAGGCCGCCCCCGGGCGCCAAGAGATCCACCCGGACTGTTTAAGTATCTGATCTGCAGTTCGCACCAGCGGGCACGAACTCGTAGTAGGTACCTCCCACACACCTGAGTACGTACCTTTGTCCATTGACCTCGGCAATACACGTGTACCTGCAGGTGACCGTGGTGCCCGTTGCCGAGAAAGAACGCTGACCGGTGGTGCCACTGTTGGCGCCAACGTCTCGCCAAGATTGGACACCGGAAGCGTAGCAGCTTATTGGGTTTCCATCTCGATCATACCCTGTGCATACGGTGTCCGGGCACACGGGATCGATGGAATGGTAACAGATCAGCGCATTCGCCGTTGTCCATCCGGTGAGGATCAGGATTACGAGCAGTGTTCGTTTCATAGGTGGTGGTGCGGGGTTCCAGCAATTCCGCCCGATGGTTTGTGTGCTTGCCGGTTCCGGGCGTAGAACCAGAAGCAAAAAAACGCCACCGTTGCCACAATCACAAAGAATCCCAGACGCACCCATTTGTGCTTGGAGGGGTGTATCCGCCACGCCTCGGCAGGGCGCACGGTCCGATAGATTTGGCCGCCTCTGTGGAGCCATCCAACATTGTTGGTAAACACCATGACGGTGAGGTTGGTCCAAGCGGTGCCCGGAGGAAGAAAACGGCCCGGAGTGTATCCCGCCGCCGGTAAATCCTCCACTCCCAGGCTGCATTCCAAGATTTCATTCGTAGTGTACTCTAAGCCGCCTTTCTTGAGGGGGATTTCCCGTACAATATGGCTTGGCATCCAAGGAGGCAGGTTGGTTCTGAGATAGGCATAACGGACCCGGATGGTGGTCGCGACCTGGGGGGCTTGATACACATAAACCAGTTCCTTGACCCGCCCGTCATCCGGCGGGACCAACCGGCCCAGAATCGTGCTGCGGTTTTGCCGGCCGTTGGCTCGGAATTCCCACTGGCCGGTCCACTCCAGCGTGTCGCGATCCATCCCTTCAATGCCCAGGCTTAAAAAACTCTCCAAGAACCGGAGTCTGCCCACCGCGTGAATCCGGGGCGCAGCGTTGGTACCGCTCACTTCAGGGTTTTTGTCCGCCAGGATGAGGTCGAGTCCTTCCAAGCGCCAGAAGTCCGTTTGCGAGGCGCCAACGATCTCCACTTGTGCCGGGCCGGGGGGCGAAGTCGGGTTCCACAGGTTGGTCAATTGCTTGACGTAGAAGGTGTCTTCTTGAATCGCCGCCTCGAACTCAACCGGGTACGAAATGGGTTTGCCATTAACCCTGAAATAGCTCGGGTCCTCCAGGTAGCGGATGTACCGCACCCGAAGCGGTGAGGCCAGGAAAGACTTAAAGGCTTCGATGTATTCCACGTCGGCAACCGGCTCCGGCATGTTGGCCCCGGTGCGCAGCGGGGACTGCTCAGGTTCGGCAGTGCTTGGGAGCGTCGTCGTGACCAAGGCCCACACCGTCCACAAGACCAATCCCTGATGCGCGAAGCCTCGCGACAGGCCGGCTTTGCTTCCGCCGGCGAGCCCACAGCCGTCTGGCGCGCCGCCGAGCTGTGGGCCGCGCCTGCGCCACAGTCGCCAACCCGCTCCGTCCCGCAATGCTCTGCGCAGGTATTTGATGGCTTCGAGCGGGTGATTGCTTGCTTGCTACTCATGGCGGGTTGATCAATAAACAACCGTGGGGACTCAAAAACCTCAAGTCACGTTTTTCCGTGATACCTGACATCCCGCGTCCGGCGCCCAAGGGGTGAGTCCATCGGCTTGGAAACCCAGACACCCTATGCCCCCCCCCGCAGGTCTTCCTCCGGTCAACCAGGCAGCAACGGCCGCGGCTCGATTGGATGCGCCCAGCTTGCGGCGGATGTGCCGCCAGTGGCTGTCCACCGTATGGACGCTCAGGCCCAAACGCTCGGCGATTTGTTTGTCGGTTAGCCCCAAAGCGGCGCCCTCGAGCACGCGCCGCTGCTGAAGGCTCAGGCGACGAAGCGGTTGGGCATGATGCGGATTCATGAACCTATTAAATAGGCGGACAACGAGGCTGGCCTCAAGACGTTGAGTTCGGGGTTCGAGGCACCCGCATGAAGGCCCTTAACCGAGAACGCCGGTCCGGAGTTCACCGTCCTCAAACCCGCCAGCCGGGGATTTCCCCTGCACCGGCTAATTCCCAGAACGCTCCGGCTTTTCCCGCGCGACCAGGTGTACGACGGCCTCCACCACGGCTGCGGCATCCAAGCGCCTCATGCAGGCGTGCGGCTCGACCACGCGCGTCCGGCAGGTCCGCTGGAAGCACGGGCTGCACGGCACGACACTGCGCAGCACGAGATGCCCCGGCCCGTGCGGCCCGGTGTAGCCCGGGTCGGTCGGGCCGAACAGCGCCACCACCGGCGTGCCCGCGGCCACGGCCAGGTGCAGCGGGCCGGTGTCGGTGGCCAGCACTGCGCGGGCGCGGCGAAACACTGCGGCCAGCACCGGCAATGGCGTGCGGCCGTCCAGCCGGCGCATCGGCGTGCGCATCGCAGCGGCGATTTCTTCCAACGCTGCGCGGTCCGCCGGCGCGCCGGTGAACACCACCGCCAGCCTACGCCCGGCCAGCGCGTCGGCTACGGCGGCAAAACCAGTCGCAGTCCAGTTCTTGGTGGGCCAGCGGGTCTGCGGGCAGGCAGCGACGAAGGCCGCGCCGGCCGCGAGTCCCACGCCGGCAAGCAGTGCGGCCGCCGTCTGCTCGGCTTCGGGCGTCACGGGCAGGTCGTACCGCACCGGGCCGCGCGGCACGCCCAGCGCGTCCAGCAGGGCCAGGTTGCGTTCGACGGCGTGCGCGCCCGGGTCGGGCAAGGGCGCGCGGAGGTCGTAGGCCAGCCACGCCAGCTCGTTGCGCCGGCGGCCCGGGCCGGGGCCCAGTTTGGCGGCGGCGCGCGCGGCGGCCACCCAGACGGCGCTCTTGGCCAAGCCCTGAAAATCCAGGATCAGGTCGTAGGATGTGGCGCGCAGTTCGCGCAGGAATTGCAGCACCTGCCGGGCGGCGCGGAACAAGCGCCCGCGCCGGAGCAGGTCCGCCCACGCGCGCCGGGGCAGGACCAGCACACGATTCAGGGCGGGATGGCCGTGCAGGATTTCGGCCGCGGCCGGCTCGACCAGCCAGGTCAGGTGCGCGTCCGGCCAGTGGCGGCGCAAGGCGGTGAGCGCGGGCAGCGTGTGGATCACGTCGCCCAGCGAACTTAGCTTGACGATCAACACGCGCACGGCGGGGCCAAGTTTCAGGGCAGTGTCGAAGCTTGGAGCAGCAACGGCCGCGGGCGCGGCGTCCAGAAGGCAAAGCCCTTCAAGCGCATCCGGTAGCGGGGTTGTATTCGGCGCAGCCAGTCCACCATCTCCGCCGCGTGAGCGTCGCAATGATAAGTCGTCACCGCCAGTTGCGGGGCGGCGTCGCGGATCAGGCCCGCGGCCCCGTGCACCACGTCCAAGTCCGCGCCCTCGGCGTCCACCTTGATCAGGTCCCGCGCGGTCAGCGCCAGGCCGCGTTCGCGGCAATACTCGTCCAGCGTGGTGCACGGCACCTCGGCACCGCCGACGGCAGTGGCGTCAATGCGCCCGGCTTCGGCGCCCGGGACAGTGTCGAACCTCACCGTGCCACTGCGTGCGCCCACGGCCTGCGGTTCGAGGCGCAGGCGCTCGGCCACGCCGTTGGCGGCGGCGCCGCGGCGCAACAGGACTTGCATGACCGGCGCGGGCTCGAAGGCCACCACCTCGCGAGCCAGACCTTGGCGCAGGCAGCGGAAGGCCAACAGGCCCTCGCACGCGCCCACGTCCAGCACGCGGCTTTCCCCGTTCAGGCGCACCGGCGGCGTGGTGTAGAAGTGCGGGTTGCGCGGCGTCAGCTCCTGCTCGATGAGAAACCACAGGTTCGGGTCCGGCGCGTTCGGCCAGTAAAACACCAGCCCGCCGTGACCGGGCAGGGTCACGCGCCAGACCTCGCCCTCCGGCTCGAGGCGCGCGTGCCGGGCCAGGGCGCGGGCGGCGGCGCGGTAGGTGAAGCGGGCGGGCAACAGCACGCGATGGAATTGCAGTGCGGCATCGCGCAGCGTAAACAGGCCCGGCCAGCGGCGGCGCAGCACGAGCCAGGCGCGAGCGGCGGTCAGGAATTGGGCGAAGGGATTCTTCATGCGGCGCGGGCGCGGGCGCGTTCCACCCGGTTCAAGGCCCAGAAGGTCAGGGTCAGCAGGAGCAGTTCGGCGCCGAAATTCAGCCAGGCGGCCGCGGCGATGCCGTGCCGCGGGATGAGCCAGAGGTTGAGCACCAAAGCCACGCCCACGCACGGCGCCACGCAGGCCACGGCCAGCCACTCGCGATAGTTGGCAAACAAGCCCCAGACCAGCAGGCCGCTGGCCACAGCCAGGAACTTCGCCGCCAACAGTTGCGGCAACACCGCCGCGGCGGGCAGGAACTCGCGGCCCCAGAGCAGCAAGATCACCGGCTCGCGCCACGCCCAGGTCACGGCCAGGCACAGGCCGCTGACCCCCGCCAAGGCGGCGGTTAGCCCCACCAACCGGCGCCGCAACAGGCCCGCGCCCGCCGCCCGCCAGCGCACGATGCGCGGATTCATGATCAGCGCGAAGTAGCTCAGAAACACCTGCAACGCCGCCACGAGCATGGCGGCAGACCGGAAATAACCCGCGGCGCGATCGCCCAGCAGGGCGGTGCACAGCGGCAGGTTCATGTTGATGAGCGCGCTGTACAGGAGGTTGAACACCCAGGTGGGCCGGGCCTCGCGAAACAACCGCAGCGCCAGCGGCAGGCTGGCCGGTTGAAAAAGGCCGCGTCCCAGCCGGCCGCGAATCCAGAGCCACACCCTGAACGCCGCCGCGACGCTCGGGGTGTGGCTCTGGATTCGCGGCCGGCTGGCCAGCAGAAACACCAGGCTCGTCGCCATGGTCGTGGCATTCTGGACCAGCGAAAACCACGGCATCCGGTCCGTGGCCTGATAGTACCCACTGAAGCCGACGGTCAAAAGCGCCAGGTGCACCAGGCCGAACCCCCACACCCAGCGCACCGGCCCTTCCAGCGGCAGCACCCAGAGCATCCCCGTGCCCACGGCCAGCGCCGCCGCCGCCAACAACACCCGCAGCGTGAACAGCGCCGGCGTAATCTCCGCCAGCGTGACCGTCCCGGCGGCCACGTGCCGCACCGCCACGATGTCCAGCCCGAAGTCCAACACCAGTTGGGCCACCATCACGCTGGCCAGCACCGTGCCGGACACGCCCACGTTCTCCGGCCCCAGACACCGAAAGGCGTAAGAAAGCCCCACCACCCCGATCAACTTGCCCAGCACCTGCCAGAGTGCCGCCCAGCCAAACGCCCGCACCACCCGGCCCACCCGATCAAAGGCCGGGGAAGCCGGACCCGGGACGGACCACGGCGGGCGCGGATTGGTTTTGGGGCCTGCGGCATCCATGATTCCGAAAGGCGCAAGGTTGCCGCGCCGGCGGCCAAACGCGACACAAAGTTGACCTTAGCGCCATTCGCGTTACCACCGCGCCAGCTTCCGACCTCTGGCCTCCGGCCTCCGGCATCCAAACTCGCCTTCCACCTGGCCGGGGTTAGCGGCACGGCCGATTGGCCATCGGTGCCGCGCCTCGGCGCAAGGCTGGCAAGGCGGCGGACTCGCCGGGCGGTTTTCCGGTTGAACCCGGCGCGCAAAGTCCCAGGGTGAAGGCATGTGCAGCACGCATCGCTGGCGATTCTTCTGCCGGGCTGCCGGCCTGTGGGCGCTGGCCACGGCCGGCGCCGTCGAAATCGTCCCGCTTTCCGAGCCCAAGACCGGGGAGCTACTCGATTTCCGCCTGACCGGCGTGCCGGAGGCCGGCAATCCCTTCGACCCCGACCGCCTCCGGGTGGACGCCGAGTTCGTGGCACCAGGCGGCGCGACGCGCACGGTGCCGGGCTTTTGGTACCGCGCCTACGCGCGCCGGCTCGAGGGCAGCCGGGAAGTGCTCAACGCGGCCAAGACCCCGGAATGGCGCCTGCGCTACTGGCCCAAGGCGCCCGGTCCGCACCGAGTGAGCGTGACCGTGTTCACCAACGGCCAGCCCGCCGGCGCGCCCGCCGTGCTGGACTTTACCGTGACCGAGCCGCCCGAGCTGCCGGCGCGGCGCGGGTTCGTGCGCCTGGCGGCGAGCGGGCTTTACCTCGAAACCGGCGACGGCCGACCGCTGCCCTTGATCGGCGCCAACATCTGCTGGCACGGCAACCGGGGCACCTACGACTACGACGACTGGTTTGCCGCCCTGGCCAAAGCCGGCGGCAACTTCGCCCGGCTCTGGATGGCACCCTGGGCCTTTGGCATCGAGGCCGAAGCGGGCACGGGTCTGAACTACCGCCTGGACCGCGCTTGGCAACTGGACCACGTGTTCGACCTGGCCGAACGCCACGGCATCTACCTGCTCCTGTGCCTGGACTATCACGGGATGTTCGAGACCCAGCCCGACTATTGGGGCGGCAACGACAACTGGAAAATCAATCCCTACAACGCGGCCAACGGCGGCCCGTGCGCGAGCCAGAACGAATTTTTCACCCGGCCCGAGGCGCGGGCGATGTACCAGAAACGCCTCCGCTATCTCGTCGCCCGTTACGGCGCCAGCCCGCGCCTGCTGGCCTGGCAGTTCTTCAACGAGATTGACAACGTGTACCGCTACCTCCGCCCCGCCGACGTGGTCGCCTGGCACGCGGCGATGGGCGACTGGCTCAAAGCCCATGACCCTTGGCGGCACTTGGTGACGACCAGCCTCACCGGCGGCAGCGACCGGCCCGACCTGTGGCGGCTGCCGCAAATGGACTTCGCCGTGTACCACTCCTATGCCCAGGCCCGGCCCGCCGTGGCGCTGCCGGACATCGTGCACAGTTGCCTTACCA
>Ga0073932_1006741_pt1 | contig 11593 bp, 9 predicted proteins | sample DewCreD2012metaG_FD_76967 | JGI IMG/M metagenome (GOLD analysis project Ga0073932, IMG submission 76967) | Hot spring sediment bacterial and archeal communities from British Columbia, Canada, to study Microbial Dark Matter (Phase II) - Dewar... ... | reverse complement strand
TATGTATCATCTAGGGCTGAATAAAACTTCAGGGGCTTTTCGTTTTGAGGCGGAACGTTACAGTTGCGACCATCGCTACAATCCGAATGACATGGGCTATCTGCAGAATAACAATGAAGTGCGGAATGCGCTGGAATTCAGCCACCAGATGCTCAAACCGCGGGGCCGGTTTCTGGGTCTGGTACAGTCGCTGGAAGTGAATCACACCTCTTTGTATAAGGGGAATCAGTTTGTGAGTTTTACTACCGATGCCATGTCGTATGCCACATTTAAGAATTTCATGACGGCCCGTATTAATTTTTCGATGTCGCCTGTGGAGATGAACGATTACTACGAAGCGCGGTATCCCGGTGTTAAGTTTATCCGCAGCGGCTACTGGATGGCCGGAATCGCATACGGGACCGACAATAAACGCAGGGTGACCTTTGAGGCAGAAGCTTCGTTCATGATGACCACCGATAAGGTACAGCGGGAGATTTCGGCAACCATAGTGCCCCGTGTCAGGTTCTCCGATCGCTTTCAGGTGGCGTATTCGCTGGAACAAAACCGCAGCAACGATGAATACGGTTACCTTAGGACAACGCAGTTGGATCCCACTTTCTTTCCGGGAATTATTGAATTCTGTAAAAGAGATGTAACGACTACCATCAACCTGATTTCGGCACAGTTTATTTTCAACCCCCGTTCGTCGCTGACCCTGCGTACCCGCCATTACTGGTCGAAGGCGGTAATCTCGGAAGTGGCGGTGCTGAATACCGAAGGGCGGCTGGTGAACTTTACGAAGTATGAGGGAGAAGACATAAACTTTAACATTTTCAACACGGATCTGCAGTATACATGGAATTTTGCTCCGGGAAGCGAGTTGTCGGTGGTATGGAAAAATGTGATTTTACAATCGGGAACGGTTGCCGAAAGCTCCTATTACCGAAACTTCAGGAATATGACGCGGGAACCGCAGGGCAACAGTATTTCGGTGAAGTTGTTGTATTATCTGGACTATAAAATGGTTACCGCAGGACGATCTTCCCGCAGTTAAACGCAACTGCAATTTGGGAATCTGCGAAATCTCCCTTAAGTTTACATTTGATATTATTTATGTCCGGTTACGTTAAACCCAAAAAGCACCTGGGTCAGCATTTTCTGGCCGACCACAATATTGCTGCAAAAATTGCGGCTTCGCTGAATTATAGCGGAGATGTTTTTGAAATCGGACCGGGAAAAGGGATGCTGACGGCTTTTCTGGTTGAGCGTTACGGGGAAAAGCTGCAGGTAGTGGAGATAGATGATGAGTCGGTTGCCTACCTGAAAGAGAACAGGATTATTCCAGAAGCTCAGATCATCCATGGCGATTTTCTGAAACTGGGCGAGGACCGCTTTCCCACTTCTTTTTCACTTATCGGAAATCTTCCCTATAACATCAGCAGTCCGGTTTTCTTTCGTCTGCTTGAAATGCGGCAGCGGATTCCCGGGGCGGTATTTATGATTCAGAAAGAGGTGGCAGAGCGGATTTGTGCGTCTCACGGGAATAAAACATACGGAATACTGAGTGTTTTACTGCAGGCCTTTTACCGGACGGAATATCTCTTTACCGTAGGAGAAAAAGTCTTTGTTCCGCCGCCACGGGTAAAATCAGCGGTAATACGTCTTACCCGCAGAGAAAACATAGAACTTTGTTGCAGCGAGGAACTGTTTTTCAGAGTCGTGAAAACAGCATTTAATCAGCGCAGAAAAACATTGTCCAACAGTCTGAAACCATTACTGGGAGATAAAAAACCCGCCGCTGAATTTGCCGGACTTCGTGCCGAGCAGCTTTCAGTAAACGATTTTATAAGATTAACCCAAACCATTGAAATATGACAGCATTTCCGCAGGTAAAATACGCAAAAGACATAAAGACCGGGATGCCGGTAATTTTGCTTATCAGTAAGACCACCGATATTCCGTCGGGGGTTTTTATGGCAGACGAGATAAAAAAATATTTCTCGGGGAAGCCGGGGTCAGATAGAGATTTTCTGGAGATCAGAACTCCCTCACAGAAGTTGTTTGTTGTTAAGACAAATAAAGAACCTGAAGACGGAGAACTGGAAAAGATACGGCGTCAGGTGGCACGTGCCATAGAGAATCCCGGCGACAGGAAGTCCGGCGACTGGCAGCTGTTTAACTGTACCGGCGGGAATGCGGTTGCTGTGGCGGCCCTTGAGGGACTGTTGCTGACCATGTATTCGTTCAGAAAATACAAAACCAAACGTAAACCGCTTGAGTTTACGGTTTATGTAAACGGGAAGCCGGGGCTTTTTTCAGAAACAATTAACTATTGCCGCGGGGTATATGTCTGCCGTGATATGATTAATGAGCCGCTCAATGCGCTGAATGCTGCCGGGCTGTCGTCGTGGATCTCCCGTCTGGGGAAAGAAGCCGGTTTTAACGTGTCTGTTTTCGGAAAAAAGAAAATTGCCTCGCTGGGGATGAATGGTCTGCTTACGGTTAACCGGGGTAGCGTGGACGATCCGACTTTTACAGTGATGGAATACAAGTATCCGAATGCGAAAAATACGAAGCCGATAGTTCTGGTCGGGAAAGGAGTGGTTTTTGATACGGGCGGGATCAATCTGAAGTCGTATGAAGGCATTATGTACATGAAAAGCGATATGAGCGGGGCTGCAGCTGTGGCCTCGGTTATGTATGCCATAGCGCTGTCGCAGATGCCGGTGAATGTGGTGGCGCTGGTTCCTGCAACCGACAACCGCCTTGCAGGCAATGCAGCGGTTTCGGGCGACATCATAAAAATGATGAACGGGATTACCGTCGAGGTGCTCAATACCGATGCCGAAGGTCGTCTGATTCTAGCTGATGCCCTGGAATATGCAAAAAAATATGACCCGCTGCTGGTAATAGATATTGCTACACTTACCGGGGCAGCCAGTGCCGCGCTGGGCAGAAATGCGATAGCGGTAATGGGAACGGCTGAATTCTATGCTTTTTCCTTGCTGGAGGTATGCGGATTCGAAACCCACGAACGTGTTGTTCGTTTTCCGCTATGGGAAGATTACGGCAAGATGATTGAGTCGAAAGTCGCCGATATCAAAAACGTCGGAGGTAAACATGCCGGGGCGATTACTGCAGGAAAATTCCTTGAACGCTTTACCGATTACCCCTGGATACACCTTGATATTGCAGGGCCGGCATTTCTGGAGGAGAAAGACAGTTACCGCGGTATTGGCGGCAGTGGTGTGGGGGTAAGGTTGTTATACCGGTTTCTGAAAAAAATGTCAGTGCAGTCATAATGAGCTGCAAAAAAAATAAGTTTAACGAAAAACATCAGCAATGGCAACCAAAAACACCAATCTTTCCAAAGTAAACAAGGCAGGACTGCCATCGGGAAAGAAAATGAAAATAGGAATCGTAGTCGCCGAATGGAACAGCAAAATAACCTATCTGCTTCGGGATGGAGCGATAAAGGCCCTTAAGGAAACCGGAGTAAAAGAATCGGATATTATAATTGAATATGTGCCGGGAGCCGTTGAGCTGACCTTTGCAGCGCGGCTGATGGCGGAATATTCGGAAGTTAACGCCATTCTTGTTTTCGGCTGTGTGATACAGGGCGAAACACCTCATTTTGATTACGTGTGCCAGAGTGTTACTTACGGAATAACAGAACTGAATCTGTCGTACGATGTCCCTGTGATTTTCGGTTTGCTTACGGTAAGAAACCTTCAGCAGGCCATTGACCGTGCGGGCGGGAAATATGGAAACAAGGGCGAAGAATGTGCGATGGCGGCTGTTAAGATGGCTGCGATTTCTGCTAAGTTCAGTAATCAGTGATCGGTAATCAGTAATCAGTGATTGGTGTAGTAGGGGAATATATTTTTAATTGCTTTTAATAAATTACCTATATGGCGCATGTTAATAGTTTCAAAGATCTTGAAGTATACATGCTTTCAAGGCAGTTGTGTAAAGAAATATTCGTTATTTCTAAATCATTTCCAAAAGAAGAACGGTATTCACTTACTGATCAGGTCAGAAGGTCATCCCGTTCTGTAGGTGCTCAGATTGCTGAGGCGTGGGCAAAACGCAGATATGAAAATCACTTTATAAGCAAGCTGACCGATTCAGATGGAGAACAACAGGAAACACAGCACTGGATTGAAATAGCATTCGACAGCGATTATATCAGTCAGGAACAATGTTGGTATTTTATTGAAAAATATTCTGAAGTAGGCAAAATGCTGCAATCAATGATCAATAAATCCGGGTTGTTCTGCAATCCATCCCGAAAAAGTTAACCACACCCCTTCTGATTACTGATCACCGATTACTGATCACTGGCAGTGCTCACTTCCCAAAATACTCCGATACCCACTGGTCGTTGGTCATTGCTTTTAAGAGCGCAATAAGGTTGTCGCCGTAGAAAAAGTCCGACATGATTTCAATTCCGAATGCTTTCAGCATATTCATCTGTTCGTCCGACGGACGGAATTTGTTACGCGCCCAGCCCTCTTCGCTGTTGTCGGATTTATAGGGAGCTTCGGCATAGCGTAGTTTCCACAGGTTATCGAAGACTTCCGGACCGTCAATGCCGGCCTCTTTCAGCAGATTGGTTTCGCTCGGGTTGGCAATGCTTTCTTCAAAACCAATCATCTGCCTGATGAAACTCCTGCGGCTCAGATAACTGACTGTTTTTTCCCCTTTTTCGTTAACGGTTACAATGGCAAAGGTGATGAGGTCCTGCGGACTGGGTTGTAAGCTGATGCCGAAATAGTGTTTGGCGGGTTCTATCCCTGATGCATTCTGGGAATGTGAATGCAGCGAAGTAATCAGTATTGCCGTGATTAAAAATACAATTCTCATCGTTTTATTCTACTGTTTCACAGATACAGCGAAAACCAAGCCAGGTTTGCGGTTTGTCATACGAAATGTTCTGGGCCGGATTGTATTCCTGCTCTTTCATGGTGTAGTTACAACCCTTTGCCACTCCTTTTTCCGATGTCATTTCGCTTACATTTCCGCTGATATGCAACAGTGTTCTGCTGTTTTCCTTTTTTTCCCTTGCCGCGCCCGGGAGGGGTGACATAAAGACACTTCCGGAATTGCCTGCTGCGGCTGCTTTTTCCCATTCTCCGGGGGTGGGCAGGCGGTAGGATACATAGGCAGGAATCGTATGTTTTGAATAGTCAAGCGGCTCCTGTACGTTTATTTTGTTCAGCTTCCGGTACATGGCTTCGTTTACCCTGTCGCTTCGCCATTTGCAATACACCAGCACCTGTTCATAGGAAACACAGACCACAGGGTGATTCTGAAACCTGGGATGCCGGAAATACTCTTCATAGGAAACATCCGGAATTCGCCACCGGGTTGAATCCGGCAGCAGCTGCATATACACGGAAGAAGTATCCCCATGATGTTTTTTATACCAGTACAGCATTTCACGCCAGTCAACATTGGTTACTTCACTCCGGTCGATGTACAGGGTTTCCGATAATTTTACGGTTCCGGGAGGTGGACTTCCGGGATTAATGTTCATCAACAGAAGAAAAAACAGGATATGCATTCCGGTAATATTTGTGTTAAAAGTACGACTTTTGCATTATAAAATAAAATAATGTAGGTTTGTAACGTAAGCATGAACGTTAACCTTTACATAGCAAGACGCATCACCCGTTTTCGCAGCAGCGAGAAACAGTTTTCGAAACCGGTGGCAAGAGTTGCCCTTATCGGAATATCCATGGGGCTTGCCGTTATGATCCTTACCCTGTCGGTAGTGGCGGGTTTCAAGAAAGAGATACGGAATAAGATTTTCGGTTTCGGATCGCACATACAGATCATTAATTACGACAACAATAATTCATATGAAACCGAACCTATCGTAAAGGATATTGTGGATACAGCGGCCATTTTATCGGTCCCCGGTGTTGTTAATGTTCAGCCCTTTTGTACCAAAGCCGGAATAATAAAAACGGGGGATCAGGCACAGGGAATTGTACTGAAGGGGATTGACCGTAATTACGACTGGTCGTTTTTTAATGAAAATATGACCGAAGGAATGTCGTTCCGGCCCCAGGATACGGTTAAGTCGGATGCCATTGTTATTTCTCAGGCAGTCGCCTCCATGCTGGAAGTAAAGACCGGGGATAAACTTACTCTTTATTTTATTGAGCAGCCGCCGAGGTTCAGAAGATTTACCATTTCGGGCATTTACCAGACACACATGGAGGAGTTTGATAAGATGTTTGCCCTTTGTGATATGCGTCATATTCAGAAACTGAACAACTGGGACGAGCGTATGATTACCGGCTACGAAATCAGTGTCAGCGATTTTACGCGAATCGAGGAAATCCGTTATGCCATACTGGAGCTTACGGGTACGTATATTGGTGCGGACGGCTCGCGGCTGAAGGTACAGACGATAATGGAAAAGTATCCCTACATTTTTGACTGGATCGGACTTTTTAATACCAATCTCTGGGTAATCTTTATCCTGTTAACAATTGTTACCGGCTTTAATATGATCTCCGGTCTGCTGGTGATTATTCTGGAACGCACCAGCATGATCGGCTTGCTGAAAGCGATGGGATACAACAATGCATCCATTCAGAAAATATTTCTGTATCATTCTCTTTTTCTTATCCGAAAAGGATTGTTATGGGGCAATGTGGCAGGACTGGCTATTGTGGGGCTGCAGTATTACTTTCATATTTTCCGGCTCGACCAGCAGTCGTATTATATCGAATACGTGCCGGTTTATCTCAATCCGCTGCACTTTGTGCTTCTGAATATCGGATATATGGCTGTGGTTTTTGTGATGCTGCTGCTGCCTTCTTATATTGTTTCGAGGATCAGCCCCGACAGGGCGATAAAATTTAACTGACGCTATGAGAATATTGAGTTTGGTCTGTATTGTTGTCATGCTGATTATTTCCGGGTGTGGCGGGGATGTGAAAGAACCCGAAAAAGTGAGTGCCGACAGCAGTACGGCAATCGTAAAGGACAGTGTAATATCTGAAATTACTACCGATTCGCTGATATGGGAGATAGAACGGTTGCTGGCAGACAGCGACATGAAATATACCTCGGTGGGAATCCTTATTTCGCTTGATTCGGCAGAGAATGTGATTTATGGTCATAATCCTGATATGAGTCTGATTCCCGCTTCGGTGACCAAACTACTGACAACGGCAACCGGAATAGAAAAGGCAGGCGGCAAAAGCAATCGTACGAAACTTCAGTATACAGGCACCATTGTTGACGGACATATTCTTAAGGGAAATCTGATTATTAAGGGAGGCGGTGACCCTACGCTCGGAAGTGAAGGGAACCGGGATTATCTTAACCGTTTTGGCAATACTGTAAAAAAAATGGGCATTGATTCTGTTACCGGGCGTGTCATTGCCGATGCTACTGTTTTTGATGATGAGATGATTTCACCGGGATGGCTTATAGGAGAGGCAATGAGTTTTTATGCAGGATCTGCTCCGGGGCTTATGGTAAATGAGAATCTCTTTACACTTTCATTCAATGTAAAAAGAAAAGGGGTTATTAATGCCACACCCGACAATATGAAACCCTTTGTACACGGGCTGAAGTTTCATAATTTAACCCAGTCGTTCAAGGGAGATGAAGCCGAAATTTATTTTCAGGGGCTGCCTTACAGCAATGTGATAGAAATAAGGGGATTTGTTCCAGAAGGCATGGGTCAGATAAAAATGACGGGGATACTTCCCGATCCGCCCCTTGCAGCCGCAACCGAGTTTGCAAGGTGGCTGAGACAGAACGGCGTTAAAGTAAGGGATACCGCGGAAACCATCCGGAATATTCTTATTGAAAATGCGTTCAGTATGCCCGACTCTCTGAAAGAACGTAAAACGATTGACAGCATAAGTCCCCGTCTTGCCGGTTCGCTTATTACAGCTACAAATAAGTACAGTAATAATCTCTTTGCCGAGACCACATTAAAACTGATCGGACAGGGCTATAAGGGAGTGGCTTCGCGTCAGGCCGGTATTGCGGGAATATACGCCTACCTGTCGGCCAAAAAAATTGACACCCGCGGGCTGTATCTTTTCGATGGCTCGGGAATCAGCCGCAACAATTCAATTCCTCCCCGCCTGTTGGTGGAAATGCTCTCTTACATTAAAAACAAAAGTGCGTATTATAAGGAATACAAAGCTACTCTTTCGGAGGCAGGCGAGGATGGAACGCTGGGACGGCTATGCAAAAACACAGCTGCGCAGAAAAAGATTTTTGCCAAAAGCGGAACACTGTCCCGGGTCGTAAATTATGCCGGATATGCTGAAACCGCCGACGGACACATTCTGATTTTTGCCTTTATGTCCAACAATTTTTCATGTTCGGCTCCCTCCATGAAAAGCAAATGGGAAAAGCTGATGATACGTATGGCAGAATGGAAGACGGTGGTTCAGGTAGCTGAAAAATAATACCGTTACCCGTTCTCTTCCTTACCCCCTCCGGTCATGATGTTCATTACCTCAAGGAATTCTTCACGTTTTCTTCTTGACAACACCACTTTCGATTCATCGTCCATGATGATATAGCCGCCGTCAAAACGCACGTGTTTTTTGATGTGTTCGAGATTTACGAGGTGTGACTTATGCGCCCGGAAAAACATATCCTTGTCGAGCGAGGCCTCGATGTCGCTGAGACTTCTTGACAGCAGCAGCTTGCGGTTTCCGGTCATATAGATGATGCAGTAACTTCTCTCGGCTTCAATACGGATAATGTCGCGTATGCTGATAAACTCGGTGCCGTCAATTGTAGGGACAGCAAGGCGGGCCGGGCGTTTCCCCCGGATGCTTTTCAGAAGTTTTTCCATGTCGGGGGCCTCTTTTGAATGAGTTTCCCTGCGCTTAATGACCTTGTCCACACATTCAACCAGTTCCTGCACATCAACGGGTTTTATGATGTAGTCGGAAGCATTGCATTTTATGGCTTTAAGGGCGTAATGGTTGTAGGCGGTAACGAAAATGACATCAAAATTTCTGTCGGGAAGACTTTCCAGCATCTCGAAGCCGCTTCCGTTGGGCATTTCAATATCCAGAAATACCAGATCGGGTTTATGGATATTAATTTCACGAATTCCTTCCAGTGCATTTCTGGCTTCCGATACCACCTCAATACCGGGGCAGTATTCTTTTAGGATCATCACCAGTGTCTTCAGTGATTTTTCTTCGTCGTCAATAACTATGGCTTTCAGCATACTATTATTTTTCAAAGGTTGGAATTATCAGTTCAATCCGGGTTCCCGAGGCATTCCCGTTTTCATCCTTCAGGTCGTTTACCGTAACCGTCATTTCGCTTTTGTACAGGTTACTCATCAGTTTCAGGCGGGATTCGGTGATTTTGGTTCCCATGGAGACATGTTCGGGTTTTGTTCGTTTTCTGATTTCTTCGGCTTTTTCCCGGCCCACTCCGTTATCTTCAATCACACACATTACCTTTCCCACTTCCTTTTCGGAGATTTCAATTTTCAGCAGCCCCTTTTCTTCGCGGTAAATCAGCCCGTGTCTGATCGCATTCTCTATATAGGGTTGCAGGATCATTGAAGGAATGTACTTTTCGAGAATGCGCTCGTCGGGGCGAACAATAATGCGGAATTCAAATTTGTCGCCGAAGCGCAGCAGTTCCAGTTCAATATAAAGTTCCAGTGCATCTATCTCGTCCTTCAGCATAATGGTATTGTACTGGCTGTTGATGAGAATCTGACGCATAAGTTTCGAAAACATCGAGATATAGCGGTTGGCCGATAGTTTGTCGTTCTGAAAAATAAAAAACTGTATGGCATTAAGGGTATTGAAAATGAAATGCGGGTTCATTTGTAATCGCAGTGCCTTCCGTTCGGTATCAAAAAGCCGTTTTTCGAGATCGAGGAGTTGCTGTGCCATGGCGTGTTTTTTACGAAGCCGGCGGATGCGTCCGATGAGGATTAGGGTCAGCAGTATTAATCCGGCAAGAGTGGCCGTTATCCTGAATGTCCAGGTGGCATACCAGGGAGGTGTAATGATTACGTTGATTTTAATTTCCTGCTGCTTGATGCCCTGATAAGGAGAAATACTCCGCAGACGGAAGACATAATTTCCGGGTGCGATGTTGGTATATTCTGCCATTGCACTTTGAGCATCGGTTCTGCGCCAGCGCTTGTCAATGTTTTCGAGCCGGTACTCATACTGCATTTTAGCGGCATCGTTAAAATCAATGCTGGAAAATAAAAAGGTAAAGAAGTTATCCCTGTAATTCAGAATAATAGTGTCGTTGTTCTGGTACTCACGGTAGGAGGTATTGCTGAAGATTCGGAAGCCGCTGATCCATAACGGTGCCGGGATTTTCCGGTCGGGTACTTTTTCGGGATTCAGGATGTTGAAGCCGTTCATGCCGCCGAAAAAAAGTTCTCCCTTACTGTTTTTAAAAGCGGCACCCAGATTGTGTTCGTAGCCCTGCAATCCGTCGCTTACATCAAAGTTTGTAAACTGTCCGCTGCTGATGTTATATTGCGAGACGCCGTGATTGGTCGTAATCCAGAGATTCCCGTTGTTGTCGGGGACAATATCATACACCACATTATTGGCAAGTCCGCCGGCTTCGTTAAAAACGGTGAATTTACCCGTCTTCGGATCGAGCCGGTTTAAGCCGCCCCCCATGGTGCCTATCCACAGTATCCCGTTGTCATCTTCGTATATTCCGAAAACATTATTGTTGCTGATACAGTTTTTGCAGCCCGGGGTGCTGAAAAAATGACTGAACTTTTTTTGCAAAGGATCGTATTGATTTAATCCGTTGTTGGTGCCAATCCATATGTTTCCCTTTTTATCTTCCAGAAGACTGAAAACAATACTGTGACTCAAACCATTTTCGCTTGTTCCTTCGGGCAGCTTTGTAAAAGTAGATGTTTCGGGATCAAAAATATTCAGACCGTCAAAGGTACCCAGCCACAGTTTCCCGTTCCGGTCCATCAGGATGTCCCACACGGTATTGTTGCTTAAACAATTGCTGCAGCCGGGACTGTTCCTGTAGTGTGTGAGTTTACGCGTGGAAGGGTTGTAACACGAAAGCCCGGAGAACAAATAACCAATCCATATATTGCCTTTTCTGTCAATACAGAAACTGCGGGTGTTGTTACCCGAAAGTGCATACTCATCGTTCTGTTTGTAAGTAATGGTGGTAAAATTTCCGGTGGACGGGTTCATGATATTGATCCCCCCGTCGGTGGCGATCCAGATTTTGCCGTCGGGAAGTTCAAGAAACGACCATACAATGTTGTTGCTGAGTGAGCCGGGATTATGGGGGGTGTGCTGATAGTGAGAAAAACGGTAGGCGTGAGGGTTGAATTTGCAGACCCCCTTCCATGCGGTACCCGCCCAGATATTCCCCTGATGGTCTTTTAACAGGGCGGAAATATAATTATTGCTGAGACTGTGAATCTGGTCCGGATTATGAACCAGGTTCGTTGTCTTCCCTGTTGTTTCATTCATCAGGTATATTCCGTTTCCGTATGTTCCGACCCATAATGTGCCGTTATCTCCTTCGGTGATGGCCGTAATCCAGCGACTCACCTCTTCTGACGATTCTATTCCGGCAAAAGTCT
>Ga0073932_1006735_pt1 | contig 11598 bp, 7 predicted proteins | sample DewCreD2012metaG_FD_76967 | JGI IMG/M metagenome (GOLD analysis project Ga0073932, IMG submission 76967) | Hot spring sediment bacterial and archeal communities from British Columbia, Canada, to study Microbial Dark Matter (Phase II) - Dewar... ... | reverse complement strand
TCTAAAAATTCCTCTGTTTAACTTTGTGCACTTGTGTCATTGTGATAATATTTTCTCCATCATTGACTATCCGCTTAATCATATAAGAATAAATGCCACGAAATTTACAAGGATTATCTTTAACCTAAACTTTAACTTTAACTAATGCAGATGGAACACGGATGGAACGGATACAACGGATTTTGGCGGATTATTCTATTAAATTCGTGGCAAGAAACCTATTATGAATTTATCTTCTTTTATTTTTAACTAAAATGAGAGTTCATAATTAGGTTTAAGTTTATTTTGGACAGCAATGGGAAAGTATAAAAAATCCTAACTATGCTTAATAAGATTGAATTCTATAACTATATTTTCAGGGTCAATATTAAAGTCAAGTAAAAGTGGTTCGGTGTTGTCTTCGAGATGATACTTTAATTTCTGTGGTAAGATTATAATATCAAAGTTTTTAATTATCTCGTCCAGAGTTGAGAATACAAATATCTTACTGGAATTTTCATAGTTGATAACTTTAATGATATATGTTTTATTATCATCATAAAATGTTCGAGATGTAATATTTGATTTCCCATTATTCTCTGAAGCTGCAGCAAGTATCAGTCCTTTAACTTTCTTTTTAGGATATTCAACAGGGTGCAGATAAATAATTTTTGCCGTATTTTTTGAAGAATCGTAAGAGTAAGCCGGAATTTTTTTAGAGATTAAAATTCTCTCTTCCTCAGAAATTTCTGTTTGTATAGATTTTTTTAGCTCAATAAAAAATTCTATCTCTTTTGAAAAGTCATCCGAATTTTCTAAATATAAAAGTTTCTCCTCTGACAAAAGAGTCGGGGAAAACACAAAATCAAATAAATCCTTTTCTGTTATTCTATCTTTCAATATAAATTCCTTAATTCTCACATATATTATAAAAGTAAAACTTATCTTGTCGGAAAATTTTTTAAAAAAATTTAAGTTTTTAATTCTTCAGCAATATTTGACTTTAAAATTCTTACAAAATATTCAAGTTTATTATGATATTTTTCTTCATACACTTCCTTACTTAAGCCCTCCCAATTCAAAATAAAGTACATAAAAAGACCTTTGTTTATTCCACCATCTTTTAAATCAATTACAATATATGATAGTGTTTTTCTGAAAATGATTTCTTCATTCTCTGAAATTTTGCCTTTAATTACATATTCGGAAATCTTAGCAAAAGTTGACTCCAAAGCTGAAGAAACTATCGACTCTATATCTCGTTCTTCAATTTGCTCTGTAGAAGATTCCTTAACAACAAAAAGTGAAGAGGAACTTTCTTTAAGCCGGAGGATTAAAAGATTCAATGGTATTGCTGGGGAATAATTCAGTTTATCTTCAATATAATCAAACAAATTATTAATTAAATTTTCCCTATCTGAAAAAATTGAAGTTGGTATCCTGTTAAAATCATTATCAGAAATAACCTTCCCTGAAATAACAGTTACATCTTCACGAACAATATAAATCGTTCCAAAATGACTTAATCTTTTATAGCCATTCTTTCTCATAGCGTATTTAACACTATCCATAATTCTCGAAAAGAAGGGATCTGTGTTTCTAAGATATTCTGAAATACGCTGTTCAACTTTGGAATGAACAATATTAATTAAAAATTTTAATGCTTGATTTTCTTCTTCAATTGGCGGCTGTCATCTTTGAAAAGCAATATATAGTTGGTTAAATTTATTTCCATTGTTGTAATCGAACAAAGTGGCAATTGAATCAAGAGCAAGCTCCTGCAAAGTTATTTCTTCAGATTTAAGAATTTTATCTACTCTCCGGATATTAAAATTAAGATAGTGCATAGCAATCTTGTAAGAGACCTCAACAAGTTTATTAACGGAATTCTCCTTTTGAGGGTTATTAAGTAAGGGTAATATCTGAATTTCGATTTTCATTTGTCTAAAAATAAACAAATATGTTTAATATTTAGAAATGCTCAAAAATAATAAATAAATCATTTAAATAATATTTTCAATGAATATATAATAAAAAAAAAATTGTGAGCAAATAAAAATCAAATAACGTGGAGCTAAGTTAATACCCCCTTTTTTATTATCCGTTAAAATCAGTGCTGTCCAAAAAAACTTAAACTTTATAAATAAACTCTGATTTTAGTCAAAAATAAAAGAAAACAAATTCATTTTTGATTGAATACTTTATAAATAATTATTACTCCTTTATCATTAACAGGATTTAATTAAATGTGGCTAAAGCCAATAATTTTTTAGTTTTTATGAAAACAGTTGGATAAATCCAACTGCAATAGATAAAAGGCACATCTAATCAGCATCTATTGCAGTTCACTTCAGTGAACTGGGAAAAAATAAGAAGCAGGAACAGGCTTTAGCCACATAAATAAATTTATTTTGGACAGATTTGGTTAAAATACATTTTTGTTAGCTTCATCCGTGTCCAAATTCTTCGTTTAGTAAAGAACCTTGAAAAAACTCTAAAAAATTAACTTTTGTATTCGCTTTTGTAAAACAACTCTGACCTCTAAACAAAAAAAAGAAATTTTAAAAAAATTTTTTCAAAATTTTCCGAGAACAATGAAATTTATTGTATGTATAAGTTTAGTTTATAAGAGTGTAAGAACTTCAAGCCAGATAGAGAGTTAAATATGAAAAAACAATTTATTCTTTTTCTAATATTTTTAATAATTACCAGCGTTTTATTTTTTCAAAGTTGTAAAAAGGCTTCCCAGCCTACAGAACCCAGTACAGATATTCAAACTAAAATCCCAGAGAGTACCAAGATTTTCTCGCCTCAGGAAGTTACATCAAATCTTATATCAATTTCTTCTGATTCTACCACATTTTATTTTAATACTTCAGTTACAACTTCAAAGAATATTAAAGTTAATGACATAATTGCTTTAACTGTAAATGAAGGAATTTTGAGAAAAGTTGTTAGCGTTAAAACTGTAAATAATCAACTTGTGGTTCAGACTACTGATGCTACACTATCTGAAGCTATCGAGAGTGGGGTAGGTTCTTTTTCACAAGTTCTCACTCCGTCTCAGATTGAGAAAGTAATTTATTATGTAGAAGGGTTAGAAATAAATTCAAATCGTTTATATAAACCAGATCAAGGGAAATTATTTTTCATCATAAATTCTATTCTTTACGATGAAGACGCTGATACCAGCACAAAGGGGGATCAATTAGCATTAAATGGTAGTTTTAATTTAACTCCAGAGATCAATGGAATTTTTCAATTCAGTGGTTTTAATGTAAAAAAATTTCAGGCAGAGTTTAAAATAAACGAACAGCTTGACCTTAATCTTAATATGGGTTTATTTGAACTTACTGGTACAAAAGAAAAAAAACTTGCTACAATAAAATTTAATCCTTTCATTGTCTATGTTGGCATTCCCCCAGTGGCGTTTCCAATTTTGATCGGGCCAGAAATTGACTTAATTCTAGGGGCTTCATTAGAACTTAATAGTAATTTAGAAACAGGTATAACCCAAAGTTTAAGCCATACTATTGGTTTGGTTTATGAAAATGGTAAATGGAGTAATTATAAAACAAATAGTGAAGATTTAAGTTTTAAACCACCATCTCTTGGAGCTAGCTTAAAAACAAAAATTTATATTAAACCTGAATTAAAATTAAAAGTTTATGGAACTGTTTCGCCATATTTATCAACAGAACTTTATGGTGAATTTGATGCTAATACCTCATCAATCCCTTGGTGGAAATTATATGCTGGGTTACATGTAGCAGCTGGTGTTAAGATGCAGATATTCAGCAGAACAATATTAAATTACGGAACAACTTTTCTTTCGGTTAAAGCATTAGTTGCTCAAGCTAATACAAACCCACCTCCTAGTGCACCTACATTATTATCACCAGCAAATGGTGCTGTTAATGTAACAATTCCGACTACACTTAGCTGGAATGCAAGTAGTGGTACAACAAGTTACACACTTCAGGTTTCAACAAACAGTAATTTTACAAGTTTTGTCTATAATGAGAGCGGAATTACGGGAACAAGCCAACAAGTTCCTGGACTTAATAATTCAACACAATATTATTGGAGAGTGCGAGCAACTAATAGTAATGGAAATTCTGCTTGGTCGTTGGTAAGAAACTTTACTACAACTTCAGGAGGACAGATTCCATCAGTGCCAACACTTTTATTACCAGCAGATGGGTCTATAAATGTAACAATTCCGACAACACTTAGCAGGAATACAAGCAGTGGCGCAACAAGTTATACACTTCAGATTTCAACAAACAATAATTTCACAAATTTAGTATACAACGATGGTGGAATAACAGAAACTAGTCGACAAATTTCTGGACTTAGTTTCTCAACAAAATATTATTGGAGAGTTAGAGCATTAAATAGTTTTGGTTCATCAAATTGGTCAACTGTAAGGAGCTTTACAACTATTTCAGATTTAACAACACAAGGACTTGTGGCTTATTATACATTTAATTCAAATTTTAATGATTTAAGTGGAAATCAGTTTCATGGTACTCCTATCAACAATCCAACTTTTGGAATTGATAGATTTAATCGTACAAATTCTGCAATTTATTTAAATGGTACAAATCAATATATATCTCTTCCAAACACAATAAATATAACTCATGATATTACTATTAGCTTTTGGATAAAAACCAATTTAATAGATAATGGCTCTTGGCCATTTGGAACTTTTATTATAGATAGAGATATTTGTGGTGAGTCATTTGATTGGAGTATTGGATTGGGCTTAGGAGGTAAGGTTCAATTTAATACTGGTTTACTTAATCAAGACGATGTTCTTAATTCCTCTTTAGAGATAAATGGCAACAACTGGACGCATATAGTTATCATTAGAGATGCAGTGAATCAAAAGAAAAAAATTTATATAAACGGTATATTAAACACAACCTCTACTTTTGGAAGTCAAGAATTTATAAATAACTCTATTAATATTTTCATTGGTGCAAGTTTTTGTGATACATTCAATCACAATTTTTACAAGGGTCTAATTGATGACCTAAGATTTTACAATCGTGTATTAACTGAATCAGAAATCCAGCAACTTTATAATGAAAATTAATAATAATATTAGGTATTATAAATCACAAATTCGCTAGAATTAAGTGTTATTAAGGGTTAAGTCTGTTTAATAATTTAAAAGAGCCGCCTAGTGCGGCTTTTTTTCCCTTAAAATCCGTTCCTATCAGTTTTATCCGTGTCCAAATTCTTCGATTAGAACCTTGAAAAACTCTGAAAAATTAAGTTTTGTATTAAGTTTTGCATAACAAAACTGACCTGAAAACAAAAAAAAGAAATTTTTTAAAAAAATTTTTCAAGATTTTCCGAGAACAACCAAATTTATTTTATTAATAACTTGAGATTTCTCAAAAATATTCCGAATAAATTTGGGGGATTCAACGCCGCCTTTAGGGCGGCTTGATTTTTTAATCCAATTCTTCTTTTTTAACCCATTTACCGTTTTTCCAATATAAAGCACTGTTCTTAATTATTTCTCTGTATTCCTTTGTATCTGTATATGGTGGGTTTAATTTACCGTGTGCGACAAGCGTATCTCGCAATACTCTAAAATTATTATTAATAACCACTTCATCTAAAATAAAGTTGCTGTCAACCTCAATTCCATAACTAACAATAATATTTTCAGGTGAAGGTTGGGAGTATTTAGAGGTAGAAAAAGTTGAAATTAACTTTTTATCATTTTCTCGGGCATAGAAAGTGTGTTGGAATAAACCTGGCGTTCTTAAATTCATAAATATTTCATAATCATTTTTTGGTATGCGTATATAAAATATTGGTTCTATCAGTTTTTTATTTTTAATTCTATATTCACTTGTTGTAAGACGATAACCATCCATTTTACTTAATTCAACACCTAAAATAACTGCATCTTCAAACCCGTTATCAAGCCCGTCCATTACTAAATCACTGATATTATCATTATTTATATCTTTAAGAATTGCTCCCATAATATGACCAGAACACCATAGAGTTTCAGGGATTCTTTTGCCTGTTTTTAATTCCAAACCATAAACAGCACTGCTAAAAGATGGACCATTGTTGGAGAAACAGAATAAAATTTTATTGTTGTTAAATGTAACTGTATCAATCAATTTTGCTCCATAAATTGGAAGTAAATCCTCTCTTTCAGAGAAAACTGTGTCAGCAAAACGATAAGACCATAATTCTTCTTTGTTTTTATTTATACAAATAATTTTTTCCATTTCACTTGACCCATGCTTCTCAGAGAATTGCGGGTGAATATAAATTATTTCTTTCTCACCATCTTCATCAATGTCAATTACTCTGAAAAATGCTTGCCTGGCTGTTGGATTATCTAAAACATTATTATCATCCATCGGATAATGCAAACTCCATAAGGTTTTTCCATTCTTATTTTTTATATAGGCGTTTTTACCATCCATAGTAATGAAAGAAGGATTATCATCAAGGTCAATTGCAAACAAGTAAGTGAAAAATATAGTCATTAAAATTGCGGCAGAGATTCCAGGAAGATGTTCTTTGGCAAATTTAGTAGCTCTTTTAATCGGTTTCTGCTTTATAATTGAAACAAGATTTCTTCTGTTGAGTAAATCTTCAAGATTTTCTACTGCAACTATTTTTAAGTTTCTTTCAGGATAATTTGTTTTGAGAGCGTTCAATTTTTCTCTCGCAGCTTGCTCATCATCTTTTGGAATAACAAATTGATTAACTGATGAATAAAATATCAGTTCGGTTTTTTGTGAAATATTTTTTTTGCCAATGGATAAAATATTTCCAAGCTCATCTAAACCACCTGTAATTGCAAGTCCATCTGCAGATTCAATAATAAATTTGGGATTGTAAAGATTTAGAAGTTCTTCGATGAATTTAATTGTTAAAGCAGCACCAAGTGAATTACCTCGACAGAAACCGGTTCTTTTGTTAAAGTGAATTACTATTTCGTGATTGTCATCTAATTTCTTTATAAAGTTTTTTGCATAGTTAATTGCAACATTCCAGGAAATTTTTATTTGCTCATCAATAAGTTGTTCAAGCTCTTTCTCGCTTGGAACTATAAGAAATTTATTTTCATTTTTTGCTTTGTTTATTTTAACTGTGAGTGTTTCGAGTAATCCATTAACTATATTTTGCTGTTCAGAAGAATTCTCAAGAAGGGGAATAAAAATATTTTTATCAGTTACAATTGAATTATTTCCACTTAAAATTTTGTCAAGTTTCTCAGACCAATCCCTTATTTTATTTACTGAGTTGATGAATGACGGATAAGTATGATGAACAAATGAAAAGTCATAAAGTTTTTGTGAAAGGACTTTAATTCGGTTTATTATATCTGGCGGAAATCCCTCGAAAGAGCTGCTTTGAATTGTATGATTAAAATCGTGAATCAGTTCTGTGATATAAGCTTCTTTAACATTTTCATTTTGGACTTCAATTAGTTTTTTCAAAAAGCGGGAGGTAATTCAATAGTTTTAATTTGACAGAATAATTCTCGGAAGAAATAAGATGAATACGCCTGATTTCTTCCTCTAAATTTTTTAGAATAGAAGGTTCAAAAGTATTTGACATATATCCTAAAAAATTATTAAGAGAAACCCAGATTTAGTAGAAGTCATTAAAGCAATTAATTCCTAAAGCAAAATTAAATATTTCTTTTGTGAAAAAAACAGATTGTTGAGTTAAAAATTTGCTTTTCAGTCTTATAAGTTTGTCAGTTAAGATTTTGAAAAATTTTTCTATTGTAATTGTTTAAATCTGTGGCTGTCTAAAAAGTTTTTTGTGTTACATAGTGGTTTGGTGACTTTGTAGTTAATAACTTTTTAATAACAAAGTTTTACAAAAAAATTTTAAGACAGCCCTACCTTTTAATTGTTAGATAAAACTGCAGTAACTTTTTCAGCAGCTTCCTTTAAGCTGTTAGCAACTTCAAAATTAAGATGTGAATTTGCAAGCAATTCAGCAGCTTCTTTAGCATTTGTGCCTTCAAGCCGAATTACAATTGGAACTTTTACATCCATTTCTTTTGCAGCATCAATAACTCCCTGCGCTACTCTATCACATCTAACAATTCCGCCAAAAATATTTATCAGTATTGCTTTAACATTCGAATCAGAAAGAATAATCTTAAAACCATTCGCTACAGTTTCTTTATTTGCTCCGCCACCTACATCAAGAAAGTTTGCAGGTTCACCGCCAGCGAGTTTGATAATATCCATTGTAGCCATCGCCAAGCCAGCTCCATTAACCATACAACCAACGTTTCCATCAAGTTTTATATAGTTAAGATTATATTTTGATGCTTTAACTTCAAGCGGATCTTCTTCGTCAATGTCGCGATATTCTAAAATTTCAGGATGTCTGAACAGAGCATTATCATCAAAATTCATTTTACAATCGAGTGCTACAACCTTATTGTCGTTAGTAAGAATGAGTGGGTTTATTTCTAACAACGAAGCATCCGTTTGTTCATAAGCTTTGTAAAGATTTTTCAAGAAAGGGATAAAACTCTTGAAAGCATCTCCCTCTAAACCAAGAGCGAAAGCTAATTTTCTAATTTGATACATTTGCAAACCGACAGCCGGATCAATCCATTCCTTAATTATTTTTTCAGGAGTTTCTTCAGCAACTTTTTCTATTTCAACGCCGCCTTCAGTGGAAACCATAATTACATTTTTAGAAACAGCTCTATCTAACAAAATTCCGAGATAAAATTCCTTTTTATAATCCAAACCTTCAGCAAGAAAGATGGTTTTAACAATTTTACCCTCAGGACCAGTTTGATGAGTAACAAGAAGATTTCCAAGAATCTTTTCAGCATACTCTGTTGCTTTTTCAGGTAAGGTTGTGAATTTTACACCGCCTTCTAATAAAAGATTATCTCTGTCTCTGACATCATAAACTTTTCCCTTTCCTCTTCCACCGGCGTGAATCTGAGACTTAACTACAAATTGATTTATTCCTTTTGATTGAAGTGTTTGCAAAGCTTTATCAAACTCCTCCATAGTTTTTACTGCAATTCCATCTTGAATAGGGACGGAATATTTTTTTAGAATTTCTTTTGCTTGATACTCGTGTATTTTCATTTTAAACCTTTATTTGTTTTTTAATTACGACTACAACAAAATTCTGGGGCTGAATAAAAATTAGATTTTCTTCGTGTCTTTGTGTCTTTGTGGCAAATAAAAATTTTTATGAACAAAAATCAAAACAAAAGCCACGAAGTCACAAAGGCACAAATTTGTAAATAGAAATTATTAGTCAGCCTCTTATCAACGTGTAAAAGAAACATTTTAAAATATCATCCATTGACAACCTGTCTTCTCCAGAAAGAGGTCAGGATGACATAAATGATAAATTATCTTTCATTCATAAAAGGATAACGCCAATCTTTAGGCGGATCAAAATTTTCTTTAATTGTACGAGCAGTCATCCAACGCATCAGGTTCATAGCACTGCCAGCTTTATCGTTTGTACCAGAAGCTCTTCCACCACCGAAAGGCTGCTGTCCAACAACTGCACCTGTTGGTTTATCGTTTATATAAAAATTACCTGCAGCATTTCTAAGGGCATTAGACATTTTAACAATTACTTTTCTATCCTGAGCAAAAATTGCACCTGTCAGAGCATAAGGAGAAGTTTCATCACAAAGAGTTAAAGTTTCATCAAATTTATTATCATCATAAACATAAATTGTTAATACCGGACCGAAAATTTCTTCTTCCATCGTTTTAAATTTTGGATTGGTTGTAACGATAGTAGTTGGTTCGATAAAATAACCTTTTGAATTATCGAAGTTACCGCCGGTGATAATTTCTGCTTCATCGGAGTCTTTGGCATATTTGATATAATTAGTTATTGTTTCATAGGCACCTTTATCAATAACAGCGCCCATAAAGTTTGAGAAATCTTCTACATCACCGATTTTAATTTTGCCAACTTCTTCAACAAATTTTTCTTTGAATTCTTTCCAAAAAGATTGAGGCACATACATTCTTGAAGCTGCGGAACATTTTTGACCTTGATATTCAAAAGCGCCTCTTAAAGCCGCAACAACAAGTGCATCTATATCAGCGGAATTATGAGCGAATATGAAATCTTTTCCTCCTGTTTCTCCAACAATGCGCGGATAATATTTCATATTTTTCAAATTATCTGAAATTAATTTCCACATATTCTGAAATACTTCTGTAGAGCCGGTAAAATGAACGCCTGCAAGATTTGGATTGGTCATTGCAGGATTACCGACCTGTCCACCGGAACCTGGAACGAAATTAATTACTCCTTTTGGCAAACCAGCTTCTTCAAATAATTTCATCAGCCAATATGCAGAATATACTGCACTTGATGCGGGTTTCCATAAACTAACATTTCCGACTATTGCTGGTGATGTTGGTAAGTTTCCGGCAATTGATGTAAAGTTGAATGGAGTGATTGCAAAAATGAACCCTTCAAGTGGACGATATTCTACTCTATTCCAAGTTCCTGCAGAAGAAATTGGCTGGTCTTCCATAAGTTTGGTAAAATAGTAACTATTGAAACGATAAAAGTCAACAAGTTCAGCTGCTGAGTCAATTTCTGCTTGATGAACGGTTTTTGATTGCCCTAACATAGTAGCAGCATTTAAGGTTGCACGCCAAGGACCTGCTAACAAGTCAGCCATTTTAAGAAAAACAGCAACTCTATGCTCCCAAGGCATTTCAGCCCACTCTTTGCGTGCTTCCAAGGCAGCTTCCACTGCCATTTCAACTTCTTTTTTACTTGCTTTATGATAAACTCCAAGTATATGGCTGTGATTATGAGGGATTCTTATCTCTTCGGTGTTTCCTGTTCTGATTTCCTCTCCGCCTATTATCAGCGGAATTTCAATTTGCTTTGATTTCAGTTCAGCAATTTTTTTAATTAATTCTTCTCTTTCCGGGCTTCCGGGTTTATAAGATTTTATAGGTTCATTTACTGGTAGTGGTACTTTGAAGTAAGCATTAGACATTGTGTTATCCCTTATTTTTATAAAAATGGTATGTTAAATTAAATCTTTTGGATAAGATTTTCAATTTAGTTTCGGTATGGTTTATCCTACTATGGTATGACAATTTATGAAATATATGAAAGAATACATTAATCATCATAGAAGTTTCAAAGCAAAGTATTTTTAAGCAGTGCTGTCAAAAATGATTCTTAACAAAATAAAAAGATGATTATTAAAATATTTTCAAAGAACTACATTTTTATTTGATTCAATCCCCCTGCAAAATAAGGTAATAAGGTAGATGATTTTTATTGATTATTGTTACTAAGGTTTCAATTATATTAACAAAGTTTGAAGATGCTTAACATAAAAATCTTATTTTCATAAAACCTTAGTGACGATATCCATCCCGGTAAGTGCTAAACTTATTACCTTATCTTTTTCATAAAAATTATTTTGGACAGATATGTTTTTAAGAGAATTCTGAAGAAGAGACTTCTGAATAATTCAAAGTAGCTGTTACACTTAGCGAAGTCGAAGTGTAATTTGCTTCGAAATTGTCAGTCTTCGACAGGCTCAGACTGACAAACGAACAATATTTCAGAAGTCTC
>Ga0073932_1006733_pt1 | contig 11600 bp, 9 predicted proteins | sample DewCreD2012metaG_FD_76967 | JGI IMG/M metagenome (GOLD analysis project Ga0073932, IMG submission 76967) | Hot spring sediment bacterial and archeal communities from British Columbia, Canada, to study Microbial Dark Matter (Phase II) - Dewar... ... | reverse complement strand
CTGGGTCTGCTTCATCTTGTCCCAGACCGGGTCCTGGTGGGCCAGGTAGTGCGACAGGCAGATGACAAAGACGTGGTAATCGCGCGGCCGGGCGAGCATGGTCTGCGCGAAGTAGGGCAGCAGGAACTCGTTGCCGCCGTGCGTGTTGAGCAGGACGATCTTTTTGCAGCCGTTGCGGGCGATTTCCTCGCAGAGGTTCTCAAGCAAGTCGTAGAGCAACTGCGGCCGGATGGCGATGGTGCCGGGCTGGTGCATGGCCTCGTAGATCTGGCCGAAGTAGTACTGCGGGAAGACGATGGCCGGCTCGATGTTCGCGGCCTGCTCGGCGATTTTCTGCCCCATGAGCACATCGGTGCCCAGCGGGAGGTGCTCGCCGTGCTTTTCGATGACGCCGATCGGAACGACGCAGACGCCGCCGGTGGTCTGCACGGCGCGGGCGAATTCGGGCGCGGTCAGGTCGAGCCAGTTCATGTCGGGTCCTCCGGGTTCAGGGATTACGGGCATTGTGGCCGGCGAGCGAGGAGTTTGCAACGTGGCTGGGCGGGCCGCACGACGCGGCCATTTCACCGCAGAGACGCAGAGGACGCAGAGAGGGAACAGGTAACAACTGCAACAACGGCAGCCACGGAACAACGCGGAAAGGCACTGCGAAGCAACAAGGGCAACGGCAACAACAGCAAGGCAGGCCGGAAACAACGTAGAAGACGCAATGGGACTTCCGCTGCGGCAGAAGCAGACACGGAGGGACGCAGAGGGGGAGGTGTCAGTGGGCCGCGAGGGAATCGTGTGACGCGGGGCGGGTCGGGTAGGCGGTCAGGGCGCGGCGGATCTTCGTGTAGAGATCGGGAGTCCAGGCGGGGCTTTGGGCGGGCAGGGTCGGCCGGCAAGTGCGAAGGTCACAGGGGGCGATGATCACGTTGACCTTCTTCATATCTGTAATGGCGACCATGTAGAACAGTTCCTCGATGGCGTGGTCTGCGATGGCGGTGCAGCCGATCGAGACGGCCCGGCCACGGCTTTTCGGTGGAGGTTGGGCTGGAGGTCTTTGAGCACGGCGGCGACGGTGCGGTTGGGGCGGGCCTTGAGGAGGACCGCTTCGCGGGAGGGCTTGGGGAAGCGATAGCTCAGGAGGGCTGCGGAGGCTGCCAGCAGGAGGCCGAGGAGAATGTACGGGTGGATGAGTTTTGCCATATGCACGTGCCTTTGAGTGGGACGTCTGTTTCTGTATATCAGCTGAGGCGGGTAGGAGGGAACAGATGACAGCGAAAGGCAACAACCACAGGCAGGGCGGTGAGTGTAACATGCAGCCACGACTACGACGCCGGCAAGAACCCCTCGCTGACGCTGGGGGCTGACACAACCACGACAACGGCTGCGGCAGCGGTGTGCAGAGCACGCCCTGCGGTTCAGCCGGTCTTCTTGAGTACCAGAACCGCGGCGGATTTCAGTTCGGGGATGGTGATCACGAGGGCGTTGGGGTCGGGCGCCTCGCTGCGGGCGCGGCGGCGGGCGCGGGTTTCGGCGGCGGCTTCCTCTTCCTTCCACCTGTCGGGATCGGGGGCGGTGGCGGCGGCGGGCCTGTTGCCGCGGGTGATTGCGGCGGGCCTGGCGCCCTTGTAGTGTGCGGAGTAGACCTCGGCCTCGGCGATGTCACTGGCGTCGGGGACACGGACGGTGATCTTCAGGTCCCTGTGCGGCGGGAGGTCGTCGAAGAGACTGCGGTCGTCGGCGACCAGTGTCACGATGTAATCCTTGTTCGGGCGGTGGAAGATGTTGCCACGGATGCCGGCGGGAAGTTCGATAGGGTCGCCCTGGAGGACCCAGGTTTTGCCGACCAGGAAGTCAAAGAGCGGCGCGTAGGCTTCGAGGGCCTGGCTGGCCTGGCGGCGCATCTCGGGGGTGGCTTCCTTGGCGGTCATCTCGCGGCCGGGGTCGAGGTCGTTGTAGATCATGCCGAGGCGGAGGCACTTCTTGAAGTCGTCTTCGGCGCGGGTGGCGATGCCGCCGTCGAGGATGATGATCGGCTTGAACAGGCCGTAATACTGCATTGCGCCGAGGCGGTCCTCGTCGGAGCCTTCGTCGGCCATGATGTAGTCGATGCCGCGGAGCAGTTCGATGCCTTCGGGCTTGTTGGCGCTGAAGACCAGGCCTTTCTGCCGCACGACGGGGTCGATTTTGTCCATGAGGCGCTGGAAGGCGAACTTCAGGCAGTAGGCGGGCTTGTTGTTGATCATTGTCAGGCCGTCGTCGTGGGCGAAGTCAATATTGTAGTGCCGGCCGTAGACGTCGAAGAAGAGGCCGTCGATGTTGGGGTAGGTCTCAAGGATCTTGTGGAACTGCTCGAGGCAGTGTTTGCCGAAGGGGGTGGCCGGGTCGGCGTTCATCAGGTGGCAGCCGTGGTAGGCGCGGATGATTCTGCCGTCCTCGTCGCGGGCGACGGACTCGGGGAAGTTCTCGTCGATGTATCGGGTCTGGCCGTCGATGATGTTGTAGTAGATGTGCACGGCGATGCCGTGTTTCTTCGTGAGATCGATGTAGCGGCGGACCTTGTCGTAGCTCATCGGGCCCCAGTCGCCCTTCCACTCGGGGGTGGGGCTGACGTAGAGGCCATAGAAGGGGAAGTGGCCGTGGAGTTCCATCCACTTGACGCCGCGCTGGGCCCGGCCGGCGAGGCGCGGTTCGGCGAGCGACTCATCGAGGTCCTGATCCCAGGGGACGGTGATGGAGTAGACGCCTTCGTGGCCGCGGATCCTGGGGTCGGGCTGGAAGTAGGCGCCGTAGCGGTTGGCGTACCAGCCGAGGGCGTCGCGCCACTGGCTCTTGTGCGCGCCGATCAGCAGGCTGAAGCGGGTTTGCCTGCCTTCGCGAAGGGAGAGGAAGTCGTGGACAACCTTGAAGTGCGGGCGTTGATCGAGCGGGTACTGGGTGATGGAGTTTCGCAGGTAGAGGCTGTTTTCGCCGGCGCTGTTCATGAAGCGGACGCAGACGTTGGGCACATCCGGGGGCATGGAATAGCTGATGCAGCGGCTGCGGTCGAAGAGCGTGACCATGGGGATCAGGGCGGTGCGGTGCTCGGGCTGGACGGATCGGCCGTAGGAAAGGCCGTGGCGAACCTGGAAGGGCTCTTCCCAGCGGAGGCGGACGATGGGGTCGTTCATCGGGGCCCAGAGATTCATGGACGGCAGCGGCAGGAGGTAGGTCAGGCGGATCTGGCGGTCGGGACCGGCGGTTTTGCGGGCATAGACATCCCACTGCAAGCAGGTGTCGTCGAGGGTGTAATCGAGGCGGAGGACGAAGTCGGCACCATCGAAGTGCTTGTCGAGGACGAGACGGGATTTGGCCTGGCCCGGCTTCCACTCGATGAGTTTGGCGGTGGAGGGGGTAGTGAAGTCATCGTAGGTCTTTCCCGAGAGCATGTCCTTGACGCGCAGGCCGGCGATCATGCCGGTGCGGGGGTCGTCGAGACGGCAGCAATCGCGGTTGGCCTGACGGTCGACGAGTTTGCGGATCTGGGCGGTGTTGGCGTCGACGGTGATAGAGAGCGTGGTGTTCGTCAGGGTGTAACTGTCGGGAGCGGCGGGTTCGGAGGTTTGGGCGAAGACCATACTGCAGAGGAGCGAGACACAGAGGAGGGCGAGAATGGTTTTCATCGGTTGAGGCTCCCTGTAACGAACAAGACCCCGCTGAAGCGAGCCCGCAGAACACACGACGGACGATTCGGCAGCTTCGGGTGAACAGCGCACCCTCAAGGCCGGCGACGGACCACGGGCCACGGACAACGGACCGCCGTCTACTTTGTCCGCTTGAGCACCAGAATGCTGGCGCTCTTGTGCTCCGGCACGGTGATGACCAGGGCGTCGCCGGCGCTGGCGGCCTTGGCGCTCTTGGCGGCCTGGATGGCCTCCTCTTCCTTCCACTTGTCGGCATCGATGCCGGGGCCGGCGGACTGGGCACCGCGGGCGATGGTGGCGACCTTGCAGTCCTTGTAGTCGGCGGAGTAGACCTCGGCCACCTCGTATTTGTCGGGGTCGGGGATACGGACGGTGACCTTGAGGTTTCTACGCGGCGAGAGGTCGTCGAAGATGCTGCGGTCATCGCTGACCATCGTGACGATGTAATCCTTGTTGGCGCGCTCGAAGATGTTGCCGCGGACGCCGGCGGGCAGTTCGACCGGGTCGCCGGAGAGCACCCAGGTCCGGCCGATCAGGAGTTTGAACAACGGGCCGTACTGCTCGAGCGCCTTGGCGGCTTTCTGCCGCATTTCGTCGGTGAACTCGCGGCCCTTCATTTCGCGGTCGGGGTCGATATCGTTGTAGATCATGCCGAGGCGGAGGCACTTCTTGAAGTCGTCTTCGGCGCGCATGACGATGCCGCCGTCGAGGATGATGATGGGCTTGTACAGGCCGTAGTACTGCATGGCCTGGAGGCGGTCCTCGTCGGCGCCTTCGTCGGCCATGATGTAGTCGATGCCGCGGAGCAGTTCGATGCCTTCGGGCTTGTTGGCGCTGAAGACGAGGCCTTTCTGGCGCATCATCGGGTCGATCTTGTCCATGAGGCGCTGGAAGGCGAACTTCAGGCAGTAGGCGGGCTTGTTGTTGACCATCGTCAGGCCGTCGTCGTGGCCGAAGTCGAGGTTGTAATGCCGGCCGTAGACGTCGAAGAACACGCCGTTGATGTTGGGGTAGGTGCTGAGCAGTTTGGTGAACTGGTCGAGGCAATGTTTGCCGAACGGCAGGGAGAGGTCGGCGTTCATCAGGTAGCAGTCATGGAACGCCGGGACGATCTTGCCGTCCTCGTCGCGGACGATGGACTCGGGGAACTCCTTGGTGACGTAGTGGATCTGGCCATCGATGATGTTGTAGTAAATATGTAACGCGATGCCGTGCTTGTTGGCCAGGTCGATGTAACGGCGGACGCTGTCGAAGGACAGCGGGCCGGCCTCGTGGTGGCCCTGCCAGTTGTCGGTGGGGCTGACGTAGAGGCCGTACCAGGGGAAGTGGCCGTGGAGTTCCATCCAGCCGACGCCGCGTGCGGCGCGGCCAGCCATGCGCTTGTCGGCGAGGGCCTCGTCCTTCTGGCGGTCCCAGGGCGAGGAGATGGCATAGACACCTTCCTGGCTACGGATTTTCGGGTCGGGCTGGAACCAGGGGCTGTAGCGTCTGGCGTACCAGCCGAGGGCGTCGCGCCACTGGCTGTTGTGGGCGCTGATCAGCAGGCTGAAGCGGGTTTCCTTGCCTTCGCGCAGGGAGAGGTAGTCGTGGACGATCTTGAAGTGCGGGCGCTGGTCGAGCGGGTACCGGGTGATCGAGTTGCCGAGGAAGAGGCTGTCCTCGTCGGCGCTGTTCATGAAGCGGACGCAGACGTTGGGCACGTCCGGCGGCATGGAGTAGCTGATGCTATGGCTGCGGTCGAAAAGCGTGACCATGGGAATCAGGGCGGTACGGTGCTGCGGCTGGACAGCCCGGCCGTATGAGAGGCCATGGCGGACCTGGAAGGGCTCTTCCCAGCGGAGCCGGACGATGGGGTCGCTCATCGGGGCCCAGAGGTTGGTGTAGGGCATCGGCAGGAGGTACGTCAGGCGGATCTGGCGGTCGGGACCGGCGGTTTTTCGCGCGTAGACGTCCCACTGGACAGACGTTTCGTCGAGGGCGAAGTCGAGCCGGAGGATGAAGTCGGCGCCTTGGAACTGCTTGTCCATAACCAGACGGGCACCGCCCTGGCCGTGTTTCCACTCGATGAGCCTGGCGGTCGACGGGGTGGTGAAGTCGTCGTAGGTCTGGCCGGAGAGCATGTCCTTTACGCGCAGGCCGCCGATCATACCGAAGCGGGAGCTGTCGAGCTGGCAGTAGTCGCGGTTGGTCTGGCGGTCGATCATGGAACGGATCTGGCCGGTCGCAGGATCCACAGTCAGCGACAAGAGGGTGTTGGTCAGCTTGTACATATCCGGACTCCTTGGTTGGGATGAAATTGGGGCTGGAAGGGCTGAGCCTGGCTGCAGCGGCTGCTCTTTCTGGCCAAATGCTGGGACAACGACCCAAGACGAGAAGCAGAAGACAGCGAAAGCGAGTCGCACGGTAAACTCTGATAGTTGAAAGACATATGATTCAGGCCCTAAGACGAAGTCCCCGGCGGGTGCGGCGTGGGCCGGAGGACGGTGCGTCTATTGCCATGCCTATACCACGTCAGGGGCAAAAAGGCCAGAGGCGCAGGTGGATCCACAGGATCTGAGGCACGCCGGCGATTCGAGAGATGAAAGGTTGTCTATACTTAAAGAGAATACCCCTGTAGAGCGATGCTATCGGTTTACCACAACAGCAGTTAGTTGCGGCGTTGGGATGGTGTGTTTATACTGGCAGTGCTGTGTCAGCGAGTCGGAAGGCAACAGGCAATGTTTGTAGACTCTGCCGGCTCGCCCGCTAAGAACTGTCCTCGGGTCCGAAAGAGAGGAGCATCAGGCATGCGCGGGATTCGAATCTGGCACCTGGCCGCGCTGGGATTGTGCTTGCCGTTGTTGACCGCAGCCCTTCCCCCGGGATGTTACGGGGGGCTAAACCCCAACTTCTGGAGCGGGGCACTGAACCAGGATGCTGCGGTGGGCATCACTCCGCCACGGGGCTACCACGTGGTGGGCATCTTCGACGAAACGGGGTGGCCGGGCACGCTGGATCTGACCGTTCAGGGACAGGCGGCGACCACTGCCTGGTCGCTGCCCTTCGGCGCGTTGACCCCTGAGGCCTACGTGTGGGCATGCGATCTTCAGCAGATTGCGATCGGGGGCGGGACGTTGTTCGTGCCGGACGCCACGGGACAGGTTCAGCAGGTCGGCATCACCTACTCCGGCCCGACGCTTGACCTGGGCAACCAGCTGGTGTGCGGGAGTCTGGTCAAGCTGCGAGTGGTGCCGATCACCATCCAAGGGCAGTTTTTCACGATCTGGCCGCCGGGCTCGACGCCGCAGACGGTGAACGGCCTGGAATATCATGTGTTTGTAGACATTATCAACAAATAGCGCAGCGCGAAGCCGGAAGGTGATCCATGATAACTTGCAGTCGATCGGTTCAGACAGTACTGGGCCTGGGCTTTGGCGGCCTGGTAGCATGGGCCGCCCTGGCCACGGGTTGTAATCCCAACTTCATCAGCTCGCTGGGGGGACAGCAGCACCTGCCGGTGGCACCGGGGCAGTCGGACAGCATCCTGGTGCGATTCCTCAACGCGGCCGCCATGGCGCCGGGCACGGGTATCCAGTTCGCGACCACCTACCGCGTTGCGGGCGGTCCGGGCGTATTGCCGGGACCGAGCGAGGGCGGGCAGGGCCTCGTGCAGGGTGAAGACATCGGCATGCTGATCCCATGCAGCACGACGGTAATTACGGTAGGAAACGTGGACGATCCGAGCGAACCGGGAGCGTGGCTGTCGTACAACCCGCCGCTGGACCCGGTGGTCCAGGCACTGCAGCCTCTGGGCGAGGTCCTGCACAACGGCACGGACTTCCGGTGCGGCGACACCATCACCTTCGTGACTGTTCAGGACTCCACGGCGAAGGAAGGATACAGCATTACGTGGAACGTTCTGAGCGGCCAGGACCAGGGCGAGGTCAGCGGGCCGGACGCCTTTGCCGCATATGACGAAGAGGTGCAGGCACACCGGACGATCTTTGGCGTTCCGTAAACTGCGCGCGTAGATTCCCGTATTCACAAGGCGACTCGGGGCTTCCGGGTCGCCTGTTTCGTTGGCGGCGCGCCAGGACGGTTCAGGTCCAAAGGCCTGGGATGGATGTGTCGCAGCGGGGGCACCTGCCTTCGGGGGTGATGCGGTTCTGCCGGACGGTAAAGCCCAGGCGCTCGACCAGCAGGCTCTTGCAGTTGGGGCAGAAGGTGTTCTCGGCGCTGTCAACCAGGCCGGGCAGGTTACCGGCGTAGACGAAGTGCAGGCCCTCCTGCCTGCCGATCTCGCAGGCCTGCCGGAGCATGTCGGGCGAGGTGCGCGAGCGATCGCGCATCTTGTAGTCCGGGTGGAAGGCGGTCAGGTGCCAGGGCATGTCGGTCGAGACGGAGACGAGGAACTTCGCCATCTGCCGCAACTGCTCGGGCGAGTCGTTGAACTGCGGCACGACAAGCGTGACGATCTCGACCCAGAAACCCAGTTCGCGGGCCAGCACGATGCTGTCGAGCACCGGCTTGAGCCGGCCGCCCAGCTGGCGGTAGTTGGCGTCGTCGAACGTCTTGAGGTCGATCTTGAGGAGCTGCGCGCGGGGGCGGAGGAACCGCAGGACCCTTGGGGTCGCGAAGCCGTTGGAGACGTAGCCGCAGAGCAAGCCCTGGGTCTGGGCGCGGTCGAATATCTCGGCGGCCCAGTCGCTGGTAATCAGGGGCTCGTTGTAGGTACTGATGACACAGCGGCAGCGCCGGCGCACGGCCAGGTCGACCAGCTGGTCGGGGGTGACGGGGTGGACTTCGCCGGTGGCCCTGTCGTCGCGGAGCACCTGGGCGGTGTACCAGTTCTGACAGAAGGCGCACTTGAAGTTGCAGCCGAGCATGCCGAAGCTCAGCGCGGTGCTGCCGGGGGCGACGTGGTAGTAGGGCTTTTTCTCGATGGGGTCGATAGCGAGGCCCTCGACATAGCCGTGCGGGGCGTACAGTGTGCCGGCTTTGTTCATGCGCACCTGGCAGATGCCGGACTTGCCGGGGGTGATGACGCACTGGTGGGCGCAGGCATGACACTGAACGACGTTGTCGGGTCGTTTGTCATACAGGGCTTCGGCGGCGGGGGCGGTGAAGTCCTGGAGGATGGAGCGGAGGGACCGCTGCGGTTCGGTGGTCATGGGAAACGGTTCCGTCGGGTCTCGATCACGGGCTTGAGGGTCGCGAGTTCCTCGCCGGGCAGGACGACCTGGCTGGTGTTGGGGCCAACGCTGGGCAGGCCGCCGTCGAAGGGTGCGATGCACTGCTGGAGAACCTGAAAGGTGGCGATGTCGCGTACTTCGCCGATCAGGTCGCCCTGTTTGACGGCTGCGCCGGGGCCGAAGTACCAAGTGAAAAAGCCGGTGTGCCGGCTGGTGAAGACGTACGTAGGATCGGGCCGGCGGAAGATACGTTGCTCAGCGGGCAGTTCGAGTTCGCCGGGCAACATGCCCAGGTGCCTGCAGGCGTTGCGCATGCCGCGGTGCATGGTCTGGACGATCGGCTCGTAGACAACGCGGCTGGAGCAGGGCGCCTCGACGAGGATGGCGGCGACGTCGTAGTGCAGCGGGATCGCCTTGTGCAGCTGGCCGGCGGGGTGCCAGCTCGCGCTGGTCTGATCGACGACCGGGACGCCGAAGGCCAGCGCGAGTTGCTTGCTGCGTTCGTGCTCGACGCTGTAGCCGGCGAAGAGTTCGTCGCTGGTGCGGGCGGAGTGGAAGTCGATGACTGCCGTGGCGTGCTTGAAGACCTGCTCGCTAATCACGTTGGCGAGGCGTTCGATCCAGCTGCCGGTGGCCTTGCCAGGCCAGACGCGGTTGATGTTGGTCTGCATCTCACCGCTGTACTGCTTCATCTCGTTGGTCTGGTCGGGGTAAGCGTCGGGGAGGCGAGTGGTGGTAATGGCAGGCACGTCGACCAAGGGCAGGATCGCCACGGTGCCCTTGAGGCTTTGCAGGTCGAGGTTGCGCAGGAAGCGTGGCACGGCGGACGAGCCGCCGTACTCGGTGCGGTGCTGCGCGCAGTGCAGCACGAGCACGGGCCCGTCCTGCTGACCTGCGGCAAGGATCAGCGGGATCTGCACGGAAGGATCGATGGTCAGCCGGCCGTAGACGATCTTGCCGGGTTCGGCCTGGACGTCCTGGATTTTGAGCATTGTCATCCTGGCTCCAAATGGGCCACAGCATCTGCTGGGGCTGGTACGGGTGCGACAGGTTCAAGAGATCCGGCCTGGCCAGCCGCAGAAGATGTCGCCGCGGGCATTGCCCGGATCAAGAGATTGTCGTTGTCCAGTTTGGTGCAGATTGGCATCTGCACCGGGCGGGGCGTATGGGGCTGCCAGTCGATCCGCCCGTTCGGACTTGCGTTTGCCAGTGATTTCGCTTTTAGTTTGGGCATGGCGCGTGGGATTGTATCCGCAGCCGGTCGGGCAAGGCAATCGAAGACGAAGGGGGGCAGAACCGGGGGGCAGCAGTTGAGATGCATGAGGTAGATCAGGTCGGTCAGGATTCTGTAGTCCCTGGCAAGGGGTCTGACTTGGGCGGTCGGGCCCAGCCGACGTATATAGGTTGGCAAGGAGATCCAGACATGAAGCGTTTTGTGATGGTCGCCGTTGCAGCCGCGATCGGGTCAGCCGCATACGCCGCACAGACGGCTTCGGCTGGCGCTACAACCCAGGCAGCCGCCGTTGCACCGATCCAGGACAACTGGGATTGGCCGGAGGCGATGCAGAAGGTCACAAAGAAGTTCACGGGCACGCAGGGGGTGGTTCTGCACATCGGCGATTCGATCACATACGCCAATCCGTACGGGGCGTGGGCGCGCTATGGGAAGGGTCAGACGGCGTCGGACAAGCAGATTCTGCAGTGGATGCATACGGGCAAGCAGAACGAGCTGGACGGCTGGTACCTGGCGGCGGCGGACCAGCCGGGCGGCCGGTCGTTTACGGCGGCCGGCGGCATGCGTCTGGTCCAGGCGCTCGAGGGCGGCTTCAACGGGTTGCCGTCGATCGCCGAGCTGCTCAAGAAGTACAACCCGCAGGTGGTGGTGCTGATGCTGGGGACGAACGACGCCTCGGCCAAACGGCCGGTTCAGGCGTACCGGGCGGACCTGCAGAAGACGATCCAACTGGTGCTGGGCAACAACACGATCCTGGTGCTCAGCACGATCCCGCCGCACGTCCACCAGCCGCAACTTGCCCAGCAGTACAACCAGGTGATCGTCGAACTGGCGAGAAAGCACAAGCTGCCGCTGATCGACTACTACGGCCAGATCGTGTCGCGGCGGGGCGGCATGACATGGAACGGGACACTGATGAACAAGGACGATGTGCACCCGTCGGCCAATTTCGAAGGCGCATCGGCCAACAGCGAGCCTACGCCGGAGAACCTGGCGAAGTCGGGGTACCTGCTTCGGGGGTGGCTGACCGTCCAGAAGATCAAGGAGGTCAAGGCCAAAGCGATCGACCCGGCCGCGGATGGGGCGTAAGAGATTGGGGCATCGGCAAGCGGTATCGTTGCGGCTGGAAACGACGGCCCGTTCCGACCACTTGGCGGGGACGGGCCGTTTTCATTGCCGGCTGTTGTCGCAGGCTATAATTGCTCGGTGTGTGACGGCGGTGCGCAGACGTGTTGGTCGCGTTGTGGATGGCACGGGTTGATGATGTCGAATTCGTTCCGGAGTTCAAGTGCCGCGGAAATCGAAGAGCTGCTCGATACGCTCGAGGGGGAGGCAGGATCCTCCGAGGCGTGCCGGCAGACCGCGGCGCGGCTGCGCCAAAAGTTTCGCGCGCAGTTCGCGGAGGCGGATCGGCTGGCCCGGCAGTTACGGGTGCTGGCGGCCCAGGTGACGCTGGTCGAGCAGCGCGAGCGGCACCACTTGGCGTGCGTGCTGCACGAACACTTCCAACAGCTGCTGGCCGGG
>Ga0073932_1006732_pt1 | contig 11600 bp, 8 predicted proteins | sample DewCreD2012metaG_FD_76967 | JGI IMG/M metagenome (GOLD analysis project Ga0073932, IMG submission 76967) | Hot spring sediment bacterial and archeal communities from British Columbia, Canada, to study Microbial Dark Matter (Phase II) - Dewar... ... | reverse complement strand
TCTTGAACGACAACAAGATGTCGATCTGCCCCCGCGTCGGCGGATTGGCCGAGTCGCTCGATCGACTGCGAATGGCCCCGTTTTACTCGGGCCTTAAGGCCGAAGTGCAACGGCTCCTCGGCCGCCTGCCCGTTTTCGGCGATCCGGTCGAGCGGCTGATCAGTCAAGTCAAGGCCGCGATGAAGGCGGGCTTGCTCGGCGGCATGTTTTTCGAGGAACTCGGGTTCCGCTACATCGGGCCGGTGGACGGGCACAACATCAAACAGTTGCAGAAGTATCTCGGCATGACCCGCCAGTTCCAAGGCCCGGTGCTCCTTCATGTGGTCACCGAAAAAGGCCACGGCTACGAGCCGGCAGCCGCCGACCCGACCAGCTTCCACGCCCCGCCGCCGCTTTCGGCCGACAACGGCCAGGCGATCTCGGCGCGAAGCGTCCGCGCCGTTTCCTACACCGAGGTCGTCCGCAACGCCCTGCTCGAACGGATGCACCGGGATCCGAGGGTGGTAGTCATCACGGCCGCGATGTGCCAAGGCAACATGCTGGAGCCCATCCGCGACCAGTTCCCCTCGCGGTTCTTCGACGTGGGAATCTGCGAATCGCACGCCGTGGCGTTCGCCGCCGGATTGGCCAAGGCCGGATTGCGCCCCGTCGTCGATATCTACAGCACGTTCCTCCAGCGGGCTTACGACCAGATCTTTCAAGAGGCCTCGCTGGCCGATCTGCCGATCCTCTTTTTGCTTGATCGCGCGGGATTGGTCGGGCCCGACGGTCCGACCCATCACGGCGTGTTCGACCTGACCTACCTCCGCCCGTTCCCCAATCTGGTTTTGCTGGCCCCGGGCGACAAAGCCGATGCGGCCGCAATGGTCGAGTGGGCCTTCGACTGCCCGCACCCCACAGCGATCCGCTACCCAAAGGCCGCCGCCGAACTGCTGCGCCCCGATGCCGCGCCGATCGAACTGGGCGCCGCCGAAGTGCTCCGCCGCGGGCCCGACGGCGCTCTGATCGCTTGCGGCACCCTCGTTGCCGCCGCGCTGAAGGCCGCCAAACGCCTGGCGGCCGACGGGCGAAGGCTCACCGTGGTCAATGCCCGCTTCGTCAAGCCGCTCGACGCCCAAACGCTGCTCTCGGTGATCGAAGAATCGCCTTGGACACTGACGATCGAAGAGGGCCAACTCCAGGGCGGATTCGGCAGCGCCGTGCTCGAAGCAGCCAACGACGCCGGCCTCGATACGCGACGCATCGCTCGCCTCGGCATCCCCGACCGCTATGTCGAACACGGCGAACGCGACGAACTGCTCGCCGATCTCGGACTCGACGCCGCCGGCATCGCCGCCGCCTGCCGCAAAGCCATGGCCCGACGCTCCCAACGCGAAGCCGACCGACTCCGCGTCGTCTGAATCGGCCCGCGGTGCTCCCCGGGTGAAAACCAACCGCGAATGGACGCCAATACACGCGAATCCGCGCATCTCAACCGCGAATGGACGCCAATACACGCGAATCCGCGCATCTCAACCGCGAATGGACGCCAATACACGCGAATGGGGGCAGAGGGACGTAATGGACGTAATGCAACGAATCAAAACGCGAATCGCGCTTCGCTGATCGAGCGGCAGCAGGGGCAGCGCAGCGGCCGATTGCGTACAGTCGCCGATTGAACTGCCTTCCGGTGTTCGCGGGTTGATAGAGAACCAGCGGCTGGACGCATCCCGCCGCCGGCGCGCATCGTCTTTCGTTTGCTTTGCTTCGGCTGCTTGGCAGCGGCGAAGCGGTCACACCAGCTTCGTTACGCCCGGAATGGCGATCGGATACTTGCCGTCGGGGCCGGGCAAGATCGGCGGCTCGGCATCGAAGGTGTATTGCTTCGGCGACAGGTCTTCTTTCGACGCCATCGCCTCGTCCCACGTGATTCGCTTGCCGGTGTAGGTCGTCATCCGCCCGAGGATGCCCATCATCGTGCTCAGCGCCATGTAGCGGCCGTTATTGATCGGCTTGCCGGCACGAATCGCCGCGAACAGCTCTTGATGCTCGATGTCGTACATGTTGCCGCCCGGGCCGTCGTAGCGCCACTTGGTTTCGCCCTCAATGGTGTGCTTGAGGATATTCGCCCGGCCCTTGCTGCCGATGACGATCGCCGAATTTTCGTTCCAGCAATTGGCCATCTGACGGCAATAAGAATACATCGTTACCGGCCGCTCGCCGGTCCACTCGTACACCACCGCGTGATGGTCGTAGATGTTGCCGAACTTCGGATCGGTCCGCACCTGCCGGCCGCCCGTCCCCCAAGCGACCGCCGGCGGCTGATCGTGCATCACCCACAATCCCTTGTCCAACGTGTGAACGTGCTGCTCGACGTTGAAATCGCCCGACAGCCACGTAAAGTAGTACCAGTTGCGCAACTGGAAAGTCATCTCCGTCCAGTCGGGCTGCCGCGGCCGTTCCCACAGCAAGCCGGTGTTGAAATACGCCTGCACGGCCAGCACATCGCCGATCGCGCCGTCGTGAATCCTCTTGATCGTCTCGCGCACCCCGTAGTGATAACGCCAACACAGGCCCGAAACGATGTTCAGTCCCTTTTTGGCCGCTTCTTCCGAGGTGGCCAAAATGCTCCGCACGCCGGGAGCGTCCACCGCCACGGGCTTTTCGCAGAAGACATGCTTGCCGGCGTCGATGCAGGTTTTCAGGTTGCGCGGGCGAAAGTGCGGCGGCTCGGCCAGCAACACCACATCGACTCCGCTTTGAACCAGCCGCTCGCAACAGTCGAGCCCGACGAAGCGATGATCGGCATCGACCGCCACCCGATCACCGAACCGCTTCTGCAAACCGGCCAGACTCGATTCGAGCCGATCGCCGAAGGCGTCGGCCACGGCAACCAGCTTCGTCCGTTTGTCGGCGTCCAGCGCATTGGCGGCCGCTCCGGTGCCGCGGCCGCCGCAGCCGACCAAGCCGACGCGAAGCCAATCGTCGGCCCCGGCCCCATGGGCCGACCGTGCGATTGACAATCCTCCGGCCGCCAAGGCCGCCCCGGCTGCGGTACTGGTGCGAACGAAATCCCTCCGCGTTACTCCCGTCGGCTTGCTCATCACTCGTTCTCCCGTTTCGAACCCGGTAGATCCCCGTAAATCTCAGTTGCCTCGGCGAACCCGGCTTGAGGAAGGCGGCTCGCCGATCAGAGAAACCATTAGGACATTGGCCCGGCCAAAGCCCGCTACGAAAAACCGTCTCTCCGCAAAGAACGGGCTTCTGCCCAGCGACAGCGAAACTACCATGCCCCCAGCCGAAAAGCAAGCAATCGCGTGGAGCCGTTCGCCCGGCGTTCAGACCGCTCGGCCGAGCATGATCGGCCCGCCAGCTGAGTTCGAAGGATTGTGATGGACTCGATTGATTCCGAGGAGCCTCGACAAAGTTCATCGAACTTGAATTCGGTTCGCCCGCCTTCGGCCGTGCGACACATTCGGCCGAAGATTACAGTCCGCGGGCGTAGCGCAGCAGGTCGCGATCGAGTTTATCGATCGGGCCGAAGTGCCGTTCGAACTCGGCCCGCCGCTTCTCGGCGCCGTCTTCGATCAGCGGCGGCTTGGCGGAAACCAGCGTTAAGTAGTCGAGATACGGCCTCGATCGCTGGTTGATCAAGAAGTAGGTCAGCAGCCAGGCCTCGGCATAGGCGTCGAGGCTTTGCCGGGCGTCGCGAAAGCGGCGATCGTCTTCAATCAATCGCACCAGCGAGTCGGCCGGCCGGCGCCGCAGGTAGTCGCGCCACTGCGCCACGCGCGGCCCGTTGACCGCCCCGATGCCGCGCCAACCCTTGGTGCTGGAAAGATCGGGCGTTTCGAAGTAGATCGCCACACCCTCGCAAAGCCAAAGCGGCGTATCGCTCAGCCGCGTATGCATCCCGCAGTTGAAGGCGATTTGATGCGTCGCCTCGTGGATGATCGTCGCCACCGTGCGCAGCGATTCGCCCTGCGAAAGGCTCTCGTTGATCGCCGCGACGGTGGCCGCCCGCGACACCCCGCGCTGCCCGGCCCGGCCCGTCAGATCGAACATCACCATCCGATTGGTCATCAGGTGATAGTAGCCGATCATCGAGTCGGCCGCCTCGCCCAATACGGGACGCGAGTATTTCAGATAGTTCTTCTCGTCGGCGAAAACGATCGCGCACAACGGGAAGGGCGGATCGTGCAGTTTCAGCCCCTTGCGCGTCCAATAGTTGTGGAAGGCCATGTAAAGCCGCTCGAACAGCGCGCCGCACCACTGGGCATACGCCCGAGACGTGTCGTGAAGAATCACGTAATGGGCCGTCTGATAAACCTCGAAGCCCCGCGGCAGCTCGGAGGTCATCTGCCGGGCGTATTCGTCGGGCGAAAGGGCGGGCAACGGCGGCGCCAGCGGAGCACGGCCAAGCTGCCGCCCCGGCGGGACCGCCCAAAGGACGCCGTCGCGCCCCTGAAAGAGCCAGCCGCCGTCTTGAGCCACGAGCACCATCCGACCGGCCAGCTTCCGTTGCGTCTGCTCGTCGGAAAACTCAATCTGTTCGCCAAAGACCAACGGCGTCGCGTCGCCCGAAGCCCCAGGCTTCGCCGGCAACGAGCCGGGCGTAGCTGGTTCGCCCGCCGCAGCAACACAGTCCGCGCCGCCGAAAGGCAGAACAGCGACAACGGCGCATAAGACACCGCCGACGACAACCGCTGCCGCGAAATAGCTCGACACGTGTGCGAAAGCGGCCGCTGGGGCAACAAAGCGGCCGATTGCGCGCAGTCTCCGTTTGAACCACGTTCCGTTTTTCGCGGTTTCGTTTGGGAGAATTGCCGCCGCAAGTGCAGCCAGCCGCTTCCCCAATCGCGCGGAACTGTATTTTGATCCCTGCGACATCACTGGTTCCCGCGTCGACCGCACCGAGAACAATATCTCTCTACCTTATCATACGCCGCTGCCGAGCAGTGATCGACCGGAATAATTGCTCCATTCGGCCCTGCCGGGACCAGGGAGGGATCAAACAACGATGCCCCGCTTGGTCGAAATCCGTCGGTTGGATTGGCGGGGAGAACCGGTTGCGGCCCGCTACACGGTGAAAAGGCCGGTCCCCAAAAGGCCGCCGACGGATGGGCGCCGCTGAAGACCTTTCAACCAGACGGGAAAAAGACGACCAGGCTCTACGCAAAAGGCCGAGAGGAACCGGCGCCGCCCACGACGCGGCCTCCGCAAGGACAGCTCGACTCGGAGTAATCCGCCGACTTTTCCCGCGTTCTTCGTTTTCGCGTTTTCGCGATTCCCGCGTTTTTCCCTTTCGCGTTTTCGCGATTCCCACTCTCTTCGTTTTCGCGCTTTCGCGTTTTCGCGCTTGTCCACTCTTGGAACGCGGAGCGTCAGAACTGGTCGGTTCCGAAAAGCGATTGCTCGACTTGGTCCGCCTGCCAGGCGATGGCCGACAGAGCGCGGTTGATCTCAGGCATGCTGAGCGTTGCGGCCGGCAGATTGACCTGAAGCACGGTCATCTCCTGTTCGCCCACCTTGCGAATGGCAAAGGCCCCCAGCACCAGCGACATGTTGAAGCGGAGCAATTGCGCGGCATTCTCCTCGCGGTAGGGTCCGCAGATCGACCAGCAGGCCACCCCGCCCGGCGCGCCGCCGACTCCGGCAGTGAACTCGACGTACACAAGCTGCTTGCGCATCGGGCCGACGGGCACCGCCACGCGCCACGGCTGCGACGATTCGTCGAGCGTGTATCCGCCGGCCGCCGCAGCCGCGCGAACCAGCGCTGCCGGTTCGACAGCGCCGGATGGCGGCATCGCCGTGCCAACGCCCGCCATGCCTGCCATCGCCCCTGTGCCGGCCATCCCGGACGGCATCGTCCCCGGGGCCGCACCGGGCGCTGCCGCGACAGGCGGAGCGAACGGAGCGCCCGCGGCCGGCATCGGTTGAGCGGGCGGCATCGGATGCATCGATGCAGCCGGGCCCGGATACGGTTGACCCGCCATCGCCTGCTGGATCATGCCGGGCATCATCATCCCCATGCCGGCGCCCATGCCCATCGCCATCGCCCCGGCCCCTTGACCGCCGGCGCCGGGCTGCTCGGCCATGCGGCTCATGCTTTGCGCGGTTTGGTAGCGGAGGTAGGCGTTCAGGTCGCCCAAGGCGCCCATGGCGCTGCGGGCATCGATGGCCTTTTGCACTTCCTCGGGCGGGGTGATCGCGTTGATGAACAGATCGACCAGGCTCAGCCCGTATTGTTGGAATTCGTCGGCTACCTTCGCCCGAACCGCCGAGGCCACTTCGTCGTATTTCGACGGCAGATCGAGCAGCCCGATCCCCAATGTGCCCAGCAGATCGGTCAGTCGGGCACAGATCAGGTCTTTCAGGTAGGCGGTAGCTTCTTCGGTCGTATATTTGCCTTGGGTGCCGACCAATGTGTTCACCAGCAGGGCGCTGTCCGACACACGAAACGAATACTTGCCGAACGCCCGCAGCCGCACCATACCGAAGTCGCGGTCGCGAAAAGTGATTGGCTGCCGGGTTCCCCACTTCTGGTCGAGAAATGTCTGCTTGCCAATGAAATACACCTGGCATTGGAAGGGCGACTTCTCCCAAGGAATCGTCAGCAGCCGGGTAATGATCGGCACGTTGGCCGTGGTGAGCGTGTGTCGGCCCGGCCCAAAACGGTCCATCGCCTTGCCGTCGCGGAAGAAGATCGCCTCTTGGTTGTCTTGCACAATCAGTTGGGCGCCGTATTTGATGTCGGCCGAGCCTTCGGGTGGGAACCGCTCGACTAAAGACTGATTCCGCTCGTCGAAGAACTGGATGACCTCTAAGCGAATGCCCATCGTCGCCCTTTCTCAATTGGAAAGCGATTTCTACCCCTTTGCCCACACGAACGTCTGCCGCCGTGCTTCATGGCGCGGCCAGCCCCGACGAACCCATCACAGGGCGGCAGGGCCGAAAAGCCAATCGGTGCTGCCGCACCCAGTCAAGAACCCGCTCCCGTTGGCCGCTGGAATAGAATCATTGCCGAACGAACACAACGCCCCGGATTCGTACTACAGATCGCGGAGCACGTTTTCGCGGCCTGCCACCCGTTCTTCGACCACGGCCACGGCCGCCGTCAGCTCGTTGAAAAGCGAGGGGGCATCGGCCGCGGCCGCCGACGAGACCGCTTCCTCGATTTTTTTGGCCAGCAATTCCACGTCCCACAGCAGCTCGCTGTCGTATTGATAGACGGCCTCGAGTCGTGCGGCGTCGATCTGTTGCCGGTCGAAAAATGCGCTGTAGCCGCGAGGGGCGTTGCCCAGGCGGTTGATCAGCACATCGAGTCGGCGGCGGAGGGCATCGACCAGCGGCAAAGCGTCGATCGCGCCGGCCGCCAGCCAGCGTTGCGAGAGCCCGCCCAAGGCCGCCCCCGATCGGTGCAGCCGCTCGGCCAGCGCGCGGCGCTGCGCCTCGTCGGCCGCCCGGCGGTCTTCGCGTTCGAAATAGCCGCGAAACCCCGGCACCTGCCGCGCCACCCGCGACAACCAGTTCTCTTGCTTCGGTGCGAATCCGTCCGACATGGCGGCACTCTCCCTATGGGTTGTTTTACCGACTGCGTTGTCGTCCAGCGATCGGCGTTGTCAATCTATCACGTTGCCAACCGCATTCGCAACGTCCCGAAGCGTGCCGCCCCCTTTTTCTTGTTTCTTCGTTCCCGTCGGCCGAAAATTGGCGGCATCCCGACCCCATTTCTCTTGGAATTGCCCAGAATTCCGGCCAAGCTGCCTATTTTGACTACACCCCCGGCGGTCGTCGTCGCCGCAAGATTCAAAGATTCATCTTGGCCCGAGGCGGCCCGCTTGGTATAAGTCGCCCCTGCTTTGCTCGGTTCGCGCCGGACGTTGCTCTGCAACACCGTTGAACCGTGTAATGCGCGGCGCGCGATACGGTGCACGCAATACGGTGACGCCGGTCTGCTCGCTTCGTTCGCTTTCCCGAGTTTCTAAAGGTTCGTGCGAGACTGCGTATGAGCAGCTTGATCCGCAACGATCGCCGATGGTTGGGCCTTGTGTTGCTGATGGCGACGATCGGCTGCAACGCCCTGCCCAACTGGGGACCGTTTCGGGAAGTGCCGGATCGACTGCCGGGCATGGCCACTCCGGCCGAGAAAATGGCGGCGCTGAGAAAACTGGCCAAAGATGCCGGCGCTCGCAATGCCGAAGAAAAACAACAGGTCGTTCACGACTTGACCAAAGCCATCCGCGAAGAGCCAGACGGCATGATCCGCGCCGAGATCATCAACACGCTGGCGCATTATCCGGCGCCGGCATCCGATCAGGTGCTTCGCGCGGCCTTGGACGACCCCGATCCCGATGTCCGTTTGGCGGCCTGCAAGGCCTGGGCCTATCGCGGCTCGCCGGAGGCGATCGAACTGCTGGCCGCCGCCGCACAAAAAGATTCAGACAAAGATGTGCGGCTGGCGGCTGTCCGCGCTTTGGGAAAATCGAAGTCGCCCGCGGCGGTAAGCGCGCTTGGAGGGCTTCTCGACGACGGCGACCCCGCCGTGCGCTACGCCACGATCGGTTCGCTTCGGCAGGTGACGGGCCAAGACTTCGGCGACCAGGTCGAGCCGTGGCGCCAGTATGTTCGGGGCGAAGGCCCGCCCGCAGTGAAAGCGCCCTCGTTGGCCGAGCGCTGGCGCAACATGTTTTGATCACATCGTGTTTCCATTGCACTCGACCAACAGCGCCGCGTCTCGGAAGACCGTCGCCGGTCGGCTGTTCCCCTGACAACCGTGTTCCAGCCGCCGCTAAACGTCGTCGTCGATGGCGCCGGGGCGCCGCGGCCCGACGCGACGATCAACCGACTGAGCCTGCAACAATGATTTTTGCCGCTAATTCAACGACGAATCCTTCTGTACCGGCGTTGCCGCCGCAAGGCGAAAGTCGTAAGATAACCGCAACCCGGGCCGAAGGCGCTGTGCGGTTGCGTGTTTTCGGCCCAGAGGCGTCACCTCTGCCGTCGCTAGGATCGCCGATGCACTCCGTGCGGTTTACCGACCAGCTCAAGGCCCTTCTCAGCATCGCCGCGAGGCTGAGGAAAGAGATTCAAGCCGAGGCGCTGGTCGTGCTGCTCGAAGGAACGGCCGATTTCGCCAAACTCAAGTCGCTGGTGGGCGAAACCAAGTTGATCGCGGCGGCCGACACAGCCGACCAACTCAAAGGCGCCAGCGAGGCCGGGGTGCTCTCGGTGCGGATCGACATGCCCAACGCCCCCATCTACGAGCGACTTTCGCAGGCCGTGCTTGAAGCCGTCGCCGACGACTTGCTTTCCCCCGGAGCGAAGGTCGTGGCTCTCTACAGCGGTTTCGACATCGAGGCCCTCGATTCGATCAGCGTGATGGACCTCGACGAGCACCTCAACCGGCTGACCGGCCGCGATTTGCGCCAATTGGAAACCCGCGTTCCGCTCGACACGCTCAAGCTGGTCGTCGATTTGGCCATCGAGATCGGACGCGAAGGACGCGAAGGCAAGCCGGTGGGCACACTGTTTGTCGTCGGCGACTCGCGGAAGGTGCTCGCCAACAGTCATCCGACCGGCTTCGACCCGGTCCGCGGCTACAGCCGCAAGGAGCGAAACCTCAACGATCCTCGCGTCCGCGAGGGCATCAAAGAAATCGCCCAGATGGACGGGGCAATCATCGTCTCCGCCGACGGCGTCGTCGAGGCCGCCTGCCGCTACCTCGATTGCTCGGCGGCCAACATCACACTGTCTAAAGGCCTCGGGGCAAGGCACTGGGCGGCCGCGGCCATCAGCCGCGCCACCAACGCCGTGGCGATCACCGTCAGCCAAAGCAACGGCACGGTGCGCATCTTCCAGAACGGCGAGGTCGTCCTCCGCATCGAACCGCAATTGCGACGCCCGATGGTTTGGCGCGATTTCGAGTACGATCCGCCCGAACCGCACCGGGAAGATTGACGCGAAAGAATCGCGCCCGCACACCTGCCCCCCTGCCCCGGATCGGTCTGCAAAATCCGCCGGCCGACGTCTGCCGACAAGCGCGCGGGCCGCGCGGCCGATGCCGTCGGCCCAAAGGCCCGCATCGGAGCTACCCTGTCGGGCGGTCGACCACCAAGTGGACCTCGTAGCGCCGCAGCGGGTCGGCGGCTTGGATCACCGGCGCGGTGCGAATGCGGGCCAGGCCGCTCGTCTTGCCCTCTGGACTGCGGGCTTCGAAAACCATCAATGCCGGATCGTTGGTCGGTCGATGCACCATGCCGAAGCGGCTCAGCACCCCGCGAAGCGCCGCCAAGTCGCCTGTGGTGCCCTTGAACATGATCCGCCGCAACTGGCGATGCTGATCGAAGTAGTAGGTGAGCGAGCCGGCCAGATCGGCCTGGCCCGAGCCGGTCACCAGCGGCACCCGATAGCCCATCAACTGCAAATCGGCCAGCCCGGTGGAAACCCGGGGCCAGCGAGAAACAATGGCCTCGGGCGTGATGTCGAAACGGAGGATCTCGTCCAACCGCGCGGGCGGGCCTTCCACCGCCCACAAGCCGCCGCCGGAAGCTTGCGGCTCGTCAGGCAGCAGCGGCGGGGCCGTGGCAATTTCGACTGGCAACGCCTGCTCGCCACCCGGCGCGGCGACCCACTGCCGCACCGTCTGGTAGGCGGCCGGCGCGCGCGAAATCAGGTACGGCCCGGCTGCCGCACCGATCAAGCCCAACGCCGCCAATACGAACTTCTTGACCACAGTCCCGCCCAGCCGCCCACGGCACGCCGCACGCTCTCGCTCTTGCCCGAACCACCCACCGGCCCGGGCAACGGACATCCTCAACACGTCTCAACACGCTCGAACGGCCCGACCGGTATCGACCCGCCGGCCACAGAGCCGAACGCCGCCCGCTCCCTGATCGCCGTCGCGCCGGTGCCGGGAAATCGTGCGAGACCGATCGACCCTCTTTATGCTCCTCCCTCGCTGAAATGATCCCTCATTCTCCTGCAAGAAAGAACCCATTTCACGCCGTGCCAGGTATAGCATCGTCCATCGCCGCGAGTCGCCTTTCGCCAACACGTTTTCCCCGCTGCACCTTGCATAACCCGAGCAAACGTCGGCTCCGCATCCGGCTCGTTCGGCCCCGGGCCAACCGCACGCCCCTTGCCCGCGATCCCCAGATCGACCGGCCGACTCTTCTGCGATTGTCGGTCGCCTGCGGCAAAGCGTTACGGCCGCGCAAAACCGACACACAATAGCGGCAAAGGCAACTTGGGCCGACTTCGACGATGCGTTAGAATACGGCGGTTGCAGCGGCCGGAACATGCCGGAACATGCCGTCAACGCGGCGGCTTTCCAAGCGGACCGCAAGGCCGGTGCGAGTCGATCGGGCAAGTGGGCCGCGCGTGTGCCGATTAAACCGTACCGGCCGTCAAAACGGTCGTGCGGACGCACGGCTCAAAGGTTCCGCGAGTCGAAGATCGCTGATGTGAGCGGTTTATGGCAGCATCGAGCATCTTGGTTGTCGAAGACGAAGAGAACATCCGCGAACTGCTCCGTTTTACGCTCGAACGCGAGGGGTTCCGCCTGGTAACCGCCGGCACCGCGGCCGAAGCCGAATGCCACTTGGCCCGCGCGCTGCCCG
>Ga0073932_1006722_pt1 | contig 11621 bp, 6 predicted proteins | sample DewCreD2012metaG_FD_76967 | JGI IMG/M metagenome (GOLD analysis project Ga0073932, IMG submission 76967) | Hot spring sediment bacterial and archeal communities from British Columbia, Canada, to study Microbial Dark Matter (Phase II) - Dewar... ... | reverse complement strand
GAAAATTTCTTGTTTTTATGCGGAGGACTTTTTATAATGAAACTTCATAAAATAGATTAAGTATGAAAAAAAAGTAGTAGTGTTTGCAGTAATGGTATCAGTAATATCCTATTATATTAAAATAATTGAAAAACGATAGTGTCAAGATGAGCGATATTGATCATTTCTTTTTATGAAGCTGCTGAATCAAAATATTCTATTGTACCAATCAATATGACATAATTTTGTTTATGAAAAACAGAGATCTTGCAAAACAAGTTTTCAATCTATTTGTATTTATCAAGAATTTCTTACCACTCGAGCGCTTAGTAATTATTTTTTTTTTGATCGCAAAGTAGAAGTTTTAATTATTGATGATGCTGCTGCAGGAGCCTTCGATCATGATGTCCGTGCGAAATACAATGGCTTGGATTGCCAAATAATTTTTATAGAACTCTTGAGTTGGTACCCAAACAGCGTCTAGTGAGTATTATTCTGAATGCAGATCAAGATCTGAACAATTTTGTAGTGATTGATTTTTTTGATGGTTATTGGATAGATATGAGTATTTTATTATTGGCTATGCAATATAGTATTGATATCAATCAGCATATTTAGGTCACTACAGCATCTTCTGTTGTATCAAATTTTATATAGGCATTTAATCACACTGCTTTACGCTATGCAAAAATTTCACCAATGCCACATTTTTGATGTCCTGAAATCAATATACGATACGAGTGAGTATATCTTTCTGAAGATCACTTTCAAATAGTCTATTATTCTAAGATAGCTGTCTCATTATGAAATAAATAAGATACAGTGTATGTATTTGATCCGATGGTTGATACTAATAATATTGAAGATTTTTGATCGGAATAGGATTTTAAGTAGTGATAAATTGTTTTCTGTTCCATACACAGTATATTTTTTTTTGCATGTAGAAAATATATTTTACTACATAATATGCAATATCATACGTTTGATGTGCGCAATAAATCATGGAGTGGTTATATACTGCTGAATCATCGTGTTCATGGACCAGAATAGCATATTTCTATATTATCTGTACTTACACGGCGTGTACAAGTATATTTATATGGTTTAGTATTGGAGGAATAATTTTTTATCAAGATTGTCACTGGATATAATCTGTGGACAGATGCACAGGAGTGAATAGAGTTAAAAAAGAAATTTCTTGCCGGTTAGGGATTTGCATAGATCAAAAAATCTTGAAGATTCAATAGTTGTAATTATAGCAAGTGCAAGCACTATAGCTATGTGAGTAAATAATAACCATGATCATGGGAATTTGGTTTTTGTACCAATTTAATAAAAAGACTTTCATATTCGATCAGGTGCTGCGTTAGGAACATTTGTGCATAAGATTATATATTAGTTTTGGATGGGAGCACAAGGAAGCAAAATTCGATAACTTTTTTGGTGTATGTGCATGGTTTGCTATGCTATAACACGCGGAAGCATGCAAGGCAATTAGATGTTGGGTTAAATTGGGTGGATTTTTCTAAAGATGAATTTTGATGTATAGATCTTATAACCAAAGTTTACTAGGTATTATTGTAATTGTTACGGGCTTACTTTTTCTGATACAGATAATTGGCATACAATAATGATCTTCACGTAAATACATACAAATTTTGTGGAAAATTTTTGTTTAATAATATTGTTAAACAGCATTACGGTATGGCCGTACTTATTTATATATTCTTTTATGCTGTAGTTATTACGGTTTCTCTCCCTGTTACTTGGTCTTTTGGTATTGTCGGCAGATTTATGTTTGGTTTTTCTTTAGCACTGTTTTATTCAATTATAATTGGTAACTTTTTGAGGGCACTTGTGGCATTTTCTCTTGTGCGTAGAATGACCACACGTTTACGCCGCATCTAATTATCGCCACGTATATCACGATTCAAATAGGAATTTGATTATTATAGGCACGTGTATTTTTTGATTCTTCATTTTACGATTATTACACCATTTGTAATTATTAATACATTGGCGATATTGTCTACTATTCCGTGGTATATATTTTTATGAGTTTTTGCATTGAGGATGTGTTCAGCAGCAACTGTGTATTTCTATGTAGGAACGCAGTTTGCGTATCTTTCCTTTCTTTATGCTATTTTTTCATAACATATTAATTATAACAGTGTTAACGTTTCTTACCATGTTAGTATTGTTACCTATAGTGTTGCATATCAAAAATATACAATAATCGGATGAATGTATTGTGACAGTTATCAATGAATGTAACCAGTATAAAATTTGACTTTTTTGCATAGAAACGCACTATACTCCACCCCATAACTGTATGTCTTAATTTTTAGTTCAACTTATTATTTATTTTGTTATCTATACGGGAGATTTTATAATGAATAATGTTTTTTATATTAATAGGTGTATGTATGCAAGCAAAAGGCATGGATGTTTATGTTTAAACCTTAAAAGAAGCAATTGATGTTGCTATAGCAGTCGAGATCATACGAAATCAAGTATCTGTAGAGCAATTTGCCATCTTCCGAAAAAGTATTAATTTCTGAATCACAAGATAAATTGTTATGCAATAAATAGCAACAAACTGTTCCTGAAATACAAAAAATAGAATTATTGTTAAACAATAACAAAAAAACGCAGTTTCAATCAATAAAGCTAATGTGACAATAATAGAACCTGCTATAGCAATAAAAATCAATAAAAGCAGAAAAGGTGCTGAAGTGAAGTTGCTAACAATAATGAAAGTAATGTTTAATTATAAGTTGATGAAAAAATACGAGAAATTTCTTCAGTTAGCAGTAAAAATGACGTGCGATCAGGTACATTAACAAATAGTACAATATAATTACCGTCAAAAACCAGTCGAACACAAATAGTTGTTGCAACCCAAGCGAACAAGGTAACATATGTAGTATTTGTGGGATTACAACTAGTAAAAGAAACTCTTGTGACTACGAAGCACTATACTATTGATCTTATAACAGCGTTAGTTATATACGTTATGCTAAGTGTAAATAATAAATGGAATAGTTTCGTGTAACTTGATAAGGTTAAAGTAATAGAAAACACTGTTATTGTAAGCTACGTAAAAGATATTAATTTTTTACAGCTAGAATACCAAAATTTGAATGGATTATTTCTAAAGGAAGAGTAGATAGAAGAAGATCAACAAAACATAGTTAAACAACTTGATCAACGTAAGCCTAGTTTGCTACGTAAGGCGATTTATAGTACTTAAACCATTATTCGTGTACTTTCTTTAAGGTACATTGGTATAAAAAATAATGAAGCTGAAAAATTATGTTACTTGCAAAATTAAAGTTGGCTCAAGTACGCATTCAATCTGCACAAGAAGCACGTATCAAGTTTAAAGAATTGGAACATTAGCTTCAAGAAATTGATGAACAAAAATGCAATTTATTTAAAGAGGCTGCTAGTCTTAAGACTAGCGAATCTATGGTGTACTCTACAAAACGAACTCTTTCACGAATTGAGCGTGAAGTAGTTGTAGCTTTAAGTCAGGTAATTTGATTACCATTTTAATGAAATTTTGAACGGGTTTTTTGCCCGTCTTTTCTTTTTGACACGAGTGGATCGTTAACAGTGCAAAAAAGTGGAGTACACTTTAAAATGTTGTTAAACCCATATTTTTTATCAAGCATAAGCTTGTAAATTCAACGCTTTCTGGGGATTCTATATGTAGAAAGTATTGGTTTAGATTATCTATTTCATTACTTGAAGGTATTTTTTTTTTCTTCTTATTTGGCTTACATCATCACTGTTCGACACTTCATGCAGCGTTTAAGTTACGGCATGAGCGTTTTTAAGTATAAAAACGCATCATAATGTTGTATTGTAGTGATTCGATTTTGACCAGCAAAGTGCACTGGTATTTGTCAATAAAAATATAGACCATGGAGAATTATTCCACGGTTACTGATTTTGTTAAGTTGTGAGGCTTATTGATAGGGTGTTTTGGTTTTTTGGTTATCTTATAGCTTAAATATTGCATGACATCTGGCATGACTAGAGTGGATAGATATTGATTGACGAAAGGGAAAATGAATATCGTTTCTCCGAGTTTACAGAGTTCATCCTGGTCTTTTAATGCAACTGTAATGCGATGTCCACCGCGCGCTTTAACTTCTTGAGCATTAGAAAGTAATTTCTGATAAATGAACGGAGTTGGATGTGAAAATAAAAATATTGGAGTTTTTGCATTTACGAGTGCTAGCGGACCATTTTTAAGCTACCATGCTGGGTATGCTTGTATAAAAAGATAGAAAATTTTTTTTAATTTGAGTATTGCCTCTATGACAAGGGGATAGCTTATGTGTTGTCCTAAGAAGATGGTTTTTTTGTAGTGTGCATAACGTGAACCAATTGTCTTAACGATATCTAATTTATAATTTTCTATGTTGTTTTCAATAAGCTTGGCTACGCTCTGGAGTTCTTCTTCTGCATGTTTTAATTGTGCTTTATTAATAATACCTTTTGCCAGTGTATTCTGATGGGCCAGTCAATATAAAACGGTGAGTTGTGTTGAAAAGGCCTTAGTGGAGGCGACCGCAATTTTGTGTTCTGCTTCTCTAATGAGAGAGCTTGATACCACATTAGTAAGTGGTAGTGTTGGAAGAGACATGCTGTTAATAAAATGTATTGCTTTGAGGGTGTCGGTGGTTTTTCCTGATTATGATATTATGAGGTGGAGACAATGTTGTTCTGGAATTTAAGGCAGTGTACTTAAATTAAGAAGTAAGTGATACCTTAGTTGAAAGTAGTGCGATTGATTCAAAAAAAAATTGTGCAATTTTGCCGGCGTGCCACGATGTTCTGGCGTCAATAATGTGTATATTGTTAAGTTTTTTTAGGTGCTCAATAGGAAATCCAAAATAATCAGAAAGACAATGATTAATTGAATGTAAAAATGATACGGTTTTCTAGTAGCGTTGCGCTGTTCATAAATTTCTTTGAACATGTACCATTTTTTTCATTTTTTTGAAAGTCAATATCTCTCTCTTGTACACGGATGGGTAATGGTTTACCAGTAAAGTTGTATAGTTCAAGTATATCAGCTTTTAATAGCGCAAAACTCGTATCTGGTAAAAATAGAATTTTTTTGGTTTTGTTAGCAAAGGCAAGAGTGTCCGAAGTAGTGAACATTTCATTATTATGTGCTGATGCTGATATACACTGGTGATTGCTTATGCACTACGATCATTTGATCTGGATACTCTTGACAAGATTATTATAACGGCATATGCGCCTTTTAGTTGATTTACAATATTAACAAATGCAGTCTTGAGCGTATTATGTGAAACAAGAAGTGCTTCAAAAAGGTACGTAATTACTTCTGTGTTAGTATCTGAATAAAATACGTGACCAGTAGCGACGATTTTATTTTTTTGAAAATTTGGGTTTCATATTTTTTTTTCAACTGATAAATGATGATCTGGAAACTTTTTTCAGTGTTGGATGATGATGAATAAAAAAAGAGCTTTATTTCAAGATCGATTTCTTTTAGTTTTTATATAAAATTTTCTATATGGAGTATACTTATGTTCAATAATTCTTTCATGGTTTTCGGACATATATAAAGGTTATATATGATACATAAATACCTTCGTATTGAACAATCACTTGGCCTAAACGGACAAGCATTGTTATTTGACGCTAAAAATGCTATTTTATTTATCATGGCATCGATGTTAAATATCTTATGCGCGGTAAATTGCATTTTACCGATATGCTACGATCTCATGAGCTGTATTAACTGATGTAACTATTGACCAGCTTTGGCACAGCAGTATTTTTTGATGAAGCGGCTTATATTTTGGAAATAGATACCTCTTTTGTGAATAAATTCAGTATTTCAGCAGCTTTGCTGGGCAAGCTTATTTGTAAAACAATACTTCAAAATTATTAATCAACTTAAGATTATTTCAGGACTACTTCCTGATTATAATTATTCAATTGAAACAAAATATTTATATATTCATTAGCCATTTTGTCCATTCATTGCCATGGCATCACAAGATCGCTTGATATAGGATTATTATCAAACACTTATCAAGGAAATCGAATATTTTGTGCACAAATGTGGCCATAAAATGTCTATTGATACCATTTTTATAGGCGGAGGTATACCAAGTATTTGAAACTCTCCTACTTGACATGTTTGATAAACTAAAAACATTATTCGATATTCACTCCAATGCCTCTATATCTATAGAGGTCAATCTAAGTACCGTAAACCAGAGTAAATTAGCAACTTGGAAAAGGATAGATATTTCACGATTAAGTATAGGAGTATAAAGTTTAAATGATGCGGTATTAAAGAAGTTAACTTGCCTACAATCAAATTACGATATTTACCAATTATTATCACAAGCAAAGACATTATTTAATAATTTGTCCATTGATTTAATTATCGGTTTGTCAGGTATAAGCGCTGATGAATGGCGTAAAACGGTCAACGAAATTACTTTATGACCAATAACACATGTTTCCGTGTATTTTTTTTTTCATATATGAAAATACTCCATTATATTTTGAAGTAAAAACACAAAAAGTAATACTTCCTTATGAAGATGCGGTAGTTGATTAGTATTATTGGACATCACAAATACGCAAACATAATGGTTTTAATTAATACGAAATTGCGAGCTTTGCAAAACCAGGCTACGAATGTAGACATAATATCGTGTACTGGGAACGAAAACCATACAAGGGATTCGGCCTAAGTGCCTGCTTCTTTGATGGAGCTCGGAGATTTCAAAATCAAACAAATCTATCTCTTTATTTTCATGAAATTCACCAAAAAAAAGAACCGATTATCTTTTCAGAGGAGCTTATGCATAAACAAATTTATCTAGAAAAAATAATGCTCGGCATACGTAGATCAATAGGTATAGCACTCAGCACGTTGCTCGAAAGCTTAAACCAAGGGGAACAAGAAAAACTTATTGCGGAAATCAAATGATTAAGGGATAACAATCTCGTCATTTTGCACAACTATCATATTATACTTACCGTTGCTGGATTAGCGGTTGCGAATGAAATTTTAGTTAAATTATCCAGGTAAAAATAAATAAATGAAATTAAATAAAAAACATAGCGTTGCTTATTACTTTTTACGAGGTGTATCATGGCAAAGCATATTGGTGTTAAACTCCCTGAAGATTTAATTCCGGTATTAAAAGAAGGTAAAACTGTTGGAGTTTTTGCAACATTTTCTGAAAAGGGCTTACCCAACATCACTCCGATTCAGTGTTTATACCCAAAGAGGCTTGAAAACATCCTTATTTCTATCCATAAAGAGTACATTGGCTATCATAATATGGTATGGCAAAAAAAGGTCATGCTGTGTTTTATGGACGTAAATAATGTTATATATAGCATACTAGAAAGAACTGGTGTTGTATGTGCTCCATCTAATATTCATTCACTCATGAATATTGTGCGCATAAATATTATCGATATCAATAGTGACCGCTCACTTTTGATGTGCGTTGATTCAGGAGTACGTTGTAGCTACACCTCTTGGGAAGCTGAATAATTATCCGTCAGGTTTATGGACGAACTTAAAGAACTTGCCCGCATTCTATAACTTTGCGATATTTAGTAAAGGAGTTGTGTTTATGTATATTGCTCTCCTCAATCTTATGATGGCATGAGCCATAACTAGCACGTTGCTGGCACAATAACGTGACGAGATTTTTTTTATAGCAAATGCGCTTTCTGATAATATGCGGCAGATTACGTTCTTCACAACTAAATAACTATCCACATCTAATATAACAAGCACCTCGGCAACTTCACTACAAGAGTTGATTCAAAATATTGCTTAGCTTGTGGCAGAAAAATAAAAAAGTCCATCAATAATTACTGATTCTCTTGCAAAACTTCAATAAATAATCCAAGGCCCAAACTTATTTTTTCAAGAAAAGCCTTTAGCTGAGAAGACACCTGTTAATCCAGCAACAAATCTTGATAAACTCTAAGAACCTATTGCAACGCTCACTTCCACATCACAACATCAGGAATCAACTGCATTACAAATGATGGCCATACAACCAATTACAGCAGCACTTGAACCTACCGCATCCAAACTGATAGAAGCAAAAAAATTACCTGATACAAACTTTTAAGATATAGATCCTGCTACTATAGTAGGTTTTTCTATTTTAGGATTAGAAAAGCTTTCTGGCAATTGACTTTTTAAAAGAATTTGGTGGGAAAAAACTGAAAGTTGTTACGAAAAGATCAAAAGACTTGTTGACCAGGTTATGGATCTTCGCATGCAATTTCTCGCAAAACAGAGTGAAGTAGACAATAAAACTCTCGATCCATTTTATATAGAGCAATCTATTAATCAGGGACATCTTAAAGAAATAGTTAGTTTTTTAATCAATAAACTAAAAGATTCACGAGAACGTGATAAAAGCCTTTCCCCACAAGAACGCCAGCTTTAGGAAACCTTGGTAGCAGAAAAACGTTTTTTAGAATAACTACGCCTCGATGTGGAATCAATACGTGTTATGAATATCGCACTTGATGATGCGCTTACGATATTCATGTAATAAGTTACTTTATATCGATCATATGAAAACAAGTTCTGGGAACTATTCAAGGATATTGTTTAAGTGTTTGATTACGAGTAGGCACGCACCTTGTACTACAATATGAATATATACCTTGATAACATAAAAAATATTTACAACTATTTAAAGAATGCATTTTTGCAACATTTTGATGGTTTGATAACAATAATTCAATAATACGTAACACGTATTAAAACAATAATGTTCACGTTACAAGAAAAAGGTGTCAACTTACGGCAACAGCAAATCATCATTTCAGATCAGGAAGCAACATTAGAAAAATAAAGCACTCCTATTACCTCACAGTAGGACAAAGATCAAGCAGAAAAAGACAAAGAACCTAAGAGCTTTATATCACTCACCTGAAGTAATGTAATAAGATTTTTTAAGATAATATGGGATCTGTTAATTTTCTGGCGATATTAATTTGCTGCATATGTATTTTTATGATAGTTTCTTATGCATATGCCACCAGACTATTCACTTTATGTCGATATAACTCAGCGGTAGTGTAATTGCTTTGTAATCAATCGGTCGTTGGTTCAATTCTGATCATTGGTTGCAGCAGTAAAATTATCATTTAAAATTTCCTAAGAACTTGTTTCTTCTTTTTATTGCGCATTTTGACTTTTAAACCACTTTTTGCAATAATAATTGAAAACCTGATATTTATAAATTATATTTTTACAGGATCATATGAAAACTATAAAAAAGATTGTTGATGCTCCTCTTGCTCATGGTGTGGGATAGTATAAATCTTTCGTTACCCGAGTATGGCTCCATTTAGGAACAGGTGCTATCTTTGTTAATGGGAAATTGGCTCAAGATTATTTTGAAACTGACTTCAATTACATTACGGTATAAATATTCATTAAAGTCTGCGCTTTGTTTGTTCACTATGATGTGAAAGTTACTGTAAAGGGTGGCGAATTACGCGGTCAAGTTGACGCAACTGTTTTTAGCATTTCACGTATTTTGGCAAGTCATAATGAAGCTTTATGTTCTATTTTCAGGAAAGACGGTCTATTTACGGTTGACTCACGTCTGAAAGAGCGCAACAAGTATGGTCTACGTGATGTTTGGCGCAGGTTCCAATTTGTAAAACGTTAATTATTCACTCAAACGAGCATTACCTGGTTGCGTGTGTTACTTGAAAGGTATAATATGCAATATGTAGTGTTGTTGAATATATTGGTAAAAATTCTAGTCGTCATGTTGTACTTGAAGGTCTTTTGCATCTTGAATATCGTGTCTATGATTCTGCCGGTTTTGTCTATCTTATCCATTAAGATAAACGTTTTTTTTTACTAAACTAAAGTGGAGGATGGTCTTGTAAATCTCATCATTGTCCTAGAACTATACCTATTAATAGGCATATCGGAATTGGACACACCTGGTGGTCTACGCATGGTCTTATTTTGCAATGCAATGCACATCCACAGTTTGATTGTGAAAAAAATAATTTTAATTATTCACAATCGTATTATAGAAAATCATCATAAAATTAAGAATAAATTTGTCGCTATTGGTCAGCTGTTTTTTATTTATCTTTTTGAAAATTTGGATCTCATATTTTTTTTATATAATGATCTTTTAATTTTTTTAAAACTAAATATTTTTTTTTTAATTGATGAATGATGATCGTACAATAGATGTTAAATTTTATATATACAAAATTTAATGCATTCTGATATTGTATCTTATATAGTAAGATGCTTATATAAGCATTACCGCTATAAATGAAACACAATTAAAAAGTTGCAATTTGTGGATATGATCTTTCCCTATATTGTGATTGGTATTTCCCAATAGGTACATATAAAAGTATAACATTTCTTGTAAGGATATATATTAATATTTAAAAAAAAGACAAAGATGCTAGAAAGTCGAGAAGTTTTATGATGATTTGGATAGGTTGATCTCGTGTTGGGACTCCAATAGAGAGGTATCAAAACTACTTTCTTTTTTTTTCCATTTTAAAGAAAGTTATCGTTTATCTTGTGGTGTGTGGAATTATAAGGCTAGGTATAGACATATTTTTGCTTGATAGATCTGTGGTTGGATTTCTTATATATTGTTTGATTCTGGGTATTGGCAACTCTATTATGAATAATGTTGCGCACTTACATAACTTACCTATGCTTTTGATCTTTATTTTAGATCTCTTTGTAAAAATAAAGGTGGTAGCAAAGTTATTATAAGATTAATAGAGCTTTTTATTAACACAGGATATAAAGAAAAGTTAAAAGGCCAACATTAACTCATTAAGTTCTGGAAAATCTGGTTGATGTTTTATATTCTGATTCTGCGTTGTTTGGTCGCGTAGAGACGTTTTTAGACACTTTGCGTGCATTATTTCTGCTAAGAAAACATATTAACGTATAAATAGTTTAATTAAAAATTATGTAATTAAGCTTATTTGGATAGAATTAGAGAAAAAATCAGAAAGAGCGGTCAGCTCTTACTTTAATATTAACATTTTTTATTTCATAGTTTGAATAATTTTTATGTCAACAGATTCTGTTGATTTTGTTATATTTATTTTTGGTTGAGTTTCTATTGTCTGCATTTGCTTGAAAAAGAGAAAAATTAAAAGTCTTATTTCAACTTATCAATTTTTTCAATTTGATGTTAGGGTTTTTATTGTTTTTGTTTTATTATAATTATAATTTCAGTTATTCATATTCAATTATTTCGATTGTTAAAATACACTGTTACATACGAAATAAAGGTATTTTAAGAGTTTTTAACAAGGTTTTAATCTTTAATATCTTTTATATTTTTGACATAAATCTGCTTTATGGCGTGTAATGAGGAAATCGGTTAGAGAGAGATATTGGCTCTAAAAAATTAAAAATCGATCACAATTTTTGACTTAGAAATTTAATCACTAAAATTGTTTGGGAAATATGAAACTAACTTATTCATTTAGTTATAAGGAAAAACGCCAGTCGTTAGTAATTTTTCTGATTAATGTCTTGTTGTTTTCTTTTTTTATGCCTAAATTTATGAAATATAAAAATT
>Ga0073932_1006721_pt1 | contig 11621 bp, 10 predicted proteins | sample DewCreD2012metaG_FD_76967 | JGI IMG/M metagenome (GOLD analysis project Ga0073932, IMG submission 76967) | Hot spring sediment bacterial and archeal communities from British Columbia, Canada, to study Microbial Dark Matter (Phase II) - Dewar... ... | reverse complement strand
ATCGCTCAGCGCCCCTTTGGTGGTCACACGAATAATGTGACTAAAAAGCCGGTGAGGCGCGCCTGTTATGCCTCAGATCGAACCGGGCACATGATTTTACAAACGCTCTACCAGCAGTGTATTAAGAATAATATTCTGTTTTACGATGAATTTCAGGCCATGGATTTGTTACTGGTAGATGGCAAGGTGGCCGGAGTGGTAGCTGTAGAACTGGCAACCGGTGAACTGCATGTTTTCCATGCCAAAGCGGTAATCTTTGCAACCGGGGGGCACGGGCGTATCTGGGAAATTACTTCCAACGCATACGCTTATACTGGCGATGGGTGTGCCATTGTCGCGCGGCGGGGTATACCACTGGAAGATATGGAATTTTTCCAGTTTCATCCGACTGGAATTTATAAATTGGGCATTCTGATTACGGAAGCGGTGCGGGGTGAAGGTGGGATTCTCTTCAATAAAAAGGGAGAGCGTTTCATGGAGCGCTATGCGCCAACCATCAAAGACCTCGCCTCACGGGACGTGATCAGTCGGGCGATGTACCTGGAAACGCGCGCTGGCAATGATGTCAACGGTCAGCGATTCTTTTACCTGGACGTCACGCCCGAAACCGTGAATAAATACGCTGATATTGATGGCCGAACCCGTCCTGATGGAACCCCATATCGGGTTACTGCCCAGGAAATCCTCTCAAAAATTCCCGACATTGCTGACTTTTGCCAGACTTATCTTGGAATCGACCCGACCAGGCAACCTATCCCGGTACAGCCTACTGCCCATTACGCCATGGGCGGAATTCCCACCAATATTTTTGGTCAGGTGGTGATTGATGAGAAGAACACAGTGTTGCCAGGTTTGTATGCGGCTGGAGAAGTGGCCTGCGTGTCTGTCCATGGGGCGAACCGCCTGGGAACGAATTCTCTGGTCGATTTAATCGTTTTTGGTAAACATGCCGGGATGAACGCGGCGGAATTTGCCCTGGGCGCTGATTTTGTTCCTCTTCCATCCGATCCGGATGAATACGTGCGTGAGCAAATTTCTCGTTTACGGGCAGGCTCTGGAAAAGAAAAAGCTGCAGCGATTGCACGTGAATTGAAGGCGGAAATGTTTGACCACGTTGGAGTTTTCCGAACACAGGAGGGGCTGGAACACGCAATTCAAAAGGTTCGGGAACTTCAGGAGCGCTTTAAGGATGTGCGCGTGACCGATAGCGGAAAAATTTTCAATATGGAGTTGTTACAGACATGGGAACTGGGCAATATGCTCGATCTGGCCCTGGTCACTGCGCAATCAGCTTTGGCGCGAACCGAAAGCCGTGGTGGACATGCTCGAGATGACTACCCTGCTCGCGACGACGTGAACTGGTTGAAACACACTCTCGCATGGATGGACAAGGATCAGATCCGCCTTGGTTACAAGCCAGTGGTGATTACCAAGTACCCACCCAAAGAGAGAACGTATTAGAGGAGTTCAGCCATGCAAATAAAACTGCGTGTTTTTCGATTTGATCCTGAAAAGGACCAGAAACCTCGATTTGATACTTTTTTCATGGATGTGGATCCAAACGACAGGGTTCTTGATCTGCTGGAATATGTCAAGGCGGATTTTGATAGCAGTCTGGCATTGAGGCGATCCTGCGCTCATGGAATCTGCGGGTCGGATGCCATGCGGATTAATGGGAGGAATTATCTGGCGTGTAAGGTGCTGGTAAAAAACCTTCATAGCGATCAAATCACGGTGGAGCCGCTCCTTGGCTTACGGGTAATAAAAGACCTGATTGTGGATATGGAGCCATTCTTCGAGAATTACCGATCGGTGCTCCCATACTTGATCAACGATGAGCCTTTGCCCGAAGACGGTAAGGAGCGGTTGCAAACTCCCGAAGAACGCGATCGTTTCGAAGATACCACCAAATGTATCTTATGTGCGGCCTGTACAACTTCCTGCCCGTCCTTCTGGTCCGATGAACGATACGTGGGCCCGGCTGCTATCGTCAATGCTCATCGGTTTATATTTGACAGCCGTGACCGAGCCGCTGAACGGAGGTTGAATATCCTCAATCAGCAAATTGGGGTGTGGCGTTGTCGGACGGCATTTAATTGTACGGAGGCCTGCCCAAGGGATATTCATATCACTGCGGCTATCGCGGAGGTAAAACAGGCTGTTTTGAGCGGGAAGGTATAATTCGCCAGTTACCCGAATAAACCCGGCGCCGTCTCTGGGCTAGGGATGAGCGCCGGTCGTTTTTTAAAAATTTCATGCCGGGAGAATGATCAACCGATGGATTCCTCCCGGGGTGGCAGGCATGTATTCCAGGCGTTGATCTTCTGGAAAATAACGGGTTTGCCCTGCCGGGGCTTCGACCCGGATTCCAGAAGGGTACTGGAACAAGGGTATATAAAGTTCTGTCGGGGCATTAATCGCTGGATCGTGCTCAAAGTGGTATTCCATGCGTTTTTTCTTCCGATCAAAGCGCAGGAAGATCGGTTTACCGGCAGTGGCTATCGGGTAGGGGCGAAGAACGGCGTCGAGCGCTCGCCCACCAGAATGAATATCTTGAGGGTTTGTCTGCTGGTCGCGACTGAAGATAGAGAAGTCTTCTCCATTCCATTGATCGCCATGCTGGTTGGTATTGTCTGGAGTGTAATTCCATAACGCACCGGAAAGAAGGTTGGCTTCGATAGCGCGCATAGAACGATCCATTGCTTTAGATTGCGCTGAAAAATTTCCGCTCCGATATGCGCGCCGATGGTTCAGGTCAAAGGGAATTCCGAACTCTCCGATGAACACCGGCGCTCCGCCCAGGTGTTCATTTGCCTCACGTTTGAACCGCGCAATTTGTTCGCGGAAAGAGCGCTCGATAGCCCAGGGGGTAAAAACGGGTTTTCCAGTGTGAAAATCACCGGCAACCCATGAAGAATAATGTTTGAACACCAGTGTATACGCATCATACCAGTGCGGGGCATGTACAATCCGGGAGGCATCCTCCTTACCCCAGTGTGGGGCGGGGGCGCTGGGTTCGGTCTCAATAAAGATGATCGCCTGAGGGATTTCTTCCCGAATCTCTCGAGCGTACCGGTTAGCAAATGGACGGAAATAATCCTGGTTGAAGTTAAGCATCCGCCCCTTGACTTGATTAAAGTGGAATGGGCGAAGCAGTCGAGGTTGCCCATTCGGGTCAATATCCCAGACGCCGTTGGAGCGCCAGATACACTCGAATCCTTCTCGCCAGAGCCTCAACCCTTTTGGATTAATCAACCGTGAGGCTATTTTCCGATTTCCGCTCAGTTTAAAATCCCAGACCCCCACTTCCAGGGGAATTCCACTGGCTAACACCATGGCTTCGAGAGGGGTGGGAAAATCTCCAAGGCGCGGCCGGCCGCAACATTTATTGAGATCTTCAATGCCGATATAGCCCCGAATGGGTTCATTCATTGTGTCAAAACCAACCACGTTTGGCAGGTCGCGTAAGGCATGGGACAGGCGGCGCATGGCAGCAATGTAATGCCGTTGAAGAAATTCCTGGGCGGGTTCTCCTTCCATGAAGGTGTTAGGCGCCAGATCATTCCCGGCGAAGAAAAGTGCGAACATCGTGGCGGCGGCGAGTTTATGCGCGTTGGTTGGCCAGATCATCCGAGGGAATGGATCGCCATGGAGAGCATGGACGATTGCCGCTCCGGTCTCCTGAAGAAAACGTAAATCCATTCCGGCCAGTTCAAGAGTCCATCCCGGGGCGCCATCGCCACCGGTAAAGCGACTCCAGACATCCTGATGTGGATCGATAAAAACCTGGATCCCGTATGAGAGGGCTTTTTCGAGGATTGCCCGTACATACTGGATATACTCGTCATCGTAAATTCCGGGGCCTGCATGTTCGATGGCTTCCCAGGTGACTAAAAAGCGAAGAAAGGTGAACCCCCATTTCTTAAGCCTTGCGAAGTGTTCATCGGCCTCATTGAGGGGTAAGGGCCGTCCTACAAACGAGACCTCGCGATGGTTAAAAAAGCCATCCAGAACGTGGGTTGGCAGGTGGGGTCGGCTTGGAATTTTGCTGCTGCCTGCCAGATTGATCCCCCGCAGCATCAGCGTGCGGCCAAATTCATCTACAAAATCGGAGTTATTAATGGAAATAATGTTCATACCCCTGGGGTTATTATAATTAGCCAGAGGTTATCCTGCAACCCGAATCCCTGCCGAATCTAAGGTTATCTCAAGACTTTGTCTGATAACCCCTCGCTCTTTCCTCCTTGCTGGAAAGAGATGGAGGAGTGGAAAATTTTTCCATGGATCAGATGAACCTGGAAGGGTATAAAACAGCATCACCTTACCTGATGGTTGAGATCTGACCCGGGTTAAAAAAGGTGGTACTGGCGAGACGATGATAACTATTCGGGCAGGAGGGCATTAAGCAAGATGATCACACCGCCCAGGATCAAAAAATAAGGCCAGTAGGATCCAATACTAAGGTTGAAGAGAAAATACAAGGCGATGAAAAGAAAGATAACGCCGCCTACCAGGCTATTTCGAGCCCGATGGGTAAGACGCTTCTCTTCCTGGTAATGATTCCAGGCCTCTACAAAGGACGTAAAGGAGGGGATCAGAATGAATAAAGCCCACCAATTGTTGAAGGAAAAGTTTGTGAAATTCTGGAGCAGTAAAAGCCCGCCTGCCAGAATGAGAATGACCCCAATGACCCAGCCGGAATTTTTTCCACGGCGGCGTCTCTGGTACTCACGCAAAGGGGGATTGGAAAAGGGATGATTTTCTCCGTTCGGCTGTTTCCATTCAGATTCGGTACCTGGCTGGATGTCTGAGTCGTTACTCTGGCCTGTCATGGTTCACTCCTTCTGATTCTGCTCTTCTCTCTTATCATATACGAAAATTACAAAGAATGGTCGTATCAGTTACCGGTTTCATGGATGTGAATAAGGCGGTCTTTGGCCAGAAATGAGATCGGGAACGAAAAAGGGTCTTCTCTTGCAATTGCCTGGAAAGGAGGGAATGGTCTGTCTCAACCATCAGTGGGAGGATGGGCGAGAAAGAGAGAGCCGCTTATGGATGGGCCGGGAATATCAGGGTGAATGGGAGAGGGGCGATTGTTGAACTGCCCGAGTAAGATCATGGATCAGAAGGTCTAGAGGAATATCGTGCACCAGAGCGGCATCTGCCAGGGTATCGAACGCGGACAGACTGCACCCCACGCAACTCATATGATGCCGCAGGAACACCGAGATCGTTTCAGGATAGCGCTCCATGATCTGGGCTACCATGATATGGGGGGTTATTTCCAAAAAGCCGGATGGTTGATTCTTGTCCATTTCTAAAAACCAGTATACAGGATTGACTTTTTCGCTTCTTTGCGCCTGCACAAAGAAGCTAACCGCCTGCTCCGCCTGGCGGGAGGTCTTCCGCGATTTTGACCAGTCCATGGGGAAAACAGATAATAATTTTTTCACGCCCGCTTTTAATGAGGCCCTGGTTTTCCCATTGACTGAGGATACGGCTGACGGTAAACAGTGTGGTTCCGGTCATCTCGGCCAGGTTTTGCCGTGAAAGGGGGAGATCAATGAGCACGCCCTCGTTTACTTTACGTCCCGTCTGGGCTGCCAGGCGAAGAAGAGCCCGCGCAAGCCGCCTTTCTACTCGTTCGGTGGCCAGCTCTTTCAAGCGATCCTGGTATTCGTGAACCTGCCCGGCCATCATTTTCATGGTGTTCAACGCGATGGATGGGTATTTCTCGATGAGAGGTTTCATCACTGAGCGGCTCCAGACCAGCGCCTGGCAGGGTTCAGCGGCCTGAGCGGTAACCGGATAAACCGTGTTCTCGATCAGGGCAATGACAGCAAAGAAAGTCCATGGACCAATGAGGCGCATGAGCACCTGCTGGCCATCGGGTGTGAGCTGGAGGAGTTTTACGCTCCCTTCTTTCAACAGATAAAGAGAATTTGCCGGGTCACCCTGAAGGAAGAAAAATTCTCCGGCATCTATCCGATGAAGCCTTGCTGCAGAACATACCTCATGCAATCCCAGATCACCCAGACCGCTGAAGATGCTGGAAATCCTAAGGAAAGAGAGAATCTCATCATCAACCATCCGGCCTATTGTAGCCGAATTTGCCCTTTTTGCCTCAATTTACCTATCCTGATTCTTTAAGAAGCGATCAGGGAACCTGTTCAAAAGTGAAGTTGATCGTAAGGGTAACGCCATCCTTAACAATGAGCACCCCGGCGATATTGGGAGGTTCCACCCCCCAGTCTTTCATCATTAAAAAGGTGGTGGCTTCCCCGGTCAGGCGGTTGCCACTTTTAACGGCTTTTACATTCCATGTGATGGGGCGCGTTGTCTCTCGAACGGTCAGATTTCCTTCCATTTGAAAAGTTAATTCCTGCCCTTCCTGTGGGTTATTTGGAAAACCGATCAGCTGGCTGACGGTGAATTTTGCTAGCGGAAAACGAGAGGACTCGAGCCAGCGGCCACGAATGGCATTGTCTCTTCGAGAGCTGTCTGTGGTCAGGGTGCTGATATCTACGGTAAATTCGCCAAATTGGATTTGAGCAGGATTGTTTAAATCTACCAAGAACTCACCAGTTACCTGATTGGTTTTTCCAATGGCCGTATTAAGGCGATTATTTTCGTTAAGAAAGGTTTCATCAACAGCATATTGGACCGTTGTCTCAGCAGGAACAACTTTAAATGTCACAACCGAAGAAGGTTGCGATTGGGGAGTTGAAACGGCAGGGTAACCCCCTTGAGGGGTGGGTGATTCCTGGGGAGTGGCAGTGAGAGCCGGTGTGAGGGTTGGAGACTCTGGCAAAGGTAATGTTGCGGCTGGAGAAGATGTGAGAGCCGGTGCAGAGGGCGCACAGGCAGAAATTAAAAGGCAAATACTGATAAGAAGGAAGGATATTTTGTAGCGGATCATAGGAGGTTTCCTTTCTGATTTTAAAGAAGGTTTACCTTTGATACGAAATCATAACCTAAATAGATGTAATTTATCGAAAAATAAATAAAAAATGAAGAAAACTCTCATTTAAAATTAAATAAGCCCCTCGAATGGTCGGGGGCTTATCGATCGGAAGATTGAATATTTATAAATTAAAGTTTTTCGCTGCCATGGCGGCAATGGATTCGCCGATGGCAATAGACGCGGTGGCAGCGGGTGATGGCGCATTAAGCACATGGACCATTCGCTCGGCTTCCACAATCCGAAAATCATCCACAAGATTTCCCTGGGGATCCAAAGCCTGCGCCCGAACGCCTGCGCCGCTGCGGTGAATATCATCAGCGGTCAGATCCGGGAGCAGGCGTTGTAAGGCTCTTACGAACGCCGCCTTGCTTAAGGAGCGGTAGTACTCCCCAATGGCGGTTTTCCAGTATTTCGCAGCCATTTTCCAAAACCCGCCATACAGGGCATATTCGAACATGTCCCTGAGGGAAATATCGCTCATTTTATATCCTTCTCGTTTGAAGGCCAGAACAGCATTAGGGCCAGCTTCGACGCCTCCTTTAACCATGCGGGTGAAGTGCACGCCCAGGAATGGAAACCGCGGATCGGGAACCGGGTAGATCAGATTGCGAACGAGATGGTGCTTTTCGGGAATGAGTTCGTAATATTCGCCGCGGAAAGGGACGATTTTGAGGCCCGGGTCTACCCCGCACAGGCGGGCTATTCGATCGGATTGTAAACCGCCGCAATTAATTAAACTGCGTGTAGTAATTTCACCCTGTGGCGTGGTCAGCACAAACTCGTTTCCAACCTTTCGAAAGCCTGTGACCCTGGCATTGGTTTTTATTTCGCCGCCAGCCTGCCGGATAAGGCTGGCATAAGCCTCGCAGACACCCACATAATCGACAATACCGGTTTGAGGTACGAAGATAGCGGCAATGCCAGCGGCATAAGGTTCGTACTCTTTGATTTCTTCTCCTCTCAACCGGCGCAGGCCGTTGAGGCCATTCTGGAGCCCCCTTTCATAGAGGCGATCAAGGGCGGGCAATTCACTTTCTGAAGTGGCCACAATGACTTTCCCGCAACGATCGTGGGCAATGGAGTGTTCGGCGCAGAACGCGTACATGGCCTCGCGCCCCTTGACGCAATTTTGGGCCTTCAGGGAGCCGGGCTTGTAATAAATTCCCGAATGGATGACCCCGCTGTTGTTTCCGGTTTGATGGGCTGCGAGGCGATTTTCGGCTTCAAGGACTATGAGCGAGGGGTGTTTTTCTCGGGTCAGGGCCATGGCTGTGGCGAGGCCCACAATTCCACCGCCAATGATTGCGATGTCGTATGTGCTGGGCATGATTTCCGTCTCCTGGCTGTTTTTGGATAGTGTTTATATTATAGACCCCAAATCGCTAAAATGGGAAATAACAGCGAGACGATGCATGGTTTCTCTGAGGGAGGGATACAAAGCGCAGTAGACTTCTTCGAAAAGCCGGGTGTAAATTCCTGCGCTGGCGGGGTCCGGTTCAATCCAGTGAGAGGGAAGAGGCGCCATGGCGTTTATGGCGTCGACACAGGAAGGGAACCACCCTGCACCGACTGCTGCCAAAATTCCGGCACCGAGAGATGCCGCCTCGGTATGGTTTGAAATGGCAATGGGTCGGTTAAGAATGTCGGCTAAGATGTGCAGCCAAAGCCGGCTGTGAGTCCCTCCTCCTGAGGCGATAATTTGATTTACCGTCAGGTTGGTTTCCCTTTCGGCATGTTGGAGTTGGAGGCGCAGTTCGAAACCAAGGCCTTCAAGAACTGCCCTGAAAAGGTGTTCTGGTTTGTGGAAGCCGCGGAGACCAAAAAAGACGCCACTGGCGTGGGAATCCCAGTAGGGGTTCATGGCACTGTTCAGATATGGGAGTAAGACAATACCTTCCGCACCCGGGGGTAGAGAGGAAGCTTTTTTTTCTATCTCAACCAGAGCCCCCTGAACCCCAAGGAGATCGTGGGTGAACCACTGGATGGTAAAGCCCCCGGCCAGGAGCACCATTTCGAGCACATAACTGCCTGGCAATCCGCCGATCATGGTGCGAAAGGCCGGAGAAACACCAAAAGACGGGCTTACCAGCCCCGTAATGATCGAAGTGCCCAGGCTTAAACTGGCGAGAGAAGATGAGAAGACCCCGCTCCCCAGGGTGTTGGCCTGGCCGTCACCCAGTCCGGCAATGACTGGCAGACCGGCGGGCAGCCCTGTTTCTTGAGCGGCTTCGTGGGTCAATGTGCCTATTACCTGCCCGGGTTCATATAACTCAGGGAACTGTTTTGAGCTTAATCCAAGCCAGGATAAACAGGGGGCATCCCACTGGCGACTGGGAATATCCAGCAGACCGGTCGGGTCGGCGCTGGCAGTTGATGTGGCGAGCTTCCCGGTGAGACGGTAATTCAGGTAAGCCCCTGTATCAAGAAAATGCGCCGTTTTTTCGAGGTTTTCCGGTTCGTGAAGACGTAGCCACTCGATTTTTCCAACCACTAAATTGGGCGTTAAAGGTTTTCCGGTTCGTTCTTGATAGGTGGGGTCATTCAGAGCGCTTTTCACTTCATCGTGAATTGGCCTGGCCCGTTCGTCCATCCAGAGGATCGCCGGGCGTAAAGGGCGCCCTCTGGAATCCAGCAGGACAAAGGTTTCGCGTTGATGCGAAATGCTCATGGCTGCGATTCGATCTGGATTAATTGAGCGAATCGCCTGGCGAATTGCAAGCGCAGTTACATTCCACCATTCCTGGGCAGACTGTTCAAAATGACCGGGGTTGGGCTGAAGGATGGTAAAACCTCCTCGTCCTTCTCCGCAGGAGCGGCCCCTGGAATCCCAGAGAATTGCTTTGCACGCAGTGGTGCTGAGGTCAATCCCAAGAACCAGGTCTTTCTGAAGCGCCATTTTTTACTCGAGCACACCGGCCAAATCGAGCACTGCTTCAGCGGCTTCGGGGAAAAGGCCCAGTTCCCAGGCGAGGTCAAGGAGGGTGTATCGCGACCGGTACTGAGGCCCTTTAATCAGCGCCTCCATGGCATCTTCTTTACTGCGGTGAACTGCGGAAAGGCTCATAGGCATTCCCGCCTGATGCAAGGGTTCACGGATCGATTCGAGAGAGGGGGCGTACGGGGTAACCGCGTTCCAGAGTTGTTCCCAATGATTTTGCACCCAGCGAATCCGATCCGCGAGCGCATCATCCGTGAGGTACTTTGTTTTCACCACTTCGTTGAAGATGGGGGCGGCCTTGCCGTATCGGGCCTGGTTCTCCCGCAGAAGATCTTCTACGGGCGGGCGGCGACGGATGACCTGCCGGGGGTCAATTTTTCCCGGATCGATCTTACGCATATATTCATAAAATGCGAGCATGATGATCGTGCCCACCCCTACCTGGGTGCCATGAAGGTTCTTGGGGAGGTGACGGGTGTGGGTCAGCAAATCCCAGAAGTGAGAAATTACATGCTCTGCACCTGAAGAGGGAGAAGTTTCTCCATTGAGGATGGTCATCGAAAGGCCCGATTTAAGAATGGCTTCTCCCAGAAAGGAAATGGCCTGAGTTTCGCGGTGGGCAATGCCCCTGGCTGAGGCATGAACCTGCCGCTCGTTTTCGGTGGTCATTTCGTAGGGAAGCGGGCAGAAATACCCTCCCCGGATAAAATGCGAGAGTTTCCAATCGGCATTGCAGATGCTCCTGGCGGCCAGATCACCCACCCCGGCATGAATCATCGACATGGGGGCATTCACCATAATATTTACATCCAGGAAAACGGCGTCAGCCGGGTTGAGCAAGACGCTGGTTTTGACGTCGTTCTCGGTCATGGTTGCCGTGATCGAGGTGAAGGCGTTCATGGAAGGCGCAGTTCCAAGGATGAGGAAGGGGCGCTGAGTGCGAGTGGCAACCCATTTGGTAAGGTCACAGATCACCCCGGATCCAGCGCCAATGAGTATTTCGGCTTCATCATCGACAGCCAACGCCAGCCGGTTGCCCAGTTCGGTTTCTGAATCGAGGAGCACCCCTTTTTCCCCGGCGGGAAGAAGGGAAAGGTTCAGCCCATTTTGGCGCAGCGGTCGGGTTACCTGTTCCAGGATCACTTCCTCGATTGCACGATCAAAAAGGATTTGAGCCTTTCGAGGTGGATGCTGAAGTATTCGCTCCAGAGCATGGGGGATTTCTTCCACCAGATACCCCACGCGCATTTCACCGATGGGCACCTGGTGAGTTTTTCCGCAATATGGACAGGAAAAGGTAGAATGAGAAAGGCCGTTAGAATCACGGCTGAGAAAATCTTGGAGTGATAGGATTGATGTGGCCATGCCCATGATTATAGTGGAAAATGGCATGAGGAATATGCGGGGATGAACGTTTTTTTAGAACTGACCGGCCAGGACTCTTTCGCCGGTTGGTCCGGCAGACCCACCGGCTGGTTCAATAGTGACGCCAAACCCCTCATAATGGGTCAGGAGGTCAGGCGTTTCGATCCTGAGGACGGCATATCCATCCTTCCCGACCGAGAAGACCCCGCCGCTGGTGCGGATTCCATCGCGGATTAACCAGAGCTGGTACTGGAAATCAGGAGGGAGTTCTTTTAACTGGTTGACTACCAGCAGGCCATACTCTCCGCCTGCGGTGTACACAATCATCCCCTCCGCATGGGGATTCGCCGGTGT
>Ga0073932_1006720_pt1 | contig 11622 bp, 8 predicted proteins | sample DewCreD2012metaG_FD_76967 | JGI IMG/M metagenome (GOLD analysis project Ga0073932, IMG submission 76967) | Hot spring sediment bacterial and archeal communities from British Columbia, Canada, to study Microbial Dark Matter (Phase II) - Dewar... ... | reverse complement strand
CGACCACGCCGGCCGTCAGGGCCGCCCCCAATCCCCAGTAGTCGCGACCGTCCAGATACAAACGATCACGCGCCACCCCCGTATCAATCTCCGGGAAGCATCCGAAGGCGTTGGTTCGCCGGTAGTGTTCAATGGAAAAGGGAAGCAGAGACAGCTCGCTCCGCGCCTCATTGAAGACGCCCGCGTGGCGCCCGTCGAATCCCAGCTTGGGTTGCGCCGCGCCTCCGAATCCCACCTGCGCCAGCCGGGTGGCGTGCGCGTTGACGTGCACGCCCATGCCGAAACCGAAGTTCAAGGCCATCAGGTCCATCAGGTCCGCCAGACGATTGGGCAGATACCACAGCGCCCGCGCCGCCGGCGACGGCTTGTGGCCCTCGTCGCGGATTCGGCGCGACGGATCGGGCCGCGGCCAGCCCTGCGGCTCGATCACGATGGCCCGCTCCGGGGTTGCGGAGGTCGCCTGCGCCAGACAGGTCCGGCCACCTGCGATGATAAAAACGCCGGCCGCCACGGCGGCGAAATCAACCCACAGAGTCTTCATGGCCGCCCTCCTGGCAGGCGAAACGATCCGCGATGAGTCAGGATGCGATTAGAACGCGGCGCGGGCGCCGGGGCAAGACAAGAATTCCCCGGCGCGCGCCGGGTGGGATCGAGGCTTGACCCCGGGCGGCGGGCGAAGACAAACTCCTTGCCATACGACAAACCATGCGGAAAGGTTCACCCTATGTCACTCAAGGTCGGCGTCAATCTGCTGCTGTTTGAAGACAAACCTTCCCCCGCCGTCCTGCGGCGTTTGGCCCGGCTCCGTCAAGTGGGCTTCGACGGCGTCGAGGTTCCCGTGTTCGATCCGCCGGCGATCGACCCGGAGCGGGTTCGCGCCGCCGCCGAAAAGGCGGGACTGCAATTGACCGCCTCGGGCGCGCTGCCGCCGGGCGCGCGGTTTTATGGCAGGGCCGCCGCGCCGCGCAAAGCGGCCGAACGCTACGTGCGCCAGTCGATCCGGGTCTGCGCGGCGATGGGCGCGAAAGTCTTCTGCGGCCCGCTCTACAAGGCCGTCGGCGACGTCGATGAATCCGTCCCCCTGACGGTCCAGCGCCGCGAAACCGCCCGCGCCCTGCGCCCCCTCGTCCAGGAGGCTGCGGAGGCCGGCGTCACGCTGGCTTTCGAACCTCTCAATCGCTTCGAGTCCAATTTCCTGAATACCGCCCGCCAGGGCATCGAGTTTTGCCAGGCCATCGGCGAAAAGGCCGGCGCGGGGCTGCTCCTCGACACCTTCCACATGCACATCGAGGAGAAAGACAGCGCCGCCGCCATCGCCGAGGCGGCCCGCGCCGGCGTCCTCGCGCATTTTCACGCCAGCGAAAACGATCGCGGACCCGCCGGCAGCGGACAGGTCCACTGGGAAGCCATCGCCGCCGCGCTGCGCCGCGCCCGATACAAGGGATGGACCGTCCTCGAAACCTTCAGCCAGAAAAATCAGGCCATCCGCCGCGCCGTGTCGTGCTGGAGGCCGTTCTACAAGTCCGAGGAAGGCTTCATGAAGTCGGGGCTGAGCTTCGTCCGGAGAGTTTTGAAAGGATAACGCGGACAAACCAAGGAAGTGACACAATGCGCAGCATGAACCACAAAACCCTCCTAAAACCCACGACTCTGTCCACTCCGTCCACCGCGACCACTCCGCCCACTCTCAAGAGGCCTCAATGATCAACTTCGCCCAACTCATCGCCAAAAGTCTGCGCCACTATTGGCGCGCCCATCTGGCCGTCGCTGCCGGCGCCGCCGTCGGCGCCGCCGTCCTGATCGGCGCGCTGCTGGTCGGCGCCTCGATGCGCTCCAGCATGAAGGACCTGGCCCTCGAAAGTCTGGGCCGCGTTGACAACGCCATCCGCTCCGATCTGTTCTTCCGCGAGGCGCTGGCCGACGCGTTCCAAGACGCCGCGCCCGTCATTGTGGCCGAAGCCTCGGTTTCCAACGCCGCCACCGGCGCGGTCGCTGGAAAAGCCCGCGTCATCGGCGCCCGCGAGACCTTCTGGCAGATTGCCGCCCCCGCCGGCGCGACGCCCAAGGTCTCACAGGACGCCCCCTTCTCCGCCGCCCAATGGAAGGAACTGGCCGATACGGACGCCGTGCTCAACGAACCCCTGGCCCGCGAGATCGGCGTCCAGCCCGGCGACGACATCCTGCTGCGCGTCGAAAAGCCCAGCGCCATTCCCCGCGACTACTATCTCGGCGACCGCAAGGCCGCCGTCGCCACGCTGCGCCTGCGCGTCGCCCGCGTCATCCCCGCCGCCGGCCCCGGTCGTTTCAGTCTCGACCCGACCCAGCGCTATCCCATGAACATCTACGTGCCGCTTGCCGCGCTCCAGCGCCGCCTCGAAAAGGAGCGCGCCGTCAACACGATCCTGCTGCCCGAGGGCGGACCCACGCCGGTCGAAATCCAGAATACCCTCAAACGCCACTGGCGCCTCGAAGACATCGGCCTGCGATTCCGAGCCACCACCGACGTGCTCTATCTCGAAAGCGACCGCATTTTCCTGCGCGAGACCGAACTGGGCCTGCCCAATCCCATGCTCACAGGTCGCGAACTGATTACCGCCATGCCCGCCGACTCCAGCCTGCCCTGGTTCCAGCCCGTCTATGCCTACCTGCTCAACGAAATCCGCCTCGGCGAGCGCGCCATCCCCTATTCCATGGCCGTCGCCACCTCCTGGGGATTCGACCGCAAACCATTCACGGGCATGGAAAACGGCATGGTCCTCAACGAATGGGCCGCGCGCCAGCTCCACGCCCGCTTCGGCGACGTCCTGACCCTGACCTACTACGTCGATGGCCCCGCCGGCCAGCTCATCGAGCAAACCACCACGCAAACCCTCTGCGGCGTCCTCCCCATGAGCGACCTGCGCGTCCGCGACGATCTCATCCCCCGCATCCCCGGCGTGTCGGACAGCGAACACATCGGCGACTGGGACGCCCCCTTCCCCATCGACCTCAAGCGCATCCGCCCCGAAGACGAAGCCTACTGGGATCAGTATCGCGCCGCGCCCAAGGCCTTTTTTCTGTTCGATCGCGCCGCCAAACTCTGGGGCGCGCGCTACGGCGCCGCCACCGCCCTCGCCATCGCCCGCACGCGCGACAACACGGTGGAGGCCCTCACGCAGCGCATCCTCGAACGCGCCAGTCCCTATGAACTGGGCCTGCGAATCGAATACGTCCGCAAAAAGGCCCTCCTGACCAGCGGCGGATCGACCGATTTCGCCTCCCTCTTCCTCGGATTCAGCCTCTTTCTGCTGGCCTCGGCGGCGATGCTCATCGCCATGCTCTTCAAACTCAGCCTCGAAGGCCGCGCCCGCGAGTTCGGCCTCCTGCTGGCCGTCGGCTATGGCCCCCGCCGCGCCCGGCGGCTCCTGATTGCCGAGGGCGCGCTGGTGGCGGCTGTGGGCGTCGCCGCCGGCGTGATCCTCGGGATTGCCTACGGCGCCGCGCTCATTCAGGGGTTGAGGACGTGGTGGGTCGCCTCGATTGGCGCGCCGTTCGTACGCCTGCATATCGATGGCGCAAGCCTGGCCGCCGGCGCCATCGGCGGATGGTTGCTGGCTCTTCTATCCATGTGGCGCTCGGCCGCGCGAATGGCCGCCGCGCCGCCGCGCGCGCTGCTCGCTGGGGGCGGCGTCCCGGCGGCGGCCGGATGGCGCTCGGGATGGCAGTGGGCCGCCGGCGCGCTCCTGGTGGCCGCGGGCGCCGGCGCCGCCCTGTGGGCCCCGTCGCAATCGGGCGAGGGCCAGGCCGCCGCGTTTTTCGGCGCGGGCGCGGCCTGCCTCGCGGGCGCCCTGCTGCTGTTTGCCGCGTGGCTGGGCCGGCGCGGCGCGCCCTCCGCCGCGCGGCTGAGCCTGGTCCGCCTCGGCATCGCCTCGGCGCGGCGCCGGCCCGGGCCCTCGGTCCTCGTCGTCGGCCTCATGGCCTCCGCGTCGTTCCTGATTGTCGCCGTCGGCGCCAACCGCAAGTCGCCCCCCGACGCCGCCGACAAAAACTCCGGCGCCGGCGGTTTCGCCCTGATCTGCGAATCGCCCCTGCCCATCTATGGCCCGCTGGATGAAAAAGCCCTCGGTGGGGCCTATGCCTTCCCTCTGCGTCTGCGGCCCGGCGACGACGCCAGCTGCCTCAACCTCTACAAGGCCGCCCGGCCCCGAATCCTCAGCGTTCCCGAAGACCTGATCCACCGGGGGGGATTTGATTTCGCCGACTATGCCGCCCTGGACGAATACACCCGCGCCAACCCCTGGTTCCTCCTGTGGTATGGCTCCGACAAAAAGACGCCCGTCTTCGGCGACTATGCCACCGTCGTCTGGCGCCTCCACAGCGGCATCAACAAAGAGATTCTCGTCGGCGACCAGACCCTCTTCTTCGCCGCCCTGCTCCGAAACAGCATCTTTCAGAGCGAACTGCTGATGGCCGAACGCTTCTTTCTCAAGCTGTTCCCCGAGCAAAGCGGCGCCCGCGTCTTCCTCATCACGCCGCCCCGCGACGGAGACGTCGCCGCCCTGGCCGCCCGCCTCGAAAGCCGCTACGAGGAATACGGATTCGACGCCGTTCAGACCGCCGACCGCCTCGCCGCCCTCATGGCCGTCGAAAACTCATACCTCAGCGCCTTCCAAAGCCTCGGCGCCCTCGGCCTGCTCCTGGGAACGCTCGGCCTGTCGCTGGCCCTCGCGCGCAACCTCATCGAACGCCGCGCCGAATTCGCCCTGCTGCGCGCCGTCGGTTACCGCTTCGCCGACCTGATGTGGCTCGCCGTCTCGGAGGCGGGATGGCTCCTGCTGGTAGGGCTGCTGGCGGGAGCCGCCTGCGCCCTGCTGCCGCTGGCGCCGGCGATCAGGGCTGGCGGCGGACACATCCCCTGGCTGGGCGTCAGCGTTTCGCTGGCGGCCATCGCGGTCTTCGGCCTCGCCGCCGCCGCCCTGTGCGCCCGCGCCGTCCTCAAGGCTCCCGCCCTTCAGACCTTGCGTGAAGAGCGCTGACGGGGGAAACGGGATCACACAAAAACTTTACGCGCTCCTAAAAATCAGATTGATTCGCGTCTGGCGTGCTGGTATGATGTCTTATCTTTCTCGGTGAGAAAGGTGAGGTGAATTGTTTCATACCATTTCTGAAAGGAGTTGCTTGAATGAAGAACCGAGGTTTCACGCTCATCGAACTGCTCATCGTCATCGCGATCATTGCGATTCTCGCCTTGATCGCCATCCCTAACTTCCTCGAGGCCCAGACAAGGGCCAAGGTCTCGCGCGCCCAGTCAGACATGCGAACGCTGGGCACAGCCATCGAAGCCTACCGGACCGACTATCAGTTCCCGCCTCAGGCCGAGCAGACCAACGCGCCGGTCGGCTGGTATCTGACCAAGTCCGTCAACTGGTTCACCAAGTATCGCAAATTAACCACCCCCACCGCCTACATGGCCACCATCCCGCCCGACGTCTTCCAGGAAAAGGACAAGATGCGCCTTAACGCGGCCGGCGTCCTGTTTTTCCGCGAACTCGACTATCTCAACTGGCAGGGCGACTACAAGGACCCCTTGTGCTATCTCTACGAAACCAGTCAGGAAACCCGCTGGCGCAGTTACGACAGCGCCGGCTGGGCCAAGCCCGCCAGCTTTGACATGCACATGAACGAATGGAGCAAGGCCAACGGCAATGCCACGTGGATGGTCCTCAGCGCCGGGCCCGACTGCGATGTCTTCTCCGGCTATCGCCGGCCCTATCCGCTGACCGATCCCAATCCCAACGACTCGGACCCGGCGTTCAATCCGGCCGACTGGCCCGGCGCGCCGACGCCCGACGCCGAGTCGCTCCAGCTCGTGCCGTGGCCGCTGGGATGCTATGATCCCAGCAACGGCAGCATCTCGTGGGGCTCGCTGCGGCGCACCGACGCCCCGGGCTACTCGAACTAGCCCACGCGTCCGATCCGTCGCATTGAGTCGCTGGCGCTCAACCACGCAAGACCATGCCTCATTCCAGGAAAGGAATTCCGTACATGAAAAAAGGTTTCACGCTCATTGAATTGCTCATCGTCATCGCGATCATCACCATCCTGGCGTTGATCGCCATTCCCAACTTCATCGAAGCCCAGACGCGCGCCGCAGTCTCCCGCGTTCAGGCCGATATGCGCAACACGGCCACGGCTGTCGAGTCTTATTTTCTGGACTACAACGCCTACCCGTATGCGACTTACTTCTGGGATCACCCCGTCTACATCTGGAACAGCAGCACCAAAATCACGCAGGGGACAACGGCCATCTGTCGCGGCGTCGCCTTGGGAACCTCGCTCATGTGGTTCACGGGCCTGACGACGCCCCTGGCTTACATGACGGCTCTTCCCTACATCGATCCGCTGCAAGGAAACAGCAAGGCATACTTCTGGTTGTCGGGAACCAGCGACGGCGCGGTGGCGGGCTGGCCGCACATTCAGTTCGCCAACTTCTCCGGCGCCCGCAAATTCCGATCCACGGGGGATGTCTGGTGGAGTGGCAGTTCGACCAGCACGCCGGCCTCGTTCTGGGACAAACTGGACGCGGCGGCGCCGCTGCGCTTCAACAGTTCCAACACGACCGAATTCGGCGTCGCGGCGAACAACTTGGGCAATAAAGACTGGACGAAGTCTGGAAGCCGTCAGTATAATTCCACATGGTCGCTGTGCAGCGCCGGACCGGACCGGAGTTTCACTGAAAACCGCAACAGCTACCCATCGGAAAGCCAGAACGTCGCTGGCGTCCCCCGCGTGACCAACTCGATGTATATGCTGCTGGTCGGAGATTCCAACTTCTACGATCCCAGCAACGGGAGCAAGAGCGCCGGCAACATCTGGCGCTTCGCCGGAACGTCGGACCGCTAAACGCGCCAAGGCCCGGCGCGACGCCTCGCCCGCTTGAGCTTCATCAATCCACGCCGGAAGGTCCGCGAGGGGCCTTCCGGCGTGAACTGTTTTTCGCGGCCAGCCGTCCGCGCATGATCGAGAAAAATGGGAGAAACCGCTGCCTGAACCAGGCCAACAACAGCCGGTTCCAATATGACGGGCTGCCACGGTCGCCCAATGACAGGCGCCTCGTCCAGTGTGGCGACAGAAACTTCTACGATCCCAGCAACGGGTCCAAAAGCGGCGGAAACATCTGGCGCCGGCGATCAGGGCTGGCGGCGGACACATCCCCTGGTTGGGCGTCAGCGTTTCGCTGGCGGCCATCGCGGTCTTCGGCCTCGCCGCCGCCGCCCTGTGCGCCCGCGCCGTCCTCAAGGCTCCCGCCCTTCAGACCTTGCGTGAAGAGCGCTGACGGGGTAAACGGGATCACACAAAAACCTTGCGCGCTTCTAAAAATCAGCTTGATTCGCGTCTGGCGTGCTGGTATGATATCTTATCTTTCTCATTGAGAAAGGTGTATTATTCCATACCACTTTTGAAAGGAGTTGCTTGCATGAAGAACCGAGGTTTCACGCTCATCGAACTGCTCATCGTCATCGCGATCATCGCCATCCTGGCCTTGATTGCCATCCCTAACTTTCTCGAGGCCCAGACGCGGGCCAAGGTCTCCCGCGCCCAGGCGGACATGCGTTCGCTGGCCACGGCGATCGAAGCGTTCTACACCGACAACAAGGTCTGTCCCAACGCATACAGCGGCGTCTACATTCTCGGGGGATACGTCCCTGCCGTGGACAGTCCCAACACGTATGACTACCAGTTCAGTTCGGGCCAGTGGTTTCTGCATCAGCGCAATCTGACGACGCCGGTCCAGTATATTACCACCGTGATGGCCGACGCTTTTCAGGAAAAAGACATAGACCGCAAGCGCGCCAGTGGAATTAACTACGTGTTCGACAATGAGAGTTTCGTTGGCGGCGTGCCCAATCAACCGGCAACGCGGCGCGCCCTCGCGTATTGCTTTGAGGTCAACCTCGAATCGCTCCTGAACAAGTATAACTACACCTGGGGCGGATGGGGAGTCATGGCCCAAAACCAGGCCTTTCACATGGACTACTGGCGCAAGGCCAATGGGGAGGCCACGTGGATGCTTCTCAGCGCCGGGCCGGACCGGGACGTGTTCACCGGCTATCGTGAGAAGGACCCGGACGCCGCCCACCCGGCCGAATCGACGATCCTGACGCCGTGGCCACTGGGCAACTATGACCCCAGCAACGGCTCGATCTCGTGGGGCGCGATCCGGCGGACCAATTCGCCCAGCCGCTCCAACTAGGCGTCGGCGCGCCCGCGGGCGCTCCGCCGCGATCTGGCGGATCGGTCCGATCCGTCCCATGCGTCTGATCCCTCAGACCACACATTTCGAAGAAAGGATTGTTCCATGAAGAAAGGCTTTACACTGATTGAATTGCTCATCGTCATCGCGATCATCACCATCCTGGCGCTGATCGCCATCCCCAACTTCCTCGAAGCGCAAACGCGCGCGTCGGTCTCTCGGGTCCAGGCCGACATGCGCAGCACGGCGACGGCCATTGAGGCGTATTTCATCGACTACAACAAGTATCCCATGGCCACCTATTTCTGGGACCACACGTATTTCGTCTATAACACGCTACAGCCCTGCAGCACCGGCGTCAAGGTTCATGGCTTCTGCTACAACACGTCCTTGATGTGGTTCACCGGTCTGACGACTCCGATGGCCTACATGACGCAGCTGCCCTACCAGGACCCGTTGCGCGGCACGCGGTTGATCGTGGACTGGTGCTCGGGACCGGGCGGCGGAGCGGGCGCCCCGGCGCTGTGGCCGCATATCCAGTTCGCCAACTACGCCGGCGCCGCGGAATACGCCGCCAACTGCCAGAACTTCTGGAACGGCACCGGCGGCGCGTGGGCCACCTGCCCGCCGACGGAATACGCAACCAAGATGGGCGCCTTGGCGCCGTTGAAGTTCAACAGCACAGACCCTGAGTTCAGCTCGGGCAATCTGCTCACCAAGAATTGGGGCAAGTCGGGCAGCCGAGCCTATCCCACGGGATGGTCGTTGCAGTCCGCCGGACCGGATCGCACGTTCACGGAGTATCGCAACAGCGCGTTGAATACGACGGTGATCACGTCCGACGCGCCACGCATCGGCGGCACGATGGGATGCCTGCTGACCGGCGAGACGAATTTCTACGATCCCAGCAACGGGACAAACAGCCGGGGCAACATCTGGCGCTTTGCCGCCTCGCAGGACAAATAGGCGGCGTGCGTCATCCCTGGGTTTGCGACCAGCGCCGGGCGGTTCATCCGTCCGGCGCTTTGCTTTGTCTTTGCCACGACAGGCGCTTGCGGCGCCGGGATTCACCGTTGAGAAGCAGGGGAAGGTCGCCCAAGGCGGCGGCTCGAAACCACCCTCGCCGCCGCCTTCAAGGTCGCTGGCGCGCGCCTGACGGGTCAGACCGCCGTCTTCGGAACGGAACCCCGCCCGGGGCTTTTCGCGCGCGCTCTCCAGCCCGTCTTGCCCCGCCGGCGGTTTATGTTTCCGGCATATCTGGCGTCTAAAACTTACGCGCGTTTATCCAAAGATTTGCCTTGCTTTGCCTTGTCCTTTGCGTTAGGATTACGTGTTCTCAATGAGAAAGAAGAGAACGCGCAACATATTTTTTCTCAGAAGGAGGGTCATGCCCATGAAAAACCGAGGTTTCACGCTCATCGAGCTGCTCATCGTCATCGCGATCATCGCCATCCTGGCCTTGATTGCCATCCCCAACTTTCTCGAGGCCCAGACGCGCTCCAAGGTGGCCCGGGCGCAGTCCGACATGCGCTCAATCGCCACGGCCATCGAGGCCTACGTCACCGACTATCAGGCGCCGCCAAGCGACAAATGGAGCCAGTATCGCCCGGCAGCCGGAACGCCCGCCGCTTACTACATCTTTCGGGGCGGAAGCATCTACCAGAACCTTCGCAGACTGACTACACCCGTCAGCTATATGACATCGGTTCTGCCCGACGTCTTTCAGGACAAGGACAAAAGCGCCACGCGGATGCGCGTTGCCATTCCCACCGAGCAATGGTTCGTGGATTCAGACTTCGTCGATCTGGGCAAACGAACCGCGCTGGCTTACACGTATGAAACCAGCGTGGAAGCCGCAATCGCCGGCGGATTGTCCCTGCCGCACACGAACCCGCCGATCAAACTCAACAAAACCCTTCACATGCAGAACTGGGTCAAGGCGAATGGGACGTCGGCCTGGATGCTGCTGAGCGCCGGGCCGGACCTGGACGTGTATAGCGGATATCGCGCCGACTATCAGGATCCGATTTTCAATGAGAACGGCGTCAATCCGTATAACCCGCCCGCAACGCTGCCCCCCGGCGTCCCGCCGCCGGCGCCCGACTGTGAAGTCATGATGCTCGTGCCTTGGCCGCTGGGTTGCTACGATCCCAGCAACGGCTCGATCTCATGGGGCTCGATTCGCCGCACGGCCTCGACCAAGAGCAACTAGCAGGACGGCGCCCGGCGCCGCAAAGGTCTGTCTGACGGGTCCGGCCGATTCGACAGGCGCGAAACTAACCAACGAAAGGATGTATTGAAATGAAAAAAGGATTCACCTTGATTGAACTGCTCATCGTCATCGCGATCATCACCATCCTGGCGCTGATCGCCATTCCCAACTTCCTGGAGGCCCAGATTCGCGCCACGGTGGCGCGCGTCCAGGCCGACATGCGTTCGCTGGCCACCGGCATCGAGGCCTACATGGTGGACTATAACAACTATCCCCTCGCGCCGCGGTGGTGGAACGGCCCGACGCCACGGTGCATCAATCCTGATCTGAATAACTGCACCAACCTTGACTATGTTTCGCTCACGAGCCGGTCCCGGGCCTTGTCCAACGGCATCACCGTTTTCACCCCCCTGACCACGCCGGTCGCCTATCTACAGACGTTGGACGTGTATCAGGATCCCTTCTGGGGAGGGCGCAAGACGCCCTATGCCACCAGCAACAACTTCGCCGTGTATCCGGGCTTCTATTTCGTCAACATCGCGGGAATGGTCCGCTACATGAATACCGATGGAAGCCTGTTTATTAATGGCAATGCCGCCAGCACCGCGCTCATAAACCGTTTCACAAGTCCCTTTGATTTCCGTTTTCACGACTATGACACCAACCGCGCCAACACCAGTTACAGCAGCTGGAACCGGGCCTTGTTTGACAGCCGCCCCTATCCAGCGACATGGTCGCTGGCCAGCATGGGTCCCGACAAGACGCACCTGCAGCAGCCCAACAGCAATCCGCAGGCGGCGCCCATGTATGGAGGCATCTTCAATTTCCCGGCGTTCAGCAGCATGGACATCATCCTGGCCTCCGGGGAATACAACATGTATGACCCCAGCAACGGCACGCAGAGCGTCGGCGATATCTGGCGATTCTCATCCGGTATGGAAAAATAAAGCCGCGCGCGAACCTGTGCGGGCGCCGACGGCGGCGAGCGGCCAATCCGCTCGCCGCCGTTGTTCATTATTCCGGCTTCACAACGGTCCCCAGCTCTGTTTCCTTGATCCTAAAAACGGCAGTTGGGATTGACGAGGAGGCCCAAGACCGTTCATTTTTCAGGGCATGAACACATTCAATCCTCCAGTTCCGGTTCACCCTGCGGGTGAGCCGATGAGCAAAGCCTCTG
>Ga0073932_1006704_pt1 | contig 11641 bp, 11 predicted proteins | sample DewCreD2012metaG_FD_76967 | JGI IMG/M metagenome (GOLD analysis project Ga0073932, IMG submission 76967) | Hot spring sediment bacterial and archeal communities from British Columbia, Canada, to study Microbial Dark Matter (Phase II) - Dewar... ... | reverse complement strand
GCCTTCACCTCGATCTGCTTGACTCTCTCCCGCGTGATCGAAAGTTGCTTGCCGGTTTCATCGAGGGTATGGTCTCTTTCGACGCCAATCCCGAATCTCAGTCTAATGACCATCTCCTCACGCGGGTTCAGCGTTGTCTTGAGAATCTGCAATAAGACCTCGATCGTTTTATTGCGTTCCGTATCATCGTAGGGGGAAAAACTGCTGTCGCCGATGAAATCTTCAAGTGTTGCTTCATCGTCACCTATCGGAGTCTGCAGGGTGACCGGATCCTGCACAGCTCTCAGCACCGCCTCAACTTTCCGGACAGTCATGCCGATTTTTTGCGCGATCTCCTCCGTAGACGGTTCCCGCCCGAACTGTTGAGTCAGTTCCTTGGAAGCATTACTGATCTTGTTGTTCAGCTCCATCATATGCACCGGTACCCGTATCGTTTTTGTCTGCTCAACCAGTGCCCGGGTAATGGCCTGCTTGATCCACCAGGTAGCATAGGTGCTGAACTTGAATCCCATCGTGTAGTCAAACCGTTCGATCGCCTTCATGAGGCCGATGTTCCCTTCCTGGATCAGATCGAGCAGGGAAAGTCCTCTCCCGATGTAGTGCTTTGCGATATTGATGACGAGCCGAAGATTATGGATGATGAGTTCATTTTTCGCTTTCGCAACAAGTTCCCGTGCAAGGGCAACCTGCCGATATTTCGTTTTCAGCTCAGCGATCGCAATCCCCACCTCTGATTCAATCCGCTTCTGTTCCGTCTCAAGCTCCTTCGGAATCACAGCGAACGGCTTTGCTGGTTTATGAACCGTTCTCCTTCTCTTATGAACTCCAAGCAGCAATCCCGGGGCACATCCAAAATGTGACGCCTTTCGCTCGATCGCGGCGACATCTTCCATGAGATTGTCCAATCTCTCCAGGCTCTTCCTCAAGGCCTGTTCCGCCACATCATCGTCGGAATTGTCATACTCCTCAGCCTCCTGAGAATCAAGCGCATCAAGGATCTTCTTATAGAGGGGGAGAATAGTGACGGTTTTCTTGATTACCTCCTGCCCCGCATCTATTCTCTGCGCGAGGCCAGTTTCTTCATCCTTCGTAAGGATCGAGATATCACCCATGGAATGAAAATACGCCTGGATCAGATCATCGGCCCTCTCATTCGCTTCCCGTTCATCAGGTATTTCATCCTCTTCCTGGGCGGTCTCCCCCGATGTCACCTTAATGCCCATATCCTGGAGGAGGTTCATGAAATCCCCCAATTCCTCTTCAGAGACAAAATCCTGCGGAAGTGAGTTCTGAATCTCATCCTGGGTTACGTACCCGCGTCTTTTCCCCAAATCAATGATCTCGTCGAAAATATCCCATTCCTTCATCGCAATGTTCTCATTCGCAGGATCTTAACCCGAAGATCGCATCGTGCCGACTCACCGTTTTCGGCGTTTCTGCTCATGCTCTGTTTGGGCGAGAAGAGACGCTTCGTAGCCGATTTCGTCAAAAGGGTGGGGAGATATTTTTCTCGATCCGTCCTTCCGTCTCGATGCCGTTTTCAATCCCATAGCCTTTAACTTCCCGAATATCTGCTTCATCGATAACATGTCGCGTCTCTCTTTCCAAGAACTATCACCAACATCGACAGTATTGAAGATAAATGAAGCAATTAATATGCCATTATCAGAAATGAGAGGGGTAAACGGTATGAGATCTGAAGAAATGACTACCCGTTGAAGAGTTCCGTGCTCAGATAACGCTCGCCGGTGCTGGGCAGTATGACAACGATGTGCTTCCCCCTGTTTCCCGGCCGCGCGGCTATCTGACATGCCGCCCAAACAGCAGCCCCTGATGAGATGCCGCACAGGATTCCTTCCCTCTTCGAAAGCGCCCGAGCCGTTTCGAAGGCATCTTCATCCCTCACGGTGATGATTTCATCTATGATTGCTCGGTTAAGCACCGGGGGTATGAAACCGGCGCCGATACCCTGAATCTTGTGGGAACCGGCGTTTCCTCCCGAAAGAACGGGAGAACCGGCGGGTTCAACCGCAACGGCCTGAAAACCGGTTTTTCGTTTCTTGATCACTTCCGAAATCCCGGTAATAGTTCCACCGGTTCCGACACCAGAGACTAATACGTCCACCTCACCGGCCGTAGCCTGCCAGATCTCCTCTGCGGTCGTTCTCCGGTGGATTTCGGGATTCGCCGGATTGCTGAATTGATCAGGCATGAACGCATCCGGTGTCTGTGAGAGAATCTCTTTTGCTTTCCGGATAGCCCCGGGCATTCCCTCTGCTGCGGGCGTGAGCACTATTTCTGCTCCGAGGTGTTTGAGGAGTTTCCTCCGTTCGACGCTCATCGACTCGGGCATGGTAAGCAAAAGCCGGTATCTCCGGACGGCGCAGACGAAAGCAAGTGCTATCCCTGTATTTCCGCTGGTTGGCTCCACGATCAACGTATCTTTCCCGATGAGGCCTTGGTTTTCCGCAGCCTCGATCATGGCGAGCCCGATGCGGTCTTTCACGCTGCCGAGTGGATTTCTGAACTCAATCTTCGCAAGAATGCTCGCATGAAGCCCCTCTGCAATGCGGCTCAACCGAACCAGCGGGGTATGCCCGATAGTTTCCGTAATGTCGGGGAAAACTCTGAAGGTGCTCACCATCTCATGATTTAAAGATGAGTTCCGGTTTTTTCAGGAAGACTTTCGTATCGGGCGGCACAGAATCCGTAATCCATACATTGCCCCCGATCACGGACCTGGCCCCGATAACCGCTTCCCCACCTAATATCGTAACTCCGGCGTAGATGATGACATCATCTTCGATCGTCGGATGGCGCTTCTCGCTTCTCAGTTTCTCAACAGCATCTTTCGGCAGAGATAGCGCTCCGAGTGTGACCCCCTGATAAATCCTCACCCGGTTCCCGATCTGGGTCGTCTCGCCGATTACCACGCCGGTTCCATGATCGATAAAAAAGCTCTCCCCGATGCGGGCACCGGGATGGATGTCAATTCCTGTCATGCTGTGAGCGTATTCTGTCATGATACGGGGGATCAGCGAAACACCGTTTTTGTAAAGTTCATGGGCTACGCGGTATACCGTGATCGCGAAGAGTCCAGGGTGGCTGAAGATGATCTCATCAAATCCCTTGGCGGCGGGGTCGCCTTCGTATGCAGCTCGAATATCTTTTGCGAGGAGCCTTCTCAGCCGGGGGAGTTCCCGCATGAACTGAATCGCGATTTCCTGGCCCCGATTCTCGCAATCTGTGCAAATCATCTGGTGACGGCGGCATTCGTGGCGCATTGCGAGCGTGATCTGTTCCGACAAGGCCTCGAAAAGCTGGGTGACCTCCTGCCCGTAATAGTAAAGGAGGTTTACCGTGTCGATGCGGGTGCGGGAAAAGTATCCCGGATACAATATCCGGCATGCAAGATGGATTATTTCAATGATCGCATCTTTGGAAGGCAGCGGTTCGATATCCACATGATCGAAACAATCTCCCGTTGAACACGATCTGACGAGATCATCGACAATGTCGGGGATCGCCTCACGAAACTGCTTCGTGTCCTCTTTCCTGACTTTGCACTGCTCAATTTTTGAATCGTCCATGACAGGCACAACCCTTTCCGGGGGCTTCGGCACCGACCGTTTCACACTTCGCAACCCACCATTTCGCGTATTCTAACGCATCCCGGCGAGGACGACAAGAGTAGAGCTCCCCGGATAAGACACTCCCGTCCTATACTTTTCTTCGCGCAGCAGATATAATGTCTCGTTTTCAACACGTTATCTCAATACCATGGTTATTCTGAACGATTTTGAGGGGACCCCCGTCAGCATCGATTATCGTGATGGTGATTTGCACAGGGTCTTGTCACTCATCGCAGATGCGGCCAGGTTTGACGGTTTCAGCGTGATTGTCGACAGGCAGATTAGTGGGAAAATCCAGATAAAAATGCACGAACCATGGAACCTTATCCTCGTGGAAATACTTGCCGGGGTAAACTTTGTAACAACAGTCTTTCATAACAGCATCATCATTGCGTATGATCCGTCCTGCAGCAGCCGGGTAAACTGAAACATGGCGGTGAAAGGATGTTCATGGTTATTTCACATTTTCTTCATCATTTCTTCATAACTTTCCTGTAAGGTAAGAACATATAAGGTGCAGAATAGCAGACGTTGCAAGCTATTGTGATTCATGCACCAACCCTCCTGGCAGCCAGATTCCCCCTCTGGCTGCCTTCACCTCTTCGGATGATTTCACGAATATTATTATCTCACCAGCGCTGATAGATAATTGCATAAAATCATCGAGTGAAATAATGTTTTGTCCGCCCCGGCGGATTCGCCGAGGAGAAAACAATGTCTGCACTTTTGGGATTAAGGCTGTTTCTCCAGTACGGTACTACTGTAGAATTCGGCAATAATCGCCGAAGCGAAGGATCTGACCACCATTTCTGCGGATCCCTCGAACATCGTTTCGGTGACCGCCGACCATATCAACCGATCACTCTCTGCATCGAAAACTCTTGTCTCGATCACCACGTTACGTCCGACCGAAACGATCTGGCAGCACCGAAGGTAATACCCATAATATCCTCCGCCCTCTGTGGAATAAGACGGATGCGTCTCGTATAATCCGGTTTCGGCAACGTCCTTCAGGGTGACGATCAGAAGAGCGTCCACCTGCAGTTCCCGTATTTTCGACGCAATAGCGCGCTTATTCAGTATCTCTTCCTCCGGAAAAATACGGTGAGCCTGAACTGCATCCGAACCCCGCGCCCTGAATTGTGCGGCAAATTCGTCTTCCAGAAGCACCTTGATGCCCTCACTCCGGTCAATGCCGATAATGAGCACTTTGCGGAGAAATCTCTTCTCCCGTGCTTCGTCTTGCCAGACCGACTTCAGCGATGTGGTGGGAGCGCATGCGGTGAAACCCGGCAAGACCATGAGCAGAACCGCAATTGCCCATACGTTACCCTTGTTCATACCCGATCCTCCCTTCTTCGTCTGCCGCGGATTGTCTGCGCATCTGCTCATGGAATGCAGGCACATTATATCGCATTTTGCCGATACGGTATCATAGGGACTTCGTGTATTCCTTCCGGCATCCCCTGCTCATCAGATGAGTCTCAACATGATCAAGCCATCGCGCAGAAGCAGCAGGGCGAAAAAAAGCATGATTATGCCGGTTGCCCTGATGACGATACGATATGCCCCGCCGCGAAGAAAATTCCGTGAACTGTTTACCAGGAGGGCAACGAGTATCTTCGAACCGATGAGGAATAGGTAAAACCCCGCAAGAAAAGCGAGGGCGGCGAAAAAGTTCATGCGGTAGGCTTTCATCACCGTGGGAGCACCAACCGTCATCCAAAACAGATAGGGATGGGGGCTAAGAAAATTGGTAATCAAGCCTCTCCTGAGGGACCGGGACTTTTCCGAACCAAGCTGCGCATTCACATCCCTGAGCACCATGTTCCGGTACGCCAGATGTCCCACAAAGAACGCTCCTGCGAGTGAAATCATTCCGAGGAGAAAATCGAAGCCGGAGATCCTCGAGATGATGAAGATGGATATTGCGATTATCGGCACATCCGTCAGCGCAGGGGCCATGGACACAAGCATGCCTTCCCGCCTGCCATGCGTGAGTGTCTCCGATATGACAAGGGCAAGGAGAGGCCCCGGAGACACTCCTGCGGCGAATCCCAGCAGAGTCCCCGACATGAGGTTATAGAGTACTTCCGTCAAACCGGTCTCCTTGACACCCGAAAACCTGTCGGTGTAAAGTTAAGCTCGTGGGCAGTTAGCTCAGTCGGTAGAGCAGAGGCCTGAAAAGCCTCGTGTCCGCAGTTCGATTCTGCGACTGCCCACCACTCCATAACCGCAGCCTGTCCGCATGATGCACCGACCCTGAATACACTTTTTTCTTGACAAAACCGTTGAATTGCGAAAAAATTGACAGGCATGATATATCGCATAGTGTACATAGCGCTGATGTCGATTTTATTGTCTGCCGCACCGCTCCACGCGTCCGAGATAAGAACTGAATCGCACACTCCGGAGCCGACCTTCTCCGAGCCGACCGAAGATCAGCTCATGAATGATCAGGCGCTCATTGAAGATTACCACAAAAACGAACTCGCTGCGGATGCTGTCAGAAGGCACATAACTCTTTTTTCCGAGAAAATCCGCGAGAAATTTTCACTGTGGCTCAGCAGATCGGGCAAGTATCTGGAATTGATGAAAGGCATCTTGAAAGAACAGGATATTCCGGAAGAAATGGTTTTCCTCTCCCTGATTGAGAGCGGATTCAATCCCAACGCTTATTCCCCGGCAAAGGCAGCCGGATACTGGCAGTTTATCGCAGCGACGGCGAAACGGTACGGCCTTGAGATCAATTGGTGGCGTGATGAGCGGAGAGACCCGGTAAAATCTACGGTTGCTGCGGCGAACTATCTGAAGGACCTCTATGATATGTTCGGATCCTGGAATTTGGCGATGGCTGCTTATAATGCAGGAGAGGGCAGAATCATGAAGGCGCTCAACAAGACGAAAGCCGATGACTACTGGTCACTGTTGCCCACCAACCAGATCAGACGGGAAACAAAGGATTACGTCCCCAAGTTCATTGCGGCGAGCCTGATAGCAGACCGTCCGGCGGATTATGGGTTTGACGATCTCGAATTCCATCCTCCGCTCACGTATGACACCGTGGTTCTCACCTCGCCGATTGACCTTGATGTAGCCGCTTCCTGCGCAGAGGTGCCGGTCGAGACCATCAGGGAATTGAATCCTGAACTCAAAAGATGGTGTACTCCTCCTGATCTCAGGGAATATGTGCTGAGGATACCTGCGGGCTCTCAGGAACGTTTCATGGACAATCTCTCCAGCATTCCGGTCAAAGACCGCTTCACTGTGGACATGTACACCGTCAAGAAAAAAGACACTTTTAAGAGCATATCGGCGAGGACAGGTGTCCCCGTTGAGGTCATCCTTGATCTCAATGACATGGAAAAGATCATGCCCCTCACGGCAGGCAGAAAAATCTATCTCCCGCCGAAAGGAAAATTCATACAGGACAGGCAGGAATGCGCCTTCATTAAGAAGGCATCCTTGAAACAGAAAAAAACCACCGCGAAGGGAAAGGACTCTCGTTCAAAAAATTCCGCAGCAAAGGCATCTCAGAAGCAGAAGAAAACGGGCGCTACGAAAGCAAAGCGTATTTAGCCTTCCTTCTTAGCCGCTAATTTCATCTGCGCTTCGTCCCGGAAGGGAGAGGTGGGAAATCTTGTCACAAGTTCTTCGTATTTTTTCCGGGCTTCGTCGGGTTTCCCTTGATTCTCGAGGAGTCTGCCATACTCGATCAGGACAAAATCCTTGTAGATATCGCCTTTCAGGCCATAAAGGGTATCAAGTGCCCTTCTTAGCTCGGCGGAATCGCCTTTCTTCAGGTACATGGTCGCCATTTTTCGGTATACGAGCGGGAGGAGCCTCTCATCGTTCGAATATCTTCGAGCAAAGTCCTGCAAGGTCTTCAGAGACTCCTCAGGCTGCCCAAGCTCGTCATAGCAGGCTGCGATATAGAAAAGGGATACGGGGGATTTCTTGGTATCGTATGCCTTCTTGAACATCTCCAAGGCTTTTCGGTACTGTTCTGCCCTGTCCTGAGACTGATGAGGTCCTTCGCCGTAATAGATTCGGTATGCTTCACTTTCGAGTTTCTTGGCGCGCGAAGCGGAAGAATAAGAGTAAAACAGGAATCCCGTAACCGTAAAGACAACGATGATAACACCGATCATGATTTTGAGCGCGATGCTCCGCCTTTGCTGCAACGTATCTTTCAACGAGGAGAGTTTCTCCTGAACCTCTTCTTCAGGGGTATCGATCTTCTTGGGTATTCTTTTTTTGATAGCCTTCGGCATTAACGCCTCCCGAAAATTTTTTCTGTGAGAGCCCGCGCATTGTCGAATATGGATTCGATACGGTTCTGATCCACACCCGAGGCGAGGAGTATCGTTCTGGCCAGTTCCCTGGTGATCAGGTCAGAGGGGCTATGAGCATCGGTATTAATGCAGAGCGGAACGCCGAATCGCATTGCCTCTTTTGCCACATAGCCATTCGATAATGAATGCCCCTTGCGGGCGGTGATCTCGAGCGTCACCCCCCTCTCCTTTGCAAAGAGAAGGTCCTGCTCGGAGATGAGCCCGGGATGAGCAAGTATGTCTGCATCAGCCTCAATGGCCGCCCTGTTTGTTCCCGGGGCAACCGGTTCCACGATGGTCTCACCGTGAACGACAACAATTCTCGCTCCGAGGTGCCGTGCCTCCTTCACGAGGTCAGGAATCATCCGGGGTGGCACATGGGTTATTTCCGCGCCGGGGATCGCCTCTATGCGAATATAAGCCTTGATTTCATTGAGCGCCTTGACAACCCGCGGAACGACGAGATCGATATTCGAGGAATCGACATGGTCTGTAATTGCAATAGCCTTGTACCCGATGGCTTCGGCCCTTCTGATGAGTTCAGAAGGTACCAGCTCACCGTCGCTGAAAAAACTGTGCGTGTGGAGATCGATCATAGTTTCGAGGTGTTTATTGTATCAAAATGATTCCCCTTTTTGCACATGCAGGATGTGATCATCCGAAAGGCGCCCGGGCAAGAGCAAGAACGGTAACCTCTTTTGCACCATCATCCAGAAGCGTTTTTGCACATTCCCTGACGGTTGCCCCCGTCGTGATCACATCATCCACGAGCAACAAACGGAGTCCCCCGAGATTGCCGCCGGTTGTGAATGCATTCCGCAGATTCGTCAGGCGGTCCCTCGCCGACAGACCAAGCTGCGGGGCAGTCTCTCTCGTCTTGAAAAGCAAATCAAGAAAGAGACGAATGCCGGTGTGCCGTGCGACGACCCGTGAAAGGAGCAGGGACTGATTGAATCCCCGCTTGATCAGACCATTCTTCGTCAGCGGCACCGGGACGATACCATCTGCATTCGGGATATCCAGATGAAGGAGAAAATGTCCGAGCGGCTTGGCGAGTCGTCTCACTCCATGGAATTTAAACTGATGTATTGACTCAGCGAGAACACCTTCATACAGCCCATACGCCGCGACTCTGGTGAACGGAGGTTGCACCTGAAGGCACTGCCCGCACAGCCGTGCGTGCTCAGAAGCCAGCGGCAGTGCACACACCGAGCATGACGGTCCGGCATACCGTGTAATACTGGACCAGCAATTCCGGCAAATCGGCGCGTGATTCCATTGATCCGAAGCGCCTGAGCACACAGGGCAGCGCGAAGGATAAAGAATATTGAGAATGCCGGAAATCAGGGAATTTCTGAAATGAGCAGCGTTCCGCATCTTCCGCAAAGGGGATCCCCGGAAAGCTTCTCACGGGACACCTTATTCTTAACTCCGCACCCAGTACAGGCAATAGTCTCGTACTCCGGTACAGGCTCGGGAATGGCCGCTTCTTTCATTTCAATGCTTTGCTCTCTGAGAACGTTCCGGACATAATCTAAAAAAATCTCATCACTGGTTATCAGCTCAATGCCCATACCGTTTCTTGCGGGTGTTACCGGCACCTTTATGGTTCTCTTCACGACTCCCTTCAGAGAGGAAACCTGATTGCCGGGCATGATGATTTGAATATCCACCACCGTCCCCGGGGTAAAGCCACGGTTCGTTCTGATGAAAAGTCCGTTTGTCGAAAGATTGCTCAGAATTCCTTTGTAACGTATCCCTCCCGCGCTGAAGGTCACCTCGAGCCTTTTCGTAACCCTCTTGTATCGCTGATAGCCCCTGGTGCGTGCCATTAAAACTGTTCTTTCCGGGTGATCAGTTCATGCCGCCTCTGGCCGGTCGAGATGATATGCACCTGGACACCCAGTATCTTTTCGATCATCCTGATATAGGCTTGGGCAGGCTTGGGCAGCTTCTTGAATTCCCTCAGGCCGAGCGTGTTGGTTCTCCATCCGCGCATTTCCAGGTACACCGGTTCACATTCTTCGAAGATATGCATTTCTTTCGGAAATTCATCATACTGCTTCCCCTTATGACGATAGGCAGTACATATTTTTATAGTGTCAAGATCGTCGAGGATATCAAGTTTCGTGAGCGCAAGTCCGGTGACACCGTTTATTCGGACGGAGTGTCTGAGTATTACCGCATCCAGCCAACCGCATCGCCTCGGTCTTCCCGTCGTGGCACCGTATTCCCCCCCCCGCTCTCGAAGGACATCACCGAGGGAATCCGTGATTTCGGTCGGGAAAGGTCCGCTGCCGACCCTGGTCGTATAGGCCTTCACGACACCGAGCACCCGGGAAATCCTGGTAGGACCGACACCAAGGCCCGTGCATGCGCCACCTGCAGTAGCATTGGAAGATGTCACGAAGGGATACGTGCCATGGTCAATATCGAGAAGTGTACCCTGTGCCCCCTCAAAAAGCACACTGCCCTTTGCTGCTATGGTGTCGTTTATGACGATATCGGTGTCGCCAATATAGGGCGCGAGCTTCTGTGCATGAGCCATATATGAATCGAAAATCGCATCTGTCGAAAAGCCCTCAGCCTTGTAGAGATGTTCGAGGAGGAAATTCACATGAATCAGGTGGGCCTGCATCTTTTCCCTGAATACGTCTGCATAAAGGAGATCAGCCATCCGTATCCCCGTCCGTCCGATCTTATCGCAGTACGCAGGTCCGATGCCGCGCCCTGTTGTCCCAATGCTTCTCCTCCCCCTCAGCTTTTCGCTCTCCTTATCCAGTGCGATGTGGTATGGCATAATGACATGAGCATTCTTGCTGATTAACAGGTTCCTTCCAATCTTCACACCCCGCGCCACGAGCCCGTCGATCTCATCGATCAAGGCAGCGGGGTCGATAACAACCCCATTGCCGATGAGACATTTTTTCCCCTGGTAGAGAATTCCGGAGGGGATGAGATGCAGTATGAATTTTTCATTGTTAATAACAACGGTATGCCCGGCATTGTGTCCTCCCTGATATCGTGCCACGACATCCGCCTTTTCAGAGAGGTAATCCACAATCTTGCCTTTTCCTTCGTCACCCCACTGTAAACCGACTACCACGACATTTGGCATACAGGCACCTCTCCTAAAGACTGATTTGCCTGACCGAGAGGATATTCGGCAGATTCTTGATTTGTTCTAAAATTTCGGGAGATGCGTGCGAGTCGATGCTGACGACCGAAATCGCCATGCCTCCCTGGCTTTCCCTTCCGAAATGCATCCGGGCGATATTGATCTGGTTCTTTCCAAGGAGCGTTCCGATATTTCCGATCACGCCAGGTCTATCATAGTTATATACGAAGAGGAGCTCTCCTTCCGGAAAAATCTCCACCTTGAAGTTGTCAACGTACACGATTCGAGGGTCCTTCTTGCTGAATAAGGTACCGGCAAAGTAACTTTCCTTGCCCCTGGCTTTCAGTCTGAGAGCGATCATGCTCTGATAGTCGCCCTCATCGGTACTCTTCATCTCTTTCACCTCTATGCCTCTTTCTTTCGCTATAACCGGTGCATTCACAAAATTGACGGTCTCGAGGAGAATGGGATTCAGAAAACCCTTGATAGCGGCAATGGTAACGGGTGCCGTATTGATCTTCGCGGCCTCACCGAGATATTCGATCGTCATTTCGGTG
>Ga0073932_1006692_pt1 | contig 11656 bp, 12 predicted proteins | sample DewCreD2012metaG_FD_76967 | JGI IMG/M metagenome (GOLD analysis project Ga0073932, IMG submission 76967) | Hot spring sediment bacterial and archeal communities from British Columbia, Canada, to study Microbial Dark Matter (Phase II) - Dewar... ... | reverse complement strand
GACGACGCGCTGGCCGCTCGGGCCGACATCATCCTTCTCGACAACATGGGCCCGGAGCTCCTGCGGGAAGCCGTCCGGATGATCGGCGGCCGGGCGCTGACTGAAGCCTCCGGCGGCGTCACGCTCGAGAGCGTCCGCGCGATCGCCGAAGCCGGCGTCGACCTGATCTCGGTCGGCGCGCTCACTCACTCCGCCCGCGCGCTCGACATATCGCTGGAGCTGACCATCGGCTGAGGCCTACCGTGGACGACCTGATCTACCTGGACCACGCGGCGACGACGCCGGCCGACCCCCGTGTGCTCGAGGCCATGTGGCCCTACTTCGCCGGATACTTCGGCAACCCGTCGAGTGTCCACCCGCATGGCGAAACGGCAGCGCGGGCGCTCGACTGGGCGCGCACCGTCGTCGCCGAAGCGCTGAATGCGAGCCCGGGCGAGGTCGTCTTCACGTCCGGCGGGAGCGAGAGCGACAACCTGGCAATCAAGGGCGTGGCGTTCGCCAGTCGCGGCCGCGGCGATCACATCGTGACGACTGCGGTTGAGCACCACGCTGTCCTGCACGCGTGCCGGTACCTGGCCGAGCACCACGGGTTCCGGCTCGCCGAACTGCCAGTCGACCGTCACGGGCTGGTCGACCCCAGCGACGTCGAACGCGCGCTCGAGCCCGGGACGATTCTCGTTAGCGTGATGGCGGCCAACAACGAGGTCGGCACGCTCCAGCCAATCCGCGAGATCGCCGCGCTTGCCCGCGCCCGGGGCATTCCAGTGCACACCGACGCCGTCCAGGCGGCCGGGGCGCTCCCGCTCGACGTCGATCTGCTCGGAGTCGATCTCCTCAGCATCTCCGGCCACAAGTTCTACGGACCCAAAGGGTCCGGCGCGCTCTACGTGCGTCGGGGCACGCCGATGCACCCGCTCGTCCACGGTGGCAGCCAGGAGTCGTCGCGCCGAGCCGGGACGGAGAACGTGCCGGGGATCGTAGGTCTGGCCACTGCGCTCCGGCTCGCCGAGGCCGAGCGCGAGGAAGAGGCCGAGCGGGTCGCGCGGCTGCGCGACCGACTCATTGACGGCGTGCTGTCGCGTATCCCGAAAGCGCGACTGAACGGTCACCCAACTCGGAGGCTGCCGAACAACGCGAACTTCTGCTTTGAGGGGGTGGAAGGCGAGGCCATTGTCCTCCACCTGGACCACCGGGGGATCGCCGCGTCGAGCGGGTCTGCTTGCACAACCGGCTCAGAAGAGCCATCCCACGTCCTGCTCGCGATGGGGATATCCGCCGACATCGCGAGGGGATCGCTGCGGCTTACACTCGGGCGCAGTACAACTCACGAGCAGGTCGAGATGGTGCTCGATGTGCTCCCGGAGGTAATCCGGAAGCTGCGGGCAATGTCGCCCTCGCCGACCCTGCAGAGCATCGTCGGCGCCTGAATCGGCTCGGGCCGGAGGAGAGTTCAGAGGTCCGGCGGCCCTGGCACCAGCGCGCCAATCAGAGGGTGGGCGACAGGCCGGGACTCACCAAAAGATGACGCGTTGAGTGTGGAAGATCAGACTATGCCGACTGGCGACTGCAGTTGCGGCGAGTGTGGTCGCGTCTGGGAGGCCTTCCAGCGCGGTGAGAGGGAGGAGACACGGCGATGCCCCGAACTGCGGACGCGATCTGCGCCGGGGAACTGCCTTCCGTGGCCGTACGCTCCGGAGTGCCAGCAGCACAAGCGGAGGGGCGCGCTGCGATCGGCTGCCGTGCTCGTCGGAAGGCGGCTGTCACCGAGTGCGAGGCGAAGCGCCTTCAGTAGGTGTTAGGCACCTGTGATGATTTCAAGAAAGGCACGGTCTAGCTGACCATGGTTAGTGTCGACTTGAGCAAGTGTAACGGCTGTGGAAGCTGTGTGGCCTCCTGCCCACAGGGAGCGATCTCGATCGTCGAGGCGCGAGCGAACGTCGATCTGCGGCGTTGCGATGGGTGCGGACTGTGCGTCAGGGCGTGTCCGAACGAAGCGATCTGCTTGGCCCAGGAGTGGTTGGTGCCAGCCCAAGCTGTCCAGTTGGTGCGAACGACGGGGAATCCGTTGCGGACTCCCAGAGCGAGCGGCATCCTGCTGATGGGGAAGTGGCTGGCCGGCACCCTCACCCCGGTTGTTATCGACGCGGCGGCGGGGTTACTGGAACGCTGGCTTTCTGGTTCGGTAACGTGGCGCTGTGGTGACTCACGCTCGCCGACCAGATTGGCAAGAGCAGGAGCGCGGCGCAGGCGTCGTCGGGGCTGGCGCGCGTGAGAAGCCCCGACGACGCTCCGGCCTCAAGGCGCCGTGTCGAGCCTGACTGCGGCCTGGAACCCTCGGGGGCCACGGGGACGCGGCCGTGGTAGAGTCCCGAGGCTTGGCGAAGTGGTTGGGGGCTGCCGGGGAGGTCATTGTGATGCATTCTGGCGGTTGACGAAAGCAACGACGGGAGGCGACACGCTGACCGAGGAGAGGATGGCATTCCTGGAGGCCTTGCGGAGGGCCGACGAAGCGGAGAATCACTTCGCACGAGAAGGCATAAGGCAGTGGGTGCGCGCATACTGGCGGGCGCTGATTATGTTAGTCCTGATGGCCAGTACACTCGTCTGCGCCTGGGACTGGCGCTGGGTCGACAATCGCGCATAGACCGCCACTAGCGTGCCCCACCTCGGCTTTCACTGGCTCGCCGCTCGTGATCGGAGCTCCATCGCCGGCTCGGCCCGCCTCAGCACCCGCTGATAGGCGCCATCGCAGCATTGTTGCCCATCCAGCGTCGGGAGCAGTTGCCTCTGGATCCACCACTGCCCCTTCATCACTGCTCTCCCGCTCACCGCTCTCACCAGTAAAGTACAACGGCGTGGGAACGATCGCTCGGCAACGCCCTGTCGGGAGGCTAGATCGACCAAGGATCAGGCCAGCAGACCGCACAAAGTAGATCTAGTCGCTTGCCACTAGGCCATTGAAAACCAGTTGCACTACGTGCGGGACGTGACGTTCGGCGAGGACGCCAGTCGAGTGCGCAAGAAGGTAGGACCCGAAGTCATGATGGCGGTGCGGACCTGTGTGCTGGCAATCCTGCACCGACCAGGCAAGGCCAACGTCGCCTCCGCCCTCCGCTACAACGGCTGGCGGCAGCAGACTGCCCTCCAACTGCTCGGTACCTCAACCGCCTGGATCGAAAGGCCCGTCGCTAGAGCCATTGCCGGGAGCTACCTGAAAGGTGCGAGTGTGGTATACTGGTACCACTAGGCTCGTGCCAGGCTGTTGCGCACAGTATGCGGGGCAGAGGCTCCGCAGGCACGGTCGTCTGCTGTCGTCTCCCTGGCTCCGACTTGGCGACGATCCAGAGGAGAGGCTGTCGTGGGTACTGCCCTCGCCCCACAGCCACAGCAGCAACCTGGTTGCCCGATACTTGAGGCCCTCTCTGCAGCAGCCTGACCAGGCAGTGTTGAGCGATGACACCAGCGGCACGGCAACATCGGTAACTTGGGTCTGTGCTCGCCTTACGATGTGGCGTGAGGCGACCGTCAATGAGCCAAAACCAGCCGTTGGAGGTGCACTGTGGCGATCCTTAGGGAACCCATCAGCGAACCCACTGCTGTCAGGAACTACATTGGCGGGGAATGGGTCGAGTCCAGCGGTGAACGTCGGGACATCGTGAACCCGGCCACCGGTCAGGTCATCGGCAGCGTTCCCATCTCGACCGCGAGTGAGTTCGACTCCGCGGTGGCTGCAGCAAAGGACGCGTTCTGGGAGTGGCGGACGACTCCTCCTGTGACGAGAGCGAGATACTTGCATAAGCTCAGAGCGCTGCTGGAAGAGAACTTCGAGGAGCTCAGCCGAGTCCAGACGCAGGAGCACGGCAAGACGATCGACGAGTCGAGAGGTGAGACGAGGCGAGGGATCGAGAACGTCGAGGTTGCCTGCGGCATTCCTACCCTGCAGATGGGTTACAACCTTGAGGACATCGCCTCAGGGATCGACGAATACGTCATCAGGCAGCCACTTGGGGTCTTCGGTATCATAGGCCCCTTCAATTTCCCGTTCATGATCCCACTCTGGTCAGCTCCTTACGCCGTCGCCACAGGCAACTGCGTGGTCATAAAACCATCCAGCGAAGTTCCGCTGAGCCAGATGAAGATAGCAGAACTCGTGGATGAGGCAGGCTTTCCGCCTGGCGTTTGGAACGTCGTCAACGGCGGCCGAGAAGTGGTCGCGTCGATGGTCGAGCACCCTGGCATAGCCGGGGTCACCTTCGTGGGATCTACGCCTACCGCGAAGTACATCTACGAGAGCTGCGGCAAGTCAGGCAAGCGATGCATCGCTCAGGCCGGGGCGAAGAACTTCATCATTGTGATGCAGGACTGCAATGTGGAGAAGACGGTTCCGGCGATGATGACATCGTTCTTCGGGAACGCCGGTCAGCGCTGTCTCTCGGGGGCGAATATGGTCGTTGTTGGAGACGATGCCTTCTACTCGGATTTTGTCGACAGGATCGTCACTGCCGCTCGCCGCATCGTCGTCGGCTATGGACTCGACGAATCCGTACAGATGGGTCCGGTTCGCGACAGAGACAAGAAGGCCCGGATTGTCAGATACATAGAGAGCGGCCTCGAAGAGGGAGCCAAGCTATTGCTGGACGGAAGGGTCCCCCAGGTACGCGGGGATCTGCCACACACATGCTTCCTCGGCCCCACAATCTTCGAGAACGTCGATCCTCAGATGCGCATCGCCAAGGAAGAGATCTTCGGCCCAGTAATGAGCATCATCCGAGCTCGTAACCTGGACGCGGCAATCGATATGGCAAACGCAAGCACGTTCGGCAACGGCAACGCCATTTTCACTTCAAACGGCGCAGCGGCGCGCGAGTTCAGGTACAGGGCAGTCAGCGGCAATGTCGGCATCAACATCGGAATAGTGGCACCGATGGCGTTCTTCCCATTCAGCGGGATGAAGGACTCGTTCTTCGGGATTCTGCACACGCAAGGCCAGGAGGCCGTTCGCTTCTTCACGGAAAGCAAGGTGGTCATCGAGAGGTGGCTATAGGGGGGCAACATTGATTACCACGGCCTCGGCTGCCATCGGTCTTGCTCGCAGACTGGAGGAGGAATCCGCCGGGTTCTACCAGGCTTTATCAAAGCATTACCCCGAACATGCGGCGACACTGGCAGCGTTCGCCTCGGACAATCGCAAAAACGTCCAGCAGATCGAGCGGGCGTACTACGGCGTGATCTCAGACGCGCTGGAGGGATGCTTCGCGTTCAACCTTGACGAAGCGGCGTGGGAGATCGACTTCAGTCATTCGAGTGGCCAATCCGTCGCGCAGGCTCTAGCAAGGGCTATGGAGCTAGAGGTCAAGATCATCGACTTCTACACCCTTGCGGCACAGCAGTCCAAAGGGCTGATGGCCGACGTGCCGAGGGCATTTCTCGCGATAGCGCGAAGGCACGAAGATCGTCTGACCAAGATCCAGCGCCTCGTTGGTGGGTAGGTTTCAGGGTCTTTCACCAGCGGGTCGGTAGCCTGTTTGCTGTGGTCCGTAGAGTGACGACTGGACTGGTGGGGTGACAGTACAAGAGACAGCTGGCGGAGTGCAGGAGGGCAACACGCGAGCGGAAGCCCGCCGATCAGTTCGTTTGCGCCGTCTTGAGAGCGAACAACAGGACAGTCGTGCGTACCGGATCGGGTCTTGACGGGACCGCGCTACGCAGCGGCTGCCTAGATTCACCGTGTTCTGATGCGCGGTCCCGGAAGGCAGTGTGCCAATGGACTTGGTCGGGCGCCGCTTTTGGGTCCACATCGAGTGGGATCCTACAGAGCAGGACTGGGTGGCAAGCGTCCACGGGTCTGGCTACCTCTTTGTGTACGGGACGACACGTGAGGAGGCTCTGTCGCGCGTGCGACAGGCGATCGCTGCGTGCCTAGCCAGCGGCATCGGAGCGTTCTGCGCGGATCAGGTCACCGCTCCATCGATCGGATGCTACGTTTCCGTTGAGGTGGACGAGCGTGATGGCTGCTGTCGCTCATCGACGGCAGCCAGCGCAGGCTGCCTCGCAGGCTTCGTGGTCGACACGGGTGCTAGGTCGTTCTCACGCAACTGAGACGTTCACAACGCGACTCATCGACTGCACATAGCACGAACGGTCGGCCCGAACCCGAATGCGAATAGGCGCATGCTGGCCAGATACGCCTAGCGATCGCGGAACAAGGAGAACACGAATGAGGCATTTCGATGTCGTTGTTGTTGGTGGCAGTGCGGCTGGCGTGCCGGCAGCGGTCACATCCCGGCGCCACCATCCGGACCGGAGCGTACTGCTCATTCGCAAAGAGGATCAGGCAGTCATTCCCTGCGGCATACCCTACATCTTTGGGATCCTCGGAACACCGGAGAAGAACCTCATCCCAGACTCCACACTGAAAGACGCGGGCGTCGATCTGCTTGTTGACGAAGTGACCGACATTCGCCGAGACAGCGGGGTGGTCGTGACCGCCGGTGGGGAGGAAATAGGCTACGACCGACTCGTCCTTGCGACCGGGTCGCTCCCGGTGGTCCCGCCGATTCCAGGGATAGACAAAGGCAACGTCTTCGCTATTCGGAAGGACGTCCCTTACCTCCAGCGGATGATCGCCGCCATGGACGCTGCCACTGACCTTGCCATCGTCGGGTGCGGCTTCATCGGGGTCGAGATAGCCGAGGAGTGCCGGCGCAGGCGGCCGAATCTAAATGTCAAGATCGTTGAGATGCTGCGCCACTGTCTCCAGCTCGTGTACGACGAGGAGTTTTGCGTCAAGGCGGAAGCGACGCTCCAGGCGAAAGGCATCGAGCTCCTGCTCGACGAGCGGGTCGAGGCCTTCCTAGGCGACGGGCAGGTCCGGGGCATCCGGCTCTCGAGTGGGCGAGAGATCAAGGCGGACATGGTCATCGTGGGAATCGGAGCAGCGGCGAACGCCGAGCTGGCGCGAAAGGCTGGCCTCGAAATCGGTCCCACCGGTGGCATCCAGGTCAACCGGTACATGCAGACGAGCGACGAGCGGATCTTCGCGTGCGGAGACTGCACTGAGAAGGTGTCGTTCTTCGACGGCAAGCCCTCAGGCCTGAAGCTGGCCTCTATCGCGACAATGGAAGCGCGGATCGCAGGTGCCAACCTCTTCGGCCCCCGGCGCAAGAACCTCGGGGTGATCGGGGTCTATTCCACGATCCTCGGCGACACCGCCTTCGCCGCGGCCGGGCTCACCGAGGCCGAGTCCAGGCGAAAGGACTACCGAACCGTCGTAGGGGAGTGGGAGGCGCCGAACTGCCACCCCGGCGGGATGCCCGGAGCGACGTTATTGCGCGTCAAGCTTGTCTTCGAGGCGGGGACCCTCGAGTTGCTGGGCGGCCAGGTTTCAGGGGCGAAGAGCGGGGGCGAGCTCATCAACGCGATCAGCGCCTGCATCAACCAGCGGATGACGGCCGACGACATCGCCACGTTCCAGACAGGCACCCACCCGGGGCTCACTGCCTCGCCGATCGCCTACCAGCTCGTCAATGCAGCGGAGATGGCGATCGCCGCCTCTCGGAGGCGTGAACTGACCAGGGCATAGACCAAGGCAACCGAGATCGCCAGTCCCAGAGGCCTTTCCGGACAGTGGTTGCAGCTTGTGCGTGCTGCAGCGCGTGCGTCCGATGTGTCTGCTCAACGCTGTTTGCACCAAGTTCAAGGTGAGACCCACATGCTGCGTCCGTGCACAGGGACGTCGACCATGCGCCCAAACGCGGGGCGAAGCCGCCTCTGCCCGCCGGAATCGCGCCCCGAACGGCCGCTGGACGCGCTTTGCGCGCCCGCAATGCAGCCAGTCGAGTAGTGGTGGCGACTTTGGAGAAGCGCTGTCCATACTCAGGGATGTGGATTTCACCTTGGTTTCAGTTGGATTGGAGGCGAACTCCGCCAGCTGAGTAGCCGCGCCGACAGGAGGCCCCGCGGAGAGGGCCAGGCCTGCGCACCGTGGAGCCAAGCCTGACCCTCGTACGAGCCTACTTAGCCGCCTGGGACTCCAGATCCTCGATCCGCTTGCCGATGGCGTCGAGAGCCGATTTGAGGTGCTCCTGCTGAGCCTTGAGGGCACTCACCTCCTGCTCGGGCGTCATCGTCCAGGCGTAGGGTACCGGGCCAGCTGCCGCAACCTGCCCGAGCCGGGCCCAGCCGGGTAGGCCGGTGGCGTAGTACCAGTGCCGCCAGCCTCTACCCCTTCCCCTACCGACGCCGAACCAGGGACCAAAGCCCAGCCCTGGCACCGGATTCGCGTAGCCTGGCACCGGGAACCCGGCGCACAGGCCCGCCCGCCTCCCTGTCATCGGACCTAGACTCCGAGGTCCAGTAGCATCTCCAAATGGCATACTCAGCCTCCTTCGATCGTTGATACTGACGCTAGATCAGTGATCTGCTCGCCTGCCTCGAGCTAGCGGTCGCGGCCGAATCCAGCGCCACGACCCGCGCGTTGCCCCGCGCCCAGCCCTCGGCCGATGCGTGGGAACGCACCGATTGCCCGGCGCCAACCAAGACCCGGAACGCGGAGTCTGGCCAGGCGCGGCCTAGCCAAATTCGTCCAGAGCGGCGTCGCATACCCGGAGCAGAATCCCGTCCCTCTGCCTGTCCTGGGACCCATTCCCAGTGGACCAGTCCGATCATTGCCTGGCATGTCAGCCTCCTTACACTCACACGCAGGACGTCGCTACCTATCCCGCCTCTCGATACAACCGACGACGAGTTCAGAGTCCGGCACTCTCCAACGACTGCTACTTCTCAATGCCGTCGTCGAGGAGCCGGTGCAGGAAATCGTGGGTTCGGCTGAGTTCCTCCCGCCAAGCCCGGAGAGCGGCTTCGCCCGCCGGCGCAAGGCTATACACGCGCCGGGGGGGACCCGCGCCGCCGACCTGCCAGTCGGAGGTGACCCAGCCGGCCATCTCCATTTCACGGAGCGCTCGGTAGACGAGTCCGGAGTCGAGCAGCTCCGGGTCGAGACCGAAACGCCCGAGAGCGCCGATGAGGTCGTATCCGTGGGCGGTGCGATCCCGCAAGAGAATGAGCAAGCACGGCTCTATCAGCCGAGCGATCTGGCCTCTCTGCAGGCCACGCCCACCACGCCAGCCATGCCTGCCTCCTTCGCCGTGCATCTGTCCTCTCACTATCTGTTACTTACAGTGCCAGTATAGATACATCTATGCCCGTTGTCAAGTGGACCGCTCCGGTTTGTGGCGTCCCACCTAGGTGGTCACGGGCAGGGCCATCCCATCAGCGCGAGAGCCTGGCCGGCAGTGAGCGTTGCGGCGTAGGACGGCGCCGACGTTGCCGGTCTTGGCCAAACGCAATTCCCAACGACAGACCTGACCGACGCCCGGCCAGTCAAGTTGGCCATTCAGCGTTGACCGCCAACTTGCGGCCGTTCTACAATGGCGCCCTGAGCGCGCCCCAGATGCCACTGCCGGCCGGCCGGCGTGGTGGTTCTGCTCGCTCCCCAGCCCACGGCCGCAACGGAGCGACCTCGTCATCCCAGGTTCCGCCGGCCTCTCGGCGCGCAGCCAGACCGGCGCAGGAGGTCGACCTCCGTCATGGATGCAGTTACCACGCGGATTGACCGACTCCCGGTCACGGCATTCCACCGCAAGCTGCTCGTCGTCGCGGGCGTCGGCTGGATGTTCGATGCGATGGACGTCGGGCTCGTCAGCTTCGTTGTGGCCGCGCTCGTCAAAGAATGGCAGCTTCAGCCGCTGCAGGCCGGGTTCATCAGCAGCGCGGGCTTCGCCGGCATGTTCGTCGGAGCAGCACTCGCCGGCCTCCTCGCCGACCGCTTCGGCCGCAAGGCAATGTTCCAGGCAACGATGGCGATGTACAGCGTCGCCACGGGCCTCTGCGCGCTGGCAGGCGGGCTCGGCACGATGCTCGGGCTCCGCTTCCTCGTCGGGCTCGGTCTCGGTGGCGAGCTACCGGTTGCGTCGACCCTCGTCAGCGAGTTCTCGCCCGCGCGTCGCCGTGGGACGATGATCGTGGTCCTCGAAAGCTTCTGGGCCTACGGCTGGGTGCTTGCGGCGCTGATCGGCTACCTGGTCATCCCAGTCTACGGCTGGCGTGTGGCTTTTCTCCTCGGCGCGCTTCCGGCTCTCTACTTGCTTGTGCTCCGGCGCGGCATCCCCGAGTCGCCGCGATTCTTGCTCAGCCAGGGGCGCGCCGATGAAGCTGAGGATGTCGTCCGTTTGATCGGCGTTGAGGACGTCCCGGCGCCACGCCTCGTCTCCTCGGCGGCCGATCGTGCTTCGCTCAGATGGGTCGAGCGAGTCGCTCAGCTATGGCGACCGCCGTATCTTCGCCGGACTGTCATGCTCTGGGTGCTCTGGTTTGGCATCGTGTACTCGTACTACGGCGTTTTCACCTGGCTCCCATCGCTGCTGAGCGCCGAGCTGAGCTCGCTAACGCGGTCCTTCCAGTACGTGCTGATCATCACGCTGGCGCAGATACCCGGCTACTTCAGCGCCGCCTACCTCGTCGAACGGGTCGGGCGCAAGTGGACGCTTGTCTCGTACCTGCTCGCGTGCGCGGTGGGCGCGTTCGTCTTTCGCAACGCAACATCCGCGACCGACGTGCTGTTCTGGGGATCGGTCATCTCGTTCTTCAATTTGGGAGCCTGGGGCGTCGTCTACACCTACACGCCAGAGCTGTACCCGACGCGCATCCGCGGGACCGGCGCCGGCTGGGCCGCTGCGTTCGGGCGCATCGGTGGCATCATCGGCCCCTATGTCGTCGGGCTGCTGTTGCCAAGCTGGCAGACGACTAAAGAGGGCATCTTCGCGATGTTCGCGGCAGTGTTCCTCGTGATCGCGGTCGTCGTCAGCGCGCTCGGCGAGGAGACAAAGGGCGGCTCGCTCGAACAGATCGCGCCCGAGACGTAGAGGCCGCGATGAGGACTCTCCTCACCCCGGCCTGGCCGAAGTAGTGGCGACCGCGCACCGGACTACGGATAGGTCGGCGCCCGGTCCAGCCCCATCGTCTCGGGTAGGCCTAGCATCAGGTTGATGTTCTGAAGCGCGACGCCGGCTTGCCCCTTGACCAGGTTGTCAATTGCGGAGATGACAATCAGCTTGCCTGCCGACTCGTCGGCCGCGAGGCCGATGTCGCAGAAGTTGCTCGTGTACACCGACTTGAGCGTCGGAATGACTGAGGACGGCATCAGGCGAACGAACGGCTCCCCGGAGTAGAACGCTGCGTACGCCTCTCGCGCCTGGGCGAGGGTGGCGCCGGGCGAGAAGCTAGCGTAGCAGGTGCACAGGATGCCCCGCGTGGCCGGCACAACGTGTGGTACGAACGTCAGCGTGACCTGGCCGCCGGCCAGGCGCGACAGGGTCTGGACGACCTCGACGTTGTGTTGGTGTGAGGCGATCCGATACGGCGTTACGTTCTCGTTGCGCTCGGGGTAGTGGTGGACCGGACCCGGCTTCTTGCCCGCGCCAGATGAGCCGGTCTTCCCATCGACGATGATGGACGAGATGTCGACGAGGCCAGCCTTCACGGCCGGCGCCAAAGCAAGGATCATCGCCACCGCGAAGCAGCCGGGGTTCCCGACCAGACTCGCGCCGCGCAGTCGCTCGCGGTATAGCTCGGGCACCCCGTAGACTGCTTTGCCAAT
>Ga0073932_1006689_pt1 | contig 11658 bp, 7 predicted proteins | sample DewCreD2012metaG_FD_76967 | JGI IMG/M metagenome (GOLD analysis project Ga0073932, IMG submission 76967) | Hot spring sediment bacterial and archeal communities from British Columbia, Canada, to study Microbial Dark Matter (Phase II) - Dewar... ... | reverse complement strand
GCCCGCGGCCAGCAGGGCCTGCTTGCCGGCCGGGCGCGCACCCGGCCCGGTATACACTTCCAGGCCGCGCAGCGCGTGGCCGGAGATATTGTTGAGCGTCAGCACCCTGCTTCCCGCCGCGTTGGTGTACACATCCGGCTCGAGTTCGCGGTATGCGCCCAGCATGGCGACCGTCATTTCGGGATCGTGCCGCATGGATCCCGGAGGCCGAAGTCCGGGCACGGCGGCGCTCTGGGTGGTGAGCGCGGTGTAAACGCCTCCGGCGGGCGCGCGGTCCGGAGCCACGCACGCGTCCCAGGCGCGGGCCAGAAACTCGCCCGCATGCGCGGGGCCTGCGTTCGCGGGCGCGCCTTTGCCCGCGGGATCCCAGGGATACAGATACACGGGCAGCTTGCCGCCGGAATCTTTGCCGGAATCCGCGCAGTCGCGCGCGGCATCCGGGCCGCGCGCCGCGCGCGCGGTCATGGCGATGTTGCGCGCCAGGCGGCTGCCCGGCGCGATCTCGAGCGGACCCCGGTACGCGATGGGCCGCCGGTACGGATCCACCGCCGCAATCAGCGACGCCATCACATACAGGCTGTTGGGCTTGTCCGTGCTCACTTCCCAGAACAGGATGTTGGGCTGCTCCTTGAGGGCGATGACGATTTCGTCGAAGAATTCGGCGGTGAGCGACGGCACGATCATCATGCCGCGGGCCAGGGCCTCCTGGGCCAGGCGCGGCGTGGGGTTGCTGGTGTGCACGGTGTTCACGCCGGATTGCCGCAGGGCGTCGAGATCCTCTTCGAGCTGACTCCAGGTGAGCGCGCCGCGCCCCGCGCCTGAAACCGCAAGACCGGGATTTCCGTGCACGCCGCGCATGGCGAAGGGTTCTCCGTTCACTCGCAGGCCATTCCTGTCCGCGGATACGAACACGGTGTGGAAGCGCAGCCCGGCGGTGTCGGCCAGCGCCGGCCCTTTGCGCAAAGTGGCCACGGCGCGGTACGGCATGAACGACGGCGCCGCTTTCCAGTGGAAATCGTATAGCTCGCCGCCGGGCGGCAGGCGCACCTCGCGCTGTTCGTCAAACACCGCATGGCCCCCGTTCGCGTCCTCGTAAACCGTGAGCGACAGGCGCAGCGACTGGGTTTCCAGGGTATCGTTCCCGAGCAGCACATACAGATGCGTTTCCAGAGCGCCGTTCTTGAGGGTCAGGGGATGCACGCGCTCGATGGACTTGATGTGCGTGGCGGGCCGCGTGATCAAATACACATCGCCGGTCAGCCCGGCGGCGCCGTCCGCAGTCTCGCCGGGGTGTTCGTCAAAGGGTTTGACGCCTCGTTCCGCGTGGTCCCTGATGCGCACCGCAATCACATTCTCGCGGCCCGGCATGATGATCCCGTCCGCCTCGAATGCCTCTGGCCAATTCATGGTCCAGATGCGCGCAAACACGCCGAACTGCGTGTCCTCGAACGGTTTTGGATATGCCGGATTGGTGAGCCTGCGGCCATTGATCCACACCTGCGCTTCGTCCAGAACGCGATCCAGCCGCAAATGAGAATACTCCACGCCCGCGGGCGCGATGAAGGTGCGGCGCAGCCACACCACGCGCGCTCCCGCGGACTCGGGCGCTTTGGGCAGCGCTCCAGGAACGGTGACGCCCGCCCAGTCATCGTGTTTATAATCCGCCTCGGACCAGCGCGCGTCGTCTCCAGCGCGCATTTTCCATGTCCCGTTGAGGCTCAAGCGCTTGCGCGCCGCGGATTCCAGGGACAGGACATCCGCGCGCACGGCCATGCACGCCGCAAGCACAATCACGGCAATGCGCACAGCGCCCCTTAACAGGGTCCAGATTTGCGGCGCAACTGTGGACAACTCCCCAGGCTCCTTTGGCGGTACAAAAACTGCATGTTTTCTATAATATCATTTCCCATGCCGCGCAATCCGCATTAATTCAGGTACCCGCGAATCAGCAAATCAAACAGGCCTCCGCGCACAGGTCATCTTCGCCGGTTCTTGTTCTCATTGATATAACCCTCGCCCGTGATGGAATTGAACGCTTCCACGGTTTTGGCTTCGCCGTCATAAATCACGCGCTTCGCCTTGAGAGATCTGCCGTCCTCATCCACCACCTTGACGCCGCCTTCGATCACGGTCTGCTTTGTTTTGCCGTAGTGCCACAGGGAATCGCCCTCGACGCTGCTTTTGCCCTGTGTGATGCGCACGCCGCCGGTGAGGAGGAGCCTGCGCTCGCCGTACAGGGATTCGAGGCGCTTGCAGGTGATGTCCGCGGGCTTGCGCGCGCGCTTGCGCATGTCCTCGTCGTCGGTGTCGTCCACGAACCCGCCCTCGAAGAGCCAGTCGCCGCCGGACTGCGACATGCGCACACTGCCTTCCATGACCAGCCGTTTTTTCTTGCCCCAGAACTCGATGCGATCCGCGAGCGCTTCCTTTTCCGGCTGCGTGACGCGCACGGCGCCTTCGAGCAGGAAGTAATCGCTGTCCGGCTCCAGGCGCGCGGAGCGGCATTTGATTTTTGTGGGCTTTTTGGCGATGGCCCATGCCTGGGTGTCGTCCGCGTCAATGTAATCCTTGCCGCGCAGCCAGTCGCCGTTGTCCTGCTGCATCTGGACATCGCCCTCGAGCGTGTAGATTTTCTCTTTGGAATTGAAATCCATGGAGTCGGCGGTGGCGCGGCGTCCGCGCGAGGTAAGCGCCGGATCCCCGGTCACCGATCCCGCGCCGGTCTTGCGGTTCCAGACCAGCTCCGCGCCCTTCAGTTCGAAGGGGTCCGAGTCCTGTTTGAGATTGCCGGTGTGGGCGATCTTCACGCCGCCCCCGGCTTTGTAGATTTCCGTGTTCCAGTCCGCATCGGCCCAATCCGCGGTGAGGGTTGAATTCTTGTCTTTTATTGTCACCCTGCCTTCTGCGCGCATGGTTTCCCTGGCCAGGTTCACGGTCACGCGGTCCGCGTTCAGGGTTACATCCTTGAAGCGCAGGTCCGCGCTGCCGGTGATGGTGAGGATGTCCCGGCCGTCGTCGAACCGCATGTCGTTTCCGCGCACGAAGACTTTTTCCTTCTGGAATTTCTGCTTGTCGAACGCGTCCCCGTCCCGGTCCATGAAATAGTCGCTGAAGTCCGCGCGTTGATCCTCGTCCGGCAGAAGCTCGAAGTACGCGCCCTGCGGCGCGGTCAGCGCCCCGGTGTCTTCGTTGTAGGTGAACAGGGGCGCTTCATAGTAGTCTTCCTTGTCGCGCACGGTCACATTGCCGAAGATCTCCCAGGTTTTGGTGAGGCCGGAGTATGCGGCCGTGCCCGCGGTGAGAAACCGGTCCTTCTGCATCACGGACACATCGCCCGTGGCCAGGACATCCTCTTTGTCGAAGTCCAGATCCACGGACGCGGCGGAAATGGTGGTCTGGGCGCGGGCGATGTCCTTGACCTTGTCGTCGGCGCCGTCCTCGATAACTTTGTTGCTGAACAGCCATTTTCCGCCGGTCTGGCGCAGAATCACGCCGCCCCGCAGCTCGGCGCGGTCGAGTTTGGTGAGCACAAGCCCGGAGTTTGCGGCCAGGGTGAGCTCCTTCTGGCGCATGATGAGGGGGTAGTCAATTTCGGCGCGGCCCAGCCGCCAGAAGTAGCGCAGTTCCTCGGTCACGATCAATGCGTCGCGCCGCTTGAGGGCTTTGATGAGCTTGCGGTCTTTCTTATCCGGCTTGCGGCCCTTGCGCACCAGGTACACGCGGCCCGCGGCCCGCGCGAGTTTCTCCTTGTCCCGCACATGGATTTCCCCCGCCCTGATGTTCCAGGCGTCCGTGGACAGGGAGACATGGAGCGGGGGCAGCGGAGGCGTTTCGAGCGATGGAGGCGTGAACGGCATCATGGGCAGCCCCGGCGCGGAGGGGTCGAGGCCGGGCAAAATGTCTAGCCCCGGCGGCGGGGGCAACGCGCCTCCGGGCACATTGATGGGCGGCGGCATGCCCCCGGGCAGCCCCGGCGCGCGCGCCGGGACCAGTTCCGACGGCGGCGCCTGCGGCTCGGGCGTCCATACCCGCGCCGGATATGCGCTGATCAGGCCCGCGCGGCTGTTGTGCTCCACGCGCTGCGCCTTGAGCACCAGGTTCTTAATGTCCCCGGCCTCGATGGCCGCGTCTTCAAGTTCCTTGAGCATGTCGCTGTCTTCAGTGTCTTTCACATCCGGGATGATGACTGTGACATGCCCGATGACCGCGAAGTTTTCCAGTTCCTCGCCCATGGCCTGAAACGAGTCCCCGGCGAAAAGATTCCCGCCTTCCATCACGGCCACCGGGTTGGGCAGCCGCAGTGTTTCCGCATTGCCGTCCCAGAACGCGTCGCGCGAGCGGAAAAACTCGTCGCCCTTTTCGGTCTGGAAATTGATGCGCCCGTAGATTCGAACCTGTTTGTTTGTGGAATCGTAGAAAGCCCGCGCGGCCTTGAACCGGTATATTTTATTGTTTCTGTACAGCAGCCCTTTTTTGATGTTTGTGATGGTGTACACATCTTTGCCGCGGGAGATTTCTACGCGTCCGGCCCAAAGTTCCCACCGCACCTTGTCGTCCTTCCACACGCGCATGTGCATGTTCTCGAACACGAAGGCATGCGCGGGACCCGGCCCCTGCGGCTTGAGTTCCAGCAGCAGGATCCGCCAGATGCCGTAGGCCGCTCCCGCGGCAAGAGCCAGCAGAAGCAGGTTCCGGGACAGGATTTTGATGCGGTCAGCCATGCGTCAGTGTTTTTCAATCCATTCAATAATTGTGTCGAACACCATGGGGCCGTGCACCGGATCCGAGAGCATGCAGTGCTTGGCTTTGTCGTAAAATTTCAGGGTTTTGTCCTGTGAGCGGAGAGCCTCGAAAAACTGTTTGGTAGCGGCCGGGCTGACGGCGGCGTCATTGCCGCCCTGGAAGATCAGGACCGGGCCGCCCAGGGACTGGGGGCCGCCCGCCCTGGCCTGGTCCATGAGCCACTTGACCCCGCGCATATAGCGGATGCAGGCGAAATGGATGTGCAGGGGATCGTTCCGGTCGTAGTCCACATTGAGGCCGTTGTTCATGCCTTCGCGCTCTCTGCCGGAAACGCGCACGATTTTCGCGCGCGAGGCGAACACCGCGGCCAGGGCGTACACCGGAAGCATGACCAGCAGGGACAGGGGCATGCGCAGCGCGGGCGCGATGGCCGGAGACAAAAAGATCGCGCCGCGCAACCCTGCAGGCGCGCTCATGGCCAGGTTCGCGTTCAGCGCGCCGCCCATGCTTTCGCCCACGGTGAACAGGGCCGCCTTGGGATAGCGCGCGCGCACTGCGGCATACACCTGCCGCGCGTCGGCCACGAGCCGTTTCGGGTCCTCGATGTCGCCGCGCGGGCCATCGGAAAGCCCGTGCCCGCGCATGTCGCACGCCACCACGCCGATGCCGCGCGGAACCAGGGCGTCGGCCAGAAGCGCGTAATAGCGCCCGTGCGCGGACATGCCGTGGAAGCACAGGGCCACGCGCTCGGGCGGGTCCGGCGGCATCCACCGCTCCACGAACAGGCGCGTGTCGTCCCCGCATTTGAAGTATTCCCATTCGCTGTGCGCGCGGGGACGGCTCCCGCGCACATTGTCCCGCAGCGCGTCGAAACGGGCGTCTGCCTTGGGGTCCTGCTCCTGTGTGGTCATGGCTCCGGTTTCCTGAACAGAATGATAGCGATGGCGAGCGCCGCGGCGCACGCGCCCGCGGCCAGTGCGTTGCGCAGGGGCGCGGCCCAAGCGCGCGCGCCAGGCTCATAAGATATGAAATATGCGTGCCACAAGTCCCACCCGGCCGCGGGCGACGGATCCTGGGGCGCGCCGCGCCGCGCAAGGCTCTTCCACGGGTAGTCGCGCCTCATTCGCTCGCGAAGTTCGTCCGGCGTTGCGTTGCCGTTCAGCGCCGTGTGCTTGAGCATCCACACATGCGCCGCCAGGGGCGAAAACTCGGGGATGAAATGCTGGTTCAGCAGATCGTCCCGCAGCCGGATGTCCCCGGGCCGGTGAATCACCTGATAGGGCGCCTGGGACCGCGCCACGGCCAGGTATGCGCCCGTGCGCAGGGTTGCGCCAAGGAATTGCGCTGCCAGGCTGACCGCGAACAGGACCCCGAGCAGCGCGGCGCGCGCCCGCGCGCCTGACGGATCGTTTTTCAACGACACAAGCGGCAGAACCAGAAACGGCATGAGCGGGATCAGGAACCGCGGACCCCACGCGAAATCTCCGTGCCACTGGTTCCACCCGGCGAACGCGAGCACGAGGCAAACGCCCGCGCCCGCGCACAGAAACGCCTCGGCGGGCCGTTGCCGCGCGAATGCGGGCAGAACCGCTGCCGCAACCGCCGCGCACGGCACATACCAGAACAGGCCCTTGCCCGAACTGAACAGCAGCCCATGCGCCCCGGCCCACAGGGGTGTGGAAAACCGGTGCAGGGCATCGCGGTCGTTGAGCAGGTAATACCCGAACTCAAACGCATCGCCAAACCGCGCGGCGTTGTACCACAGGGTCAGCGCAACCCCCGCGGCCGCGGGCGCGGCGAACAGGGCCAGGGCCGCGACCATGCGCCGCGGCGTTTCACCGCGCTCACGCAGTTTCCACAAAAAGTATATCAGGATTGCCGGAACAAGTGCGGCCAGGAAAAACTTGGCCGCAAGCATGGCGCCGAAAAATGCGCCCGCCGCAGCCGCGCGCCACAGCCGCCCGTCCTGCGAGTACGCGAAAATGAAATATGCGCACCCGAGCAGCCCGAGCATTTGCAGAGGTTCGCTCAACAGGCTCTTGGCAGCGGGCCACGCCAGGGTGCCGAACCCGAACAGCGCCGTGAGAAACGCGGCGCGGCGCGCGCCCGCGCCCAGGCGCATGCAGAATAAAAACATCAGCGCGCACGCGGCCGCGCCAAGCAGAGGGTTGGTCAGGGAGGTCAGGAGATACGCGCGCGCGCCCGGGCCGAACACCTGCCGTGACTGCGGCTCGCGAAACAGCGCCTCGCCCGCCGCGGCAAGGGGCAGCTCGGCCAGGCTCTGGCCCACGGGGAACCGCGCGCACAACCCGCCCCCGCGGCACGGCGCCAGCGCCACCCGGCCGCCCCACTCCGGATCCAGCAGCACATCCCGGTCCGCGGCCAGGCTCTGCGCCACAAGGTACATGCCCAGTTCGTCGGCTCCCACGCGCACTCCCTGCATGGTGTATGCGTACACGCAGAAAAACAACGCAAACACCGCCGCGCAAGTCCGGACTCGAATGGCGTGATCAGGAAGAGAAGTCATGGTTTCATTCAACGGCGCACCCGTTACGGCTTGCCCGGCTCGGAGCCGTTGTCGCCCTGAATCCCGTGCGGCGGCGACGCGATGTACAGCACAATGCCCGCAGCTTCATCTTCCGGGGCGACCACAAACCGCACGGGCTGATATTCCACGCCCGGCTTTTCCGCGCCCAGCGTGTACTCGCCCGGCGGCACATTCACCCACGCCACGCCCCCGTCAACGGAGGTCTGCCTGTATTCCGGGTTCGGGCGCACGCTTTCGTCAAAATACAACGGCCCCACCGCGCCGGGAATGGCCGGGCAAAGCGCGCCCGGGTCTCCGTGCGGCAACCGGTCGTCGTGGATGCTCGCCCAGGATTTGCCGACTGTCACCACAATGGCGTTCCGGAACGCGCTGTCCGCGCCCGGCGGCAGCATTTTCCTGATCATCAACTGCACGCCGGGCCGTATCAGAAGCCGGAAAAAGTTCGGATCTATGTACTGAATGGCCAGATCCGTGATGTCCCGGTCCTGCACGGCGATGACATTCGACTTGGTGGTGATCCAGCCTTTCTTTTCATACACCGGGGAAAGCCCCGCGGGGGCGCCCTTGTATTTTTTCACGCTCACGGACCACCAGCCGGTTTCGTCCGATCTGATATCGAGGTTTTTCGAATCCGGCAGTTCGGCGAACCAGACCAGAACGCCGGGGGTCACGGCGTGATAATCCGCGAGCTGCGCGTGGCTCACCTTGCCGGAGAGCTTGATCAGGACCGTTTCCCCGCCCCGGAGTCCGGGCGCGCTCTTCTCCTGGAATCCGCTAATGTCCAGCACGGCGTCTTCCGCGCAAGCGGAAGCGCAGGCAAGCAGAACAGAGGCGATGCCGATCAGCAATATTGCGATTGGCCTTCTCATGGAATTTCGTCCCTGGTTGTTATTTGTCCGGCTTGAACGGTGGAATCCGTACCATTCACAACGGGTGGTTAGGACAGAACCTCCGGCACATCAATGTCGCCGCCCGAGGGGACATCGAACTCCTCGCGCAGCGCGCGCACCACAACGCCGGCCACTCGCTTGGGGTCCTCGCCCGAGAAATTCGTCATGCGCGTGGCCGTGAGGCTCGGATTCACATTGTACGCGCGCACATGCGGAGGCAGTTCCCTTGCCAGCGCCTGCGTAAACCCGCGCACCCCGAATTTGGTGGCGCTGTACACCGTGAGATCCGCGTATCCGCTCTTGCCCACGATGCTGGCCACATTCACGATCACCGCGTCTTCTTTGCGCAGGATCTGCGGCAGGAATGCATGCGTGACGCGAATCAGCCCCAGAAGGTTCACATCTATCTGCATCTCGATTTCCGAGGCGTCCTGCTGGGTGAACCGTTTCCAGGCCACGGCGCCCGCGTTGTTCACCAGAGCGTCCAGGCCCCGGATCTCCTTGCTCATGGCGCGGGCCAGGCTTTCGATGGAATCCGGATCGCGCACATCGAGGTGAAACATGTGCGCCTTGCCCGCGCGGCGCGCGCACTGGCTGAAAACCTTTTCCGCGCCGTCCCGGCCCGTGTTGTATGTAAGAGCCACCTCTGCTCCGGCTTCAGCCAGCGCCAGCGCGGTCTCTTTGCCGATGCCCGAGCTTGCGCCCGTGACCAGAATAAGTTTGCCTTCGATATCCATAAGAATCCTTTCATGCCGCGTTGCGGAAAATTTCAGAAATGCGCGAACGCGGGCGCGGGCCACGGGAGAGGTTTGCCGTCCGGAGACATAAGCGCAATCCCGCGCCCCTGTTCCGTAATTTCGCCGATGCGCGTGACCGGCACGGCCGCGGCGGCGCTCACGGCCGCGGCCAGAGCGTCGCATTGCGCCGGGTCCGCGGCCAGAAGCAGGGCGTAATCCTCCCCGCCGCGCAGCGCAGTGTCCAGCGGGTCCAGGCCCAAGGCGCGGCACACGCGCGCGGTGTCCGGGTGAATGGGCAGATCCGATGCGCGCACCAGAGCGCCCGTGCCGCTGCGCGCGCACAGGCGCGGCAGATCCGCGGCCAGCCCGTCGCTTAAATCCATCATGGCGGTTGCGCCGCCCGCGGCCGCTGCGATGCGCCCGGCCGCTAGCGGCGGCCTTGGAGCAAGGTGGCGCTCTGCCAGGCGCCGCGCGGCCGCGCCCAGATTCTGCTTGCCCCACGCGCGCAGCGCCTCGAACCCCGCGGCCGACGCGCCGATATCGCCAATCAGCAATATCGCATCTCCGGGCCGCGCGCCCTTGCGGCACAGCGCCGCGTCCCGCGCCGCCTCGCCCAGCACGCTCACGGTCACGCACAGCGCGCGCGGCGACCGCACGGTGTCGCCGCCGGCCACGGGACAGCCGAGCAAGCGCGCCGCGGCGTTCATGCCGCGCGCCAGCTCGCGCACCGTGGACTCCTTCTCGCCTCCGGTGAGGCCCACTGCGGCCACCGCGGCCAGGGGCCGGCCCCCCATGGCGCCGATGTCGCTCGCCGCGGCCGCCAGCGCCTTCCATCCCACCTGATAGGGCGAGGACCAGTCCAGCCGGAAATGCACATCCTGCACAAACGCATCCGTTGTCAGAAGCAGAACCGTGTCCGAGCCTGGCGGCCCGGCGATGATCGCGCAGTCGTCCGCGCCCGCGCCCGCGAGCACGCGCCCCGAATCCGCATCCAGATGGCGGCGCACCAGATCAATGATCCCGTCCTCGCCCAGCGCGCGCGGCGCGGACCCGGATTGCTTTTTGGCCATGCGCGGACTCCCCCTGCGGCGCGGCTCATTCCGCGCGCGCGGCTTCAAGCACCTTTTCATTATACGCGCGCCGGGGCTCTAATTGTAAAGGCATGCCGCAGGCGCGGCACACAACTCACCCGGCAGGAGGACCCGCAATGAACCACAAAGCAACGGCCCGGCTGGCGCTGGTTTTCATCTGCGCCATGATGCTCGTAAGCGCATGCTCCGCATCAGGCAATCACAGCGACGCCGGCCCGTCCGCGAAAGCGCCCGATCAAGAACAAGCAATCGCCAAAACACCGGCGGCTCCGGCCAAAACAAATCCGGATATCTCCCCCGCGACAGGAGACAAAGGCTTGGAATTTGAGTCCCTCGACAAAGTCAAGGCGCGCCTCAAGGACGGCGTATACGCCGTGTTCGACACCAGCATGGGCCGCATCATCGCAGTGCTCTACCCCGACAAGACCCCCATAGCCACGAACAACTTCATCGGACTGGCCGAAGGCACAAAAGAATGGATTGACCCCAAAACCCGAGAGAAAGTCAAGCGCCCGTTCTATGACGGGCTTATCTTCCACCGCGTCATCCCGAATTTCATGATCCAGGGCGGATGCCCGCTCGGCCAGGGCGTCGGCGGCCCCGGATACCAGTTTCAGAACGAAGACCACCCGGACCTGAAATTCGACAAGCCCGGCGTGCTCGCCTACGCCAACGCCGGCCCCGGCACCAACGGCAGCCAGTTCTTCATCACCCATGTGCCCACGCCCTGGCTCAACGGCAAACACCCCATCTTCGGCCAGGTGGTCGAGGGACAGAGCATCGTGGACATGATCGGCAATGTTAAAACCGGGCCCGGCGACAGGCCCGTCGAACCCGTGATTCTTGAAAAAGTCAGCATCCTGCGCGTGGGCAAAGCCGCGAAGACAAAAGACTGAACAACACGCGCCAGAACGCAGACAGCGGTTCAACCGCAATCCAAAACCGGAGTCCGGGAAACCGCCGCCGGAAGCGCGTGCCGAAACACTGGACGAAACGAACGAAACAGGCTATAAATCATAGGGCCGCATGCAAATGCGGCCAGTTTGCGGAGTGTAGCTCAGCCCGGTTAGAGTGCTGCGTTCGGGACGCAGAGGCCGTGGGTTCAAATCCCACCACTCCGATTTTTTACACAAAAAAACCCGCATAAACAAAGGCTTTTTCAAATCGCATTTTGCCCTGGTATATTCCTGGTATAAAGTCGTGGTGTCAAAACCCACGGCTTGGGGGTGGTTCCGGAGATATTTTCTGTCCAGAAGTGGGGTGCCAAGAAACAAGTTTTCAACCTACAGGGCTATCCTTCCATCTCCTTCAATCCGATCTTTGAGCTGCTTCTTCAAATCGTCCCAATCTTTATAAAACAATATTTTGAAATGGTTCAAGTCAAAATGAACAAGCTCTTCTGGTTTTTCCCCCTCCAATTGTTGGCAACATAAAATCACAACTTTTTGCTGCCCATATGCTAATCCCGCTTCCCAGTATGCACCTCTGTTCATGAGGGTAAGGTCTGCCACAATGAACCTGCTTTTTCGTATTCCTGCGCTTATTGCGTTATCGATATGATCATGATTGTTGTGATCAAGCAAACAGATTGGCTTGAATTTCAAAGATTCTAATGTGGGTTGTATCGCTTGGTAATAGGCATCCTTGTG
>Ga0073932_1006687_pt1 | contig 11659 bp, 6 predicted proteins | sample DewCreD2012metaG_FD_76967 | JGI IMG/M metagenome (GOLD analysis project Ga0073932, IMG submission 76967) | Hot spring sediment bacterial and archeal communities from British Columbia, Canada, to study Microbial Dark Matter (Phase II) - Dewar... ... | reverse complement strand
TGCCTATGATTACCACGGCGTCTGGACGGATGTCGGTCTTGTGCAGCGCACAGCGCTGAGCGAGGACATTCCCGCAACCGTGGAGCGTCTTGCTCAGTTTATGCCATTTGAAGATGACCTGGTCAGTGGCCTGGCCGCTCGCCTGCGCGAGACTGCCTGTCGGTTGGTTCTGTGCGACATTGCGCCGCTCGGCATTGCCGTCGCCCGTGCGGCTGGCATACCCAGTGTGTTGGTGGAGAACTTCACGTGGGATCACATCTATGCAGGATATATCGAGGACGATCGGCGTCTCAGGTGGTACGTTGACTACCTGGCCGATCTGTTTGCTGACGCTGACCATCGCATTCAGGCCGGACCGGCGTGTCAGTATCACCCCGGCTGGCTCACCACGGCGCCGATCAGTCGGGCCAGCCGAACGTCGGCCGAGTTGGTGAGAGAGCAGCTGGGTGTGCCGCGCCGCGCGCCAATGGTGTTGGTCACGATGGGCGGATTCTCGTGGGACTACGGTTTCCTGGATGCGCTGGCGGCTCGCCCGGACGTCTTCTTCGTGGTGCCCGGTGGCCGTGATCGCCCGTCAGGTGCGGTCGACCGGCCACCCAACGTGATCTGTCTGCCACACCATTCCACATTCTTCCATCCCGATCTGGTGAATTCCAGCGACGTCGTCATCAGCAAGGTGGGCTACAGCACCGTGGCCGAGGTGTACTGGGCGGGCTGTGCGCTCGGTTATGTGCCGCGGCCTCGTTTCCGCGAGTCGGATGTGCTGGTCGAGTTCGTGGCACGCGAAATGTCCGGCCTGCCTGTATCGGCGGTTGAGTTCGACACGGCTGATTGGCTGAATAGGCTGGACGATCTGCTGGCAATGCCGCGGCGGGTGCACGCGGGTCCGAACGGCGCGGAGCAGGCGGCCGAATTTGTAGCCAGCCTGTTGACGGGGTAGACTGGTTTGCCATGGACAATCGGCGTACCCGCCTCGTGGCAGCGTTGGCGCAGACGACACTTACCGCACTGTTGCTAGCCGGCGCCGTTGCGTTGCTCGCCGGCGGAGAATCGGCCTGGCCGGCGGTACTGGTGATAGCCGTGCTGGCGTTGCTATGCGCGCTGGGAGTCACCTGTCTGCTGGTCGGCGCACAGGGCCGCGAAATAGAGCGGCACACACCTTGCGACCACCCGGACGCGGTGCTGCTCGATGTGCGGCGCGCGGGCAACGGCGACATAGAAGCCTGCCGGACGATTGTCGCGCGTCCCGACACGCGCGTCATCGTTTTGGCTTCATCCGCAGAAGAGGGCCTGCTCTCCGAAGCGTTAGCGGCCGGGGCGGCCGGCTACCTGCTCCAGCCGCTCAGGCCGAGCGACGCGACTCCGAGCCGCCCCCCCGATGCCGGGCCAGAAGAGCGTGACCAGCGCGATGCCCATGTGCGCGCTGCTATGCATCAGCAGGCTGAGATCGCGTTTGCTGGCCTCACCCAGCAGGAGCTCAGGGTTCTTGCCCTCATTGCAGAGGGCCGAACCAATCGCGAGATCGCTGAAGCGCTCTACCTGGGTGACGGCACGGTTCGCAACTACGTGAGCAACATCCTGAGCAAGCTGAACCTTGCCAATCGCGCCGAGGCCGCTGCCTATGCGGTTCAGAACCATCTGCGCGACTATTTGTCGGCGCCCAGCTCCTCGCGGACGGTGTAGATCGGTTTGTTCTGGCTCTCGAAATAGGTGCGGGTCACCAGCTCGGCCAGCAGACCCATCAAGACCAGCTGCACTCCCACCGAGAAGAGCATAATGGCAAAGAGGAGCAAGGGGCGCTCGGCCAGCGCGGCGCCGTAGAGGAATTTAATCGCGGTCAGGTATAGGCCGATGGCGACTCCCAGCACGATTGAAGCCATCCCCATCAAGCCGAAGATCTGGATCGGGCGGGTGGAATAGCTGAGCAGAAAACGCACCGTAAGCAGGTCGAGAAGCACCCGGATGGTGCGGCCCAGGCCGTACTTACTCTTGCCGAAGCGGCGGGCGCGATAGCTCACCGGCACTTCGGCGATGCTGACGCCGTAGTAACTGGCGATCGCCGGAACAAAGCGGTGCAGGTCGCCATAGAGGCGTATTTCGCGCGCCACATCGCGGCAATACGCCTTCAGTGAGCAGCCGTAGTCGTGCAGGTGGACGCCGGTCACTCTTGAAATCGTCCAGTTGGCGATGGCAGAGGGTATCCGCCGGGTGAAGAATGCGGATAGCCCCTCCTGCCAGCGGTTGACGCGCCAGCCGCTGACGACGTCATAGCCCTCTTCCATTTTGGCCAACAGCTTGGGAATGTCGGCCGGTGGGTTCTGCAAATCAGCATCCATGGTGATCACCACCTGGCCGGCGGCGCGGTCGAAGCCGGCCGCGAAGGCGGCCGTCTGGCCGAAATTGCGCCGCAGCCGCACCACCCGCACGCGCGCGTCGCGCTGGTGGACTTGCGTCAGCAATGCATAGCTGTTGTCCTGGCTGCCATCGTCCACCGCGATAATCTCGAAGCTGCGGCCGGTTGCTTCCATCGCCGGAATCAGCTCCGCGAAGAGGGGCTCGATGTTTTCCGCCTCGTTGAAGATCGGCAGGATAACGGACAGTTCTGGCATTCGTGTTGGCTCCTCGTCAATTTGACGTCTATTTCACTTCGATGGTGGTCAGTACGATCGCCGAACCCAGCGACTGACCAGTGTCGTCGGTCGCCGGCAACCGCTCACCGGTTTGAGGATCGTAGACGCCCACCGTGATCGGATACCTTCCGGGGGGTGTCTTCGCATCCAGCACCACCCGGAACTGGCCTCTCCCGCTCTGAGGTGGGCGCCACTCATCCGTGCGCAGCCGACACACCGGGTCGTCATCGTGCTGACCCCACATACGGTCGCTCTCCACGTGCACAAAGGTGCGGTAACGCACCGTCATCGTGTCGAGCGCCTGCCAGTGCAGGGTGAGTGACACGGTCTGGCCGGCCTGAAACGACGTCGTTGGCAGATCGTAGCCGCGCAGTCGCAGTTTCTGGGCAAACGTCACGTTCAGAGGGTACTGCACCGGTGGATCCTGGACGTAGCGGGCCGGCGTCGCCGAATGGTCAAACCGCTCAATGTAATCATCCAGCCGGTAGACCAGGGGCTCTGCCACGCTCGGTTTGCCCTTCTCCAGAAGGAACAGCCTGGGTTGACCATCTACCTGGACCACGCGCGTCAGGCCGTAGCCATAGGCCGGCAGATCGGCGAATTCCTCGGGCAGACCGCGTGCCCCCATGGCTACAAAGTAGTTCTGTGGGTCCTCGAAGCACGATCGCGGTGTCTGGTAGGTATACCACACGGGCACGGCAAACGACTCCTTGATGGTGCGGAAATCGCCCTGCAGCTCACCTTGCTCGTAAAGCACACCCACCACCTTCCAGCCGCTCAGGCGCGGATTGCTCACCAGCTTCCTCGGCCGGGGCAATCCGCCGTAGACCAGCCGGTAAACTGACGCGTCGGCATAGCGGCTGTTTGCCTCTGCGCGCCAGTACGCGGCAACTGTGCCGAGGAACTGCAGGTGCTCGTAGAATAGAACCGCGCCCAGGCAGGCTCCCAGCCCCGCGACTGTGACAAGACGGATGATCCTTCCTGAGTGACCCTTCATCCAATCCCACAGGTTGACCATCCCAACGCCGGCCAGCAGTGCCCAGAAGGGATGAACATTGCGGATGTGGGTAGCGGCATCCTGTGCCAGAAAGGTCAATGCCAGGTAGGGAATGCCGAACCAGAGGATCAGGCCCCGGATCTCGAACGCTCCGCCTCGCGCCAAAGCCGTGACGCCGACAAGAAGGGCATAGGGGACGAATGCGAGATTGACATCCCTCCAGATCCAGAATTGCGGCCAGACCACGGTGGTCAGGATCGCTCCAACCAGTCCGATCGCTGACCAGGGTCCGGCGCGACCGCTTCGGCACAGCGTCCCGAGAATAGGAATGGCGGCCAGACCCACCAGCAGTGGCGTGTAGAATCGCGAGCTGTACTCGCTTTCCTGCTCGAGTAGATCAACCACCTGGTTGTAGAAGAGATGGGTGCCGATACGTTCGGACGAGTAGTATTCTACCGTGTGCGCGAAATAGGGATCCGAGACAAATGGCACGTAGAAGGCGGCGGCCAGAAGAATGAAGATACCAGTGCCCAGGGCCAGGGCCTTGCGACGTCGTTGCCACCCGGCTCGCGTTCCCCAGACCGCCAGGCCAACCATCACGGCGAAAGGTGGCACATAAAGCACCATATTGGGATGGGCGATCAGGCCGATGCCGAGCAGGAACCAGCCGACCACCACGGTGCTGTCAACACCCCTGTGATCTGGCAGCTTGTCCAGCTCATAATACCGGTAGGCGCACCAGGCGGCCAACACTGCCCACAGGACGATCAGGCTGGGATTCTCGACGTGGCGGGCATAGGCGATCAACAGGCCATTGACCGCCACAAAGGCGCTGCCGATCAGGGCTGCCGCCGACCCCGTGAGACGGCGGCCAAGTGCATACACGGCTATCACCGTCAATGTGCTACACAGGGCAAACGGCATCCGGGCGATCGCCTCGTTCACCCAGCCGTGCATCAGCCACAGGGCACCCGGCACCAGCCAGTGGACCGGACCTTTGCTGTCCATGAACGGAGCAAACTCCTCGCCCTTCATGGCGTGCACCGCCAGCCGCATGTTCTCGAGCTCGTCCTCGTGGAACTCACCGTAGCCGAGGGTGTACCAGCGCAGGAAGGTCGCGACTACCACGACGGCCAGCAGGACGATCAGCGTTCGCCGCTCCGGCCAGGACCAGTCGGCAAGGGAGCATTTTCCGCTGTCCGGTGACAGCAGATCACCTTTGCGCCACCCGCGATACGCTCCACCAGCGACGCCGCCCAGTGTCACGGCGTTCAACGCAATCAGCACCGCTGCCAGGTCGAACGGGCCGGGCCAATATACCGCCCCCAGCAGCGCTGTCGCCGCCATGGCCAACGACAGTCCGCACAGGAGGACGATACGTTCAATGCCATCTCGTGTTCCCAACCAGTCGAGGGTGCTCAGCCACGGGAGCCCCGGCAGTATGAAGAGCATTGCCAGGCCGGCGATCAGCTTCAGCGCGTCGAGGGGAACGAATAAGATGATGGCATCAGCCAGCGCGAGTACCAGGAGGGTCGCACCGGTGCAGGTGACATACCGGCGAGGTATGACGCGCATCAGGGCTCCTTGACCGTTCGGTAGTGACCTGTTCCCTGGGCCAGGTAGATGAGACCGCCCACAAGGCCGGGGAACACGGTTCCAAACGCGTAGACCATCAGAGACAGCGAGAGAGCGACCTCAGGTTGCAAACCGGCCTGAGTGAACAGGAACACATAGGTACCCTCGCGCACGCCCAGGCCCGCAAAAGAAATGGGGGCGATGAGCACCACGGACGTGATCGGCACGAACACCATGTAGTAAGCCAGCGATAGATCGGCTCCCAGTGCAGAGCCAAGCAGCACATTCATGGCGATGAGCAGCACGTTGAACGCCAGGCCCACACCAAATGCCTGCATCAGTGCCGGCCGGTTGTAGCTCTGGAGCGAGGTCACCAGCGCATTCACCGTCTTGATTTCGACAAACCGGGCGAACAGAGGCAGGCGTTGCGCCAGACCGCGCCACAGCGACCTCGATGAGACGACCCAGGCCACCAGCATGCTGACACCAAAGACCACGATGGTGAGGATGGCCAGCTGTGAGGGAATGAGCTGCCAGCTGAAGACCAGCGCCACCAGGGCAATCGCCTGGAGGGCAAACAACCCGACAAAGCGATCCACCAACACCGTGCTGATCACGCGCGGGCCCTGGCCGCTGGTGCGAGACAGTTCGTAGGCCTTGATGGCATCGCCACCAATGCCGGACGGCAGCAGGTTGGTGAACAGGAAGCTGATGAACCACAATTCGGTCAGTTGTCGCAGTGAGGTCGGAACTCCCTGGTCATCGAGGAGAATCCGCCAGCGAACCGCCCGAACCAGCACACCGAGAACCGAAACGACGATCGCTGCACCCAGGAACCGTATGTCCGCCTCTCGCACGACCTGCCAGAGAGTCTCCAGGTCGACGCTCCGGATGATCACAATGATCAAGACCAGGCTGACCATCACCTTGAGGATGTTGAAAATGCGATTCTTGTTAGCTCTCAGGGTCTCAATCATTAACCGTTTTGTCCTGTTCCCGGAAGATCACGGCGTGATACTCGGCGGCGGCGGCGGTCCATTGGCCCGCGGTTGCGAGTGCTGCGGCTGCCGCAGTCGCTGGTCCCTGCCATCTGGGTTGCAGCGCCACGGCGCGTTGATAGGCCTGCACTGCCTCCTGGTCGCGATCAGCTTCCTGATAGGCTTCGCCCAGCGTCGCCCAGCTGGAGGGGGTGGGGGCGTCCAGGACCGTGGCCTCGTAGGCGGCGATGGCCTCGGTCAGATGGCCTGTCACGCGCAGCAAATCACCCAGGTAAAGATTGCACGCCGCTCGCGCAGCGGCGGGGTCGGGGGCCATAATCCCTTCGGCCGTCGCACGCGCCGCCCAGTCCGGCGCCACGGCCACTGCCTGGCGCATCAAGTCAACCAGTGCGGCTGTCAGCATCTCCGGTTCATACACGGGCACCACGGGCTCGGAGATAATCAGTCCGGGGAAAGTCACCGGCCGCATCGCCGCAACGGGGCGCGGCTCGAAACGCGTCACAGCCCACACGCGTCCCCCGCTGGCGCGCATGCCCGGCAGCCGTGTGGGCAGGCTGGCCACCAGCACCGCCGGCGTGACAATCTCTGCCGGACCGCGGTAATAATAGCCCAGATACCTGCCGGAGTCGAATAGAGGGTCGTGGACGATGACGTCACCGGGCCGGGTGCGCTCGACCAAATAGTCCGCTGCAGCCCGCCAACCTGTCTTAACGGGGTGGTAGACCTCCGTAAGACTTACGGTGCTGGCAGTGGTCAGTACGGTGAGGAGCGCCACATATGCGGCGACGCGGGCGAGGCCGGCAGGCAGCCGACGCGCGAGAAGCATTGCTCCGCTGGCCATAAAGATCAGATACACGGGCAACAGGAACGCATAGCGCATGTGCTGGGCGCGTGGGTCGCGATATACCAGCGCCAGAGCCACGGGCAGGGCGATCCACAGTCCCCCCAGTGCGGCCAGGTCGGGTCTGCGTCGGCAACCGATGAGAACCGTCAGTGCCCACAGCGCCAGGCCAAGCCACAGTCCAACCCCCTGATCCGGTCCCAGCGAGGAGATAGCCCGCTGAGCGAACGCAAGCGGCGACCAGGCCACCGCCGAGGTTTCGACACCGTGAAGAGCGAGGCGCTCGCTCACCATCTGGATCACCACCGGCCACCACGGCAGATAGATGGCAAGAGCTGCTGCCACCGCTGCCAGGAAATTCCGTGGCACGTCGTGTGCCCTGGTAGTCTTGCAACGATGCAGCCAGTAGACACTGACCCAGCCCGCCTGGACGGCCAGCACCACGAAGCCAAAATAGAGGGTATACAGACTGGCGACTGTCGCTGCGATGTAGCCCAGCCACCATTTCCAGCGCCCGCGCCCGCCGGGCGCGGCCAGCGCCCGCGCGAGACACCATGTGCTCAGCGCAGCAAGGAGCAGAAACAGCTCGTGCATGCGAGCTTCCTGGCTGTAGCGAACGGCTACCGGACTGAGGCTCAGCAACCAGGCTGCCGAGAGTCCCACGTAACGGCCGAACCAGCCGCTACCCAGACGGCAGGTCACGGCTACGGCCAACGTTCCTGCCATCGCTGACAGCCAGCGCCATAACCAGTCGGTCACAAGTGAGGGGGTCCAGTCTGTCCAGCCGAACACTCGCGCCATGCCGCCAACCAGCAGATAGTAGCCCGGTGGGTGAATGTCGCTGGCAGTCCACTTCAGCATCTCGGTTACCGGCTGAGATGCCTGGATGGCGGTGAATATTTCGTCCTCCCAGAGCGACTGATCTCCCAGGCGGTAAAAGCGCACGCCGAAGGCCACCAGCAGCACACACAAGACAGCCGCGTACCGCCAGCGCAACCGATCGCCGATCATCCTGCTCACCCAGGCGGAGACTTTCATCGGATCAGTGCTTCTCGCCTTCGATCGCCAGGGCATAATCCGGCAGTGGACCGGATTCCCCGTGCGCTGGTATGCGCTCTCCGGTGTCGAGGCGATACAACCCCAGCAACAACCGGTAAGGACGCCCCACCGGCAGGCTGCTCAGGTCAATGCGGTGCTCGTCAAGGATCACCTCACCAGCTTCCCACCAGTGGGTAGGGTAGTCACCGTGCACGGGAGGACCGTCAAAACCGGCCACGAGGCTGTCCCCGCTCCATAGCTGGATGAAGACGGTGTAGTCGGCCGGTGGCCGGGAATCAGCCTGCCAGTACAGCGTCAACATCTCCGGTCCTGTCGTTTCTGCGGTCGAGGTGGTGAGATTATAGCCGAGCAGCCGAATCGTGTCGCCAAACCGTACGCTGAGGGGGTGCGTCGGTTCGACAGCCGGCCAGTCCCAGGGGATCAGTTTGACCGTGGTCAACCACGGCTCGACGACCTTCCCATCGGGGTTGACGGTCGTCAACGCCGGCCGTCCGGGGTCGCGGTAGCGATACAGGCCTGCGTGCACCCGCAGCAATGTCGGCGCTGTGGCATCGGCCGCGACCGGCACCCGATACGTATCGGCCACGATATCCCCCGGCCGCAACTGCGTCGTGGGCCACAGTCCCAGGCCGGGGTAGGTGTTTGCCTGACCCACGACCACCCGATTGCGCCCCAGGAGATGAACGAACACGCTGTAGTTATCTGTTATGGGCGCGCGTGCCTGCCAGTAGACGGTAATTGGCAGCGCCTCGAAGGGACGCACCGCCGGCAGCGCCCCCGGGGCCTCCGTTGGCTCAAGGCGATATCCCACCAGGCGCATCTCCCCGGCGATGTCCCAGTCTACCCGTACCACATCGGGCGGCAGTTGTGATTCCGCCAGCAAGGGGGGACGTGAGTAAGCCGGCGCGATGTATATGATCGGGCAGGCGGCCGACAGCAGACACAGTCCGCCGCCCACAACACCCATCGCCGGCCAGCGCCACCGGACCGGAAACCAGCTGAGCCATCCCATCGCCAGCAGGGTTGAGATTCCGGCAATGGCGACAAACATCAGCCGCCCTTGCGAGGCATACGTCTGACTCGTCCAGCGGATCAGGGAGATCAAGACAAGCATCACCCAGCCGAGCACAAGGAGAACGGACGGCACCGAGATGACCGTGCTGCCGGCATCCCCGTCCGATCGTTCGCGACCAGCAACGTCGGTCGTGCCGTTCACCGGCCTGCGTCGGAGCAATGACCTGAGGCAGCCAATCACCAGACCCGCTGCCGCAATGGCCGTCACTGCGTCCAGAGCGGTGTAAATCCAGCGATCCACCAGGATGTTGAGGGCACCGAACAGGGCCCAGTAGGAGATGCGAAAGCCTTCGAACTCGTACCACAGCCGCTCGAGCGTGAATGGCTCGTGCCTTCGGCCGGCAATGTCCAGCATGCGCGACAGGCCGGTGGGATCACCGTACAGGTTGTAGTTGCGCCAGTACCACCAGCCAGCGATGATGAGCGTCAGCCCGCCGATGATTGCCAGCGTGCTCAGCCATAGGCGCCAGGCGTGCGGCTGGTGGCGAAGGGATCTGCGCCTTGCCTCCCAGGTGAGGGCCACAACGACCAGCGGCGCGAGCGCCAGGACACTGAGTTTGGTGAGGGCCCCCATCCCCAGCAGGATTCCCAGCGCCACACCATCGCGCAGGGTGGGCCCTCGCTGCAGGGCCGTCAGCAGCACTAACAAGATGCCGGCTGCCAGCGGTGCTGCCAGGTTGTCGTTGTTGACCGACGCGCTGATGAAGACAAACATGGGGTTGAAAGCGGTCAACGCCGCGGCGAGCAGCGCCACTCGCGCGTCGGCCGGATACACGAGCCGTGCCAGGCGATAGGTAAGCCAGACTGTCAGGCCGCCCAGCGCGATTGACAGAAGTCGAACCAGGCGCACGGCCAGGGTGGTGCCGCGCCACGGCCAGTCCTCGCGAGGGGTGTGGATCATCATATTCTTGTTGCCGATGACGAGCGGCTCACCCACCACAGCGTGAGGATTGGGCACGTAAATGTCTCGATAGTCGGATGTGTCAATGGCGCGGGTCAGTACGGCGCCCAGAAGATAGTACAGTGGCGGCTGACTGCCTTCCTGGTGCCAGTCAGTGTGACGGTTAGGGTCCTGCACCGGCAGCTGGCCGGTCTCAGCCAGGTGACGGATGACCGGATAATGCCAGCGCTCGTCCGAGGCCTCGAAGATGGGCGTTGCCAGACTGAAGGCGATGGCTATCATCCCGTAGACGGCGAGCAACCCGACCAGCCACCACCCTGTCGCCTTTGACGAGCCAGGTGTGCCGGCAGCGCTATTTGCGTCAGTCTGGAGGGCAGTCGGAAACCCCATCGGTATCAGAATCCCAGTTCCTGATACACCTGCCGCGTCCGCCTGGCAATCTCCGACCAGTCGAAGGCACGACCGAGCGCCAGGGCGCCGCTGCGCAGCCGGGCAGCGAGAGAGGGATCAAGCGTCACCTGAGCCACCGACTCAGCCATCGCATCCACGTCACCGACCGGCGCGAGGAGCACATTGTCGCCGGCCTGCAATTCCGGCAGAGCGACTGCCGGTGGGGTCGTCACCACGGGGCAGCCGTGCCGCAGCGCCGCGATGAAGGTGGTGCGTCGAAATGACACGCCGTCTCGATATGGCATCACCACGACATCAGCGGCCAACAGGGCGGCGGATACCTCTTCTGCCTCGAGGTGGCCAGTCCACACAACCCGGTCTTCCAGATGGTGGAGTCGGATCAGCGCCCGCACCTGCTCCAGGTAGGCACGGTTGGTGGCGTCAACGTCGCCGACCTGGCCGCCGATCATCAGAAGACGGGCATCGAAGCCGCGGCGCACCAGGCGATCGAGCACCAGGATCACATCCTCACCGCCTTTGCTGGGGTTCAGGAATCCAAAGTAGGCCAGCAGGAGCGTGGAATCTTCAACGCCGCGCTGCTGCCGCCAGGTACTCCGCTGATAGCCGGCCGGGGGCTGCGGCTCAATGTTGCTGCCCAGTGGCACTCGCCGCACATGGGTCGCCCAGGCATACCGCCGCAGCGCCGCCTCGTCCTCGGCGTTGGTGGTAATGACAACATCTGCGTAACGCGCCAGCGCCAGCACCGACCACCGCCTCAGCGGGCCGGCCTTGGGAAAGATGTACGGCACGCGCAGATCGTGGAAGGTCACCACAACGCGCGGCTTCACCCGCCCCAGCCGTAGTCGCCACGGCAGCCAGTTGATCCACGCCGTGAGATCGTAGGCCGCCGCCTGATATTGAATGTGCACGATGTCCGGACTCATGGCCGCCAGGAAGCAAGCAATCTGCTTCCAGCAGCTCAGCCGCCAGCTGCGGATGATGGGATGCACGCTCGCACTGGTCGAGCTATCGGCCGGTGAGGCCTTGACGGAGGTCAGAACGGCCACCTGCACATCCATGGCTGCCAGATGCTGAGCCAGATGGCGGGTGTGGTCCGCGACGCCTCCCTGCATAGGGGGGTACTCGCCGGTCAGGAAGCAGAGCTTCATCGCGGTGTGCCTGACAATCCAGAAC
>Ga0073932_1006675_pt1 | contig 11677 bp, 8 predicted proteins | sample DewCreD2012metaG_FD_76967 | JGI IMG/M metagenome (GOLD analysis project Ga0073932, IMG submission 76967) | Hot spring sediment bacterial and archeal communities from British Columbia, Canada, to study Microbial Dark Matter (Phase II) - Dewar... ... | reverse complement strand
TCCATTGACCGGAGTACCGCTTCCATTTATTAGTTATGGAGGTACTTCTCTAATAATGGTTTTGATTGGTTCAGGTATACTGCTCAATATTTCAAAGGATCAAAATAAATAGGAATTGTAGGATTAGTGGGAACAATAGGATTGGTAGGATATTTATGGAAAGACAAAACAAAAATAATTTCAGAAAAATAATCGCTTGGCAAAAAGGAAAGGAACTAGCAATATTTGTTTGTCAAATAACAAAGACATTTCCTATTGAGGAGAGATTTGCAATGGTATCACAAATGAGACGGGCAGTATATTCTTTTATAGCCAATATAGCTGAAGGAAATACAAAAAAACAAACAAGGGATAGATGTAATTTTTTTAACATATCTCAAGGTTCATTAAATGAATTGGATTGCTTTGGAGAACTTACATATGAGTTAAAATATATTGATAAAGTAAAATATGAAAAATTATTAGAACTAATAAATAAATCCGGGTGTTTGTTGTCACAATTTATTAAATCACAAAAATAATGAAATTATCTCACAAATCTCAACAATCTCATATTTCTCACAAATCCCATAGAATCTTTTTCGTTGGAGGTGGTACATTGGGGCATGTTTATCCTAATCTTGCTGTTATCAAAGAATTAAACAAAATGTCAAAGAGAAAAAAAATATCTTTTGATATTTTTTATGCTGGTAAGTATGGTGGGTCAGAAAAAGAAGTGGTTTTAAAGGAGGGCTTAAAATACAAAGGAATTATTTCAGGAAAGCTTCGCAGATATTGGAGCTGGAAAAACATTACTGATATTTTTTTTATTTTAATTGGTTTTTTTCAGTCTTTTTTTATCCTTCTTTTTAATAGGCCAAATATTATTTTTGCCAAAGGTGGTTTTGTTACAGTCCCTTTTTGTTTAGCTGCTTGGTTTTTGAGGATACCTTTTGTTATTCATGAATCAGACACTGTTTTGGGTTTGTCAAACAAAATACTTTCTGGTATGGCTAAAAAAATTTACCTAGGTTTTCCAATTGAAGCCTACAAAACAAAGATTTCTTTTAAAAAAATGGTTTTTGTTGGTAATCCTATTCGAGAAGAAATTTATAAAAATAAATTATTAAAAAAAGATTTTTATAAAAAATACGGATTAAATCAAAATAAAAAAATTATTTTTGTTTTTGGTGGTAGTCAAGGAGCTGAGTCTATAAATAAATTAATCAATGATTCTATAAGTAAATTGGTTAACAAATATATTTTAATCCACCAAACAGGCAAAAGAGAAGAAAGTTATTTTAAAGAAGGTTTTTTTGACCTAAATGAAAAAGATAGGAGCGATTACCTAGTTTTTGGTTATATAGGAAAAGAAATGTCAGATTTTATTAATCATTCTGATTTGATAATCTCTAGAGCAGGGGCTAATTCCATTGCTGAGATATTATCTGTTAGAAAATTAGCTATTTTTATTCCATTATCTACATCAGCTTCTGACCACCAAAAAAGAAACGCAAATTTTTTACAAAAAAATGGGGTTGCTAGTGTTTTGGAAGAAAGGATTTTGACATCAGAAAGATTGTGCGAAGAGATTGAATTTTTGATTTCTAATAAAAAAATTAAAGACGAAATGTTGAAAAATATGAATAATATTTTTCCAGAAAACAGCAGTAAAAAAATTGCTGAAAGTATTTTATTTGAAATAAAAAAATAAAAACAAAAATAAAAAAAATACTAAATATGGGTTTAAAATCAATAAATCCTTCAGTATTTTTTATTTTTATGATAAAATAACTTTGTTGAGTCAATAAATTTAATTTATGAATATTTTTTCCAAAATACGATCTTCGACGAAAAAAAGAATAAGACTTTTTTTTCATCCCTATGATCAGATTTTCAAAAACACTAAAAGTAAGTGTTTTTTTATAGGTATTGGCGGTATAGGGATGAGTGGCCTAGCTTTTATAATGAAAAAAATGGGATTTGATGTTTATGGTTCTGATATTAAAGAGTCGAAAATAACAGAAGACCTAAAGAAAGCCGGTATAAGTGTTTTTATTGGTCATGATAAAAAAAATCTAGACGAAGATACTGACATAGTGGTTGTTTCTTCTGCGATACCTGATAATAATCCCGAGATTAAAAAAGCTTTAAAAATAGGTATACCTATAGTAAAAAGATCCTTTCTTTTGGGTAAATTGATGCAAATGAAAAAAGGTATTGCTATATCAGGTACTCATGGAAAAACCACTACAACAACTATGTCTTCTTTGATTTTAGAAAAAGCTGGTTTTGACCCGGTAGCAATGATAGGTGGGGAAGTAAAAAATATCGGCGGCAATTACCTGTCTGGTGAAGGCGATTATTTTGTTGCCGAAGCTTGTGAATATGATCGTTCTTTTCTGGATCTCTACCCACATATTGGGATAATAACAAATATAGAAGAAGATCACCTTGATTATTATCGCGATATAAAAGATATAAAAGATGCTTTTAAAAAATTTGTAAGACAAATAGATAAGGATGGCCTTTTGATAATTTGTGCCGATGATATAAACAATATTGAAATTGCTAGAGAAGCAAAATGCAAAGTTTATGGTTATGGCTTTGGCAGTAAAAACAGGATGCAAGAAAACCAACTTTCTCAGTATTGGGAAATAGAAGAAATTGTTCAAAATAATGGAGAAACAAGGTTTAGCTTGGCTAATGGTAAGCATCTTGGTGAGTTTAAGCTTCATATTCCAGGAAAACATAATGTAGCCAATGCTTGCGCAGCTATTATTTTATCTGACCACCTAGGTATAGAATTGGATATAGTAAGAGTGTTTTTATCCGAATTTATGGGAACCAATAGGAGGTTTCAAATAAAGGGCGAAAAAAATGGCGTTGTTGTTATAGATGATTATGCTCATCATCCAACTGAAATAAAATCAGCTCTTGAAGGTGCGAAAAAGTTTTATAAAAATAAAAAAATAATCGCTGTTTTTGAGCCTCACCAATATAGTCGTACATTTTTGTTAAAAAAAGAATTTGGCCAATCATTTAGTAATGCGGATTTAGTTATTTTACCTGACATATATGCAACTCGAGATAGCGATGAGGATATAAAAAAAATATCAGCTCAAGACCTAGTAGAAGAAATAAAAAATAATGGAGTGGATGCAATTTACATAAAAGATTATAATGATATTGTTAACTATTTGAAAGAAACAGCAAATAATGATTTTATTGTAATGACAATAGGGGCTGGGAGTATATATAAAGTAGGAGAAGGATTTTTGGAATAAATATAAAATTCATTAAAAATAGAATAATAAAAAATAAAAATGTTTTTTAGAAAAAAAAATAAAAACAAAATAGAAAAAAAGCAACCCATAGAAGTTTATCGTGGTAATAAAAACAAAAAAAATAAAAAACTTTTTTTTATTCGTGATCGCGATCATGGCAAAAGCGTACCAAAACATTATGCTAATGAATATTTTGGAAGGCCGCAAAGAAAGATTTACATACCTTATGGAACTATATTTTCATCAATTATTTTTTTGTCTGGGGTAATTTATATTTGTCTTTTTTCTTCTTTTTTTAGGATAAAAAATATAATAATAGTCAATAATGAGGTTTTACTTGAGGGAGATATGGTTAGATTTTTGGAAGAAAGGAATATAAAAGATAAAAACCTATTTTTATTAAAAACTGAACAAGTAAGAACCGCTTTAAAAGACTATTATAAAAGAATAGATGATGTTAGGGTGTACAAAGTTTTTCCAGCAAAAATAAAAATAAAAGTTCAAGAAAAACCAAGCTCTATAGTTTGGCAAACGGGGGAGTTGAAATATATTTTGGACAATAGTGGTCATGTTATTTCAAATATAGAGGAAGATGTAAAAATGCCAAAAGTTATTGATTTATCTGGCTTAATTGTTGAAAGTGGCAAACAAATAGTAACAAAAAATTTTATTGATTTTGTAAATACAGCAGATGAGTCTTTGAAAAAAAGATTTGGTCTGAATGTTTTAATGTATACAATTGAACAGACTACCTATAATTTAAAAGCTCATATATCCAATGAAAACAAAACTGGTTTTTATATAGTTTTTGATACTTCTATAGATGTGGTTGAGCAATTAGATAAATTGGTGAAAGTTTATCAGCAAGGAGATGAGCCAAAAGAATATATTATACTTTCCGTAGATGGTAGAGTTATAGTTAAATAATTTTTTTATGGTTAGGGAATGGAAAATATTAAAAAAATTTGATGATGAATATAAAAAACAGTTTAAAGACTTGGATGATGTTGTTATTCAGCTTCTTTATAATAGGGGAATAAGAGATAAAAAACAGGCTGTTGATTTTTTTCAGCCAAGTTATGAAAAGATGTTTGACCCATATCTTTTGAAAGATATAAAAAAAGCTACCGACAGGATAATAAAAGCCATCGATGAAAAAGAAGAGATCGTTATCTTTGGTGATTATGATGTTGATGGTATTACATCTACTGCTATTGTTTATAAAATTTTGGAAAAACTAAAAGCAAAAGTTAATTTTTATATACCTCATAGAATTCAAGAAGGTTATGGTCTTAATAAAAAATCTATCGATTTTTTTTCTACTAAAAAAACGAAATTGATTATAACGGTTGATAATGGGATAAGCAATTTTGAAGAAGTGGCTTATGCAAAAAAGAAAGGTATAGATGTTGTTATTACTGATCATCATGAAGTTCCTAAAAAAATACCAAATGCATTGGCTATTATCAACCCAAAACAAAAAGGAGACAAATATCCTTTTAAAGATTTGGCTGGTGCTGGAGTTGCTTTCAAGTTGGTGAACGCTTTGGTCTTGGAAATAAATAAAAAAAAGAAAAAGGAAATAATTTCTCCTGGTTATCTGAAATGGTGTTTAGATCTCGTTGCTCTTGGCACTATATCCGATATTGTACCTTTAGTATCTGAAAACAGAATAATAGCTTATTTTGGTCTTTTGGTTTTATCAAAAACAAGAAATGTTGGCTTAAAAGAATTAGCTAAAGTTGCAGGAGTGGATTTGAAAAATAGTGATCCCTATATGGTTGGCTTTCAAATATCTCCTCGCCTCAACGCTGCAGGCAGAATGGCTCATGCAGCCTCAGCTTTTGAGTTATTAATAACCTCAGATGAACTTGAAGCTGGCGTTTTATCTATGAAATTAGAAAAGTTAAACAAAGAAAGACAAGATTTGGTTTTAAAGATAGTAAATCAACTAAAAATTGATTATAAAGAAAGTAAAATAAACAATATAGTGCTTTTGAAAAATGAAGAATGGAATTCTGGGATAATAGGGCTAATAGCTGGCAGAATGTCAGGAGAATTATCTAGACCGGTTTTTTGTATGGCCCAAGAAAGAGAAATAATAAAAGGTTCAGTTCGTTCAGATGTTGATTTTAATGTTATTGAGACGCTAAGTGTTTTTGAAAAAATATTTATTAATTATGGTGGTCATAAAAATGCTGGCGGATTTTCTTTGAAAATTGAAGACTACAATTTATTTAAAGAACAGGTTTTGCAATATGGTGATAACAAATTAAAAGAAGAAGAATTAAAGTCTTATTTAAATATAGAAAAAGAATTAGAATTTTCAGATATAAATATTGATCTTTATAATCAAATAAAAAAATTTGAACCTTTTGGTAACAAAAATGAAGAGCCTTTATTTATTACAAAAAATGTTAAGATAAAAGAATCAAAAAAAGTTGGTAAAGATAGTTCTCATACAAAACTAAAGCTTACAAAAAATGGTAAAGATTTTAGTGCTATATTATTTAATCATGGAGATGTGGGTGATAGTCTTTATTATGGTAAAGATATTGATATAGTTTATAAAATAGATCTAAATGAGTGGAATGGAAGAAAAAGTCTGGAATTAAAGATAGAAGACTTGAAATAAAAACCAATTTATTTTTATTTTTATTACTTTCGTTGTAATTTGCTGATACTTTATTATTCAAGTATAAAACGATTGTCTAGCGCTATAACCCGATCTTCAAAAACCTTTAACGGGTTTATATCAAGTTCTTTGATTTCAGGATGGTTTATCATGAGATTTGATATTTTAATGAGAGTATCAATAATACCTTTTTTATAGAGTGCTTTTTTGCCACGAGCACCCTCAATTATCTTTGTGGATCGGAGTTCTCCTAACATTTTCTCAATATCAAATTCAGATAGGGGAGCAAGTCGGAAAGAAACATCTTTTAATATTTCTACATAAATACCACCAAGTCCAAACCCAATCATTGGGCCATATTGCGGATCTCGTTTTGCTCCTATGTAGAAATCCATTCCACCAGAAATCATTTCGTAAATAATAACGCCATTGATTTTTGCTCTCGGTTTTGATTTCCTGACATTTTTGATGATAGCGTCATATGCTTTCCCAGAATCTTTTTCATTTTTTATACCAACAACGACACCACCAACGTCGCTTTTGTGTATTATGTCAGGGGAGTCAATTTTAAATACTACAGGAAAACCTATCTTTTTACTAAATATACTTGCCTCTTTTTTGTTTTTTGCAAATGCTGATTTTACAATAGGTATTTTGTATTTATTTAATATAAAATCAGCAGGGGACCCAGCTATTAATTTATCACTTGATTGTAAAATGTTTTTTACTTTATATTTTGTGTCAGGGGATACTCGAATCTTTTTGGGTGGGTATATTTTTCTGATTCCCATTTCACATGATTGGCAAAAAGATATTTTTTCAAGAGCCTTTACAGCTCTTTCGGGGTATTCAAAAACACCCTTAGAGTTCTTTTCAAAAATATCTATCCCGGTATTTACTTTTTTGCCTCCCATAAAAATAGGTACAATTGTTTTCTCTGATGTTTTTATCTTTTTTAAAATCAATTTAGCAGTTTCTTTTATTTGAGTTGATGTCTGAGGCGTTAAAAGTAGTAAAATAGAATCTACATTTTTATCTTTTTCTATTATATCTAAAGATTTCTTATATCTTATCGCATCAGCGTCTCCAATTATATCTATGGGATTGTGTGTGTTTGCTGAAGGAGGTAAAACTTTCTTCAATTTTTTTATAGTTTCTTCATCTAGATTCGCCAACTCAAGTTTTGTCTGCTCGATAGCGTCGGTAGTCATAACACCTGGACCACCAGCATTTGTAATTATAGCGACTTTATTTCCAAGAGGTTTTTTGAGCGTACTAAAGCTTTCTGCCCAATCAAACATATCTTCTAGTGAGTTTGCACGAATAACGCCACTTTGTTTAAAAAGAGCGGTAACTGCTTGGTCGGATCCTGCTAGAGAGCCAGTATGAGAGGATATAGCTGCGGCGCCTTTTTCACTAACCCCGGCTTTCAAAATTATCAGAGGTTTTTTAATACTCGTTTTGGTTGCGATATTTCGAAATTCTTTTCCTTCGGCAATGTTTTCTAAATATGAGATTATAACATCAGTCTCTTCGTCTTTTGATAAATATGAAAAAAGGTCGATTTCTGTTATGTCGGATTTGTTTCCCAAAGAAAAGAATTTTGAAAAGCCCACATTGCTTTTACTGGCCCAGTCCAATATTGCTGTGCATATTGCTCCTGACTGTGACACCACAGCAATACTTCCTTTTTTTGGATATGATGGAGCAAAAGAGGCATTCAGATTTATTGAAGTATCTATATACCCCAGGCAATTAGGCCCAAGGATTTTTGTTTTATATTTCTTGCCAATTTTTAGTATTTCTTTTTCTAGTCCTATTCCTTTGTCTCCAATTTCTTTAAATCCAGCAGAAATAACTACTGCTAATTTTACTTTTTTCTTTCCGCATTCTTCTAGTGCTGATGCTACAAATGTTGATGGAATCAAAAATACTGCCGCGTCTATCTTTCCTGGTATTTTTAATACAGAGGTATAACTTTTTAATCCCAAAATCTTTTTTTGTTTTGGATTTATATTTACCGGGTATATTTTCCCTTTATATCCACCATCAATAATATTTTTTAAAACTTGGTAGCCAAGCTTCTTTCTTTTTTCAGAGGCTCCTATAATAGCAATAGATCTTGGTTTGAAGATATTTTTTTTCATTTTTATTTCAAACTACTTAGTAATGACACCCCAGTCATTTCAGTTGGTTTTTCTATATTCATTAGATCTAGTATCGTGGGAGCTATGTCGGCCAATGCGCCAATTGGTTCTGAAAATATTTCTTTGAAACTTTCTTCTGCTTTTGATTTTTTAATTTCTTCCGATATTACCATTATGGGTGCAGGATATATATTATGTTCTGTGTCTTTTTCTTTCGTTTCGGGGTTTATTACTGACTCTGCGTTTCCATGATCAGCTGTAATAATTGTAGCCCCTCCTGTTTCTATAACTTTTTTTATTATCAAACCCAAACATTCATCAACAACTTCTATTGCCTTAACAATCGCTTTAAAATCACCCGTATGACCAACCATGTCGGGGTTGGCAAAGTTTATAACATAGAAGTCTTGTTTGTTTTTTTCTAATTCCTCCAGCACTCTTTTTGTTATTTTGTAAGCACTCATTTCTGGTTTTTTGTCATATGTTGGTACGCGAGGGCTTGGTATTATAACTCTCGTTTCTCCCTTGAATGGTTTTTCATTTCCTCCATTAAAGAAATAAGTGACATGTGCGTATTTTTCTGTTTCAGCTATATGAAATTGCTTTTTTCCTGAGTCTGATAAAACCTCTCCGAGTGTTTTGTCCAAAGGATTTTCTGGAAATACAACCTCTACATTTTTAAAATGATCATATTGAGTCATAGTTAGGACTAATAGGTTTTTAAAATTATTAGTCTTAAAACTATTAAAATTTTTATTTATAAAAGCAGATAAAATCTGTCTAGTTCTGTCTGGTCTAATATTGAAAAATAAAACAGCATCATTATCTTCTATTGGACCTATTGGGTTTTGGTCTTTGTCACAAATAATAACAGGTTTTATAAATTCATCTGTGATTTCTTTTTTGTAACTATCATTTAAATATTCTTCGATATCATTGGTTTTTGATCGGCTTTTACCAATTAAACAATCGTATGATTTTTTGGTTCTATCCCAATGATAATCTCTATCCATAGCAAAATAACGACCAGAAACGCTTGCTATTTTTGCATCTACTTTTAATTCTTTTATTTTTTTGGACAGATCTTCAATAAAAATAACAGCTGATTTTGTTGGTGAATCTCTACCATCGGTAAATAAATGCAAATAAACATTTTTTAAATTGTTTTTGCCAATCCAATCAATCAAAGAAAAGAGATGTTCTATGTGAGAGTGAACTCCACCAGCGCTTATCAAGCCCAATAAGTGTATTTTACTTTTATTTTTTTTGTGGTGTTTTTTTAATTTTTCTAGAGATGGGTTATCATAAAGATGCCCTGATTCTATTTCATTTGATACCCTTAATAATGGTTGATAAACTATTCTACCAGATCCAATATTGAGGTGACCTACTTCTGAATTGCCAAATTCTCCAAAAGGCAAACCAACTTCGTTTCCCGCTGTGTGGAGTAGGGCCTTAGGATAATTTTTTTGATAAAAATCTATATTAGGTGTGTTTGCTGAAAAAACAGCGTTACCTTCTTTTATAGGAGAAATACCATACCCATCTAGAATAATTAAAACTACAGGTTTTGGTATTTTTTTAAATTCTTTATTGTTTTCTAAAATTTTTTTATTTTTTTTAAAAAAATTTAACATTTTTTATTTTTATTTTATAAATTTAAAAAATGCCGCCGGTGAGAGTTGAACTCACACTCTGTTGCCAGAACACGATTTTGAGTCGTGCGCGTCTGCCAGTTCCGCCACGGCGGCAAATAATCAATTGATAATATTTAATCTTTATTATACAATTATACTATTAATTTGTTGATAAAAAAAGATTTTTTATTTTTAAAATTTATTTTATGGTTCAGAAGAAATTTTTTATACCAAGTTGGTTAAAGAGGGAGCTAGTTATTTTTGGAGGAATGATTTTGGAAAGTACAAAATTTATTTTGGTTAGTTTTTTTGTTTTTAGTTCGGTTTATGGAGTAATAAATGGTCCTGCGGTTTGGAATAATGTTAGATGGTGGTGGCATATTAATTATGCTGATGACAAGACGGCTAGCTGGTGGGGGATTAAGTTTCCAGAAACAGGTGGATTGGTTGAGCCCGATAATACATTATTTATTCCTAAAATTGGAGTCCAAGCCCCAATAATTTATTCTTCTAGTAGAAACCAAGACGACATAAATAAACTTTTATTAGAAGGCGTTGTTCACTATAATCAAACTTCGTTTCCTGGTGAAAAAGGTAATGTTTTTATTACTGGTCATTCTTCTTATTATTGGTGGAGCGATGGTAAATATAACACGGTTTTTAGTATTTTGGATAAATTGGTTTCTGGTGATGTTATTTATATCAACTACAAAAATAAAAGATATACCTATCAAGTTTATGATATGAAGGTGGTTTTACCAAATGATATTTCGGTTTTAGAAAAAGGTAATGATTTTAATTTAACTCTTATGACTTGTACTCCAGTCGGTACAAACTATAAAAGACTCATAGTAAAAGCTAAACAAATAGAACCAGTCATTAATTAATTTTTTTAATTTGTTTCCGGATCTAATATTCTTAAGATAGTTTTGTCGTTTAATTTTTCCAAAATTAGTATTTTATTTTTATCAAATACTTTTATGTTTTCTATATTATTATTTATTGATTGAGTAAAGAGTCCGTCTTTTTTTATTAAGTTCAAATCAGTTCCTTGCTGATAAACTAGATATTTGTATTCATAAAACTCCTGCAGATCTTTAATTTCTTTACTAAATCTAGTTAACATAGTTTTTATCTTTTTTGTTCTATCGTAATACCAGATTTCAAAACCATTTGTATAAAAAAATCCTCTATTGTTATTTTCTTGGTAAAGACTTTCGGTATCTTTTTCTATTAGTTCTAGATTATTTTTATCTTTTATGTAAAAAAGTGATTTATTGTTAATAAAGAAAATGTTGCTATTTAATGATATTATTTTAAAATCATCAAATACCTCAAATCTTTCTAGAATTATTTCTTTTAAATAAGTATTGGCATCCATTTTTATCAAATCATTTTTTTTATCTAAAAAAAACACATAGTCTTTATTTTCAAAAAAACCCTTAATATCTACTTCGACTATATCGGTAGTGTTTTGTTGGGTGTTTATTTTGTATAATATATTATCCTTGTCTAAACCAAAAAACTCATCTGATTTTTTGGGTGATAAATAAAGTTTTTCTAATGATGGTAAAAAAGATAACCTATCGGAAACTAAATATGAATTTTTTATTTCCCTGGTTTTTATTAAAAAATAATTTGTCTTTTTTTCGCTATCAATTTTCTCTATTAAAATATTTTCCGAATCTTTTGACCAATCTATTCTTTTTGTTTCAAATTTGGGATTAATTATTTCAATTGGGATTTTTTCATTTTTCTCTATATCGTACAAATAATATTTTCTGTCTTCTGATAATTGATAAAAGAATTTTTTTCCATTTGGAGAAATAGAATATTTTAATATTTTTTCTTCAAAAATACTATCTTCTGTTATACTTTCTGGTAAAAGTAGGACGGATTCTATTCTGGTGATTAATTCAGGTTCTATTTTTATTCTCTGAAAATATGTTTTTGACCCTTCTTTTTTTATTTCAACATCATATTCTCCAGGTA
>Ga0073932_1006674_pt1 | contig 11679 bp, 9 predicted proteins | sample DewCreD2012metaG_FD_76967 | JGI IMG/M metagenome (GOLD analysis project Ga0073932, IMG submission 76967) | Hot spring sediment bacterial and archeal communities from British Columbia, Canada, to study Microbial Dark Matter (Phase II) - Dewar... ... | reverse complement strand
GGTTGCCCTGCGCATCCAGCAGCGCCGCGATGAACGTGACTTTCTGTGTGTGGGTGCCGGAACGGGCGAGCAACGGCAGCCGGTTCAAGTCCACCCGCAGCAGCGCCGTCAGCCCCGGCGGGCGTAAACGTGTAAACCGAAAAGCTGACCGTCTCCCTCCGCTTGCCTTCGTCGCGGATCTCAAAGTCCTACTTCCGGAGCCCCGCCACGGACCGCTCCTGCCGGTCCCGAACCACCACGCCCACTTCCACCAGCGCCGACTCCGTCCGGAACCGGGGCTGCGTCCTCGGAACATAATCGCCAGTTCGAGCCGAAACCTCTCCGGGATCGATCTGCGCCCCCAATGGCGCAGAGATGGCCCACCCCAGAACGATCATCGCCGCCAACCCGGCGCCCGCCGCTTTGTTCCTGAAGATCATCCCCGCCCCTCGTTACTCCCTTGCTGACGTCGCGATCACCCCCCGCGTTTCACGGGGAGCGATCAGTGTGGAGGCCCCCTGCGCTTCAGTGTGTAATCTTCTCTCGTGGTGCCGCCCCCGCAACATCCGCCGCAGGGGGCGGAAAGTCAACCACCTACGCTGAATGCCGGCATGGCTCACGCCCGACCCAGGCGCGCGGAAAGCACCCCAGGCGCGCGGAAGCCAGCCGGACTCGCGCGCTACCCTTCGCCCTGCTCCTGCCTCCTCGTCTGCACAGCACCCCCTGCCGTTCCCAATGTTACGGCTGTTCGTGTTAGGCCTCAAGAGGAGAGACTGGGAAGAGCTGTAAAATCTTCCCCGGCGGCGTATCCCACTCAGGTTCTGTCTTCCGCTTCGAGAAAACGGATGCTCGGCCCGCAGCCAGACTTACGGAGCGGGAGCCGGTTCCGTCGGCGCCTGCCGTTGCTCCCCGAGCGGGTTCGGCAGAGTGTGCGCCGCGTAATAGCCCGGACGGACGCGCTCCACAATCTGCGCCACCGGCCGCTCCATCACCGCGAAGAACGGCTTCGGGTAGAGTCCGATCCAGAACGCGCAAACGATCAGCGGCGCGAACACCGCGATCTCCCTCGGCGTCAGGTCGCGCAGCCCCGCGTTCTTCGCCGCCGGTTCGCCCAGCATCGTCCGCTGGAACAGCCAGATCAAGTACGCCGCCCCCAGCGCGATGCCCGCCACCACCGCCGCCGCCCACCAGATGGAAACCTGAAAGACTCCCTGAAGGATCGTGATCTCGCCGATGAAGCCGTTCAACGGCGGCATGCCCATCGAGCTGAGCGCGGCGATCAGGAACACGATCGTGAACACCGGCATGGCCCGCAGCAGACCGCCGTATTCGGCGATCTCCCGCGTGTGCCGCCGTTCGTACACCACGCCCACGATCAAAAACAGCATGCCCGTCGAAATCCCGTGGTTCACCTGCTGTAGGATCGACCCGGCGATCCCCGCCGGGTTCAAGGCGAAAATGCCCAGCGTGCAAAACCCCAGGTGGCTCACCGACGAGTAGGCGATCAGCTTCTTCCAGTCCTTCTGCATCAGGCACACCAGCGCGCCGTACACGATGGCCACGATGGATAGTGCCGCCATTGCCTGAATGATCGTGGGGTCCTTGGCGGCATCCGGCAGCAGAGGCAGCGAAAAGCGCAGGAATCCGTACGTCCCCATCTTCAAAAGAACGCTCGCCAGAATCACCGAGCCCGCCGTGGGCGCTTCCGTGTGCGCGTCCGGCAGCCAGGTGTGCAGCGGGAACATCGGCACCTTGACGGCGAACCCCAGGAAGAAGGCCCAGAACACCCACCACTGCACCGAGGGCGAAAGCGGCGTGTTCATCAACTGCGCGATGTCGAAGCTCAGCAGGTGAAGCTGCCGGAAATGCTCGTAATAAAGCGTCAGAATGCCCAGCAGCATCAGCACCGAGCCGACCAGGGTGTAAATGATGAACTTGATCGCGGCGTAGATCCGCCGCTGGCCGCCCCAGATGGCGATGATGAAGTACATCGGCACCAGCACCAGCTCCCAGAAGATGAAAAACAGCAGGAAGTCGAGCGCCATGAAAACGCCTAACATGCCGGTTTGCAGCAGCAGAAAGCTGCCGTAGTACTCCTTGAGCCTTTCCTCGATCGCCGACCAGCTCGCCAGAATCGACAGAAACCCGAGCAGGCCCGTCAGCACGATGAGCAGCAGACTGTACCCGTCGATCCCCAAGTGATACGAAGCTCCGATGGACGGAATCCATCGCGCCTTCTCGACAAACTGGAAATCCTTGCCGCGGTCGAACGCCGCCGCCAGCGGCAGGCAAACCAGAAACCCGATGAAACTGGCGAGATTCGCCCACACTTTGATGGCCTTCGGCTTGGACGACGGAATGAACAGCAGGACCAGAAAGCCAAGCAGCGGCGTAAACAGAACTATCGAGAGGATGTGGTCCATAGGGGGCCCCGGGTGAAGAACAAGCCCATATCTTAACTTGATCCGCCCGCAATCAGCAATTCACCGCGGCCCCGGTTCCGCCCCGCGGGCCCCCCGCCCGCTACTTGTACCAGTAGGGGGTCTTCTGCGTCCACGGACTCTTCGGATAACGCCGGTGCAGCAGGTCAAACGCCGCCTTGGAGTATTTCCCCGTTTCGCTGTCGGTGTTGCAGGCGTAGCGGGTCGCCATCACCGTCAGATGCAGCAGTTCCGGCATCCGGGGATCCTCCGGATGGGCACGCGCGTAGTTAACAACCCCCGAGGCGATATAGGTCGGCGCCGCGGGCAAGGACAAGAGGCGCTCCCGCTCGCGTGTGGCCTGGAGGCGGCTGGCCTCATCCAGAAACCGCGCTTGGCCCCTTTGCTTCGGCGGATAGATTATGCGTAGGAGAACGCTGTACGCGCCATCGTTATCCCATTCCGGGCGAGGGGGGCACCACCAGTTGTCTTCCCGCAGCATTGCCCGGCGGCTGATGGCCGCCTCCCGCAAGAGGTTGTACCGGACCGCCGGACGCAGGCCGGGATTCCGCAGCAGCATCGAGGCCGCGTTAAACCTTCGCTCCATCTCGTTGGGGGACTTCAGATAGCGCTCAACCTCCGCCGCCAGCGCCGGCTCCAGCCGGATCACCTCCTTGGCCAAAGTCGCAGCGGCTTCCCCGTCGTCCAGCAGCACGGCCCTCGTCCAGGACGACAGCGCCACCTCGCGCCGCAGACGCGCGGGAAGCCGCGGGCTCGACGCCGCCTCCGCCAGCATCCGCAGCGGAAGCTGCTCTCTCAGGATGCTGCCCGCGTCGGCGTCGAACAGCCATTCCTGTGTCTCTGCCGGGTGGTCGAAGTACGACCCGTCGTCCGTGCCGGTTCTGAGTCTCGGCGCGTCCCGCAGAAACTCATCGAGATCACGCGCCAGTTTCATCCGCATCGCCAGCAGGACATTGCGCGTCGAAGGAGACAGAGAGCTCCGCGGCATTCCGAGCGCCGCGTCCAGCCTCCCCCGCGCCTGCTCCTCGTCGGTCTCCGCGAGCAGGCGCAGGCTGTGGAACAGCAGCGTCGGGTACGCGGGCGAGTCTGCTGCCGCCTTGCCCGCCGCCGCCACCAATTCCCCTGCGGCCGGATCTTGCGGCTGCGCGCCCGATATCGCGGCCACCAGCCAGGGCAGCGTGCCCTTGGCCTTCCATCTCGCGAGTGCGCGGCCGGGCTCCTCGGCGAACTTCCCCTCGAAGGTCAGCACCCAGTCGGTCAGATCGTCCGCCTCGGCCGCCTGGACCAGCAGATCCTTCGACCTCCGCCCGAGATTCGGCAACACGATCGTGTAGTCCTTGACGGACGGGTACAGGTCCGCGCTCCGGGCCGGGTCCTGAATCGTGCGGCTCGCCTCCAGCAGGCGGTCCAAGGGCCGCAGGCGCGTCACAACCGTGGCCAGGAGTTTCCGCGCCGGCTCGTGGATCTGCCGCAGGCTGTCATCGGCCAGGATCCTTTGCAGTTCCGCCTCGGCGCGAGCCAGTTCTCCCGGGTCGTCCGCGGTGGGCCGGGCCGTGGCGTTCCGTACGATGCAGCGCGCCGCCAGGTACGGCGCCAGCGTCCGCCAGGGAGAGCCTGTGTCGCCGGCAATCGCCCGGAAATCCTCCTCGGCTTCCCGGTAGCGCATGGCGTAAAACTTGGCCGCGGCAATCTGATACGCGCGATCCGCCCGGATCTCGGGCGGCAGATCCGCCGCCGCCGGCGGGGGGATTGCGTCCTTCCGCCCGTCGCAATTCTGGAACACCATGTTCTGCGCCCGCAGCCAGTCCGCCACCCCCGGGTGTTTCGGCCCGAACCGCTTGCTGTGCTCCTCCAGCCTCGTTGCCGCGCTGCCGAAGGCATCCTCCAGGCAGTTGACGAAGCCCCAGTGACTCTCCCGGTATTCCCGGTAGGTCGGGATCCAGTCCCACGGCGATGCGCCTTGGATCGCGGCTCTTGCCTCCCTCCATTTCTGGATACCGCTCGAGTAGCTTCCGAAACCGGTGGCCCGCGCCTTGGCCCAGTGTTCCAGATCCGCCCCCCCCAGCCGCAGCCCGGCGAGGTAGCGATAAGCCAGCACCAGGGAGGCCCGGCGGTAGCTGGGCAAAAGGATCTCTCTGGGCTCCTGGGGGCTTTCCTCCAGGGAGGACCCGCGCACCAGGGCGAACGAGGCCTGGTAGTAGGGCGCGCAGCCCTCCGAGGGCCGGGAGAAGAATAACAGCCAGCCGCCGCAGGCCAAAACAAGCAAGCCCGCGAATGTTCTTATCGCCATGATCTTGCCTCCCTCAGGATGTTCGCCGCCGCGGCTTCTGTCCAGGCGCGCGGATGGAAAACGTAGATCCGCCTTCCGTAGCGCAGGCGGGGCCGGGGCTCATCCGTCGAGACGCCGAAGCTCTTCCGGCAGAGCGGCTCCGGGAAGTCCGCGCCCCGCCGCAGCCGCTCCCTCGCCTCGCCGCCGTCCGGGCCCATGCGGAACAGCATCGGCACCGCCTCGTCGGCCGGCAGCCCCGCAATCCAGTCATCGCCCAGGCACCAGGAAGCCAGCGCCGTGATCGAGAGCAGCCGGCCCGGGGGAAGGCGCTCGCGCAGGTCCTTCACCAGCGCGGCGTAAAAGCCCCGCTGAGAGACGGCGGCGTCGAAGTCGGTCTGGGTCCCCATTACGCCGTCACGGTCCGTGAGATGGATGATCGCCGAGGCCGCCCGGTTTCGCTGCTCTTCGCCGAGCTGCGGCGGGTCCTCCGCGTCCGCCTCCATCCGCACAACCGCCAGCAGCCGGATTCCTGGAGGAAGGCGCAGCGGCTGAAGGCGCGGCCGGACCTCGATGCCCCCGCCGCGCAGTATGACTGTGCCGGCCAGGTAGGCCACGCCGGCCTCCTCCGGGTTCAGGAAACGGAGGTCCTCCGGCCTCTCCCAGGCCCACAGCATCAGCTTCGGAAGCGGCTGGCGCTCGTTCACCGAAGCCCTCCAGAATCGCCATCCCAACGCCGACGCCAGCGCCAGGACGGCGCCGGCTATGGCTGCGCTCCTCCTCATGACTTCGCACTATAGCCGCGGCGGCGCCCGCATTCAACCCTCTGCCGCCGGGCCGCCGGCGGCCGCGCCCGATGGCCGCGACGGGGACCGGAGGGGCCTCTGACGGGGGTTTCGAGCCGTCCTCTCGGAAATTTCTCCAAAAATCGCCCATTTTTCGCAGATTTCTCTTTACAACGGCCCTCGCTTCTCTTATCATGAGGTAGCAATTCGGAGCGTGATTCGCGCTCCGCGCCGCGTCAGGGCGGGGGGCGGAGAAGCGCCGCCGGATTCAATCAATGGGAAGAATCGTCAAGGAGGGTTATGGCTGACAAGCGCATGACGCAGAGCCAGTTCGTAAAGAAGATCGCCGCCGCGTGCGGCATCAGCAACAAGGTAGCCAAGGCGTGCGTGGACGTGTACGCCGCCACCGCGGTCGCTGAGACCAAGAAGAATGGCGTTTTCGTGCTGCCGGGGTTGGGCCGCCTGGTGCGGGTGGAGCGCAAGGCCCGCATGGGCCGCAATCCGGCCACGGGCGAGGCCATTAAGATTCCGGCTAAGAAAGTCGTGAAATTCCGCGTCGCCAAGGCTGTGAAGGACGCGATCGTGCCGCCCAAGAAGAAATAGGCGGCGCCGCGCGTATCTCCGGAAAAAATGAAAACCCCGCGGGTTCCCGCGGGGTTTTTGTTTGGAGATTGTGCTTCTCTTTTTTTAAGATACCGGAGTGCGGTTCGCTCAAACGGCGAGCGGAGCAAGGAAGCCTACGCCTGCTTCTTTTCTTCGGTGGTCTTTTCCTCGCCCTTCAGGGCGTGCTTGAAGTTGCGGATGCCTTCACCCAAGCCCTTGGCTAGTTCGGGGATCTTGCGCCCGCCGAACAACAGGACGGCAATTCCCAAAATGATCGCGAGCTCGGGCAAACCAATTGATCTCATGCGGCCTCCTCGCACTTTCATTGTATGGGCTGGGGACGGGGGCGTCAACCAGGCGCGCCGGCCGGATTTGGCCCGGCGCTCCCAAAGTGGGCACAGTTCGCTCCATCCGCCCCTCCCCCCAGGCTTTTCCGGCCCGGGCGCGCCCAGGAGCGGCGGCCCGCCGGTCCCCCGGGTACGCCGCTATCCAAAGTTCCAGTTGACTTGCGGTGGGAGGGCGTGGTCTAATCGCTGCTTGGTGCAAAACCGGCGGGAACAGGGGGCTGGGACGGACCGCCCAGCATTTTTCTCTTGACTCCGGGGCCTTGTCAATGTTATGAATGATTTGTCCGCGTCCGATGAGCATTGCGGCTTTCATGTGGTTGAGTCCCGCGAGCACCATGGTTGGAAAGCAAGGAGCAGCCGGGATCAGGAAGTGAGGACCGGAAGCCGTTGCGCTTGCAGCGGAATTCCCGGGGAACTCCCCGGGGATGGAAGCGGCAGGGGCAAGGGCGGCGGTTCTGATGAAGGAATGAAGAAGAACTGAGGCTCAGGAGAAGAGAGCACTCTCATCAATTCGAATTCGATTTCACAAGGAGAAGGAAATGGCAGATTTTCGCAAGTTGTTTCTGGCGTTGATTGCGGGGGCTCTCCTGTTTGGGACCGTCGCCAGCGCCGCGGACTTTGCGTGCACTGTGACCGCCGTTCCGACGGTTGTCCGCGCTGAAGGCGTGGCGGACATCGCCGGTGACGTGTTGTTGACCTGCTCGGGCACACTGCCGCAGATTTTGCAACAGAACGGCCTGATTGCCAACATTCGGCTTCAGGTCCTCGGCGCCCGGGTCACCAGCAAGATCCTGAGCGGGACGACGGCCGACATCGGCGGGGCAACTCCTCCGGTTTCGGAAGCGACCCTGCTTCTGGATGACACGCATCCCTGGGTTCCCTGTTCTTCAACGGTGGGTTCGCCGACCTTCCATCCGTACTGCTCGGGTGGCATCCCGGTGGTTCCCGACCCGACAATGTACGCGCCCAAGGGTTACGTGACGGCGCCGACGGTTCCTTATTCCGACGGCAGCCAGAACGTATACCAGGCCGTCCAGGTGGCGAATGACACCGTGGAGTGGCAGGGCGTGGTGCTGGTTGGTCCGAACAGCAACCTGGACCAGCGCACCATTCGTCTGACCAACGTGCGTGTGTTGCCTCAGGTGGTGGCCGGCCAGTCGATTCAGGCGCGCGTGAACATTATCGCGCCGACGTCGATCCCGCTCACCCCGACCAACATCGCCACAATCGCCGATGTGCTGCCTGGCCTGATTGTCAGCTATGATCCGCTGACAATCGACAATTGCCGCGCCAGCACGGACGCGACCATCACCGGCAGCTTCAACGTCAATCTGCGTGAAGGCTACGCCATGGCGTTCAAGCCGCGGTGGAACAACTGGCTCGGTGGAAGCCCGCCGCCGGCGATTCCGCACTGGGTGCCCGGCGCGGGTTATCTTGATGAGTCTGGTTACAACCCGAGATGGAGCTCCGTTGGTGTTCCGCCAACCGGATCGGGTGCTCCTCTTACTGGAAACTTGGTTAGCGCCAACTCCATCGGCGTTGCGACGGCCGGCACGAAGTTCCGCGCGGTGGTCGTGAACGTTCCGGTTGGAGTGACCCTGACCGCGGTTTCCGGCACGTCGACCAACGGTTTGACCTACTCGGCGAGTCAGAGCGTGAGCACGTCGGGCGGCTTGCAGACCTACACTTTCACTTGGGAAGTGACGGGTTATGCTTCGCCGGCGACGGCGCAGTACCTCAACGACACAATTGTCGCCCAAATCAACGTGGTTGCCAACAACCCGGCCCCCGTCACCGTGAACCCGGTGAACGCGCACAGCCGGTTCTGGCCGCACTCCACGCCGGTCATGTTCGCCAGCCCGGACAACGCTTCCGAAACTGACGATGTGCCGCGCTTCCAGGACAGCACTGCGGATTACGATCGTCAGGTTCTGATCGTGACCCAGAACTGCCGCACCATCCTGCTCTTCCCGTATCTGGTCCAGTTCGGTTCGTCGTGGGATACCGGTATCGCGATCTCCAACACCAGCAAGGATCCGTTCGGGACGGTCAACCAGACCGGCGCCTGCACCCTGAACTTCTACGGTCAGGCCAACAGCGCCGCTCTGACCGGCGCTCAGGCGGTACAGACCACGCCGGCGATTCCGGCCGGTGGCCAGTATGTCGGAGTACTCTCGGCGGGTGGTTCAGTTCTCAACCCGGATGGGACCTCCACTGCTACCACTGCGGGCACTCTGCTTGGTTTCCGCGGTTACATGATCGCGACCTGCCAGTTCCAGTATGCGCACGGCTTCGCGTTCGTGAGCGACTTCGGGTCCCAGAAACTGGCTCAGGGCTACCTGGCGCTCGTGATTCCGGATCGTCCGTCGATGCAGCCCAGCGTATTGACGGGTCGTCCGGCGCAGAACGCCGGCCTGGGTGCTCTGCCGAACCAGGGCGAGCAGCTCGGCAACTAACAGCTACAGAGGTAACCTAACCTTCGAGCGAGAGGGAAACCCCCTCTCGCTCTTTTCATTTCTTGGGAGAATAAGCCCCGTTGCCGTCCGCGAAGGAATCTGCCCCGGTGGCAGGTTCAGCCGAGCTTGCGCAGGGCGAAGGCGTATGCGCCGATGGCGACGGCTTCGCTCGTTCCCAGGCGGGAAAGCCCGACGCCGGTGCGCTGCTGCGGGTCGTGCCGGATCTTGCGGGATGAGCCGTACACCGTAATCTCGCGCTGCTCTCCCTCCAGGAAGGAGGCCAGGTCCGCGGGGTCCTCCAGGTTGTAGACGCGCGGAATCAGGCGGCGGAAGCGGCCTCCCGTGCCTTCGTAGTCGGCGTTGGCGGCGGCCACAAGGGCCGGAAGAAACAACGGCGCGGCGCCGGAAAGTCCGCCGCCCACCACAGCCAGGCCATCCACCAGCGTCAGCGCTTGCGCCACGACGTCCCCCGCGACTTCTCCCATCCTGCGAAAGGCCTCCACCGCGGCCGCCCGGTCGCCAGGGGCCCGGCCCATGCCGATTTCGAAAATGTCCTTCGGCTCGGGGGCTTCCTCGAACGCCACGCCCGCGCGTTCCGCGTAAACGCGCCGGACGGCGCGGATCGAAGCGCCCTCCTCGGCGTTGATGGCGGGGTTCAGCTTGTTGCGGGACAGCCAGACTTCGCCCGCCGCGGAATTGTCGCCCACAAAAAGCTCGCCATCCCTGACGATGCCGCCTCCAAGACCTGTGCCCAGTGTGATTCCGAAAAGCACCTTGTAACGCTTGGGGCTGCCCGCCTTTTCGAGGATGTCGTTCACGTGGGGGAGGAGTCCGGCAATGGCCTCGCCGAACACGAAAAGGTCCCCGTCGTTGTTGATGAAAACGGGGATGCCGAACCTGTCCTCCAGGAACGGGCCGAGGGCCACGCCGCCCCGGAAGGCCGGAAGGTTGCCGATGTTCATTACGATGCCGGCGGGATAGTCGGCTGGGCCGGGAAACGCGAAGCTGATAGCCGCGGGCGGCTCGGGCAGTGTTTCACGGACGCGCTCAAAACCGCGCACGATGTTGTTGAGGCAGCGGTCCAGGTTGTCCGCTCCCGTGGGCAGCGAAATCGGGCCTGCCAGGAGGCGGTTGCTGCGGATCGCGGAAAACTTCAAGTTCGTGCCCCCGGCATCCAGTGTCAGGACGATGCGCGGGTCGTTCGCAGGCGTCATGGCTGCTCTCTCCTCTTAGGCGGCGGCCTGCGGCTTCCTCCCGCTCACCAGCGACACCCACACGATGTAGGCGACGGCGGCGAGAGGAACCACAAAACCGCTTTGCACGGAACCCGCCGCGTCCGCCACCCATCCCATCAGCGGGGGCAGGAAGGCGCCTCCGACGATGGCCATGACCATGAGGCCCGAGAGCGCGTTCGTGTGCTCCGGCATCCGGTCGATGGTGATGGAGAATACGAGCGGAAAAATGTTTGCGAAGCCGAGCCCCGCGACGAAGAAACTGGCTACGGCCAGCGTGCCGTTGGGCACGAACAGCCCCAGCAATCCAGCCACGGAAAGAATGCTGGTGATGACGAAGAATACTTTGGGTTTGAGCCAGTTCAGGATGACTCCGCCGGAGAAGCGTCCGATCGTAAGGGCGGCGAAAAACAGGCCGGTTCCCAGAAGGCCAATACGGCTGATGTCGACGCCGAATCGCTCCCTTAAGTAGAGCGGCGCTCCGGAGCTGACGGAAACCTCCGCGCCAACGTAAAGGAATATGGCGAGAACCATCATCGAGACATAGCCGTTGCGGAGCAGCGCCAGGCAGGAGCCAAGCGTGGCGGGCCGGGCCGAGGGGGCGGCGGATTCAACGCGCAGCGTCATGCCGGCGGCCAGCGCGACCGCGATGGCGGCGGCGTAAACCGGGAAAACAATCTTCCAGTCGAGGCCCCAGGCGTTGGCCGCGATGACCGGAATCAGCGGGCCTGAGAGCGACCCGATCGCCTTCACGAACTGGGCGAGCGACAGGTTGCGCGAGTACTTCGCCGGGGCGGAAACGTCGCGCATGAGAGGATTGCCGGCCACCTGGAGTGTGGTCGCGCCGGCCCCAAGAAGTAGCACCGTCAGGAGGAACACCGGAAACGTTGTGAGGCCCAGCACGGTGGGAATCAACATGCTTGCAAGCATCACCGCCAGGCCCAGAAGCAGGATGAACTTCTTGCCCCTCTTGTCCTGGTAGATGCCCATGGGGACGGAGAGAATTCCGAACATGATGAAGCCCATAAAGGCGATCAATTGGGCCGCGAAGTTGGATAGGTCAAACTGCTGCTTGGCGAGGCCTACAAACGGACCCACGGCGTCGCCGAAGCCCATCGCAAGGAAGGCCAGGAAAACGGGGAAGGCCCGGAAGGCAGAGGGAGCACGCCGTGCGCTGGGGTGGGCGCCGGACAAATCGGATGACATCTCATTTCCTCCATCAAGTTACCGTCACGCCTTAGGGCGCGCGCCTCACGCGGGCGGCGCGGCGGCGCGGAAGCCAAATGACACAATATCACACAGCCGCTCACGATCCGCCACAGGCGGCCGCCTCCCCTGCCCCGACCGCAAGGGGGACTGCCTACTCTGCCTCAAGCGCAAGGGGGACTGCCTCCTCTGCCTCGAGCGAAGCGAGTGGGCAGAGCGGGCTGTCCCCCTTGCAGCGACCCCGCACTACCGCACCCCTGCGCAGAGCGGGCTGTCCCCCTTGCAGCGACCCCGCACTACCGCACCCCTGCGCAGAGCGGGCTGTCCACCTTGCAGCGGCCCCGCCCCCTGCACAGAGCGGACT
>Ga0073932_1006668_pt1 | contig 11694 bp, 10 predicted proteins | sample DewCreD2012metaG_FD_76967 | JGI IMG/M metagenome (GOLD analysis project Ga0073932, IMG submission 76967) | Hot spring sediment bacterial and archeal communities from British Columbia, Canada, to study Microbial Dark Matter (Phase II) - Dewar... ... | reverse complement strand
TATGTCGAAACCGATCCCGTCACCGCCGAATTGCGGCTGGCGCACGGCGACCGCCACACCCGCGAAGCGTTCGCCAACCATCACTGGCTGGCGACCTACGGGGAAAACCTGGGCGCGCCCGACTGCGGCGTGCCGACCAACGGGCTGGAGGCGAAGTATCTGCGCACGCGCCAGCCGATCGACCTGGACTGCTGGCCCATGGCCTACGACCGGCGCGCGCCGCATTTCACGACCATCGGCAACTATCGCCAGCAAGGCAGCGACGTGACCTACCGCGGGGTGCGCTACTACTGGAGCAAGCACCGCGAATGGCGCAAGTTCATCGCGCTGCCGCGGCTGACGCGGCAGACCTTCGAACTGGCGATGTGGCCCGGGCCGCGGGATCGCCGTTTTCTCGAGCGGCACGGCTGGCGGTTGACGCCGCCGCTGGAGATGTCCCTGGATGTGTTCGGCGCCTATCCGGACTTCATTCGCCGTTCGCGGGGCGAGTTTACGGTGGCCAAGGACCAGAACGTGCGGCTGCGCAGCGGCTGGTTCAGCGAGCGCGACGCCTGCTATCTGGCCAGCGGAAAGCCGGTGGTGGCGCAGGACACGGGCTTCGGCTGCGCGCTGCCGACGGGCGCGGGGTTGTTCGCCGTGCGGACGCCGGCGGAGGCCGCCGCGGCGATCGAGGCCATCAACCGCGATTACCGCCGGCATTGCCTGCAGGCCCGACGCCTGGCCCGGGACTATTTCGAAGCCGGTGCCGTGGCCCGCCGCCTGCTGGCGGACATCGGCCTGGCCTGAGGGGAGGCCGTGAGGGGGCAGCAACCTGGGGCTGTGATCCCAAGGGGGGCTCCCAAAAAACCAACGAACATCGAACATCCAACATCGAACGCGGAACCTCGAACGTCAGACTTTCGAATTTCGACGTTGGATGTTCGTTCGCAAAGATGCTCGCTTCTGCGTATCATGTCCGAACGGAACAAACACTGCCGGACATAGGGTACGCGGCCGGGCGGCGGTCCGGGAGGGGGAAATGGCGGGGGAACGGTTTTTGATCGTCAATGCCGACGATTTCGGCTTGAGCGGCGGCGTCAACCGCGGGGTGGCGCTGGCGCACGAACGCGGCATTCTGACCAGCGCCAGCCTGATGGTGCGCGGCACGGCCGCCGCGGAGGCGGCGGCCTACGCCCGGGCGCATCCCGCGCTGGCCGTGGGCTTGCACGTCGATTTCGGCGAGTGGGTCTATGAGGGCGAAACGTGGGTGCAGCGCGAGGCGGTGGTGCCGACCGACGATCCCGCGGCGGTGGCCGCCGAAGCCGCGCGGCAGCTCGAGCGGTTTCGGGAACTGCTGGGCGCGAATCCCACCCACCTCGACTCCCACCAACACGCCCACCGGGCGGAACCCGCGGGCGCGGCCATGCGGGCCCTCGCCAGGCAACTGGGGGTGCCGTTGCGGCTGGCCGCGGGCGGCATTCGGTACTGCGGCTCGTTCTACGGGCAGGCCGAGAAAGGCTACCCCTATCCGGAAGGGATTACGGTGGAGGCGTTGCTGAGGCTGCTGCGCGGTTTGCCGCCGGGAACGACCGAGCTGGCCTGCCATCCGGCCGCCGAGGCCGACACCGGCTCGGTGTACGATGCCGAGCGGGTGGTGGAGTGCCGCGCCCTGTGCGACCCGCGGGTGCGGGAGACGCTGCAGGCCGAGGGGATCGTCCTGCGCTCGTTTCGGGACTATGGCGCGGCCATGCGCAAACGGTAGAAGCGGGCCGAGCGGCCGCCGTCGCCCGCATTCGTGACCGACAGCGGACTGCCGTCGCCCAGCAGGTTGGTGCGCACGTCGGTCCAGAGCGGGCCGCGCGGATCGTCGGCGGCCTGCAGCTTGTAGCGCGATGCGGCGGTCGTCGAAAAACGCACCACGACATTGGAGCCGGGGGCCGTCAGCGCGGTGAACACGGGCGCCACCGGCGTCAGCAGGAAAGCGCAGCGGCGGCCGTCCAAGCGGCCCGTGCCGGCGATTTGTCCGGCGTCGTTGACGGCGCGGGCTTCCTCCAGGACCCAACCGGAACCCGAGGCGTCGAGGCGGGTGTTCAGATCGAGCAGCGCTCCGTCGGCATAGAGGAACGCGCGGTACACGCTGTCGGCGCTGTCCACGTACGAGCCGCCCACCACCCAGCCGTGGCGATTGATCCCCAGGGCGTAACTATAGCGGCCGCCCAGCGTGCCCAGATCGCGCAGGCGGGCGCCGTCGTGCAGGAAGGCATGATCGGTTCCCGCCGCCGTGGCCGAATCGCCGACGGCCCAGCCGGCGTCGTTGACGGCCAGGGCCTCGGCCGCGCCGCCGCCGAGGTCGCCCAGATCCACGGCGTTGGTGCCGGCGAGGCGGAAGGCGCGCATGGTCTTCAAATTGGAGCTGTAAGCGGCGCCGACGACGGCCCCGGTGGCGTTGAGCGCGTAGGCGAAGGACGTCGGCAGACCGAGCCGCGCCTGAATCCAGGTTCCGATATCCGTCAGATTCGTGCCGGTGCGCAGAAAAGCGCGGGTGGTGGCGGCGTTGTCGGCGAAGCCGCAGATGTGGCCTGCCGCATTGATGGCGCTAGCTTCGCTTTGCAGTCCGCCGAGGGTGCCCAAGTCCTGCATTTGGGGATTGGCGGGGCTCCCGTTGGTGCCGCCGGCCGTCCAGAGAAAAGCGCGTTTCACGCTGGCGGCGGTCAGGGCGTAGCCGACGACCGCGCCGGCGTCGTTGATTCCCGAGGCGGCGCTTTCCGGGCCGCCCAGCGTGCCCAAATTGCGCCAGGCGGCGCCGTCGTAGCGCAGCGCCCGGTAGGCGTTGGAAACGGCATTGGCGCCGGCGAGCAGGCCCTGGTTGTTGAGGGCCTTGGGCTGGGCCTCATGGCGGCCGGGAAGATCGGTGAGCGGTCCTAAGTTGGTGACGCTGAAGACGGCGGCGCCGGCGCCGGCGGCGGGGAGCAAGGCCCAGACGGCGCGGAGCGGGCAGAGGAAGCCGCGCGCGCGCGGCGCGCGACGCAAGGCCTGGCGGCCGGCGTGGAACGGGCGAGGCGGCGTCATGGCATGGTCATTATGAACGCCGCCGGCCGAAAAACAAGAGCGCGCGAGATTCTTGTGTCGCGAAAATTTTGTTGGATTCGCCGGGCGGGGACGGCAAACTGGGGGCTGTCCTCGTGCCGGAGGGGTGGCAGAGTCCGGTTGAATGCACATGACTCGAAATCATGCGTGCCCGCAAGGGCACCGGGGGTTCAAATCCCTCCCCCTCCGCCACCCGCCTGCGTTCGGCCAAGCCGAACTGCGGCGCGGTGCCGCGCCGGAGCTTCTGAGCGAAGGCGGGCCTTCCCTGCTGTTTTCGGCCACGACCGAGCCCGGGGCCACAGGCCAGACATAAAACCCGGGAGCCGCCTGCGACGCTCTAACCGTCAGGCCGCGGCGCTCGAGGCCGAGCGCCCTCCAGCGCGGCACCGAGCGGTTTGTGCCGGAATTGGCCGCCGGCGGCTGGACTTAGGCGCCGGCTTTGGGGGACACGGCAGGCGCAAAGCGGCAGAGGACTGCCGCCGTCCAAGGCGCTTCGCGCCTTTCGACGAGGCGGCGCCGCGCCAGCGTCTGTGTCCGGAGCGGGAGCCGCGGGCAAAGGGTCAAGTGCGGTTGACTTCGAAACCGATTGTGGTATCTTGGCGCTCGGATGAGGGGATGGAGTTCCCCGGAACCGTCCGCCGCGGAAGGCGGACTGATGACTCCTGCTAACCCGCGTATGGGCAGGAGCGATCGCTAAAGATGAACCCCTGCCGCCACGGCAGGGATTTTTTGTTTGACGTGAAAACCGAGCGGAACCGTCGGGAGCGGTTAAATCGGTGTCATGGATAACACATGGTTGACGTCGGCCCTGTGGCTTGGGCTGGCGCTGCTGTCTTCTCTGGTGTCCATCCGGCTGGCGATTTCGGTCGCCCTGATCGAGATCATCGTCGGGTCCATCGGCGGGAACTGGCTGGGACTGGCGCCGAACCCGTGGGTGAACTATCTGGCCGGAGTGGGGTCGGTGCTCCTCACGTTCCTGGCCGGCGCCGAGATTGATCCGGCGGTCATCCGCAGGCACTTCTGGTCCAGCGCGCTGATCGGAGCGGCCGGCTTCTTGGCACCGTTCTGCGGGGTTCTGGCGTACACACGGTTTGTGTGCGGGTGGAGCTGGCCGCAGGCGCAAATCGCGGGGCTGGCCCTGTCCACGACCTCGGTGGCCGTCGTCTATGCGGTGATGGTCGAGAGCGGTTATAACCAACACGAGGTGGGCAAGATCATTCTGGCCGCGTGTTTCATCAACGACCTGGGGACCGTCCTGGCGCTGGGCGTGCTCTTCGCCAACTACAACGGGTGGCTGCTGTTGTTCGCGGCGGCCACGGGACTGGCGATGTGGCTGCTGCCGAAGTTCGCGCCGTGGTTCTTCCGCAAGGTGGGCAACCGCATCAGCGAGCCGGAGATCAAGTTCATCCTGCTGATGCTCTTTCTGCTGGGCGGACTCAGCAACCTGGCCAAGAGCGAAGCGGTCTTGCCCGCCTATCTCGTCGGCATGGTGATGGCGCCGTTCTTTCTGAAGGAGCGGGTGCTGGCGCAACGGATGCGCGTCCTGGCGTTCACGCTGCTGACGCCGTTTTTCTTCCTCAAGGCCGGCGCGCTGGTGAAGTTCGGTTCGGTCGCCACCGGCGCCGGACTGATCGCGATTCTGCTGGGCGTCAAGATCGCAACGAAGTTCGCGGGCATCTGGCCGCTGACGCGCGGATTTCGTTTCGGGCAGCGCGAAGGCATCTACCTTACGCTGTTGATGTGCACGGGGCTGACCTTCGGGAGCATTTGCGCGTTGTTCGGGCTGAACAACCAGATCATCGATCGGGACCAGTACACGGTGCTGGTCGCGGCGGTTATCGCCAGCGCGGTGGCGCCCACGCTCGTCGCGCAACGGTGGTTCCAGCCGCGGATCGAGGACGACGCGGAGAAGGAGGCGCGCGATGCATAGGAAAATCCTGCACGGTTTGGACGGGTCGGCCGGTTCGTTCAAGGCGCTGGAGGAGGCTTTGGATCTGGCGCACCGTTACGGCACCGAGCTGCATACGATTTCGATCGAGGAAGTGCCGCATTACACGGAAACGATCGGCGAATTCCTCGAGGAACAGGAAGCGCTGAACGGGACGTTCAAGGAAGCGCTGACGAAGGCGCGCGCGATGGCGGCGGCCAAGGGCGTCAGGCTGCACGCGCATGTGATTGTGGGCCACGAGGTCAAATCCATCGTGGAGTTCGTCAAACAGCGGGGGTTCGACCTGCTGGTGATTGGGTTCATGGGGCACTCCGCGGTGTATGACCGGGTCATGGGAAGCACGTGTCAGAGCTTGGTTCGGCTCGCGCCTTGCGCCGTCCTGGTGGTCAAATGATGCCCAGTCAGCTTGTTGGTCAAGAACGTCAGCTCGCCTGCAATTCCATGCACGGAACGCCGCGGCGGGCGAGTCATCCCTTGCGGCGGATCATCGTGGCCGGATGTTTGGCGGTGGTGTACTCCGCCTGCGTGACCTCGCCGGTGGCCACGGAGTTTTTCCGGCAGATCGGGGCCACGGAACGGCACTTCGGATTGCTGGGCGGGTTGCCGATGATCCTGCTGACGATGCAGTTTGTAGGCGCTTGGCTCTGCAATCGCGTCCGCCGCCGGCGGCCCTGGTTCGTGACGCTGGCCATTGCCGGCCGGCTGTTGTACCTGCCGGTGGCGTTTCTGCCGTTGTGGCCCGGGTTTGCGCCGCAGCCGGGGCTGGCCCTGCTGATCGGTTTGATCGCTCTGAGCGCGGCGCTGGGACATGCGACGGTGCCGCTCTGGTTCGCATGGATGGGCGACCTCATTCCGCACCGCGTGCTGAATCGCTATTGGGGCGTGCGGCAAGGGGCCATGCTGCTGGTGTGGACGATGGTGTATCTGGCGATCGCCGTGTTCACGTTCTACACCCCGGGCCTGCCGGCGCGCTATTCGTTCCCAGCGCTGACGCTGATCGGGTGCGCGGCGGGCGTGAGCGACATCCTGCTCTTCCTGCGCGTGCGGGAGCCGCCGAATTCCGTGACGGTCAGCGAGCATCCCTGGCGCCGGTTGATGGAACCGTTGCGGGATCGGAACTATCGGACCCTGGTCTGGTTTTCGTGTTACTTTTCGGGCGTCACCAACCTGGCGGCCGCGTTCATGCTGATTTACGCCCTGAAGGGGTTGCAGTTGGAGGTTTGGAAGGCCACGGTGATCTGGTGCGCGGCGGCCGTGGGGAATGCCGTGGTGTCGCCGATGTGGGGCCGTATTGCCGACCGGCACGGGCACCGGCCGGTGTTGCGCATCTGCGTGGCGCTCAAGCCGCTGATCGCGCTGGTGTTTGCGCTGGTGACCCGCGAACACGCCTTCGGGGTGTTGAGCGCGGCCTTTTTTTTCGACGCCATGCTCAATTCCGGCGTTCAGATTGCGAGCAACGGGTTCATGTTGAAAGAGGCGCCGCGCGAGAATCGCTCCATGTTCATCGCGGCCAACAGCGCCCTTTCGGGCATTGCCGCCGGTCTGGGCGCGATTGCGGGCGGCTACATCCTGGAGGCGACCGCCAGCTTTTCCGTTGCCGCTCTGGGCCGCGTCTGGAACCACTATCATCTGATTTTCCTCTTGAGCTTCGCGTTGCGGCTGTATGCGGTGCGCCTGTCGGGCCGGATTCGTGAGCCGGCGAGCACTGGCTCGATGGAGGTGTTGAACGAACTGCTGGCGCTCTGGCCGGTTAAGGCGCTGCTGTTTCCGATGGGCTTGTATCGCCGCATTCGCGGCGCGGGAGACCATGGGGCCTCGGCCGGTCTTGTGCGCGGCAGGGGGATGGAGTAGCATGGGGGCGATACGGTCAAAGGAATGAGGAGCCGGTTGTGTATTCGATTCTGCTGAAATCCAAGCTGCACAACGTGCGGGTGACGGAGTCCGACCGGGACTACGAAGGCAGCCTGAAGATCGACGAGGACTTGATGGACCTGGCGGGAATCGCGCCGTTCGAGAAAATCCTGGTGGCCAACGTGGAGAACGGCGAGCGCTTCGAGACCTACGCCATTCCCGGTCCGCGCGGCTCGCGGGTGATCGGGCTGAACGGGGCCACGACGCACTTGGGCTCGATCGGCGATCGGGTGATCGTGTTCACCTTCTGCCTGGTCCCGACCGAGGCGGTGCGCGGGCACCGTCCGACGGTGTACGTGTTCAACGAAAAGAACGAAGTGATCAGCGGTTCCCGCCTGGCATAGGCGGCGCGGCCGGTTCCAGCGCCGCCCGTATGGCCTGCAAGAACGCCGGGAGGGTGTAAGGTTTGGCCAGCACGGGCGCAGGGCCCAGCCCGGCCGCGGCATAGGCGTCGCCGCTGCACAAGATCACGGGCAGGCGCGGTTTCAAACGCCGCATTTCCTCGAACAAGAGCCGGCCGCTCAGCTTGGGCAGGGTCAAGTCCAGCACGACGGCCTGCAGAGCGTGTTGATGCGCCCCGAAGAGGCGCAGCCCTTCGGCGCCGTCGCGCGCGCGCAGCACGGTCAATCCCGCCCCGCGCAGAGCCTGCTCGGCGCAGGCGCCGACCGCTTCGTCGTCCTCGACCAGCAGCACTTGGCCCGCGCCGCGCCAGTCGTCCGTGGCTGGCGCGTCCGGTTCCGCCGCCGGCGGGGGCGTTGCGGCCGGAGCGGATTCCGCGGCGCGGGCAGGCGGGAACAGCACGGTGACCCGGCAGCCTCGGCCGGGGCTGCTTTGGACACGGATTCCGCCGCCATGGGCGCGGACCAAACCGCGGACCGACGGCAACCCAAGCCCGCGGTGGCCGGGTTTGGTCGAAAAGAAAGGCTCGAACAAGCGCGCCTGGGTTGCGGCATCCAGGCCCGGTCCGTTGTCGAGGACCTCGAGGACGACCCAGCGGCCGGGGGACAGCGGCGCATCGCTGAGCGTTTCGGCGAGGAAGGCGGCGTCGCATTCCCGCTCGCCGGCGCGGATGGTGATGAGGCCCTCGTTCTGGCCGAGGGCTTCGACGGCGTTGGCCACAAGGCACAGCAGCATCTGGCGCAGTTGCGCGGCATCGCCGTCCACGGCCGCGCCATCCTCGATCTCGTAGTTGACGGCCACGTGGCGGGGAATCGTGACGCAGAGAATGTGGGTCAGCGAGCGCACGACCTCGGCCAGCGAGAGGCGGGAGATCTGGCGGCGGCCTTTGCCGGCGTAGAGCAGCATGTCCCGGCACAGATGGGCGGCGCGTTGGGCGGCCTCGCGAATCTGCTCCAGGCTGCGGGCGGCGGCGGGCGCGCCGGCCAGTTGGCGCGCGGCCAGTTCCGCGTTGCCTACGATGGCGGCCAGGAGGTTGTTGAAGTCGTGCGCCACGCCGCCGGCCAGCACGCCCAGGCTTTCGAGTTTGCGTTGGTGGCGCAACTGGTCTTGCAAGCGGCGGTGGGCTTCCTCCTCGTGCAGCTGTTCGGTGAGGTCGCGCAGCAGGAGCACGGCGCCTTCGTGGCGCGACAACTCGGCGGTGATGATTTCCAGGGGCACATCCGCGCCGGACTTGTGTTTGCCGGTGGCCAGGCCGACGTGGAAGCCCTGGCGCCGCAGAGTCTCGTAGATTTCTTTGCCGGCGCCACTGCGGCGCCGGTCGTAGTACAGGCAATCGGTTTTTCGGCCGATGACCTCCTGCGGAGCGTAACCCAGCAGCCGTTCCACGGAGCGGTTGCACGCCAGGATCGTGCGGTCGGGGCTGACGACCAGCAGCGCGTCGGGGCTGATGCTGGAAAGGATGCGGTTGAGTTCCCGGCGCTCGCGCTCGGTGCGGCGCCAGCGCAGGAAGGCCAGCCAGAGCAAGACAGCCAGCCAGAGGAACAGCAGGTTGATCAGCCAGGCGGTGATGCGGAAGCGGGAGAGGCCGCCGAAGAAGCGGTGCAGCGGCCCGGCGAGGTTGACCGCGGCGTTCAGCAGGAACAGCATGAAGGCAATGGCGAAGGCGATGCCCAGACTTACGCCGCTGCCCCCCGCCCGCGCGCAGGCCAGCGGGGGTCTGGCCGAGGGAACGCTCTGCAGCCGGTGTTCGGAAGCCATACCGCCCACATGATGACCGAAAGCGGCCGCGGGCGCAATCCCGCAACGCGATGGACGCGCCGCTTACGGCTCCAGGCGGCCCAGGGTGCGGGGGAAGGGGATGGCTTCGCGGACGTGCTTCAGGCCGCAGAGCCAGGCCAGGAGCCGTTCCAGGCCCAGGCCGAAGCCGCCGTGCGGCACGCTGCCATAGCGGCGCAGGTCGAGGTACCACTCGTAGTCGGCCGGCCGCAAGCCGTGCTCGGCCATGGCGGCCAGCAGCGCTTCGAGGTTCTCTTCGCGCTGGCTGCCGCCGATGATTTCGCCGTAGCCTTCCGGCGCCAGCAGGTCCATGTTCAACACCACGCGCGGGTCGGCGGCCGAGCGTTTCATATAGAACGCCTTGGCCTGGCGCGGGTATTCCGTGACGAAGACCGGGGTGGGGAAGCGGCGCGAGAGGATGGTTTCGTCGCTGCCGCCGAGGTCCTTGCCCCATTCGAAGTTCTGCGCCAGGCGGATGTGTTCGGGCCGGCTTTCCAGATCGGACTGCAAGTCGCGGATTTCCTCGCGCAGTTCGGCCGCGCGGGCATCGAGCCGTTCGGCGGCGGCCGCCCGGCGGGCGGCGGCCTGCTGCTGTTCCACCTTGTGCAACTCGTCGGCGAGCGTCTGCAGCCGGGCGCGGTCGCGCTCGATTTCGGCTTCCAGCCAGGCGCGGGCTTCGGCGCTGCGCAGCCAGGCCGCGGCTTCGGTGTAGGTGAGGCGGACAAACGGCTTGCGGACCTGCCGCAGCGGTTCGAGGTCGCGGCCCAACAGGGCCAAGTCCTCCCCGTGCGCGGCGAGCACGGCGGCGACGACGCAACAGATGAGATCCTCGGCCAGCGCCATGAGGTCTTCGAGCCGGGCAAAGGCGACCTCGGGCTCCAGCATCCAGAATTCGGTCAAATGGCGGCGGGTCTTGGATTTCTCGGCGCGGAAGGTGGGGCCAAAGCAGTACACCTTGCCCAGGGCCATGCAGGCGCTTTCGAGATAGAGTTGGCCGGTCTGGGCCAGGGCGGCTTTTTCGCCGAAGTAGTCCACGGCGAACAGGGTTTGGGCGTCCTCGCCGGCCCCGCGCACCAGGATCGGCGTATCGACGAGGGTAAAGCCCTGGCGGTCGAAAAACTCGCGGCAGGCGCGCACGACGGTGTGGCGGATGCGCAGGATGGCGGTCGGGCGCCGCGAGCGCAGCCACAAGTGCCGGTGGGAGAGGAGGAAATCGATGCCGTGGGCCTTGCGGGTAATGGGGTAATTCTGCGCGGCGTGCAGAACGGTCAGCGTGGAGACGAGCACTTCCCAGCCGCCGGGAGCGCGTTCGTCGCGGCGCACGCGGCCGGCCAGGGTCAGGGAGGACTCCTGGCCGCAGGCGGCCGCGGCCTCAAAAGCCGCGCCGGCGGCGAATTCGACCACGCACTGGCACAGGCCGGTTCCGTCGCGCACCTGCAGAAAGATGACCTTTCCGCCGCTGCGCTTGCCGTAGAGCCAGCCTTGCAGACGCACGTCGCGGTCGGCATGGGCTGCCAGGTCCGCGATGCGCACGAGCGGCAGATCAAGCGATGCGTTCTGCGTCATGGCGCTGAGCAGCGGGTTTTCTACAACGGACAGGGGAGCAGAAACAACAACGATGTTCGGGGGCGGGCGGGGATCAATCGAGATACGTCCAGAGCAGGCGCCGGCTGCGGGAATCGAGCCGAGTCGGATGCTCCACGAGGTACAGGTCGTTGCCGACGTCCTGGATCAGAACGCCGCCCCCGGGCAGCGAGCGCAGGTAATCGTGGCGGGCGGTGAGGAAACTGCGCTCGCCGGCGTCGGTGGCGACGCGCCAGTGAAACAGCTCGGCTTGCGGGGCGATCGCCATCACGGCCGTGATGCGGGGCACGAAGACGCGGTCCACCAGTTCTTCTTCCACGAGCTGGAAGGCGGCGGCCGGCAGGTCGTCGAGGCGTTCGATCAGGCGCTGTTCCTTGCCCTTGTCGTCGCGCAGGCTGATGAACTCCGAGCGTCGGCTCCAGGGAAAACAGCAGACGGCGCGCACCGGCGTTTCGACAGCGCGGCCGTCGCGGACCTGCCGCAGAATCAATCGGCCGTCGGCCCGGCGGTAAAGGTCGGGCGCCGCGCCGGCGGATGCTTCCGCGGCGGCGGCGGGCGTTTGCTCGTCCGGTTGACTCATGGCGTTCGACATCGGGTGTCAGGGGGCTCGTTGCTTGGCTTCTCCATGGCGTACCGATGCCACCTGTAGCGCTTTGGGCCGCAGGGTGCAAGAGCGAACGGACGGCGCATTTCGATCAACGGCCATCGGTTCAGGGCGGCGGCGACGGCGACGGGGGAACGGCGGCGGTTGGCGCGTAGATGCGCACGCCGTCCCGGTCGTAGATCAACGTTGCCGCGGGGTGCGGCGGCGTGGGCGTGTCCACGGTCACCCAGTAGCGGCGCGGATTCGCGCCATACCAGTCGGTGGCGGCGTCGGCGAGGGAAAGAGCCTGGCGCAGGTAGGCGGTCCAGTCGCGCAGGACCTGCGCGGGGGCGCCACGCCAGGGCGGGGGCCGGCGCGCCGCGATCCGGGCCTGGGCCGGCGCCCGCACGTCGAAGCGCGGGCAGCC
>Ga0073932_1006667_pt1 | contig 11698 bp, 10 predicted proteins | sample DewCreD2012metaG_FD_76967 | JGI IMG/M metagenome (GOLD analysis project Ga0073932, IMG submission 76967) | Hot spring sediment bacterial and archeal communities from British Columbia, Canada, to study Microbial Dark Matter (Phase II) - Dewar... ... | reverse complement strand
GCTGTGTTGTTCGAAGATATGCGCCTGGTAGCCGTTCATCCGGGCATAGCAGCCGGTGGCCAGGCCGGCGAGACCGGCGCCGATGATGGCAATCCTCTTCTCAGTCACTCCATGCCTCCTTGCTGCCACCGAGTGAGGGGCATCTCCCGTCGGGCACACCGCTCCGCCCGCTGCTGGATGCCCAGGAGCATTCTTCTCTCCATCACAAAGAACAGCGGATCCATGATGCCACGCCACATAATCCGATGGCCCGCACCGGACGGGTAGCGCATACGATACCGGGCAATCAGTCGCGTCACGTTGTCGCAGACCTCATTCAGGTAGAATGCCCAGCTGGGAGGCGACGCACCGGGTACTTGTGGACCGCCTCCCCTCAGCACCAGGGCCCGGAAAGGTTCGATCAGGGCCACCTCAAAGAATGGAGCTTTCCCCGGCGCCAGGCGGATCACATCGCCAGTCTTGAGGCTCTGGCAGGCGAGGATCACCTCGCTGGCATTGTGAATGTCACATCCGGCCAGGTTTTCCAGGCGGGTGTAGCTGTACAGGCCGCCGCGCCCCTGTCCCAGTTGCAGTAGCCAGGGCCATACGAGGGCTGCCGGGGCACGGATTTCGACGGCACGTGTCGTGGACAGATTCGGATCTGGCACCAGATCATCACCGGGCAGCGGCCGGCCGGTCTCCGCGTCGGTCGCTCCCCAGTGCCAATACCACGGCCGCAGCAGCGGACTGAGGATCAGCAGAGTTCCGATCGCAAGTGCAGCACCGACCTCTTCTGGCCAGGTGGGATCAAGCCGATCGTCAGTCAATCGCGCGGCGCTCATTCGGTTGCAACAGGTTCGTGGGCCTTGCGCCCGTAGACACGCTCATATGCCTGGCAGTAGGGACACAGGCCGCTCTCGATCGTCCTGACAAACCAGAATGCCAGCCCGCGTTGAGTCCTGCGTGCCTGCCCGCACACCGGGCACTGCAGGCACTTCTGGGCCATCTCGCGGTCTTTGTCGGTTACAGGCCGTGTTGACATTGGAGTCTCCTCTCTGCGCAGTGGCAAGTCGGCCGGGCGCGAACGGATTGCCCGACACATTGTAGCACGGGGTGACTCTGGGGGCGAGTTGACGGTACCGTACTGCCGGTTGCCAGTTGTGCCATGCAAAGATATGTGTTAACCTGAGTACTTGCCGCGAGGAGGTGCTGCGGCGGCGCCCATTACCGGTCTCTGTTTCACCTCTTCGCCCGTGGCTGAGACTCAGGTTGATTCGTGAAAGGAGGGAGTTCGATGACGAATACCGGTCTCAAGATCCGGCGCGGCCAGCTCCTGGCGCTCTCGGTGGTGATCGCCGTGGTCCTCGCGCTGCTCGTGGTAGGGGCACCCGTGTTGGCCGCGGCCTCGCCGGGGAGCACCAGCCAGTTGAGATCGTCGGTCGGCACGGGGAACGAGCCGACTGAAGTACCGCCAGCCAGCGGGGTAATACGCTCCGGCCAGGGCTACCGTTTCGACCAGGACGGCTGGATTTACCTGCACCTGGAGGGGGATGCACGCGAGCGGGGCATCCAACACGGCACCCTGGCGGCTCACGAGCTCGAGGAAGCACTGCGCGTCGTCAAATTCAGGTTGTTCTGGGACTCCGGCCACGAGTGGTCGGAATTCGTGCAGGTGGCCGAGGATCTGTTTGTCCCGCGGGCCGACGCCGAGTGGCTGGACGAGATCAAAGGCATCGCCGAGGGCGCGCAGCAGCAGGGTGTTGACGTCACCTGGCAGGATGTGTTGGCGTGGAACGGCTACTTCGAGCTGGCCGAGTACCACTTCCCCAACCCTGCGGCGGATCGGGAACACTGCAGTGCCTTCATCGCCACCGGTTCCTACACCGAGGATGGATTGGTGGTGATGGCGCACAACAGCTGGGATATGTATGACCACGGTCAGTTCGCGAATGCCATTCTCGACATCCAGCCTTCCCGGGGGCATCGCATGCTGATGCAGGGCTTCGTGGGCCGCATCCACAGTGGCACCGATTTCTTCGTCACCGACGCCGGGCTGATGGGCACCGAGACCACGATTGGCGGTTTCGACTCCTACGATCCCAACGGCACCCCGGAGTTCTTTCGCGTGCGCAAAGCGATGCAATACGCCGACACACTGGATGATTTCGTCGCCACGATGCTGGACAACAACAACGGCGGCTATGCCAACAGCTGGCTGCTCGCGGACGCGCACAGCGGCGAGATTCTGCGGCTCGAGCTCGGCCTGAAGTATCACAGCATCGAGCGCACGCGGGACGGCTTCTATGTCGGTTTCAACGCCGCCAGCGACATCAAGCTGCGGGCGCTGGAGACGGAGGGCGCCGGTTACGACGATATCCGCCTGCCGTCCGGGGCACGTCGGGTGCGGCTGACGCAGCTGATGCGGCAGTATGCCGGGCAGATCAACGTCGAGATTGCCCAGCAGATCCTGGCCGACCACTATGACGTGTATCTGGAGCAGGAAAAACCAAGCTCGCGCACCATCGAGGGCCGCTACGACCTGGACCGCTTTGAATACTGGGCGGCGCGCGCGCCCTACACCCCCAAGGGGGCGGTGGATGGCAAGGTGATGGACAGCGCGATGGCGCGCGAGATGAGCTTCTGGGCACGCTGGGGCAGCTCCAGCGGCCTGCCTTTCTACGCCGATGAGTTCCTGGCGGCGCATCCCCAGTACGACTACCTCCAGGGTTACCTCCACGATCGCCCGACCCAACCGTGGAGTCTGTTCCAGGCCGGGCAGACGGCGCCGCAACCGGCGCGACCTCCCCTCACGGATGCAGAGGGAGGCGATCTGGCCACGGTCGTGAGCATCGGCGCCGGGGACGACGGCACTGCGGTGAATCTGACCGTCGGGCAGCGGCTGGACGTCGTCCTGGAGGGCAACCCGACCACCGGTTATCTGTGGATGGTGGACACGATTGATCGGGCCGTCCTGCGCGAAACGGGGGAATGGGAGTTCGTGCCGGACAGCGATGCAGCGGGGGCGGGCGGCGTGGTCACGCTGCACTTCCGCGCGTTCGCGCCCGGCGAGACCGAGCTGAAGCTGAGCTACCGCCCGTCGTGGCAGCCGGAGGCCGAGGCCTATGAGACCTTCGCGGTGAAAGTGATCGTCAGCGCGGCGCAGGCGAACTGATACGCCAATCCCCTAGTTCCCGCCTGGCCGAGATTGATGAGTTTGACCGAGAGGTCGAATTGACACGGCGGAATGAGGCGTTGGTGGCATTGCTGAATCAACGCGGCCGAGAACCTGCCATGATCACCCTGAAAGAAGCGAGAGCGCAGCTGGGTCTGGACGAGGGGAATACTATTTTGTCCACACCAGCCGCTGTGAGCTGAGTGCCACCGAGAGACACTGGGTCGGCGTCCGGAGCAGCAATGCGCCTGTCACTGAGGGATAACCTCCCATTCGTGAAGGCTGAGATTCAGCACGGGTCTCGCCGGATCAGCATTCCCAAACGTAGCCGTTGCTAGAAACCTGATAAGCCGGGGGAGAAACCGCACATGTCATCCGAAAACATGCCGAGCCTTGGCACGCTGTCCGTCTGGGCCGGCGAAGAAGAATACCTGATGCAGCACGCCACCCAGGTGCCCGTGGTGCACAGCGTCTCGTTCGGCTACCGGAATGTGGATGAATGGCTGGACGTGGCACTGGGTCGCAAGAAGGGCCACATCTACAGCCGCAACACCAACCCGACGGTGGCAGTGCTCGAAGAGAAAGTGCGCGTTCTGGAGGGCGCCGAGGCGGCTACCAGTGCTGCCACCGGCATGGGCATCATAAGCAGCACGCTCTTCGCGCTCCTGTCGCCGGGTGATCGCGTGGTGTCGGTCAAGGACACCTACGGCGGCACCAACCAGCTGTTCGTCAACTTCCTGCCTCGCTTCCAGGTGCAGGTGACCCTGTGCGACACGACCGACCACGATGCCATCGAAGCCGCTGTGGCCGGGGGCTGCCGGGTGCTGTATCTGGAGAGCCCGACCAATCCGACGATCAAAGTGGTGGATCTGGCCCGGCTGGCCGCGGCCGGCCACCGCGCCGGGGCTATTGTCATCGTGGACAACACCTTCGCCACGCCGATCAACCAGAATCCACTGGAGCTGGGTGCCGACCTGGTGCTGCACAGTGCCACCAAGTTTCTGGGTGGCCACGCTGACGCGTTGGGCGGTGTCATCTGCGGGCGCAAAGACCTGATCGAGCAGATCTATCACTTCCGCGAGATCAATGGCGCCACGCTGGAGCCTATGGCGGCCTATCTCATCCTGCGTGGCATGAAGACGCTCCACCTGCGCATCCGTCAGCAGAACGAGAGCGCGTTGCGCATCGCCCGCTTCCTCGAGTCGCATCCCGGCGTGGGGCGGGTGTTCTACCCCGGCCTGGAAAGCGACCCCGGCCACGCCATCGCCCGGCGCCAGATGCGCGGCTTCGGCGGCGTCCTGAGCTTCATGCTGAAGGAGAACTCCTTTGATGCTGTGCGGCGATTCCTCCCCCGCCTCCGTTTCGCCCATCCCGCCGCCAACCTGGGCGCCGTGGAGACGGTCGCCGGCCCGCCGGCGACTACCAGTCACGTCGAGTGCACGGCCGAGGAGCGCGCCGCGATGGGCATCCCCGAGAGCCTGATCCGCTACTCGGTCGGCATCGAGGACACCGAGGACCTGATCGCCGACCTGGAGCAGGCTCTGGCGGCGGCCGGATAGATTGAGGGTACGGGAGATGAGCGATGGCGAAGCAAGCACCGTGGCGCAGTGCCTTGCTCGACTGGCTGCTCGAGCCGGGCGATTCCGGCGTGCGCTATCTCGCGCTGCGCGATCTGCTAGATCTGCCGCCGGACGATCCTGAGCTGGTCGCCGCCCGCCAGACAGCGCACACGCAGGGACCGATCGCGACGATCCTTGGCGGCATGCACCCGGAAGGTTACTGGGTTGAGCCCGATGCCGGGTACAATCCTAAGTATCGCTCCACTGTGTGGGTGATGATTCTGCTGGCGCAGCTGGGAGCGTCGGTGCAGCAGGACGAACGCATCGCGCGTGGGTGCGGGTACCTCCTCGATCATGCACTGACGCGGGGTGGCCAGTTCTCCGGCTCAGGTTCCGGCTCGCCCGCCGGCACCGTAGACTGCCTGCAGGGCAACCTCTGCTGGGCGCTAGTGGAGCTGGGCTGTGATGACCCACGAGTGGCGACTGCCTACGACTGGCTGGCGCGCAGCGTCACCGGCGAGGGGATTGCCCCGGCGACCGATCGTGATGCGCCGGTGCGCTACTACGCAGGGAAGTGCGGGCCGGGCTTCCTGTGCGGCGCCAACAACCGGCTGCCGTGCGCCTGGGGTGCCGTCAAGGTGATGCTGGCGCTCGGTCGCTGGCCCGTCGAGCGCCGTACGCCGCTGATGGAGCGCGCCATCCAGCGGGGTGTGGATTTCCTGCTCGGCGTGGACCCGGCTACGGCGGCCTATCCCACGGGTTACGCCGATAAGCCGAGCGGCAACTGGTGGAAGTTCGGCTTTCCTGTGTTCTACGTCACAGATCTGCTGCAGGTCGTTGAGACGCTGGCCAATCTGGGTTATGGCGACGACCCCCGGCTGGGCAACGCATGGCGCGTCATTCGGGAGAAGCAGGATGCGCAGGGCCGCTGGCCGCTGGAATACGATTATACCCGTAAGACGTGGGTGGAATTCGGACCCAAGAAGCAGCCCAACAAGTGGGTGACGCTACGGGCGCTGCGAGTTCTGAGAACGGTGGCCACACAGTAGCGCGCTGTGTCGGCTGGGGTCTGTGCGGGCATCGGGGCAACGACGCATCCGCTAGACGCAATCATACTGACAGCGTACACTGGCACGCACCGGGAGGAGCACTGTGATGAAGATACCGTACTACCACATTGATGCATTCGCGAGCCGACCCTTCGCCGGTAACCCGGCCGGGGTGTGCGTGTTGGAGGCGTGGCTGCCGGATGCGACCCTGCAGCAGATCGCCTTCGAAAACAACCTGTCGGAAACGGCGTTCGTGGTCGCTCGAACGGGCCATTATGAGCTGCGCTGGTTCACCCCGGCGGTCGAGGTGGACCTCTGCGGCCACGCTACGCTGGCCGCGGCGTTTGTCCTCTTCACCTATCTGGAGCATCCGGGCGATGTGGTGCACTTCTCGTCGCGGAGCGGGCCGCTGACGGTGGAACGCGACGGCGAACGACTGGTGCTCGACTTCCCATCGCGGCCGCCGCGGCCCTGTCCGACCCCGGAAGCTCTCGTGCGTGGGCTGGGATGCCGGCCGGTCGAAGCGCTCTGTGCCCGCGACTATGTGGCCGTCCTCGCAACGCCCGCCGAGGTGGCGGCGCTCAGGCCCGATCTGGCGGCGTTGAGCGAGCTGGAGTGCCTGGGCATCATCGTCACCGCGCCGGGCGAGGATGTGGATTTCGTATCGCGCTTCTTCGCGCCACGCGCCGGCATTGCCGAGGATCCTGTCACCGGCTCGGCGCACTGCTCGTTGATTCCCTACTGGTCCGGACGCCTGGGCAAGACAGAGCTCACAGCGCGGCAGCTGTCAGCCCGTGGCGGTGAGCTTTTCTGTCAGGCGGCCGGCGAGCGCGTCAGGATCGGGGGGCATGCCGTGGCCTATCTGCGCGGCGAGATCGAGGTGTGAGCGATCGGGACGGCCACCTGCTTGACCGATCACGACCCGACCGCCCTATTCCCAGACCAGAATCGCCTGCAGGCCGATGCTGGTGGGATCCCGATGGATCTGTTCGTAAACCGCCTGGATGTCGGTGTATGCGAATCTTGCCGGTGTGAAGAAGTCTGCCCGCAGTCGCCCGGCGGCCATCATCTGTACCGCCAGTCGCAGGCTCTGGTCGTAGCCCCAGCGCACATAGGAATAGGGCAACCCCGGTTCAGGGCCGATGGCGCGCGTGGCGATGATGGTGCCCTCCTTGAAGTATAGGTCGCCGAACATGAAGCTGGGGTCGGTGGTCTGCCAACCCAACAGCTCGACCAGCCCACGATCGCGCATCAAATCCAGCGCCAGCTGCAGCGTGCCGGCCGCGCCGCTGGCTTCGACCACGGCGTCCGCGCCGATGCCCCCGGTGATGCGCTGGACGGCGGCGATGGGGTCTTCTTGACCGACCTGGACGGTGTGATTGGCACCCACCGCACGAGCCATCTCCAGCCGCCGGGCATCCAGGTCGAGCGCGATCGTTTGGGCTGCGCCGGCCAGCCGCGCGTGTTGGAGTGCCAGGTTGCCGACCACACCTAACCCGATCACGGCGACGGTGGCGCCGTACTCCAGTGCCAACCGGCGGGTGGAATGCAGTGTGGTCGTGCCCAGAACGGCGAGCGTCGCCTGTTCATCCGTCAAGCCGTCGGGGATCCTGGCAGCCAGTGTGGCCGGTACACACGCGTACTGGCTGTGAGGCCCCAGACACACGACGCGGTCGCCGACCTGGAACTCGTCGCTGTCGGCGCGTACTACGCCCGCGCTCGGCTGCAGCGAGCCGATTGCGGCGGATGACTTTGGACCGCGCAGGGGCGGTCCCACCTCTACGACGCGACCCACCAGTTCGTAGCCCGGTCGCACCGGATAATCCTGCCACTGCGGCCATTTCTTCAGCCTGAGGTTGGGATAAGTGCCGCGGTAGAGAAACATCTCAGTGCCGCTGCTGATACCGGATAGCACCGCCTGCACTACGATCTCGCCGGGCCCGGCTTTCGGCATGGGTTCGTCAACGATGGAAACGTCAAAGGGGGCGTTAATCTGTATGGTCTTCACGGATGTCATTCTCCCTCACACGCTGGCGCACTTCCGGGGCGGGCGCGGTATCACGTCAAGATGCCGACACCGCGCCGGCTACAATTCTGAAAGGGGATTATACAGACCGGCAGCACACGAGCAAGATGCTCGCCCTCTGGAGTGTGCCCTCAGTGATGGACGGGATTATAATGGTGGCTCAATCGGTTCGCCTCGTGACTCCAAGTGGGGAGGTCAACCATGTCCGTGTCATCTAGCGGTGTCGGAGACTCCAGGTCAGAGCCCGTCCAGCTCAGCGTTGGCGAAGCGATCGATCGCATCGGTTACGGGCGATTCCAGCGCCGACTGATGTGGATCTGCGGCGCCAGCTGGGCCGCCGATGCGATGGAAGTATTGCTCATCGGCTTCGCCATTCCCAGCCTGATCACCCATTGGGGTCTCAGTCGCGAGCAGGGCGGTCTGCTGGCATCGTTGCTGTTCGCCGGTATGCTGGTCGGCGCCTGGTTCTGGGGGCAATTCAGCGATTACACCGGGCGCCGCTTCAGCTTTATGGCGACCATCGGCGTGGATAGCGTCTTCGGTTTCCTGAGCGCCCTGGCGCCCAGCTTTCCGGTGCTGCTGGTGTTTCGATTCCTGACCGGTTTCGGTGTGGGTGGCACGTTGCCGGTTGACTACGCCATGTTCAGTGAGTATCTGCCCAGCAAGAATCGCGGACGCTACCTCGTGTATCTTGAGAGCTTCTGGGCACTGGGCACCATCGCTGCCGCCGGCCTGGCCTGGGCATTCATCCCGCAGTTTCCCGACGATCTCAACTGGCGGCTGCTGCTGGCTGCCAGCGCTGTGCCCGGGCTGATCGTGTTCTGGATTCGTCGGGGGATGCCCGAATCGCCACGTCACCTGCTGGTCCGCGGTCAGGAGCAGGAAGCGCGGGCCGTTCTGCAACGGGTAGCCGCCGAGAACGGCATCGAAATCGAGATCAGCCGACTCGTGGCCGACCCGGCGGTGAGACAGGCGCCGTTGCGCACCATCTTCAGCCGTGGCTACGTGAGCCAGACAATTATGACGACCTTGACGTGGTTTCTGCTGAGCCTGGGTTACTACGGCATCTTCACCTGGCTGCCGAGCATCTTCCGCAGCCAAGGCTTTGCAACGCTGCCGGTGTACCAGAACACCTTCCTCCTGGCGCTTGCGCAGCTGCCCGGCTATTTCAGCGCCGCGTGGCTGGTGGAGCGCGTCGGGCGACCACGCACGCTGGGATTGTACCTCCTGTACAGCGCCGTCGCGACGTTTGTGTTCTCGGTTGTCACCGGCGCCACAGATATCCTCGCGGCGTCGGTGATGATGAGCTTCTTCACGCTGGGCGCATGGGGTGTCCTGTATGCGTACACGCCCGAGCTGTATCCCACCTCGGCGCGGGGGACCGGGATGGGCTGGGCGGGCGGCGTGGCGCGCATCGCCGGCGTCGTGGCCCCCGTGCTGGGTGCTCGTCTGCTCGATCTTGACCTGACCGTCGCGCTGATGGTGTATGCGATGGCCTTCGCGGTCGCCGGTGGAGCGGTCCTGCTGCTGGGACGTGAGACGATGGGCCGCCAGCTGGCCGACGTGGCGACTGAGACACCTTGACCGGCGCCAGGCCTGTCGGGCAGCGCGAGATTGTCTCCACCAGCGCGCAACTCTCCGGCTCGAACAACGTAGAGTATAGTAGCACGCCGCTCACGATCGGTGCGCAACAACCAGCGCGGCGTGCCCTGCGCCTTCCATCAGAACGGTCAGGATGACATGGGTGACCAAGAGCAGACCTGGATCAACTCAGCGCGTTGTGGGGACGAGGACGCCTTTGGCAATCTGGTGGAACTGTACCAACGACCGGTATTCAATCTGTGTTACCGGATGCTGGGCACACCGATGGCGGCAGAGGACGCCGCTCAGGAGACTTTTATGCGTGCCTTCGTGCACCTGTCGTCTTACGACGTGGCGCGCAGCTTCTCGTCGTGGCTCCTCTCAATTGCGTCCCACCACTGCATTGATCAGTTGCGCCGCAAGCACCATCAGCTGCTGTCGCTCGACAGTCTGAGTGACGACATGTGGAGCGGCGAAGAACAGGCTGAGCCGGAGGAGATCGTGCTCGATCGGGAGAAGGAACGCGCCGTCAATCTGCTCCTGCAACGGCTGCCGGCCGATTATCGGGCAGCGGTAGTGCTGCGCTACTGGTACGATATGTCCTACGACGAGATCGCCCGCCTGTTGGACACAACCGTATCGGCCATCAAGTCGCGCCTCTTCCGGGCGCGCCACATGCTGGCCCGCGGCAACGACCCAACGTCGGATGAGCCTGCCGCACGCCGCACTCTGTCCGCGCCGGCTGCGGGCGGGAGCGGTCGGTCGGGCGTATGGGCGATTGCCTGAGAACCACACGGACGTCGGAGCGGGGGAATTGCGGGATGACCAGCGAATGCGATGCGATGCGTGAAACGATGTCAGAATTGCTGGACAACCGGCCGGGTGCCGAGGACCGTCGCCGACTTCTGGCCCACCTGGAGGGTTGTCGCGCCTGCCAGCTGGAGTGGGACTCGTTGCGGGCCGTGGATGAGTTGCTGAGCGGGGCCGCGATGGTCTCCCCGGCCGCCGGCTTCACCGTCCGCTTCCAGGCACGGCTTGCGGCGCGACGCCGCCAGCGCCGCCGGACAGCCATCGGATTGGTCCTCCTGGCGGCTGTGACAGCCCTCCTGGTGTGGCTGGGAGTCTCGACTCTGGTTGCTTTCGGCCTGTTGTTCTGGCAAGGAGCGGGTGTGTGGGCACCGAGCCTGTTAGAGCATGGGGTGGACAGCCTGTCCGTGCTGGCCCGGGCTGCGGAGAACAGCATCGGGGTGGCTCTGGTCGTCTGGCGAGCCATGAGTCGGCTCACCGGCCACCCCTACTTCCTGTCGTCTGCGTCGCTCACCCTGTTACTGACGGCCGCGTGGGTGTGGATCGTCGGCACACGTTTCCGCGCCAGCCGGCTCGCACGTGCGTGAAATGATATCTGGCTCTCGGGGGCGTGCGGCCGACCCTGTGCCGGTTACGACGCCGCCCGGCAGAGCGGATGAGGGAGAAAGGTGGTTCTAAAGACATGCGGAAACTGATCCATATCGTCTGGCTGGCAGTGCTAGTGTCGGTGGTTGCGTTCGTCGCGCCGGGTGCGGCTCCGGCCCGCGCCCAGGCGGATGATCGCGGAGCCGGGCAGATCGTATTCGGGCGGGATGTCACCCTGGAGACCGGTGAGACCGTTGATGGCGACCTGGTGGTTTTTGGTGGGAGTCTGATGACTCGTGCCGACAGCCGCATCCTGGGTAATGCGGTGGTATTCGGGGGCAGCATCACGATCGCAGGTCAGGTGAACGGCGATGTCACCGCCATTGGTGGCAATGTGCATCTGACCCCGACGGCGCGCGTGCAGGGCGATGCCGCGGCGCTGGGAGGGGGGGTGCAGAGGGATGCCGGGGCTCAGCTCCTGGGCCAGGGCGTGGAAACCGGGCGTTTCGACCCGGCTCGATGGCTATCCGGCGTGGGGGGCGTGGGGCTTCCCTTTGCGACCGCACGCGCGGCCGGATTTGATGCGATCGCCACATTTCTGCGCCTGTTCCGCGCGGCTCTGGTCTCGCTCATCGTCGCCGTCATCGGCCTGCTGGTTGTCCTGTTCCTGCCTGAGCATTCGCGCGTCATGGGCGACACGATCACCACTGCGACGGCCGCCAGCTTCGGCACAGGCTTGCTGACTTTGATCGTCGGGGCGGCTCTCATTGCTGTGCTGGTCATCACCATTTGCCTGGCACCGTTGGGGTTGTTGCTGGCGTTCCCCTTGATGCTGGTTACCCTGCTGGGGTGGGTCGTGACGGGCTATATTCTGGGCCAACGCGTGATGCGCCTACTCAAGCGAGAGGCAACCCCGGTGCCGTATGTCACGGCGCTGGTG
>Ga0073932_1006664_pt1 | contig 11701 bp, 5 predicted proteins | sample DewCreD2012metaG_FD_76967 | JGI IMG/M metagenome (GOLD analysis project Ga0073932, IMG submission 76967) | Hot spring sediment bacterial and archeal communities from British Columbia, Canada, to study Microbial Dark Matter (Phase II) - Dewar... ... | reverse complement strand
TTAATCTGAGCATCCTTTCTTGCACTTTCAATTGAATCAATGCCTACAACCTGATTCACCGCATCGGAAATATAAATCGCAATTGTACCGGTACCGGAATAGAGATCATACACAGTATCGGAGCTTTTCAATTCAGCAAATTCTTTAACAACAGTATACAATTTTTCCGCTTGTAATGTATTTGTTTGGAAAAATGAATTTGACGAAATACGAAAATTATATTTACCTAATTTTTCATTTATATAACCTAATCCGAAATAAATTTTTTCTGAATCACCAAAAGCGACCATTGCTTTTCGATCGGTGATATTATTTACGATAGTTGTAATTCCAGGGAATTTATCAAGCAGTTTAGCAGTAAGGTCATGCATTACAATTTCATCGCTGAATGAAGTGACTATATTTACCATACATTCTCCTGTTCGTTTACCGTCACGAATCACCAGATGTCTTAAATATCCCTGATGTGTTTTTGTCGAATACACGGTCAGATTCATTTTATTGCATTCTTCTCTCACCGTCCGGAGTATATCGGCACTAATTATGGATTGGAGAAAACATTCTTCAATATTCAATACCTTAAAATATCGCCCCGGTGTATGAAGTCCGAGCGCTACTTCTTTTTCCTGCACAATATTATTTTCAATTTCAATTTGAGTCAACCATCTATAATTTGAGAAAGTGTATTCCATTTTATTCCGATAAAAATAATTGTTTTCACATGCGATTGTCGGAAGCACCGGCGGGTTTTCAAAACCACCGATATGTATGAAGGCATCGGTGACAATACGTTTTTTGTACTCAATTTGGGCATCATAGGAGAGATTCTGCCATTTACAGCCTCCACAGGTACCAAAATGTTTACATCGGGGATCGGTTCTGTATTTTGAAAAAGAAGAGATCTGTTCAGATACCGTTTCCAGGTAATTTTTTTTAATTTTTACAATACGAGCAATAACCTGATCTCCAGGAACTCCACCTTCAACAAATACAGCTATACCTTCGTAATGTCCGATTGAAAGGCCGTCGCCGGATAGACTTTCGAGATAAACTGGAATTTTATCGCCCTTTTTCATGTTATAATGAGGTCAGCAGGAACTACTCCTATGAATTCTCCATAAAATTAAGTATTCAAAATTGTGATAATGGTCAATTGCAAACACTTTATTTTCACTATAATATATGAGAATTTCACTTAATTTCTCTAAAAACGTGCAATCCAAGAGGGTTCATGCACGCTGATCATAATATTAGTAATCTAATTTTTACTGATACCCGTTTTGCCTGTTTTTTATCTTTTAAATACATAATAAATACTTGTTTAAGATAGAAAAATTTTTTAGAATATGTACATATATTATTTAAAATCGATCACTTTTCTCGGGGGAGAGGTCCCGTCACTAATATGAAAATAATAAAAATAACATTACTATTTATTTTAATTTTGACCATAAGCCAATTGGGGTTAAAAGTTTTTCCCCAGCAACAAAACACAATAACAAACAAGCAGGGTGGAATCTGCTTCAGAGTAGATGATGTTCAGTTAGCCAATAGATGGTCCGAATTCATTTCTGTATTCAGAAAGTATGATTATAAAGCTACATTCGCATTGAATCTGGGAAGTATGCTATTGTACTTTCCTTCCTCTTATGTTGATACCCTACTGAAAATGCAGAGCGAAGGTCACGAAATAATGGATCATACCCCTGACCATAGAACACATTATTTGATCAATATTAAAGATACAAATTATTATTCTGGCAGAGAAGGTGTAGATCACATCTCACGTGATACAGTGTGCTTACGATGGGATTCTGCAAGAACTACTACATTTATAAATGAAGGGCTGATCGATATCGATGGAAATACTGTAATCAGCAGAACAGCAGGAGATTTATATGATATTGACGGTCTTAATTTTATCTATGCAATATATGTTCCTGATATAAATAAAATTTTTAGGGTCGGAAATATTAGAAATCGAGTAAGAACCGATGTCGATACTCTAACAATAACATCATTTTGGGATGAAAGGGTAAATATTGGAACGTTGAGCGGTGTTCAATACCATAAATTGGCCATGTATGATGTTAGAATGTCGGATAGTGCAATTTATCTGCTTGCCGATAGGAGCAGACAACTTTTTAATCAATTAAATCTGACACTACCGAAAACATGGATTCAAACAGGAGGGCCGACACCTCAATTTTATCGGGAAGAACTAAAAAGAGTATTAGAACCAAATTTCAGTTATACAGCAGGAGCTACTTATCCAAACCGATCTCTTAAAGGTTTCAATGAATATAATCCAAATGACGATAAGCAATTTGGAATGCAATGGGAAGATTTTCGTGATGATATATGGACACTGCAGCGCAATAAAGAAGTGATCGCTGATCGTCTCGCCCGACATTATGTCTCAATCGGAGCAAGTCATTTTGACCGTGGAGGAAGTCTGCTCGGCGGTTGGACAGGCTACCTTGGAAGAGTTGACAGTCTTTTAATGTGGTGTAAAGAAAATAATATCCCCGTAATGACTTACGCTGAGTGGTCCGACATTCTTTATAAAACAGCACAAGATCCTAACATAAATATTTTCCCAAAACTTAATGTCGATCTTGATAAGAATAACATCCCTGATGGATATTACACCACGCTACCAGGTTACACAGATGGAGTATGGGATACCACCGATGGAGTGGCAGAGAGCGGTTTTAAAAGTTATAGATTGAACCGGACCGGAAGTATAGCGTTTATTAATGATTTAGCAGGCTTAGAAAAAGGTAGTAATGATTTTTATATCTGGACTAAAGGATCCTCAGGTAGCGTAATAACAGTTTATTTTATTTTCCCTGAATTAGGAAACCAAACTACAACATTCACATTTCCTGCATCTACCTCAGAATGGACTAAATATGACCTGAGCCAATCCACAAATGGTAACACTTCTCTAAATATTCCAGAAAATGTTTCCTATGCCGATATCAGAATTAGCTGCACAAGTTACGGCGGCGGCTGGATCGGGATAAGCGGAATGTCCTTAAAAAAGAAACAGGACCAGTACACAATATTCGTAACTCAGAATGACCATGGAACTATAAGTCCTGGCACAATAACCCTGGATCGAGGATCAAATCAAACATTTTTAATTACTCCCGAAAACGGCTATTACGTTGACAGTGTTTTCGTGGATAATGTTTATATTCCCGATTCTACAACATCCTATACTTTCACCAATATTACCGATAACCATACCATCTATGCAAAATTCAAAATATTGACATATACCATCAATGCCACTGCCATCGGTAACGGCACGATCATCCCAGCGGGAACAATTACGGTAAATCACGGTGATAATCAGACCTTCACAACTTCACCAGCAGATGGATTTCATGTCGATAGTATTTTAGTTGATGGTATTAAGGTTGATTCATTGAATAGTTATACCTTCATCAATGTTATTGCTCCACATACGATTACTGCTTACTTTTCTATTAACAAATACACAATCAATGCATCAGCAGGACCTAATGGCGCAATATCACCAAGTGGAGTAATTACGGTTAATCATGGTGATGATACGACTTTTACTTTCACTCCTGATTTCGGTTATTATGTTGACAGTGTTTTCGTGGATAATATTTATATTCCCGATTCTACAACATCATATACCTTTACCAATATTACTGACAATCATACCATCTATGCAAAATTCAAAATATTGACTTATACCATCAATGCCACTGCCATCGGTAACGGCACGATCATCCCATCGGGAACCATTACGGTAAATCATGGAGATAATCAGAATTTCACCACCGCACCAGCAGATGGATTTCATGTTGACAGCATACTTGTAGATGGTATCAGAGTTGATTCACTTAATAGTTATACTTTCATCAATGTTATTGCTCCACATACGATTACTGCTTACTTTTCGATCAACAAATACACAATTACTGCATCAGCAGGACCTAATGGCGCAATATCACCGAGTGGAGTAATTACGGTTAATCATGGTGATGACACGACTTTTACTTTCACTCCTGATTTCGGTTATCATGTAGACAGTATTTTCGTGGATAATGTTTACATCCCCGATTCTATAACTCAATATACATTCACAAATATTACAGATAATCATACAATTTATGTTAATTTCGGAGAGGACAATAAAATTGGTACGATATCGGGAATAGTTTATCATGATTTGAACTTAGATTCATCATGGAATAATAATGAACCGGGTTTAGAAGGATGTTTAGTAACTTTATACAATGATGGGAAAATAGTAGACAGTGTATTAACAGATGCTGCAGGGCATTTTACTTTTCAAAATTTACCAATTGGGATATACACAATTAGAGAAAGATTATTAGAAGGATGGAAACACGCATCACCCCCGAGCGGTGAATATCAAGATATTGTTGTATCGAACAATCAAATTATTTCGATCAATTTCGGCAATTTCCAGGAAGGTCAATATATAAGAATACCGATAAGCATTTACGATCAAACAAAGACTCCCACATTAACGATTATGTTTGGGGTACGAATTGGGGCAGCATTTGGAATCTGGGGAATTGATCCTTCTGCCACAGAAGTTGATAAATACGAAGGAGAAAGAGAACTACCGCCGATCGCACCTCAATTTATAGATGCAAGGTTCATCAATCCCGAACAATCCAGCAACCTATTTGGCAACGGATCATGGAATGATGTTAGAGGTTTTACCGACGTTATACAAGTCGATACATATAAAGTGCAAATTACGCCTGGAAATTCTGGATATCCAATTACCCTGAGATGGCAAAAAGAGACAATTGAAAATTCATATTATGGCGAGGTTATACTTAACGATTTGCACGGAACCATTGTGGACATGAAAAGTACAGACAGTTTGGTAATAACCAGCGATAATATTTCAAATGTTTTGATAATAGCAAATCAGCCGAAAATCAAATACTTATTTAAAAAAGGCTGGAACCTTGTCTCATTGCCGAAAAGAACAGACACATCTGAGATAAATTCAATATTCAAGCAATCCAATAACTACGCCTATGCATTCGATCCAAATATTGGTTATGTCTTAAAAGGCAAACTAAATCCAGGAATTGGTTACTGGTTAAACTTTATCGCACCGCAGGAATCGGTTTACATTGCGGGAGACGAGCGTCTGAGTGATACTATAAACGTCGTTGAAGGATGGAATCTGATCGGTTCACTCAGCAAGGTAATGTCAGTTTCCGAAGTTATGACCGATCCATCAGGTATCATTGAAAGTGATTTCTTTAAATACGATGCAGGTTACAGTGTGGCAAATTATCTCGAGCCTTTCAGCGGATACTGGATCAAAGTTTCAAATGCCGGGAAATTGATTTTAAATACGAACGGATTAAGTAAAAATTCAACAGATAATTCCAGGATCTCAGATAGAGATGAAAAAATAATTAAAATTAAAATTAGAGATTCTGAAGGAAGTGAAGGGACATTAACTCTCGCACTCAAGGATGAAAAGAGCAGGAATTATAAACTCCGCGAGATTCCGCCTCTCCCGCCAGATAACATTTTTGATGTCCGATTTAAGTCGAATACCTTGAATGAAATAATCGAAGAGAATTGTGAAAAAGAATTTCCTGTACTAATATCCACTGATAAATATCCTTTAACGATTCGCTGGGAGAAAAAATATCAGCAATTCAATTTTTCATTAAAAATAAATGATCAAATAATAGTAATTGATGAAGACGGTGTTGTAAATATAGCTGATTCAGTATTTAAAATTAGTATAATAGTGAGACCTGTAAATGAAATTATTACAGAATACAGACTTGATCAAAATTATCCAAATCCTTTTAATCCGATAACTACCATCAGGTATTATTTACCCGTTCGAAGTAATGTTACGTTAAAGGTTTATGATATACTTGGACAGAATTTAGCAACGCTGGTAGAAGAGGTACAGGATGCTGGCGTGAGAGATATTAAATGGGATGCAGGTAGTTTTTCAAGCAGTATTTATTTTTACCGGTTGGAAGCAACAGACGTAAACGACCCCACCCGCTCATACACATATATGAGGAAAATGCTGGTAATAAAATAAAAAAGAGGGGCTTATTTTCTGTGGGAGGTTATGAAGCACACTGTAATTTTTAAAATTCAGATTTCATTTAATAGGAAAGGGTCTTATTGCTTACTTTTTCCCACAAAATATTCAATTGCAGTAAATAATTCGCCAAGATCGTAAGGTTTTTCAACTACCTCATCGGCTCCCAGGTCACGGCATTTCTTTACATTTTCCAGATTCGCATATGCTGTCAAAATTATAACCTTTGTGTTGGGATATTCACGCTTAACCTTTTGCAAAATCTCAAGGCCGCTTATTTTGGGCATCTTGAGGTCAAGAATTGCAATTTGAATTGGGGATGTCTGAATTGCATTGAGTGCTTCCTCACCATCATTGGCGATGACCACATCATAACCCTCTATGACAAGTTCCTCCTCTATGGTCTGAACGAGTTCTTTGTCATCATCAGCAACTAAAATTCTTACCTTTTCACCCATTTCAAATATTCCTCCGTATTATGATGAGGGAAGTTACTGAAAAGAAATTCTAAAATCAACAAAAAAATTTTTGATATTTAGATTATTTCACGATTTTTATTGGAGATTAATTTCTATAAACCTGCCGCACAGTCCAATCATTAATTTAAATCCGTAGATAACTTCAAATTTATTTAAAATTCAAGAAGTTTTTCTGTGTCAGTCTTTTTACCAAGGTTTATGTTTTCAAATCTAAGCATAATGGTAGGGGAATACTTTTGCGGACCGGCGAGGATTAGATGTACTTTGACATCCTGAACTTCCCACCACGCTTCGATATGCGCTTTGCCCGATTTTATTGCACTAAACAATTGACGTGTTCCATCGCTCTCATAAGGGGGGTCAAAATAAAAAAGATCTTTAGTTGGTTTGCCGTATTTCTCTTCCAAACTGTTTTTTATTGATTGATATTTCTTTTTGATCTTTAATTCACTATCATTTTCTCCCTTAAAAACTACCGCCACATAATAAAGTCCTGAGTCTGAGAAATCGAACATCCAGTACAATACATCATTTCCCTCATATTCACCACCCTTAAAAAAAAGTCTGATCTTACTTGATAACTCCGGACTGATATTTACCCCCTTGCGCTGTATCATTCTTTCTTTAACCACTTCCTGTGAGGAACGCCATGCGATGTCAAGAAATTTATCAATACGCGGCTGAGATGTATCTATTTTAATTGCATTTTCGTTATTCTCTTTTTTGCATGAAACTGTAAGAAGAGAAACAATTGCAATAAGGATAAAAAATTTCATTTTGCTGACTCCTTTAATTTTTCCACAGCGCGATATAATATAATTGATTTATCAAGGAATGTAAATCAGATTGTGATATATATTTTCCGATTTTCACCGCTGTATTTGATTTCTTAGATTCTGAAGGGCTTCATGTGCAGGGCGAAAATTAGGCGCAATTTCAACTGCTTTCATATAATGCTTTTCTGCCTGATTAAGATTTCCTTCCTGCATAAGGATATTAGCCAGTTGATAATGTGCAGACACGTTTTTTTCATTAATATTTAATGCTTCCTGAAATTGTCTTTTAGCATCACCAAATTTTTGCTGAATTAAATAAAGTCTCCCCAGATTCATGCGTAATTCAATATTTTTTGGATTCACCCTTACCGCCTCGTTCCATTGTTTTTCCGCTTCATCATATTTCCCCTGTTCAGCGAGCATGGATCCGATATTCAGACGTGCATTCCATTGTTCTGGATTGTGTTTAATTGATTTATTGTACATTTCCATTGCCTCAGCCGGTTTACCCATCCGCTCATAAAGTATCCCGAAATCGTTATATGCATCAGCATTGTTCGAATCAAGACGGATTGCTTCATTGAACTCTTTGACGGCTTCATCATATAATTGCTGTCTTCCTGCAACAATACCAAGAATATTATGAGCCCGTGAATTGTCAGGAAATCTTTTCAGCACAATATTGCATTGTTCCTTTGCTTCATTAAATTTACCCACCTGAGCCAACAGATCCGCCATCTTAAGTCGCGACAAATAATCCGATGTGTCAAGTCGTACCACTTCTGAATAATGGGATATTGCTTCCTCCGGTTTATTAAGGTCGGCAAGGACATCCCCCATCCTTCTTCTCAATTGTGGATCAGGACTAACTCGCGGAAGTATAAACCTGTAATGTTCGAGCGCCTCTTCCAGTTGTCCCATGCCAACCAGCGCACGTGCAAGATTACTCCTTATAAGAATTTCATTAGGACGCAATTGAAGTGCTTTTTTAAGGTGGACAACTGCCTCATCATACTTCCCTGAATCAGTAAACGCAACTCCTAAATTGGTATGTGCTATATGATTATTTTTGGTAACTGACAGAGCGTGGGTAAACAAAGTAAAACTGTTTTTCCAGTGTGTGGCTTGTGTTCGGGTTGTGAAGACCATAAGAATTATTACTAATGTGGTAATTCCGACAGTCACCGCCGACGGAATCCTGAAACGAACCATATAATATAAATAGCCCCAGGCAATTATTATAGCAAGACCAATTATTGGAAGATACATATACCTGTCTGCCATCGCCTGTAAGCCAACCTGGACAATTCCAATCACGGGCACAAGAGTACCCAGATACCAGAGCCAGCCGGCAGGTAAATAAGGGTGTTTTATTCTCAGGTGCCAGAACATAATTGATATAAATATTAATATACCGAGCGCGAAAATTATTTCAAGAGTGGAAATGGTATTTTCCGGATGAGGGTAAAAGATGGACAGGTTGGCAGGGACCAAAGATTTCCAGATATACATTACATATGAAACGACCGCATTCGATATACGCACTGAAAAGGAGAGTGAATCGGCGCCCGCCATGCTCCCCCCTTTTTGCTGAACGATGTATGTAATATAACTGGAGACTATAGAAAGAATAAAGAAAGGAATTTTTTCTTTTATACTACTTTTCAGTGAAATTCCTTCCTTTTTCTTCTTATCATTCAGTCCATGGTACGATAATTCAAGTCGTTTCAACGGCCAGTAATCAAGCAGTATCAAAACGAAGGGCAATGTTACCAACATTGGTTTTGCGAGAAGACCGAGAACAAAACAGAGCAGTGTCAATAAGTAACGTGAAATAGTGGGTGACTCGCAGTAGTAACTATAAAATCCGATTGTCAATATCCAGAAGAATCCGCTCAGTACATCTTTCCTTTCGGCTATCCATGCTACCGATTCCACGTGTAGTGGATGGATTGCGAAGACAATCGCGACAAACGCGCTTCCCCAAATATTTTTTGTCATCCTGTTAAAAATAACAAATAACGCAATACTGCTGAGTATATGTATAAAAAGATTCATTGCATGATGATACATTGGATTTAATCCGAAGAGAGAGGAATCGAGTGCATGAGAAATCCATGTGAGTGGGTGCCAGTTAGATTCGATTGTCGAATTAAAAGCCCATTTGATTGTTTCGAACGAGAGGCCCGATTGTACCTGAATATTTTTAGTAACATATGCGGGATCGTCGTAATTAATGAAATCGTTATTAAGGATTGGTAGAAAGGCAAAAAAAGTGACACATGCAATTAGAATAATAATGAAATACTTATTTTTTACGAATTGAGGCATTTGCATAATATGGATGAAATATTTTAATAATCTCTTAAGAACAGGTAAATCTATGTAGAATTTTCGGGAGAAACAAATGGAGGGTAGAGAGAGATTGTAAAATAATTTTATTAATTAAAAATGATATTATAATATGGTAGCGACCTAGGACTGAATGCTATACCTAAAAGATTAGGGTTTTATTATGCACTGAATCCGTGATTAGTATATTTGTAAATTTGAAAATGCCATGTTAAGCAGGGTGAAAAAATTCGCATAATTTGACTTAAGCATCCAACTCGTAACAAATTAACACCCCTTCGAACGATAATGTAAGCTGTATTCTATCCTTCTGATTTTTCCATAATCTGCCCGTATGGGCATCGGGGTAATCCACTTACAGAAATCGGTTAAAAAAACCCGTCTGTGAGTGAGGGATTTTTCACAATCCGACCAGGATGGAAAGGCATTTTAGAGTGTATCTGGACGGTGCAATTGATTGACATCATCGTCTATTTTCTTTATCTTATTCATAAGATTCCTTTTCTCTGAGAGAACAAAAATGAAATCATATCATTTTTTATTTATCTTGTCGATCATCTGCCTATCCTCATGTTCATATGCTCCTTCGACGAGTGGGCCGATAACTATTGTGCAATTGAAAAGTCTAGATTTCAATTCGATAAGGCCGCGGCTGGTTACACTTCTGGGCACTGATAGTTCCGGACTCGAGGCATTGTCGATGATTACTGCTTATGAAGAGTATCTTTTCTCGTTGATTCCACCAGATACAAGTTTTCGGGGAACACCGGAACCACATTTACCGAACCCATCCGGTCATCTTACCCAAATATACGGACAAAGTAATGTCTATCCTACACTAAAAAACATTCTAAATGAAAATTTCACATCGAGTATGTTACCACAGATCCTAAGGCAAAAATTGCGTTTCGGGATAGACCAGTTGAATGATTTTCATTTACAATATTCAAATACGCATGACCTGCAATATGCAAAGAAAGGTGTGGCAGTTGGATATAATGCTCTATTATCGGGTCCGACAATCAGCGATGTTCCCAGGATTGCAGAAAAGATGCAGCAATTGGTAGACAGTCTGTACGCACACCAGAAATGAGTATATGGTTAATAAACCTGGTGAGGCGATTTGATAATTTCAGTAAAACATTGTGATTTATATATTCTCTTGAATTTTAGTTGATTATTTTGTACTATTTTTCATGATAATGAAGGGAGCCAGAGGATAATTTTAAATGTATGAGTTATATTCCCTTCGAAGATGAACTTACTGAATATGAATAACATATTTTTTTGATGATAAAAAATAATAATGTAATAATATAGGTTTTTATAAGAGTTATGTGCAATTTTACCCGCTAATGTTCTAGAAATTTAGTATATTGAGTAAAAAATTGGAGAGAGAATGGTAGTAACATCAGTCAAGAAGCCCAGTCGCAAAAATCCAAAATCCAGAATCCGGTACTCCCCACGGTTCAATGTTGGGATACTACACGATAGTGGATTCTGCCGAGGCAAAGAGTATTTCAGGCACAAAGATGTCATTTTATATGAGGGCGATTCTCTCAATGAATATCTTTTCAATCGAGAATTCATCGACTTAACAGTTACTTCTCCACCCTACAATGTTGGCATTCAGTATAACTCTCACAAGGATGAACTTTCTTACGAGGGCTATCTAGAATTTTCGGAAAAATGGATACGCAACTGCTACCAATGGACGAAATCTCACGGCCGACTTATTCTCAATATCCCGCTCGATAAAAACAAAGGGGGTCAGCGCAGTGTCGGTGCCGATTTAACAACCATTGCTCAAAAAGTTGGTTGGAAATATCACTCAACAATTATTTGGAACGAGGGAAATATTTCCCGACGCACTGCATGGGGTTCTTGGATGTCTGCGGCCGCACCATTTGTAATAGCACCAGTTGAACTTATCGTCATTCTTTACAAAGACTCTTGGAAAAAAATTACCGGTAGTAAAGTCTCAG
>Ga0073932_1006659_pt1 | contig 11711 bp, 12 predicted proteins | sample DewCreD2012metaG_FD_76967 | JGI IMG/M metagenome (GOLD analysis project Ga0073932, IMG submission 76967) | Hot spring sediment bacterial and archeal communities from British Columbia, Canada, to study Microbial Dark Matter (Phase II) - Dewar... ... | reverse complement strand
ATGCTTATAATGATATTCTGTGGCACTACCTTTCTGCGCGTAGAAAAATCTTGTCTAAGATATTACAGTGACTTACACGATTATTGATGCCAAAATTATAGGGTTGCTGTCAAACTTCAGTTAGGCCATTCCAGCATCCAGATGACCGTTGATATCTACGGCCATCTTATTCCCAGCAGCAACCGTCAGGCGGTAAACCGGCTTGACAACATGCACCTAAACGCACCCCAGACGCACCCTGAAAAAAAAGAAAGCATGTAACCATTTAAGATTACATGCTTTTTATCAAAATGGTGCCGAAGGGGGGACTCGAACCCCCACGGGTCTCCCCGCCACCCCCTCAAGATGGTGTGTCTACCAGTTCCACCACTTCGGCACAATAGCAGTTGAATTAACTTTATTATATATTAATAACCGAATAGTCAGTTTTACGGCTTTTTTGCTGATTCGGGTGCTGGCGTTTGTTGCTCTGAGGCACTGCCGGATTGATTCTGTGCCGGCTGTGTTTTGGCATCAACATTCTCGGTAGCATTAGCTGCCGGTGCAGCAGTCTTTGCCGCCGTGTCCACAGGACTTCCCGCAGGCTGCGCGCCTGTCTGCGGTGCAGCAGAAACTGGCTTAACATCCTTCATGATTGAACTGGTGGTCGGTTTGGCTGAAAGATAGGCAAGCGCAAGAGAGGTAATCATGAAAATGATAGCAGCCCCGGTGGTAATCTTAGTCAAAAATGGCGCAGGTCCTGCGCCGCCGAAAACAGTCTGGGATGCACCGCCAAATGCAGCTCCCATCTCTGCACCTTTACCGGTTTGCAAAAGAACGATAAGGATGAGCGCAATGCATACAATAACATGAATCAAAACAAATAAAATATACATGGGTGCGTGTTTTCCTTTTTATAAAATAATTGAAGTAAAACTATACAACGATATTTGAAATTTATTGGGCTTATGATTCATTTGTTCGGGCTCAATGCCCGCTGGAACAGGTAGTTGGGTTCGCGACAGCCATCGCTCACACCACCCGTTTCTGCTCTCACCAAAAGCCAAACGAGACCCATATGAGAGCACATTTCTCAGATTTAAACAGGAAAGAATCTAATTACAGAGTGAGTGATGTCGCTAACTTTTAACGCTGCGGCATTATTAATATACATGAATTTACAAAAAAATCAATTTTATTACCAAAAGAATTTCAGGCAAAACTCCTCATACACTCACTAACGGCACCTCAATTATTTCCTCTTAAATCTCACAATCCTCACAAAGGAATCTGCCTTAAGGCTGGCGCCACCCACCAGCGCACCGTCAATATCAGGCTGTGCCATGAGATCGTCTATATTATCCGGCTTAACGCTCCCCCCATAGAGAATGCGGATAGTGTGCGCCGCCGCACCGGCATTCTGGGCAATAAGCGACCTGATAAGCTGATGCACCTCTTCAGCCTGCTCCGGCGTTGCGGTCTTGCCAGTCCCAATCGCCCACACGGGCTCATATGCGATCACTATCTTTTCCATCTCCTGAGAACTTAATCCTGCCAGCCCTTCGCGAATCTGCTGCTCCACTATTTTTGTTGTGGTGCCAAACTCGCGCTCCTCAAGCGTTTCACCTACGCACACAATGGGCGTGAGACCAACCTTCAAGGCAGCCTTCACTTTTTTGTTTACCGTCGCATCAGTTTCATAAAAAAATTGCCGGCGCTCTGAATGCCCGATGATAACAAACGTGCAGCCAATATCCTTAATCATTGGGGGGGAAATCTCGCCGGTAAACGCGCCGGATTCTTCCCAATACATATTCTGCGCTGCAACGCTGATATTTGATCCTCGCAGTTCTGCGACAACTTCTCCCAGCGCAGTAAAGGGGGGGCCGACAACAATCTCAACAGAATCAACATCGGCAAGTAACTGTTTAAGCTCACGCACGAGATCCCGTGCCTCGGCAAGGGTTTTATACATTTTCCAATTGCCGGCAATAATTGGTTTTCTCATTCAATATCCTCCATCAATGTTGTCCAAAATACGAGATCGCCGAGTCCCGCACTGCGGGACTCGGGATGACGAAGCAATCTCGTTTTAGAAATTATGTAAAAACAAAATGGTAATGCCGTATTTTGGACAGAAATGATCATCCATGATCGCTTGCAGATTTTAACCAATACATTAATGCGCTTGCTTATTTATCCAGCGCCTTAATGCCAGGCAGAATTTTGCCTTCGAGCATCTCCATAAATGCACCGCCGGCCGTAGAGATGAAACTCATTTTATCGGCCTTGCCGGACTTGTGCAGTGCTGCGTCCGTATCTCCGCCACCCACCATGCTCAGAGCGCCGGATTCAGCAATCAAATTGATAAGGGCTAAAGTGCCCCGGCTGAATTCCTCTATTTCGAATACTCCCATGGGACCGTTCCAGACAATTGTCTTAGCTGTTTTAATCACTGCGCCAAATGCATCTATTGTAGCAGGGCCAATATCAAGACCCATCAGGTCGGGAGTGATTTCTGTAACTGACACCGTTTTATACGGCACACAGGACTTCATTTCTCGCGCAGCCACACAGTCCGTTGGGAGAACTACCTTCACACCCCGTTCCTGCGCCTGCTGAAGTATTGTTTTTGCCGTTTCAAGCAGATTATCTTCAACCAGTGATTTACCGACTTCACAGCCCTGCGCTTTGAGAAAGGTAAACGCCATCCCCCCGCCGATTAGTATTGCATCAACCTTTTTTAGAATATTTTGCAGTACCTCGAGCTTTCCGGAAACCTTTGCCCCGCCGATGATTGCAACCAAAGGCCGCTGCGGATTGATCATCGCCCTCTCAAATGTGGTTATTTCCTTTTTCATCAGAAAACCCGCGCCGCATTCTTTAAAAAAATGGGTAATCGCTTCCACTGAAGCATGGGCGCGATGCGATACCGCAAACGCATCGTTTATATACACATCGGCGAGCTGCGCAAGCTTTTGTGCAAAGGCGCTATCGTTTTTTTCCTCCTCTGCGTAAAAACGCAGGTTTTCCAAAAGCAGCACTTCGCCCGGCTTTAAATTGCGTGCCTTGGACTGCGCATCCATGCCAACACAATCATCAGCAAATAAAACCGCCTTTCCCAAAAGCTCGCTGAGCCGTTTCTGTACGGGCAGAAGGCTGAATTCCTTTGCCGCTTTCCCCTTGGGCCTGCCAAGATGTGAGGCGACAATGGCAGCGCCACCTTTGTCCAGCACATAGTTTATAGTGGGAATCGTTTCTCGGATGCGCGTATCATCGGTAATGTTTTGATTGTTATCAAGCGGCACATTGAAATCCGCACGGATAAAAACCTTTTTTCCCTTCAGATCCAATGCATCAATATATTTTATGGCCATTCAGTCAACCCTCCCTTGGAAGTTCTGCTCGTTACACCATGAATCAACCAAAAAAAACCTTTGCTATTTCATAAAGTTCCATATTAACATTCTTTCTGCCCTTGGTCACCTCTTCCAGACTCACGGAAACAATGTCACTGCCCTTCAATGCTGCCATTTTCCCAAATTCGCCATTCATAACCATATCTACCGCCTTCACGCCGAATCTCGTGGCCAGAACCCGGTCATAGGCGGTCGGCGTTCCGCCACGCTGAATATGGCCCAGAATAATAACCCGGGTATCAATGTTTGTCAATTCCTCAAGCTTCTGACCAATCAGATTTCCGATACCGCCGAGCCGAATATGCTGAAAATCATCGGTTTTTTCCTTCTCATATTTGACCTCCATCCCGGCCGGTACAAACCCCTCTGCGACAACCACAATACTGAATTTTCTGCCCGTGCTATGGCGCTTTCTAATAATATCTGCCACCTCCTGAATGGTCAGGGGTTGTTCAGGGATGAGAATGCAATCAGCCCCACCAGCCATGCCGGCAACAGTTGCAATCCAGCCGGTATGCCGTCCCATCACTTCAACCACCATAATGCGATGATGAGATTCGGCCGTGGTGTGAATCCGGTCTATAGCTTCAGTGGCTATATGCACTGCTGTATCAAACCCGAACGTGTAATCGGTTCCCTGCAGGTCATTATCAATCGTCTTGGGAACACCCACAATATTGAGCTGGTAATCTTTATACAGCCGGCAGGCCACTCCCAGCGTATCCTCTCCTCCGACTGCTATGATGGAATCAACACCAAACTTTTTGATATTGGTAAGAGTTCGCTGCACGTCTTCGCTTGATTTATATGGATTTGTGCGGGAGGTGCCTAAAATAGTCCCCCCACGATGAAGAATCCCGGTTACCGAATAGTTGGTAAGCGGCTCTACGTTGCCCGATACCAGTCCGCGCCATCCCTCGCGGATGCCCAGAGTTTCTACGTTATAATTGCCTGATGCGCGTCTGACCACTGCCCGTATAACGGCATTGAGTCCCGGGCAGTCTCCGCCACCGGTAAGAATACCTATTTTTTTCATAACTATCACCTTTTTTGTAAACGGGAATTGTCAAGTAATAATTATCCACGTCTTCTTAATATCAAGCATCGCCCAGAACACATTAAAATCATATCTTCAGAGCAGAAAATATAAAACATATTTCTCTGTGGTTTCCGGATCCTTCTTAGAGATTTAAACCGTGCCTGCAAATGTGGTATAAAAATCGCTATGATCAGCTTCTTAAACAGGATTGGGAGAAAAAGGAACATGAGTGTTTTAATTTATTGCTTTATATCTATAATTATGTATGTTTTACATTATTGCGGTGAAAAAACGAGAATGTTATCCTGTCGGAGACTCTGTTTTGCTTTTAGGAATCCATCAGAAACAAATTAAACATAAACATAAAGGTTTTTCAATTGAAAACAGTTAGGACTTTTTTCACAATATTTCACTGGCGGCGATGAGGCAAGGTGCCGGTGTTTTCATTTTCATTTTTTACCCATCGCAGTTTATCTGCAATTCAATGATAATTTGGGGAACATCCTGAAAACAGTATCGTTTCTCTATTCCGTTAAAAGGCGCGCATGCAGAAAACGACCGACCGTTTCCTTGAACTTGTTGATTTGATACGCACGCTTCGCGGCCCTCATGGCTGTCCGTGGGACCGAAAGCAAACACCGGCAGATGTTAAAGCATATCTTGTAGAAGAGCTTTATGAGGTGCTTGAAGCGATCGATCAGGGCAATAAGGAACATTTGCAGGAAGAGGTTGGCGATCTTTTGTTCATGATTCTTTTTCTTACGAACCTTTATGAGGAACGTAATGCGTTCACGCTCCACGAAGCATTAGAGGGAATCATAAAGAAAATGATCCATCGCCATCCCCATGTATTTGGCGATGCGCGTGCAGAAACTGTTGAAGATATCAGAAACAACTGGCAGACACTCAAGGAAAAAGAAGGCAAACCTTCCCAAAAATCGCTTTTGGGCAGCATATCATCCCATCTTCCTTCCCTTTACCAAGCATTTCGCATGACCCTGAAAGCATCTAAAGTCGGTTTCGACTGGGAAAATGCCGCCCAGGTTTTAGATAAAGTAAAAGAAGAACTCATTGAGTTTGAAAAAGAATTGATGGGAACTGACCGCGAGAAAAAAGAACATGAAATAGGTGATCTTCTCTTCAGTATTGCAAATTTAAGCAGACATCTCGGTATAGACCCAGAGCAGGCGTTGCGCAAATGCAATGAGAAGTTCCGCCGGCGCTTTTCCTATGTTGAACAGGAGCTCCAGAAGCAGGGAAAAACGCCCCGCGAATCAACGCTTGCAGAAATGGATGCGCTGTGGGAAGAGGCAAAGCAATGTGAGAAAAAAAATAATTGAACGCTTGCCGCTTGCAGCCGACAGGCATTGTTTTGAGAAACCAACACCATGCAAGGGAGAGAATTATGAAATGGGATAAAGCAGCAGAAAAAGCACAAGAAATGCTTCCCATACCACCCATGATGGCACCGTTTGCCCGCCTCCAATCGGAAAAAATCGCACGGCATCGCGGGCTTGACTGCGTGACTGTTGAGGTGGTGAATGAGACCGCCACGGTTTATCGCGATTTTATGGGAAAAGAAAAAACAGAAGAGCTTAAAGCTTTTATTGACGGCCGTGGGCCAGCGCCGGCAATAGAGGACGAGTTATTTTTTTCTGATGAGAATGCGCTGTATCACATTGACCTGTGTTATACAAAATATGGAGAAAATTCTCAAGAGGTGCGGAATATTTTAAAGGACATGCTGCGCTCAATCATCGCCTTGTGCGAAGAAGAAAACCTTACCGAAATCATGGCGGATCTTTCTCCGGTCGCCCTGCATGGTGCAAGCCGTTTCAGCATGGTGATGACCGGTTGCCCCAATTGCTGCGTCAGTCCCTACCTGAAGGATTTTGGCATAATCATGCAACACCGTGTTGATATCACTGATGCAATGTGCAGCCTGTGCGGTGAATGTTTAAAAATGTGCTTTGACAAGGCTATTACTCTTTCTGAAAAGGGGCCGGTTATCGATCGTAAAAAATGTGTTATGTGCGAGCTCTGTGCCCGCGATTGCCCAACCGGCACTTTAGTGACCGGTTCCAGAGGATTTCTGGTGGTTGCCGGCGGCGCCGGATCTCGGCGGCCTAAAATTGCAGTTCCCATTGAGCATTTTACTACTAAGGAACGCGTCCTATTCCTGCTCAGAAATGCCATCAGAAAATTGCGCGCTGCAAAACCGGGGGAGACGCTTAGATCCATTATTGAGCGGGAAGGCGTTGAAGCGCTTAAATAATTAACGCCGGTTCAACCACTGCCAAACATTATACCACAGAACACATACCGGGTCGCGGTGCGTTTGCAATGTTCTCTGCCAGCAGAGCGGGGCATCCCGGCAGTTATGATTGATACTCATTCCGTGCCGATTCATCCGTGCCTGCACGGCGGGGCTTTCTCTGCACATACCGGTAAAAATCTGCCGGCGCTCTACTGAGGGCTTTTGTTAATCTCTCTGGTTTAAAAAAGGAACCGACATGAACAAAACAAAAATTACCTTAACATTTAATCTTGATAATCAACAGGATCGGAGAGTCTATGAAGGGCTCATAAAGTTGACGACCACCTTTGGGCGAGACCTCTCAAATGCATTCATCATATTTTTCGACCGGTTAATTTATACCCTTTCTGAATGTGAGCAGCGCATGCAGAAATGCGAAAATCTGCTCATCCAGATTGCCGACCGTTCAGTGGGCAAAAAGGAAGGGCATGCTTAATGCAAAGTTTTTTGCTTTTTCAGTGCGGTAAAAACATCAAGACCGTATCGTATCCCCCAGTATATACCCCAGGTCACACCGCACACAATACCCATGTAGAGAAATAGCAACAACCACTCTTTTGTATCTCGGCGATTAAAATCTACATTTATCAAAATATATGCGCAAAAAAGCACCGGGTTGACAATGGATAACGTAGCCATGATCCTGAACAGCAGCTGCCTGAATGTCATAATGCTATCTCATTAAGTTGAATGCTACTGCTAAAAATTTGCGCAATCTGATTGATCTTATCTGTCCATCAACATCTGCAGCATTTTTCACCATGATTTGCACCAGGATTTCCACAAAACCTGTGGAAAACTCCCGGAGCCGCCAAGTCTTCATCATTTCTTTTTTAATGACTTGATAAAGGAAAGCACCTCCTGTGCATGCACCGCTACATCTACATCAGGGTAAATCTTTTTTATGATGCCCCCTTGATCAATTACAAACGTAACGCGTTTTGCCATCCCAAGAGTGGATTTTACTCCGTACATTTCAGTAACTTTCTTATCCGGATCAGCCAGAAGAGTAAAGTTCAAACCGTACTTTTCATGAAACTGTTTGTGCGATGCTACATCATCCACGCTGATGCCAATTATCTCGGCGCCCTCAGCACGAAATTCTTGACTTAAATCTCTGAAAGAACACGCTTGTTTTTTACAGCCCGGGGTATCATCCTTTGGATAGAAATACAGCACTACGAACCCGCTGGTTAATAAGTTGGAAAGCTGCACCACGGAACCATCCTGAGATTTTAGCTTGAAGTCTGGCGCCCTCTCACCCTCCTTCAGCATTGCACCGCTTGAACAGGCAGATGCCCACAGGGCAACGCAGTAAAGCACTAAAACATAAATAAAATTTCTCATAACAAGCCTCTTTTTCCCCATGGCTAAACCCCCTTTATAAAGTTTATCTTTGAAGAAAACACCGTGTGCACGGCGAAAATCCGTAAAACTCTCAGCAATCAGCATTTTACAAAAACAGCTAAACCATTCTTTGCCTCTTTTTAGCTGTTTTTTATTTCTTACCACCGCTAATAATTTTTTTCAAAGATTACGTTTGACTGTTATTCCTTGATTTTATAATATCAAACTTAGGTGTTATCTTTTGAGGAGAATGTCATGAAAATCCATAGAGTAACAATCCTATTTCTCTTCCTATTATTATCAGGTTGTTCGGTTGAAGTAAAAAAGGAATTTTATCCCGAAGGCAAAGTCAAGGCTGAGATGCGTTACCGAAAAGGACGGCTTGACGGCATTAGTAAGGGGTTCTATGCGAGCGGCAAGCTAAAAATAAAAGCGTATTTTAAAGACGGCCAGCTTGCAACGGCTACCTGTTATGATGAAAGTGAAAACATCATCCCTTGTCCCAAGATGAAGGAGGGGAGCATTGAGGAGCAATAAAACGTTATTTCCATTCCGATGCCTAAAAATCTTACCCTGAGGTGCAGAGATGAGATGTGATGGTTATTGAGAGGCTTTTAATCAGACTGCTTGTTGCTTGTGCGAGGGAAATAGCAAGATAGTTAAAAAAGTTCTTTTTATCTATTTTCCCTCGTTTTTTGTTCCGCCATCGTAATGCCCATCTAGTGCTGTTTGTTCAGGAATGATCTATAACCATTCAAAAGAATTCTATAAAAATGCAGACGCGTTATAAAGGCAAACTTTTTCATCCGGTATTTTTAGGGGTTTTTTTCGTTGCCATGGCAACATTGTGTCTTGAAGTTATACTAACTAGAATTTTTTCGTTCTCTATTTGGTATCATTTTTCCTATTTAACCATAAATATTGCACTACTGGGATTTGGGTCAAGCGGAGCAATACTTGCTGCGTATCCCGCTATTATTAAAAAGGAAAGATGGAAAATAGTTGTCATTCTTTGTACCATATTTTGTGCTGTCTCAACCGTTACCTCCTTGCTTATTTTTGCCAGGCATCCTCTCCAGCCTCAAACCTTTTTTATCACCCCGTTAAGATTTTCTTTTACGCTGATACTATACTATATAGGCGTCACCCTGCCTTTTTTCTTTGCAGGTTCGGCTATTGCTATTTCAATTGCAATATTTTCAGAAAAGGTATCGCAGCTTTATTTCTGGGATCTCTGCGGTGCTGCTGTAGGCGCTTTGCTTTCCTTACTGCTTATGAATAAGGTTGGCGCACCGGGCGGCATTCTTGTCTGCACAGCAATTCTTTTGGGGGCAAGTTGTTGCTTTGCGACGTTGATCTCAAAACGAATCAGCTTTGTCATAGGCCTCATTACCCTGACGGTTTTTATCCTGATTCCATATGTGAAAGATAAAATAACTATTGTTCCCTGCAGTTCAAAAGTTTTATCAAAGGTGTTTGAAAATCCTGATAAATTTAAATTACTTTTTACTGAGTGGAATGAAATTAATCGTGTTGATGTCTATGAGAGTTTAAAAGATAAATATAATCCCTTTGTTCACCTTACAGTGAGCCATATCTACTCTGGTTCTTACCCTGATTTTTATTATATGCAATATGATGGACATAATGGAAGCAACATTCTTCATTTCACAGATGATCTAAATGAATATGGATTTCTTGATTACAGCATTTTAAAAATCCCCTATCTTCTTTTAGAAAGGCCGAAAGTGCTCGTTATAGGCGTGGGCGGCGGCATAGACGTTTTTAATGCTTATAAAAACAATGCTTCTTCCATCACAGCTGTAGAATTACAGCCTATTGCGGTTAAGATTTTGAAAGGACATTTCTCTAAATGGGTGGGAAATATATTTAATAAAAATAGTCATATTAATCTTATTCCTGCTGAAGGCAGAAATTTCATTAATAGCAGTCGGGAACAGTTCGATCTCATTCAGATTACCGTCACAGATACTTTTGCTGCAATTAATACCGGTGCATATCTTTTGATGGAAAGCTATATTTATACCGAAAATGCATGTTCAAGGTATTTTGACCATCTAACTGAAAATGGCGTCTTGTGTATTATTCCGGGAGACCATGTCTTTCAGGGCAGTTCAGAAATAGCCCCGCTGAATACAAGACTAGTCCTGGAATTTCTCAATGTTTTACAATCAAAAGGCGTAAAATCTCCGTTGAGTCATATTGCCGTTATAGGGATGAACAGTAAAGTGCCAGGAAATAATATGGGATATGCTCCGTTGCTGAAAAAGACCCCCTTTACTGAACAAGAAATGCAAAAAATCAGATCCTTTGTATCAAGGATGGGGTTTTCTATTGTCTTTGATCCCCTCGCACATAATAAACCGGAGAATGTTTTATCACAGATTTTAACCACGCACGGTATAGAAAGGGAACGGATTCTCGAAAAGCTGCCTTACAACGTTACACCGTGCACAGATGACAACCCGTTTTTTTACAATTTTATTAAATGGAACGCGCTTATCGATTTGTTTAATCAGAAAAAGTTTATCTTTTACACCCCGGTATTTGGGCAAGCGGTGTTACTTTTCCTCTTTTTCCAATCTATTATTTTTTCGTTTATTTGCATTATTTTTCCGCTTCTAGTAAGCAAATCCACTACTTTTCCCCGAGCGTGTTCCCTTGGATATTTGTTTTATTTTGCCTCGCTGGGCATTGGTTTTATGTTTATTGAAATAAGTTTTATTCAAAAATTTGTTCTTTTTTTGGGATACCCTGCATACGCCTTTGCAATTACCTTTTTTTCTCTTCTTCTGTTCTCCGGGATCGGCAGTTATTGGACAAGCAAAATCGCACAGAAACCGGAAGCGTTGCTTAAGCAATTAATTTTTCCTTTGGCTTTCATCATTTTTCTCTACACCGTGGTTTTAGACACAATATTTGATTATTTTATGGGAGAGCGATTTACAATCAAAGTACTACTTACTGTATTAATTCAAATGCCTTTGGGTAGTGTTCTCGGGATGTTCTTTCCTCTGGGGATTAAACTTATACATCAAGTTAATCCTCGGATGGTGCCGTGGGCTTGGAGTGTCAATGCAATGAGTTCTGTGGTAAGCACTATTGGAGCTATTCTCATCGCTATGTGTTTAGGGTTTAAATTTGTTTCCTATCTTTCAATTCTTGTATATCTTTTTGGAATTACAAGCATGTTAATAACTGCTCAACCGAGGTTGGTGGAAAATAAAAATTAACTCCTAATTGAGCAATTTAACTGTATTACCCCCGCGATTACCTAAAATACCACAAACAGGTCACACCAAGGAGAAACATCGGGTAGATTGATCGCCTCTTCCCTTGGCGGTCTTGGTAAATAACACCCCCAGTAACACTCACCGCAAAATAATCATCGCTCTTACTCGAACTGTTTAGCATTCGAGCTGCTGATGACCGGCCAGAATTTCAGGCACTTAGTTCAGAAATTTTAGACTGAAGTTTGACAGTTGTTTTAAAAAAGCCAAGGTATTACAGCGCACTACGGCACAGGACAAGGTTGTTGGCACTACCTTGTAACATCTATGGCACATACAACTTACGCATTTTGTATCGT
>Ga0073932_1006658_pt1 | contig 11712 bp, 8 predicted proteins | sample DewCreD2012metaG_FD_76967 | JGI IMG/M metagenome (GOLD analysis project Ga0073932, IMG submission 76967) | Hot spring sediment bacterial and archeal communities from British Columbia, Canada, to study Microbial Dark Matter (Phase II) - Dewar... ... | reverse complement strand
GGTCGAGAACGCGGCCCGCAGGTTGGTGTCGATCACCTGGTCGAACTGCTCGTCCTCCATGCTCATGATCAGCCCGTCGCGCGTGATCCCCGCGTTGTTCACGAGGATGTCGAGGCGGCCGTGCTTCTCCAGGATCGCATCGACCGCCTCGCCCACCGCGGCGCGGTCGGTGACATCGAGCGCCAGCGGGACGATGCGCGGCGCCAGGTCGCCGCCCGCCGCGCTGATCCAGGCCTGCGTCTTCTCGACCGCACGGGCGGCCGCGAGCACGGCGGCCCCCTGCCGCGCGAGCTCGAGGCAGATGGCCTGCCCGATGCCGCGTGAACCGCCCGTCACCAGCGCCACTTGTTCGGCCAGCACCCGGCTCATGGCAGTCTCTCCGTCGTTCAGGCGGCGCGGCTCAGGTCGTCGGCGGTGCCCAGGTTCGTGACCTTCATCCGGCGATCGATCTTGCGGAGCATCCCCGCCAGGTGGCGGTTCGGCCCGATCTCGTAGAACTCCGTCACGCCGTCGGCGACCAGACGCTCGATGCAGGCCTGCCACCGCACGGGGCTCGTGACCTGGTGGACGAGCGACGTCCGGATCGCGTCCGCGTCGCCATGATAGCGGGCATCGACGTTCGCGATCACGCGCACCGTCGGCGTCGCGACCGGGGCCGCCGCCAGCACCGGCCGCAGGCCGTCCGCCGCCGGCTGCATGTGCGGGCTATGGAAGGCCCCCGCCACCTTCAGCGGGACCGCCCGGCCGCCGAACTCCTCGGCGAGCGCGGCCGCGGCCTCGCAGGCGGCGCGGTCGCCGGAGATGACGATCTGGCCGGGGCAGTTGTAGTTCGCGGGGCGGACTCGGCCGTGAGGCGCGACGCGCTCGCATAGCGCCAGGACCTGGGCCTCGTCCAGGCCGAGCAGTGACACCATGCCGCCCGGGGTGCGGACGGCGGCCTCCTGCATGAGCTGCCCGCGCCGCTGCACGATGCGGAGGGCGTCCTCCAGCGGCAGCGCCCCGGCAACGTGCAGGGCGGTGTATTCGCCCAGACTCAGCCCTCCCAGCGCGACGAACTGCTCCGGTGCGATCCGACCGCACGCCACCGCCGCCCGATACAGGGCGACGCTCGTGGCGAAGATCGCCGGCTGCTGGATGTCCGTGGCCTCGAGCCGCTCCGCCGGACCGTTGAAGCACAGCTCCGACAGCGGGAACCCGAGGACGCGGTCGGCAGTCTCGAACACCTCCGCGGCAGCCGGGTGGGCGGCGGCCACATCCTGCCCCATGCCCACGAGCTGCGCCCCCTGCCCCGGGAAGATCGCCGCGCAACTTGCCATCTCAGATCCTCAGCAGGACCGCGCCCCACGTCAGCCCCGCGCCGAATGCGACCAGCAACACCCAGTCGCCCGCGCGGACGCGCCCCGTCGTGCGGGCCTCGTGCAAAGCGACCGCCACGGACGCCGCCGAGGTGTTCCCGTAGCGGTCGATGTTGATCAGCACCCGCTCGAGCGGGAGGGACAGCCGTTCGCAGGCCGACTCGATGATGCGGAGATTGGACTGGTGCGGGATTACGCAGGCGACGTCCTGCAACGCCACACCCGCATCCGCGCAGGTTTCGGCGATGACCGCCTCCATCTGCGTGACCGCGAACTTGTAGACGTCGCGGCCCTGCATCCGCATGTAATGCAGGCGCTCGTCGACGGTGCGGTGCGAAGCCGGCTCCTTGGAGCCGCCCGCGGGGATGTAGATGAGCCGCCCGCGGTCGCCGTCGGCCCCCAGCCGCACGGCCGCGATGCCGCGGTCCGGGTGGCGACTGCGGCGGATGACGGCCGCGCCGGCGCCGTCCCCGAACAGGACGCAGGTCTGGCGGTCCTGCATGTCGGTGATGTTCGAGAGCGCCTCGGCCCCCACGACCAGCACGGTCTCGGCCAGACCGCTGATGACATACTGGGCCGCGGCCTGGAACGCCCAGACAAAACCGCTGCAGGCGGCCGCGAGGTCATACGCCGGGATCCACCGGCAACCCAGCGCGGCCTGGAGCAGACACGCGGTCGCGGGCAACTGGTGCTCGGGCGTGATCGTGGCGACCACGATCAGGTCAAGGTCGCGCGGGGTCAGGCCGGCGTCGGCCAGAGCCGCGCGACTGGCGGCCGTGGCGAGTGACAGGGTCGTCTCGCCCGGGGCGATCCAGCGTCGCTCGCGAATGCCGGTGCGCTGCGCGATCCACTCGTCGCTGGTGTCCACGTACTGCCGCAGCTCGTCGTTCTTCACGATGCGGTCGGGCAGGTACGCGCCGGTGCCGACGATCTCGATCGGCCAGGCGACCTTCATGCGGCGTCCTCGACGCGGGTCGGCAGCTCGCGGGCGATCGCGGGGATGAGATCGTGCCGGACCTGCTCGACGGCAACGCGGATCGCGTTGCTGATGGCGCGCCGGTCGCTGCGGCCGTGGCAGATGATGACGACGCCGTTGATCCCGAGGAGCGGGGCGCCGCCGTACTCGGCGAAGTCGTGCTTGCGCCAGATGCGGGCGACCACCGGCTCGAACTTCTGGACGAGATCCTGCCCTTCGTCGCGGATCTCGGCGACGATCGTCTTGAAGAGGCCCTCGGCGAGGCCCTCGGTGAGCTTGAGCATGACGTTGCCGACGAAACCGTCGCACACGGCGATGTCGCACGCGCCCCCGAAGATGTCCCGCCCCTCGACGTTGCCGATGAACTGGAGCGCCGCGTCGTCCTTGATGAGGGCGGTGGCTTCCTTCACGAGCGGGCTGCCCTTGCCCTCCTCCTCGCCGATCGACACGAGGCCCACGCGCGGCTGCGCGATTCCGAGGATCAGCCGTGCGTAGAGATGGCACATCCGCGCGTACTCGTGCAGGTGGTGCGGCTTGGGCGCGACGTTCGCGCCCACGTCGCAGATGACGACGGGGCCGTGGAATGTCGGCATGACCACCGCGATGCCCGGCCGCGAAACCCCGCCCACCGGCCCGATCTTCAGTTGGCAGGCCGCCGCGAAGGCGCCGGTGTTCCCCGCCGAGATGACCGCATCGAGCTCGTGCTTGCCCGCGGCGACGGCCATCCGCACGATACTCGCGTCGCGCTTGTGCCGGAGCGCATCGACCGGGGGTTCGCCCATCCCGATCACCTGGCTACAGGCCTCGACCCGCACCCGGGGGTCGGTCAAGCCCGCGGCCCGGCACTCGGCCTCCACGGCCTCGCGCAGCCCGTACAGGACGATCTCATCCTTCGGGCCCAGGTGACGCAGCCCGAGTTCCACGCCGCGCACGATCTCCGCCGGGGCGTGGTCGCCTCCCATCGCATCCATGCCGATTCGCATGGAGGCCTCCTAGGCTTCCTCCGCACCCACCTTGATCTTGGTGTGCGCGTTGACGTACCCGCAGTTGCGGCACGCACGGTGGGGCAACTTTGCCTGGCCGCACTGCGGGCAGGCAATCAGGTGCACCGGACGCAGAGCGTGGTGCGCCCGTCGCGTGCGCTTCCGCATCTTGCTTTTCTTTGTGACCGGTAACATCGCGACTCCCGTCGGTGTAACGCCCGCGCGGGCGCAACACGCACCATGGCGACCGACCACCGGTCGGCCCGCCGCTTCGATCCCCATATAGAACCTCAGAGGCTACGCGGAGCCCCGCATGGTGTCAAGCCGCGCCCCTCCGCGGCGCTACGCGGCCGGTCCGCCCGGCCCCTCGTCCGCCTTGTCCACGTCCTCCCGGGCGCGCTTCTTCGCCCGCAGCAGCCGGGCGAGGTAATCCGCCTCGGACTGCGGTCCCTTGCGGGCCGGCGGCTGGGCAACGACCGGCCGGTCCTGTGACGTCGCCCCGCCCAAGGCCCGGCTCAGGTCGTCGGCCGCCTTGGTTGCTTCGGGAGCCTCGTACCTCGTCGCCGCCGCGGGAGGCCGCTCCGCGGCTTCCCCGGCCTTCGGCCCCGGCTGCACCTGGGATTCGCGAATCCGCTCGCGGGCACCCTTCAGCGTCGAAAGCACGGCGGCGGCCTCCTGCGGCCGGCCACGCCCGGCGAGGTCGCGGATGAAGCTCCGTACCTTGCGGTAGAGTTCGACCGGGTTGACCGCGATGCGGCGGACCGCCACGTCCGCGAGGAACAGCACGAGCATCCACGAGACGAGCGTCTCCCAGATGGACCGGCGATCCTCGGCCCGCGGCAACCCCGCCCGGTCGAAGACCTGCGCGGCCTGCTGCGCGTCGAGCAGCCGGCCGCCCGTCAGGTTCCGGACCTCCTCGAGCAGCGGCAGGTTGGCGGTGAGCTGGGCGTACTCGGCCGAGTAGGCCATCGACAGCCCGGTGCGCAGCGTGCCGCTGACCGCCTCCGGGCCGCGGCCCATGCGATACGCCAGATTGACGATGTAGTTGCCGCGGTCGCGGACGTCGAACTCGCCCTCGTAGCGGCCGGGACCGGTCTGCGTGAGGCGCAGGGACTGCGCCGCGTTGTTCGGCTGTACCAGCGTGCCGGCGAGCTCCATGAAGTTGATCGCCTCGGCGTTCTTGTCGAGCGCGTCGATGCGCAGCGTGGCCTTGCCCCCGCGCACGGACGTGCTGACGTCGAACGCGGCCGACTCGGCCTGGCGGGAAGCCCAGCGGATCGTCTGCGCCCAGAACTTGCTGAACCGGGGCCAGGCCGTCCATTCGGGCCCCCACTGCGGCCAGAGGCCGCTGGTGAACGCCACGGTCTTGCCGAGGCCGACCTGCCAGTGCGCGAGAATGGGGTCGTCGCCCTCCTCCGACTTGCGCACGATCGGCGTGTCGGCCAGCTCGCGGGCGGTAGTCAGCACGAAGCCGCCGAGGTTCGGCAGGCCGCCGTCGGTCAGGCCCGGCACGACCGGCGAGAGCGGGTTCACGAGGCGCGGCGTGAAGACCCCCTCCTGCACGAGCGAGCGCCGCACCTCGCGCGATTCCTTGACGAAGATCTGCGGCAGCTTGCTGAAGTCGTTCGTGCGGTAGAACCGCCCGCCGGTCGCGTCCGCGATCTGCTTGGCCAGCGTCTCGTTGATGAAGTGCGAGCCGTAGCCGATCGCCACGGTCGAGCACGTGATCCCGGCGTCCTTCATCTTCTTGATGGTCGCGTCGGACGGCGGCTGCGGGTCGAAGTCGGACACGACGATCATGTGCTTGGGGCCGTCGCGGTTCTTCGCGATCAGCGCCTCGGCCGCGGGGCGCATGACGTCTTCCAGGTACGGCATGTCGCCCATGCTCATCTTCTTGATGGCGTTGATGATGGGCGTCTTCGTGCCGACCTCCTGCATCGGCACGACCCAGTGCCCCTGCTGGCCCCCCTGCCACGCCCAGGCCAGCACGCCGACCAGGTCGCGGCTGGACAGCGCCTGTACGGCTTCGATCGCGCAGCGCTCACCAAGGTAGTTGCCGCGCTCGATCTCGCAGGCGTGCATCACCAGCGCCAGCGCGCCGCGGATGAATTGCTTCTTGTGCTTGACGTCGAAGCTGACCGGCATGACCTCCTCAACCGGGCTGCCCATCCAGCCGCCCGCGCCGAAGGAGTTGTCGCCCCCCACCATCACGAGCCCGCCGCCCAGCTCCCGCACGTACGTCGCCAGCGTCTGCTTCTCGTCCTCGCGAATGTCGCCGGCCGGCACGTTCGAGAGGACCACCAGCGAGTACTCGAGCAGCCGCACCTGATCCAGCGGCTCGTCGCCGGCGATCGCCACATCACAGACGAGACGCTCCGCCTCGAGCGCGCGCTCCAGGATCAGCGCCGACGGCTGCGGTCGGTCCAGGTCCTCGCGCGTCGTGAGGATCAGGATCTTGCCCTGCCCGGCCACGACGGTGAACGCCCGCCCCTCGTTGTTATCGGGGAGCGTGTCCTCCGTGCTGCTGTCCGGCTCGAACCGGGCCGTGAAGCGGTGGGCTCCGGCGTAGCGGAGCGGGAGCTGAAGCACGCGCCGATTGGGCCCCGCCTGGAGCTCGATGGCCAGCCCGGCCCCGGGGGCCGCCCCGTTCAGGTCGACCTGCTCCTCGTTGTGCCACAGGAGCAGCCGCCCCGTCGTCGCCCGCTGCGACCGCAACACGACGTGCAGGTTGATCGTCTCGTCGACGTTGGCCGTCGGCGGGGCCTTAAGCGACTCCAGCACGACCTCGTGCGTGTGCGTGTACTGCACCGGCAGCACGTCGATCGGCACACCCGCGGCCTTGAACTGCTGCGCCTCCTGCAACACCGCCCCCGCGTTCTCGTTGCCGTCGGAGATCAGCACAACCCGGCCGATCGTGTTCGCCGGAAGCAGCGCCAGGGCCAGTCGAGCGGCGGCCGCGATGTCGGTCTGGTCGGGATTGAAGGGCTCGTGCAGACCCTCGGCGATCAGCTCGCGCTGGGGAAGCTGCTCGACGTCGGCGGCGCCGTCAAAGCCGACGATGCCCAAGCGGTCGTCGCGGCGGCGCCCCTCGGCCGCCCGCTGCACGAACTGGAACGCCTCGCGTTGCAGGTCCCCCGGCACGCTGCGCGAGCGGTCCAACAGGAAAATCACGCAAAGGTCGTCGATCCGCAGGGTGCGTTGCGCGCCGGCCAAGGCCAGCACCGCCGCGCTGACCACCGCGCAGCGCATGACGATCGCCAGCACGCGCCGCACCCGCCCCAGCGCCGCCAACGAGCGAAACGACAGGGCCACGAGCAGCGGCAGGACCGCCAGCAGCGCCAGGTAACCCGGCGTCTCGAACCGCACGAACCCCAGCAGTGCCGCCGCGCACATCGCGCGGCATCGTACCGCGCGGGCGGTTCGGCGTGAACCCGTGCGATACGCGCCGGGGCGGCTATGATTCGGGCTCGGTGTCGTCTCGGGAGATCGACCATGCCGCTTTCGCATCGTTGGCCGCAGCGCTTCAGCCGGGGCCCGTCCGGTGTGCTCTTTCTCGCCGTCGCCTTGGCCGGCTGTGCCCGGCCCACGGAGCACCCGCTGCTGTGGCGCGTCGATGGGGCCCGGCCGTCGTACCTGTACGGCACCATCCACCTGCCCGACCCCCGCGTGCTGGCCCGCCCGCCCGCGGTGGAAGCCGCCTTGCGTGAGTGCACGGTGGTGATCACCGAGCTGCCTCTGGATCGGGACACTCAGAAGCAGGCCGAGGCGCGGACGCGGCTGCCGAAGGGCCAGTCACTGGACCAGCTGCTCCCGTCGCCGCTCTACGAGCGCGCGGACCGGTACCTCCAGCGGAAGGGTTTGCGGCTGCGGGCCTTCAACGATCGAACCGTCTGGTTCGTCAGTACCGCCCTCCCGCTGCTCGACCACCTCGGCGCGTTTGTGCTGCGCGAGCCGCTCGACCGTCAACTGGTTCGATCGGCCGAGCGGCGGCGCCAGGACACCGCGGCGCTCGAGACGCTCGACGAGCAACTCAAGGTCTTCGAGAACCTGAGCCTGGCCGACCAGATCGCGCTGCTCGAGGCCACGCTCGACAGCGTCGAGCGCGTGGCCGCGGCCCGGCAGGATCCGATCGCCGAGCTGGTTGAAGCGTACCTGAGCGGCGATGAGGCGGAGCTGGAGAGACTCTTACGGCAGGAGGCCGCGCTGGAGCACCCCGTCAACCAGCGGCTGTACGACGAGCTGATGACCCACCGGAACGGGCGTTTCGCCGAGCGGATCGCGGCGCGCCTGCGCGCCGCGCCGGAACGCGGGCAGTTCTTCGCCCTGGGCGCGGGGCACCTGGTCGGCGAAGACGGGGTCGTGGCCCGGCTGCGGGCCGCCGGGTTCACGGTGACCCGCATCGGCGCCCCCGCGCCCATCTCGCCTTGAGCTCTCGGCGCCGGCCCCGCCGCGAATGCCAACGGGCCGCACCTCGTCGGTACGGCCCGTTGACGGGAGACCACTGGCACAGACACCCGTGACCGTGCGCCGCGGGTCCCGCACGGCGCCCGGAGCCTCGGACCCGGGTGGTCAGCTCTTGGGCCAGACCTTCTCGCCCGTCTGGGCGTCGGTGAGGATGATCGCGTCCACCGGGCACACCTGGGCCGCCTGGAGGATCTCCTCGTCCGTGTGTCCGCCCGCGTCCTTCACGATCGCGATGTTGTCCGCGTCCATCTCGAATGTGTTCGGAGCCTCGCCCACGCACGCGCCGTCACCGATGCACAGGTCGCGGTTGATCTCAATCTTGTACTTGCCCATGTCTTGCTCCTGCTGCGGGCCCGTTACGCCCGCCGCCCAACGCGAATCACTCCCGAGCGGGGCCGCCGCCCCGCTCGTTGCACGTTCGTAACAACTCGCGTGCCAGCCGGCCTGCCCGGCACGATTTTCTCACGGACGCGACATTGCACCCTTCCGGCCCGCGTCCTGTCAACACCGAGCGCGCATCAGGCGACCGCCCGCTGCGCAATTTCACGCAGAGCCCGAGAAACCCCCCGCGCACCGCCTCAATCGGTCGGACGGGGCGGCCGCCGCAGCCGCAGGCGGTTTCGCAGCGCGTGCAGAATGCCGAGCCCCCGCGGACCCGGCACGAACTCGACCAGCAGTGCCGTCACGTCGTCATGCGGGAGATCTGGACGGCCCGTGTGGGCGATCACCGCCGCGACGAGTGCCAGCACGATTTTCTCGACGGACTCGCGGTGGTGCTCGCGAAGCACCGCTTCGACGCGAGCGTCGCCGAAGAACTCGTGGTCGCGCGCGGGGGCCTCGAGGACGCCGTCCGTCACGAGCAGCAGTCGGTCGCCCACGCGGACCCGCCGCCGCAGCTTGTTGAAGCGCGTGTCGCTGCTCGCGGCCAAGGGCAAGTCCACCGATGCCGGCGTGGCGGAATGGGGAATGAGCAGCCGCTGCCACTCCCGGGCCGCCGCGTCGTACAACCACCCCGGCGGGTGGCCGGCGTAGCTCACCGAGAGGTAGCCCCGCGGCGGGTAGTATGTCACGGCCGCGGCGGTGGCCATCGTGCGGGCCACCCCGCCGGCTTCGAGCTTGCGATTCAGCGCGCGGAGCACCCGCCGCTGGTCGGGGAAGTTCATGTACCGCCGGAGCAGGCGGTGCAGCTCGCCGCTGATCGCCGCGACGCTCTCGCCGTGCCCGGCCACATCCGCCAGGCACAGGCGCGACAGCAGTCCCGACCCGCAGATGGACAGGTAATGCACGTCACCGCCCCGCCCGCCGACACACGGGTGCGACCAGAGATACCCTTCGATGCCGGGTAGAAGCACCGGGCGGCTGACGAAGCGATTGCCACCCCACACCTCGGCGCAGGTGAACTCCCGGGCGGGGATTTCGCCCGGTCTCAGAACGGCCGCAGAGTCGGCGGTCGAGTCCATGCGTCGCACCCTCGCGGGCCGTACCGTCGACGAACGGCGCCGTGGCCCGTACCCCCGTGAAACCATCCTGGGCGGACGTATCATCCCGCCCCCGACGGGTTTCGTCGATGGTCGGCATGGCCGGAATTTATTCGGCCCGCGCGGTGTCCTCCGGCACCAACCCCCAGTCCTCGCCGAAAAACCCCGCCGCCCGGATGCCTCCCGTTCCCCGAACAAGCGTGTCGGTTCCGAGGACCAGAAAGTCCGAGAAACCGACGCCCGAAAGGAAGATCGGCAGCCGGGACGCGTACCGCACCGCCGCCGGCGTCGTTCCCCCAACACAGCCGATCAGAGTGAGATCCGACTCGGGATTCGGCCGGATGAACAGCGCCGCGAGATCGTCGCCCGCAAGCGGCTCCCCGCCCAGGCGGACACCGCTGCGCGTCACGTCCACGGTCCCGGGCGCGACGAGCGCGCGCCAGGCCGCGTTGGTCTCCGCGTTGCCGTAGAGTATCAGGCTGCGGGCCGGTCCGCTCCCCGATGTGGCGAGGGCGTCGGCGTCCGACAGGACGGTCGCCCCGCCGTTGCCGCGGTACCAGAACGTCTCCGCGTGAAAGCGGGCGGCGTCGTACGATGCCGCGTTCTCTTCCGGCGTTCCCTGCGTGCCGTAGACCAATGCGAATCGCCGACGAAACGCGTCGCGCAGCGGACCGTAGCGGTGCGGCCCCTTCAAGTGCTGCGAAACGGCGCCGGCCACCGTCCAGCGCTCGCCGTCGCGGACGAACCGCCAGCCCTCATCCACTCGCGCCGTCTCCTCGACCGTCAGCTCCTGCCCGTCCAGCACGAACCGCGCCGCGCCGCGCGCCGCAGCAGTCGCCGCTGCGCCCCCGAACACCGGCGCGAGCTTCAGCCGCCGGACGTTCTCGGTCGTTGCCCGCACGACGCGGCCTGCGTCGTCGCGCTCCACCCGCACGGAGCTCCGCTCGAGCGGCCGCCGTTGGCACTCGATCCAGACCCAGTCGCACCGGTCGGAGACCCCGGGGCTGAAGGTCGCAAACTCCAGCCGCGCCCGCGTGCCCGGCGCCGGCCGCTCGTGCCGGCGCAGGAACTCGAACAGCGGCGGCCAGTCCACGCACTCGTCGCCCCACCAGTGGCCCGCGCCCGGGCGCTCGTGAAATGCGAAGTCCGTGTGAAACTCCGCCAGCCGCCGCACCATCTGTCGACTCAGCGCGGCCGGTACGTTGTCGTCCTGCTCCCCGTGCAGCACGTACACGCCGCAGAGGTTCAGGTTCTCCACCAGTTCGCGCATGCGGCTCGGGTTGGCCGCCCGCCGGAGCATCCGCTCCACCGGCGTCGGGTTCTCGTACTCGGCCGCACCGGCGTACGCCCAGAAATCCGGCCACCCGGCGCTGGGCGCCACCGCCGCGAACCGGTCGGGGTACGTCGCTCCGAGGATCCACGCCCCGTGCCCGCCCATCGAGTGCCCCGTCAGGTACACGCGGTTCGGGTCCGTCGGCCAGTAACGCATGGCGTCGGCCAGAGCCTCGAGCGCATCGAGTCGGCCCCACTCCTCCCAGTCGAAGCCGAACTTGCGGCGGTTGGTCGGCGCCACCAGCGTACCCCAGGTCTTGTGGCCGTAGCAGTTCGCCTGGTTGGTCGCCTCCACGTTGGCCCCGTGCAACGACAGGAAGAGCGCCTGCGGCCCGTCGCCGTCCGGGTGCGCCGGCGTCACCGCGTAGTACTGCACGCTCCCGTCGATCTCGCTGATGAAGGTGCGCTTGTGCTTGTCGCTCGGCCGCCGCACCGCGAGCTTGAGTGTGTACGAATCGAGCACGGAGTGCGTCACCGCGTCGCTGGTCGGTCTGGAGCCGGACTCGACCAGCCGGACGGCAACCTCGACCTCGCCCGGTTGCGTGGCCGCGGTCGGCGGGATCCGGAAACCGACTTTGCGCACCGACAGCGGCGGAATCGCGCCGGCCCACGTGCTCATCGTCTTGTCGCCGACCGTCACATCGATCGCCAGATTGTCGACGGTCCGGCTCAAGCCGTTCAGCACCGGCACGGCCGCCCACACGGACTCGGTCGCGCCGATGAGCAGGTCCGGCGTCGTCGGGTCGCGCGGGTTCAGCAGCGCCGGCGCCGTCATGGGCGCCAACGCGGCCCGCAACTCGCCGCGTCCCGCCTGAAACAGGAGCGCGTTCTCGCCCGCGCGCAGCGGGATCGGCAGCAGCACGCTGCCGTTGCCGTACGGGTCGCCGGTCCGCGGCGCCGCGTTGACGTACACCACACCGTGGCCGCGGGCGTCGAGGAGCACGACCCGCTCGGCGTCGGAATCCAGCACCCAACACGCATAGCCGCCGCCCAGCGCCGGGTGCCGCAGCACGCCGTCCTCGCCGGGCGCGGCCGCCGCCCAGCGCCGCACGGAGGCATCCGATAGCCGCACGACGTCGCCGGCGCTCGGCGTCCGCCAGCGTCCGGAGACGATCTCGAGCAGG
>Ga0073932_1006653_pt1 | contig 11716 bp, 6 predicted proteins | sample DewCreD2012metaG_FD_76967 | JGI IMG/M metagenome (GOLD analysis project Ga0073932, IMG submission 76967) | Hot spring sediment bacterial and archeal communities from British Columbia, Canada, to study Microbial Dark Matter (Phase II) - Dewar... ... | reverse complement strand
CTCGAAGACGTCTTCGGCGTGAAGATGCAAAGCCACCGCGCCGGCCGCTGGAAGCTCGACCCGGTGTATGCCCGCGCCTTGGCCGGTATGGGTTACCTCGCCGACTGCTCTGTCACCCCCGGCGTCAGCTGGAAAGGCCACCTCGGCGATCCGGCCGGGCAAGGGGGCGCCGATTACACCGGCTACCCCACCCAGCCCTATTGGCTCGATCTCGACCGGCTCGACCGCCCCGGCGCCTCCTGCCTGCTCGAACTGCCCATGACCATCGCCGACCCACACCCGCGCCGGGTCATCGCGCTGCGCGACAGCTTCGCCCCGGGCACGTTCGCCAGGCGGCTGCTCGGCAAGCTCTTTCCGGGCCCGCTCTGGCTCCGCCCCAACGGCGCCAACCGCCGCCAGATGATCGCCCTGGTGGAGCGCGCCGCCGCCGCCGGCGATCCCATGGTCGAATTCATGATCCATTCCTCGGAGTTCATGCCGGGCGGCAGCCCGTACTTCCCCGGCGAGCGCGAAGTCGAGGGCCTGTTCGACGACCTCGACGCCCTGTTTGAAACCGCCGCCCGCCTCTGCCGCCCCGCCACGCTGACCAGCTTCGCGCTGCAATGGCCCAGACCGGCGAGATGATACGCTGAAGCCAAGACCATGCGTCTGACAGAGAGGCAGCAGCGGGAGCTGGATTACCACCGCGCCCAGGCCAAGCAGTTCAAGCATCTGCTCACGCAGCCTGTCTCCTACGAAGCCATCGAGTCAGGCCAGCATCGCTGGTGGAACGCCTACTGGCAAATGTTCCGCCTCTTGAAATCCTTGCGCCTGGCCGGCCGCAACATCCTGGTTCTTGGCTGCGGCTACGGCCAGGATGCTCTGCTGCTGGCCCGCCTCGGGGCCCGCGTTCATGCTTGCGATCTCAGCGACGAGTCGATTTCGCTGGCCAAGGCTTTAGCCGAACGCGAGAAGCTCAGCATCGATTTCAAGCAGATGCCGGCCGAGCAGCTGAACTATCCGGACGCCTTCTTTGATTGCGTCCTGGCCAGAGACATCCTGCACCATGTCGACATCCCCGACGCGCTCGGCGAGGTCGTTCGCGTGCTCGCCCCCGGCGGCATCTTCATCTTCAACGAGATTTATACCCACTCGCTGCTGGATCGCATCCGGCGGTCGCGATTCATCGACAAGATCCTCTACCCCCGCATGGTCCGCTTCGTTTACGGCACCGCCCGCCCCTACATTACGCCGGACGAACGGAAACTGAATGAGCGCGAAGTCGCCTCCATCCTCGAGCGTTTCGACAGCCTGATGACACACCAGTACTACGACGCCATCATCGGACGAATCGCCCCGGTGAACGTGTTTCTGAGTAAACTCGACAGGCTCTGCTTGCGGCTGGCGGGACCGCTGGCCCGCCTGCTGGGCGGCCGCGTCCTGGCCGCCGGACGGATTCAGAAAGGGGCTCCCGAATGAGCCTCCACAGCGCCCTGACCCCGCCGCCTGACAACTCCTCGGCCAAGCTCCGGCGCGAGGCCGATTTCCATGACAAGATCTTCGGCGAGGGCGGCCGCGAACAGGCCGGAAAGTTCTACTCCATCGCCGAGGCCAGCAAGCGCTTCTACCGGACCTATCTCGCCGATCATTCGGCCGGAAAACTGGTCCTCGAATACGGCAGCGGACCCTATACCCATTCGGTCATGATGATGCGCCAGGGCGCCAGGGTGATCGGCATTGATATCTCGCCTGTCGCCGTGCAACAGTACCGGAGCTGGGCCCGCTCCAAAGGCCAACCCAACGCCATGGCCTGTGTCATGAACGCCGAACAACTGGCCTTCGCCCCGGCCAGCTTTGACTTGATTTGCGGCACCGGCATCCTCCATCACCTCGACCTGGAGCGCAGCTATGCCGAAATCGCCCGCGCTCTGAAACCGGGCGGGTGCGCACTGTTTTTGGAGCCGCTTGGGCACAACCCCCTCATCAATCTCTACCGCCGCCTTTCGCCAACCATGCGCACCCCGGATGAGCACCCGCTGTTGCAGCGGGATCTCCAGCTCGCCCGGCGGCACTTTCAGCGCGTCGACCTCACCTATTACCACTTGCTCTCTCTGGCCGCGGTCCCCTTCCGCGGCTGGCCCGGCTTCAAATGGCTGGTGGGAGCGCTGGATCGTACGGACCAGTTGCTGTTCAGGTGGCTGCCATGGCTGCGCCGCCATGCCTGGGTCGTCTGCCTGATGCTGTCGGAACCGGCGGCCGCTAGCCGGCAGCCCGCCGGCCGCTGATCAGGTTCTCGAAAATCCGCTCGTAACGGTCCACCATCGTCTCCAGCGTGCAATGCCGCAGCACCCACGCCCTTCCCGATGCGCCTTTCGCCGCCCGTTCCGCCGATCCGGCAGCCTCCAGCATCGCCCGGGCCAGCTGCCTGGCGTCGCCGCTCGGGCATAACCATCCGCACCCCGAACTCTCGACGATTTCAGGGATGCCCCCGACCGCCGTGGCCACCACCGGCCGGGCCGCCGCCATCGCCTCCAGCAACGACATCGGCATCCCTTCGCTCAGCGAACTCATGACGTAAATATCGATCCCCGCTAGAAACGACGGGATGTCGCTCACCGCCCCGTGCAGGCGGACTCTGGACTCCACGCCGAGCCGCACCGCCTGCTCCCGGAGGCTTTCGCCCGCCGGACCGTCGCCGGCGATCGCCAGACGCACGTCCGGCCGCCGTTGAACAGCCTCGGCAAACGCCTCCAGCGCCGTCCCGTGATCCTTGATCGGAACCAGACGGCCCACCATCCCGAACGTCAGCCCGCCTCCCGGCGGCGGCCCCACCTTCGTGAATGCTTCCACCGGAATGCCGTTGTAAACCACGGTCAGCTTCCCCTTCGGCAAGTACGGCACTTCCTCAAAAAACCGCTCCGACGCCTTGGAAACCGCCACGATGGCGCCCGTGCCCAGCCCCGCCGCCCCATACAGCAGCAGCGCCGCCCCCCCGCAGCCGTCCAAGTTGTTGGCCCCATGCAGCGTGTTGACCACCACCCCCGCCCCGCCCAGTTTCGCCGCCGCCACGCCATAGTGATGCACCTGCGGATTATGGGTATGGACCGCCTCGGCGCCGCTGCCGCGAACGATCCGCGCCAGCTTCCATAGGGTGGGCAGATGCAGGCCTTTCGGCTTGCTCAGCACATGCACCGGGATCCCGGCTTGCTCGAGCGGTTCGGCCAGCGGGCCGCCTTCATAAAGGCACGCCACGGCGACCCGGTGCCCCCGTTGCGCAAACCCTTTGGCTAGGTGCGCCACCATGCGCTCGGCCCCGCCTATCCCAAGCGTGTCGACCAGATGCAAAATCGTCATGCGAATCGGCGGCGCCTCGCCTACAGAACCAGCGCCTGGACCCCCGAACGGCTCACCTCATTGGCCGGATTCGCGCAGGAGGGATCCACCGCCCTGTTCCTGCACCAGCGGTAACGGACCCAGCGCACCGACCCCGGCGCCACCGGCAGCGTCCCTTCGCACCGGCCGCCTGCGCAAGCCAGGCTGCCGATCAGGCCCAACTCCGCCGCTGCTGAGCCCGCCTCCACCACCAGATTGTCCGCCCGCAAGCCCGCAGGAGGAGAGATGGATACCGCCAGCGATATCGCCGCCGGCGCTTCCGCCGGCGTCGTGAACCGGATCGAGGCGCTCGCCCCGGCGCACACCAGGTTCGCCCTGTACTCGGCCCCCGGCGTCAGCCCCTTCAGAAGCCCGTACCGCGCCCTGACGCCCCCGCCGCTGGATGTTTCCGCCACCCCCCCCGCTGCCCCCTCCAGGTTCAGCGTGCAAGGCGCCGCGCTCGGGGCGCGATAGAGCACAGACGCCGCCGTTGAACTCAAACCGCCCATCCGCCAGGCCAGGCCGGGCAGCGTCGTCACCTGAATCGATTCCACCCACGCCGATGCGCCCAGCTCATTCACCGCCCGCACGCGAAACCGGTACGGTGTCAGCGGCGTCAATTCCGCCGCCATGAACTCCGTCGTGTTGGGCTCCAGCTCCGCCAGCAACGCATAGCTCCCGCCCGACACGCTGATCTGGATCTCAAACGATGTCTCCGCCGAGGACAGATCGCTCCATCGCAGATGGATCCGGTCGGAAAAAACCTCGGCGACTTGCAGATTGCCCGGCGCCGCCGGCGGCGCCGGCGCCGCATCGGTCACCGCCAGCGCCTCGTTGGAATAGATCGAATCGCCCGCTGCGTTCCGCGCCCGGATCCGATAAGAATACGCCACGCCCATCTGAAGCCCGGTGTCGGTGTAGCTGGTTGTGTTCTCCCCCAACACGGCCGCGATCCCAAACTCGCCCCCGTTCGTCCTCCGCTCCAGCACAAACTCTGCTTCATCCGTGGAAAGATCGGCCCAATTCAAAATCACCTGCCGGTTCCCGCCCGTGGCGGTCAAATTCCCCGGCGCCGAAGGCGCCGCGCCGTAGGCCACATACGCCGGAAGGTGGACCTCAGCAAACCCGGCTGTGTTTCCAGTGCTCACAATGGTCCCCCCACTCGTGTAGTCACCGTTGCTGCTGCCGGCGATCGCCACGCCAGGCAGCGCGATGATCGCGTAGGTGACCCCCGCCGACTGCGGATCGCTGTATACCCCATCACTCACGCCGGGACAGGAAAAGGCCGCCGTCGTCGCAGTGACGCCGCTCACAACGTACCGCTTAGGCGTTGCGCTTGGCAGAGGCCCAAGCGCCGCATTCGCGCTCCCCACAACTTCAATCACCCATCCTGCCGCAAGCCCGTGCGGCACGGTGAAGTTCGCCGTGCAGGTTCCCCCGGAGGCGGTGATGCCGGCCAACTCTCCAGGCAAAGCCGCGCCTAATTCCCGCATGACCGAGTATCGCCTGTAATACCGGCGGGGCCGCACCTCCAGAATCGTCGCATCTGTCTGATTCGCCGCCGTATTGCCACCAACCCCTTGCACCGTCACCGTGTCGCCTGCCGTCAGCCCAAGATCAAAAAATGTCAGCACCCAGATCGGCGACCCCCCGCTGGTCGTTCCCGCCACCGGCGCCACGGGCCGGATGCCCACCCATAAGTGATCTGCCTGCGCCATCTCGGGCGATTGCCAGACCGTGCCCCGGCTCGTAGCCACGATCGTGTTTGTTGGCTGCACTGTGCCCCCGTCGGTCCCACTCGACCACCCGTTGGCCTTCAGGCTCCCCGCCGTTGAGTAGCGGATCTCGTACGACAGAGGGCGGATCGGCGGATCCTCCCACATGATGTCGTATCCCGGCGAGGCCGTCAGCGCACCACTGATGTAGCGCTCTGGCGACCACACCCCGCTCCGGGAGCGAACATACTCCTCCGGCTCGTTTGCCGCATAGTCGTAAGCAAACCCGCTGTAATACAGCGTTTGGCCTGACCAGTCACCCGCCCCTGTGACAAAATCCTGATAGTAAACCGTCTGGCCCTCCATGCAGCTCCGGGGTCCGCCTCTCCAAACCGGATAATATGCGTGGCCTCGCAGCGGCTCATCCGGCCACGGCACGCCACCCCCCGCCCCCACTTGATGACTCGGCGCACAGTTGAACTCAAACAGCTGCCATTGATCTCTATAGGTGCCTATTGAAAGATAGTGATAGAAGTGCGAACCGCTGCCCGTATTGTCCTGGCTCGTGGTTTGCATATAGTTGCCCCAGTGGACGTTATACCCGCCCGCCGGCGGCCTCGGAAAATTCTTGCCGAACCTCACCCAATACCGGAACCGGTTCGACAGCGGATGGAACGACAACGGATTCTTCGAGTTCCACCAATCGTATCCGCTCGGCCAAAGATAGCCTCCGAAACGGTTGGATAGCAGCATATACGGAGACGCCCGCCAGGTGATGACCACCTGCCCTTGCGGGCTGACCTTCACGCATTTCGTCGTTGTCGAGCAACTCGTGCTGTAAGTGCCGTCCGCCAACCCCGGATTGTTGATCGTGAGAACCGTCCGGTTCGCGTTCAGAGTCTGAACCCGGAACCCGCGGTTGCTCCCCTTGCTCATCAGCGCGGCCAAGGGATGCTGGGCAATATGGTCGGAAAGGCCGCGCACGTGAATCAGTTGGCCTTCGGCTAGTGTTTCGTAGGTCGCCATGTCGGCCCAAGGCGCGGTCAACGTGATTGTGATCGTGCCCCCGGAAACCACGAAAGAACTGATATAGCCGTATACCCCGTACGCCTTCTGATTGTCCGCTGACCAGTAGCCCTTGCTGCACTCCTGCTCGCTCATCGACGGCTCGCAGCTTGGCACCTGCAACGCCAGCGCCCGGTTCGCCGTCAACACATCCTTCAATCCACCCTGCTCGCCGCCTGGATAGACCTTCTTGCCGCCGTCTCCGTTGGCTGTCCGGATACGGATGTCCTGCCCGCTGAACGAACCCGCCGACGATGAGTTCCACGGCACGCTGAAGCGCGCCGCATCCACTACGGTGGCGGTATAGGCCTTCGGCGCAGCGTCGCTGCCCAGCCCCGCCCAGGAGCCCGCCGCTCCCGTGATCCGGACGAAAAACTGAATCTGCATCGTCGAAGCCGCCCACGCCGCCCTGGATGGCGCACTCGATGCCAGCGTCTTGCCCGCGCCTGCCAGCCCTGGCTCTCTGGCATGGATGTAGACGTAAATCAGCGCCGTGCCGCCGGCTTGCGACGGAAAACACGACCCGCAGTTCAGCGCCACCGGCTGAAGAAAATTTCCACCCGGCGATGTCGTCAGATCCAGGTACACGCCGCCAGCCGCATTCTCCGCGCTCGTCGCCACCCGGAACCGGTTGTCGTCCACGCGGATCGCATAGTAGGTCGTGAAGTATGCGAAGGGCGGCGTCATCGCCGAGCTGTTGCTGCTCGTCATGGTGAAGGCGTCGCCCGTCTGCATCCCATGGCTGCGCCAAAACACCGTGTCTTCCGTCAGGTCCAGCGCCGCGCTCACTTCGGAAAACTGCGGCTTCAGCGCCGCCACCGCCGGATGCGCCACCGTCGCCGACGAATAGCCTGTCCCTTTCTCCTCCCCGCTGTCGTTGACCGCCGCCACAAACCGCCGCGCCGTCGTCACCCGGTTGCCGTCAATCAGGATCTCCCCCGGGTTCTCATTGTTCAGCGCCGTCACGAACGTATACTTCACCCCGTCTACCGTCACCGTGTCGCCGTTCTGCACGGCCGTCGCCGTAAACGCCAGCCGCCCTTGCGCCGGCCGCGTGTCCCACCCATGCTCTTCATTGCAGGTCAGCACAACCGGATTCGCGTTGGTTGCCGCCACCGCCGTCCGGCAACGGAAATCCTCCAGAATCGTCTGCCCGCCAGCCAGCCAGGCCACGCTTCCCAATAAAATAACGACTCTCATGGCCCGCCTCATGGATTGCGGTCATTCTTCGACGTGGATACCCGCGCCACGCTGGCGAAATGATCCAGTTCGAAAAATACCGCCCTGCTGGAACCGGATTCGTTCGTGATGCTCACCACCGGCATCAAATCGGCCGCCGTCATCGTCGCCGTCAAATCACACCCCGACGCACAGACGCTGCGCTCAACGCCTCCGTCCAAAGACAGCCACACCTTCTGGTTCTCCGTTCCATCTGAACGGATCACGAATGTGTGGAAGCTTGTATCCACGGCTACTCCGGTATCGTAACAGGCATCCGATAAACCACTCGAACGGTATGACCAGAACCGGAAGTTTCCCGAATCAGCGCCGCACTTGGCCCCGCTCCGCGTGTCGTGACGAATCCCGAATCCGTTGGACGCGATCGTCGTCACGCTGCCTGCCAGCCCAAGATGAAATTGCTGCTCAGACGTTTGCCCCACCCGGAACACCCACACATACCGCCACGGCTTGTTCGTGTTGTTGCCAAATGCAAAGGTATAACCCGTACTGGCCGCAAGCGGCGTGATCGCGTTGCCGTTGCCCGCCGCCACATTGCCCGTCGTCACCCGTAAGATGCCCAGATTCGGCCACGCCGAACTTTGAAACGCCAGGCTCGCCGTGGAAGCCCCGATCTGCGAAACGCTCCAGTTCATTCGCCCGTTGGTGACGCTCGTCGCCGCCAGCGTGCCCCAACGGAAATCGTCATACTCCCACACCGTCGAAACATCGGTCGGATCAAAGTCCAGCCAGCCCGAGCTTTCCCTCAAATTATCCCGCGCCGCCGGCGCCACCGGCACCGCCGCCAGCTCCCATTCCGAGTTGCTGGCGTTTCTCCTCAGATACTTCAGACCGCCGCCGCTGGTGTCCGGCGCCGTGACCTTCGAACTCAAGTCCGGCGGCCCGCAACTCGCCGTCCCGTCCCCGTTGATCGCCCTCACAACCTCCCCCGCCCCGCACGCCTTCGACCGCACCACGCCCCCAGCCGTCTCCGTCGGCCAAGGCAGATCCGCCGCCGCAATCCCCACCCCCGGCGCATAGTAGTCTAACCCCGCCTGCGCCGCCACCGTTGTGGCCGCCCCGCTCCTCTTCACCAGCCCGTCCACCCCAGGATCGGCCAGCCGCAACCCCGTCACCCCCGCCGCGCAATCCACCGTCCCGTCCCCGTTGATCGCCCTCACAAACTCGCTCGCCCCGCACTGCCGGGCCCGCACCTTGCCCCCTTCGCTCTCGGTCGGGTTCGGCAGATCCGCCGCCGCAATCCCCACCCCCGGCGCATAATAATCCACGCCCGGCTGCGCCACCACCGTCGCCTCCACCCCAAACCGCTTCACCACCCCATTGCCACCCAGATCCGGCAGCCGCGCCCCCGTCACCCCCACCGCGCAAGCCACCGTCCCGTCCCCGTTGATCGCCCTCACAAACTCGCTCGCCCCGCACTGCCGGGCGCGCACCTTGCCCCCTTCGCTCTCGGTCGGGTTCGGCAGATCCGCCGCCGCAATCCCCGCCCCCGGCGCATAATAATCCACCCCGGCAATGGCCTTCGCCGTCACAAACGCGCCCGTCCTCTTCACGAGCCCGCTCTCGCCCGGGTCCCCCAGCCCACCGGCCGCTCCAGGTTGGACCGACTCATATTCCGCACCGTTACAGTAATATAACTTGCCACCCCCCGGCGCGTCCGTGTCGAAGAATAAAATCCCCACCTGACTGCATGCCGCCGGAACCACCGGACCCCAACCATATTGCGCCACCGAGTCGGTCGCCACGTTGACCGTATTGCCCACCACCGACAACAGAGCCCCAGGCGTGAACAGCGCAAATCGCTGATTCGCCGGGTCCCACCCGTAAAACTGCGCCATCCCGGCCGCCGCTCCAGGCGCCACCTCGTTGCCCTGAATCCTGGTGGCCCCTATGCTCGTCTCCTGACCCACTGCAACCCATGTGTTGTCCGCCACGCAAAGATGCAGATTCTGCCCTGCCGGAGCGTTGGACTTGAAGAACGAAGACCCTGCCGCGCATGTCGGCGGCAATTGGGTTCCCACGCCCCAGGGCCGCGTCGCCCCGTGCTGCCCGAAGTCCACCGCCCGGCCCTGCGTGGCCAGATGAGGCTTCGTCTGACCACACAGCCAGGCGGCGCCCGCCACGACCCACCACGCCGCCGCTGCGGCTCTCCATCGGCCCTTCAGTGTCATTGTTTCCACCAGCCTTGTTCGGTTTTCCGTCCGGCGGGTTGGCCGCCTCGACGCCCGGCATTATCCGGCCAGTTTTCAATCTTTTCCTCCTATCCTGTTTGTCTCAAAGGGAATAACGGCTGAACCGCCGGCCCGCCTGTTGCTCCCGCCCCGGCCCGACGATAGAAGTAAGATGAAACTAGTGGCGCCAGTGCCACTTCCGCGCCGGGGGAGCGCCCTTTGAGCCTTCGCGAAATCGTCCTCATCGGCATCGTCGCCGCCGCTTGTGTCCTCGCCCTCATCCGCCCGAAATACGGCCTCTATGCCTACATCTGGTACGCCCTCATGCGCCCCGACGTCCTCGCCTGGGTCGAAGATGAACGCAACATCTACTCGATGATCATCTTCGGCGCCACCGCCATCTCTTCCGTCCGCTACCTGTCCAATCTCCAGCGGCTCTTTCAAAGCTTCTTCTCCGTAACCCTGCTGCTGCTGCAAGTCCCCATCGCCCTCTCGGTAATCGCCGCCGTCAACTACGAACTCGCCGCCCCCCGCTACAGCTTCTTCATCAAAATGTTCTGCGCCCTCCTGCTCATCCCCTTGTTGATTGAAACAGAGAAGGATCTCCGCGATCTCATTTTGGTGATGGCCCTCTCCCTCGGCTTCGTCGGCATCAAGTACGGCCTGTTCGGCGTCATTCACGGCGGCGTGGAACTGGCCCGCGGCTACGGCCCCATGCTCGCCGACAACAACTTCGTCGCCCTCGGCTTGGCCACCATCATGCCCCTGTGCTGGTACGCCCGCGCCTTGACGCCCAACAAAACCGTGCAGTGGGTCCTGCTCGCCATGTTCGTCTTCTGCATCCCCGGCATTATCATGACCAACTCCCGCGGCGGCATCATCACGCTCGGCGTCGTCCTGCTTTACGTCTTCTTCCGCACCCGCAACAAAACCCTCGCCCTTCTGCTCATGGCCGGCGTCGTCAGCGGCGCCATCTACCTCGTCCAGGATATGTTCGTCTCCCGAATGTCCACGCTGCAAAACGTCGAGGAAGAAGCCTCCGCCGCCTCCCGTCTGCACCACCTGGAAACCGCCTGGCGGATGTGGCTCGATTACCCCGTCTTCGGCGTGGGCTTCGGCGGCATCAATTACGGATTCCTCGCCAGCCGCTACGGCGAAAGCGAGATCGTCGCCCAGCACGTCGCCCACAACAGTTACGCCCAAATGCTCGTCGATTCCGGCTTCGCCGCGTTTCTGCTCTATGTCATCCCTCTGCTCGGCTCCATCTGGTGGCTTGGCGCCTCGCGCAAACGGATGCGCACCCTGTTCCCCGGCGACGCCGCCCGTGAAGCCATCCCCACCGGCTTGCAAGGCTCTATGATCGCCTTCGCCCTCGATAGCAGCTTCTACTCCTGCCAGCGGATCGACCTCCCCTATATGCTCCTGCTCACTGTCGCCGTCTGGCAGATCGTCGAGCGCCAGCTCCGCCTTCAGGCCATCTCCTCACCCGCCCGCGCCCCCGTGGCCTTCCAGCCGCCCCTCTCACCAATGCCGGCCCCCAGCCCCGCCAGCTTGCCCTCAGGCTTCCGGAACCTCGGCCCGGCCCGCTGACCAGGCCCCCATGCAGGACCGCCTCCCCTCCCTGCTCACGCTGACCACCGCTTTCCCAAATCCCAACGAGCCCGGCCACTCTCCCTTCGTCGCCGCCCGCCTGCGCGCTCTTGCCGAGCACGCCTCCATCCGCGTCATCGCCCCCGTCCCCTGCATCGATTACTCCAACCCCGGCGGCGACCTCTGGGCCAGCCACCGCATCCCTGCCCGCCGCCGCCACGGCCCCCTCGATGTCTGGCACCCCCGCTGGCTCTTCCCCCCGCTCGGAACCCCAGTCAACGTCTTCTGCCTCGCCGCCCGCCTCCTGCCTTTGGCCGCCCGCCTCCACCGCCAAAGTCCCGCCGATTGGATCGACGCTCATTTCGGCTACCCCGACGGCGCCGCCGCCGCCCTGGTCGCCCGCGCCCTCCGCCTCCCTTTCTCCATCACCATCCGGGGCAATGAAATGATCCACGCCGCCCGGCCCGCGCGCCGCCGGATTCTGCGCTGGGCCCTGCGGCAAGCCACCCGCGTCATCGCTGTCAGCGACGAACTCCGCCAGTTCGCCCTCTCTCTCGGTGTCCACCCCGGCCGCGCCCTCACCAT